>Ga0070708_100003865_pt1 | contig 11752 bp, 13 predicted proteins | sample KBSK5503metaG_FD_65469 | JGI IMG/M metagenome (GOLD analysis project Ga0070708, IMG submission 65469) | Corn, switchgrass and miscanthus rhizosphere microbial communities from Kellogg Biological Station, Michigan, USA - KBS K5-50-3 metaG | ecosystem: Host-associated > Plants > Roots >...
GCCTCAGCGCGGCGTTCTACGCCGGGCTCCAGGCCACCCGCGGGCAGATCGTCGCCACCATGGACAGCGATCTGCAGAGTGACCCGCGCGACATCGCGATGCTGATGACACACCTGCGGGACGCCGATGCCGTCGTGGGCTGGCGGTTCATCCGGCACGACTCCTGGCTCAAGCGGCTCTCCTCGCGGATCGCCAACGGCATCCGCAAGGCGGTGACCGGCGATCACGTGCAGGACAGCGCGTGCAGCCTGCGCGTCATGCGCGGCGAGTGCGTGAGCGCGATGCCGCCGTACACCGGCATGCATCGTTTCATGCCGACGCTCCTGAAGATCGCGGGATTCCGCGTGGTCCAGGTCCGCGTCAACCATCGGCCGCGGCGGTTCGGGCGATCGAAGTTCGGGGTCAGCGACCGCGCGTTCTCGGCGTTCGCCGACCTGCTCGTGGTGCGCTGGATGATGGCGCGCCGGCTGCGTTACCGCATCGCCGAGCGCATCGAGTCCGCTCGGGAGGACGATCGCTGATCGCTGGCCTGGTCCTCGCCGCGGGTCTCGCGCGGCGAATGGGGCGGCAGAAGCTGCTGCTCCCACTCCGCGGCGCGCCGATCGTCCGTTGGAGCGTCGCCGCGCTCGCCCGTCACGTCGACGATCTGCTCGTCGTCACCGGCGCCGACGGCGTCGCCATCCGCGCCGCGCTCGACGGCCTGCCCGCTCGCTTCGCCGAGAATCCGCGTCCGGAGGCGGGGCAGGGCTCGTCGATCTCGGTCGGCGCGAGCGGGCTCGCGCCGGGAACGGAGGCGGTGATCATCGCGCTGGGCGATCAACCCGATCTTCCCGACGAGGTGGTGCCCGCGCTGCTGGCGACCTGGCGGCGCACCCGGCGCGCGATCGTGGCGCCGGTCTACCGTGGCGTGCAGGGGACGCCGGTGCTCTTCGCCGCGGAGGTGTTCGGGGAGCTGGCCGCGCTCACCGGCGACACCGGCGCCCGCGGCGTCGTCGCCGCGCGCCCGGAGCGCGTGGCCCGCGTCTCCTTCGACACGGCGATGCCGGCGGACGTCGACACGCCGGAGGATCTCGCGCGGCTTCATGTAGAATAAGATTTCGTGCGCCCCGAGATCGCGAAGATCCGAGAGCTGATGGAAGCGGCCGAGTACGTGACGGACGCTCCCGTCGCGACGTCCGTCCACCTCGCCACCACGCTCCGCAAGCCGCTGCTGATCGAAGGCCACGCGGGCGTCGGAAAAACCGAGATCGCCAAGGTCATGGCGCGGATGCTCGACACCAACCTCATCCGGCTTCAGTGCTACGAGGGGCTCGACGCCGCGGCCACGCTGTACGAGTGGAACTACCAGAAGCAGTTGCTGCACATCAAGCTCGGCGAGGCGTCCACGCGCTCCGTCGGCGAGCGGGAGCACGAGATCTTCTCCGAGCCGTTCCTGTTGCGCCGGCCATTGCTACAGGCGATCAGCCAGGAGACGTCGCCCGTGCTGCTCATCGACGAGATCGACCGCGCCGACGAGGAGCTCGAGGCCTTCATGCTCGAGATCTTCGCCGAGTGGCAGGTGACCATCCCGGAGATCGGGACGATCAAGGCCGCGCATCCGCCGCACGTGATCCTGACCTCCAACCGGACGCGTGAGCTGTCGGACGCGCTGCGCCGCCGGTGTCTCTATCTCTGGATCGACTATCCGGACTTCGACAAGGAGATCCGGATCGTCGAGCGCAAGACGCCCGGGATCAACGCCCGGCTCGCCCGCGAGATCGCACGGTTCATGGAGGCGCTGCGCCGCGTCCGTCTGAGCAAGGTCCCCGGCGTGGCCGAGACGCTCGACTGGGCCCAGGCGCTGGTCACGCTCCACGCCGATCACCTCGACGCCGAGCTCGTCGCCGAGACGCTCGGGTGCGTGCTGAAGGACGCCGACGACATCAAGCGCTTCCAGGCCGAGGTCAGCAAGGCGGGGATCGGGACGTTCCTGCCCACCGGCGGCTGACATCCCGCCGCGCGACCTCGGCCGCGCCGTCATCCGCTTCGCCGCGCTGCTGCGCCGCCACGGTCTGCCCGTCTCGCTCCTTCAGACCACCGACGCCGTGCGCGCACTCGAGCGGCTGGACCTCGCCGACCGCGAGGAGCTGCGCGTCGGGCTGCGCGCCGTCCTGACCGGCCGCCCCGAGGACTTTCCCACCTTCGACCGCTGCTTCGACGCCTTCTGGCGGTCGGACACCGAGGCCGACCCCGAAGTCGGCGGGCTCGTCGCGGTGGATGCCGACGCGGGCGTCGAGGGCTTGCCCGTGCCGTCCCTCAGCCCGAAGCGCGAAACGCTCGCGCTCGACACGTGGGGTGACGAGGAGGAGGACGGGGAGGGGGGCGAGCCGCTCGGGATCCCGGGGGTGTCCGATCGCGAGTCGCTCGTGGGCCAGGACTTCTCGACGTTCTCGCCGGACCAGCTCGACGAGGTCTTCCGGCTGACCATCCAGATCGCGCGCCGCCTCGCACGCAAGCTCTCGAGGCGCCGGCGGCCCGTCGCCCGCCGCGGCCGCATCGACCTGCGGCGCACGCTCCGGGCCAACCTCAACCGCGGCGATCTCATCGAGCTGCGCTACCGCCAGCGCCGACGCCGCAAGGTCCGGCTGCTGCTGCTCTGCGACGTGTCGGGGTCGATGGATCTCTACAGCCGGTTCCTCCTTCAGTTCGTGTTCGCGCTGCAATCTGTCTTCAGCCGCGTCGAGACATTCACGTTCGCCACGCGCCTGACCCGCGTGACGGAGTATCTAAAGGCGCGTTCCTACCGGCAGGCACTACGGCGGCTCACCGAGGTGCGCGACTGGTCGGGGGGCACGCGCATCGGCGAGTCGCTGGCCGCCTTCAATCGCGAGTGGCCGCACCTCGTGGACCGGCGCACCATCGTGATTGTGCTCTCGGACGGCTGGGACACCGGCGAGCCCGAGCTGCTGGCGACGGAGCTGATGCGCATCAAGCGCCGCGCCGGCCGCGTGCTCTGGCTCAACCCGCTGCTCGGCAACCCATCCTACGAGCCGCTGACGCGCGGCATGGCGGCCGCGCTGCCGCTCATCGACGACTTCGCCGCAGCCCACAACCTGGCGGCGCTCCGGGAACTGGCGGGCAAGCTGACCATCTGAACCGGATGATGTGGCCTCCACACCCACATCGGGCAGGCTGCGGTAGTTGTGCAAGGTGTTGCAGACTGACGGGCGCTTTTCCCGAGGATTTCCATGGCTTTGCCGTCATGCCCGTGTGGCGTTCTCCTTGCACCGATCCAAGATCGTCCGATCGTTGCGAGGAGGATCTAGATGCGCAGGGCGGTTGCCCTTCTGACGGTGTTGCTGCTGGCAGTGCTCCATACGCCCAACAGCGCCCAGGCCCTGATGTCGTCGTTCCTGTCAGACTTCTTTCCGTTCGGCACGAGCGAGCCGGGCATGCTGTTCCTGACAGGGGTCGCCCTCCTCAGCCTCGCGCGCATCGGGAAATAACCCGCAGGGGGGCCCTGCCGCTCGTCGCGCGTTGAAGCGCGCTCCTCTCTGCCTCCCCCTGAACTTGGATTGTGCGGGCGAAGCCCGCGCTCGGAAGGCGGCAAGTCGCCCTCCGCCGATTTCGTTCGTCCGCTCGGAACGCTTCAAGGAGCGTATGATTGAAGCGGTATGACGGAACTTTTTGATCACATTGACCAATTGCGGGGTCGCGGCGGGCGCGTCGCGATCGCCACGCTCGTCAACACCCAGGGTACGACGCCGCGCAAGGAAGGCGCGAAGATGCTGGTCGGCGAGGGCGGGGCCGTGCTGGGCTCCGTCACGATCGGCGGCTGCGTCGACGCGCGCGTGATCGAGGAAGCGGGCGACGTGCTCTCCAGCATGCGCCCCCAACTCCTCGAGATGAACCTCGGCGACGAGGAGGCGTGGGAGATCGGGCTCACCTGCGGCGGTACCATCGAGGTGCTCCTCGAGCCCGTCGCGCTCGACCGCGCCGACGACGTGACGGCGCGCCTCTACGAGCGTGTACGTGCCCATGCCGCCGGCGGTGGCCGGGGCGCGCTCGTGACCCGGCTCGACGGCGACGGCACGGAGGCAGTCGGCGCCAAGCTGCTCGTCCTGGACGACGGCACGACGGAGGGCTCCCTCGGCGAAGCGTTCCTCGACCGGCGCTTCGCCGGCGAGGCCCGCGAGGCCATGGCGCGCGGCGCGTCGCGGACACTCTTCCTCGAGGGCGTCCGGGCATTCGTGGAGGTCTTCGCGCCGCCCGCGCAGCTGATCGTGATCGGCGCCGGCCATGTCGCGATGCCGCTTACCGCGCTGGCGCGCATGCTCGGGTACCGCACGATCGTGCTAGACGGCCGCCCGCGGTTCGCCACGCGCGAGCGCTTCCCGGACGTCGACGAGCTGCACGTCGGCATCCCGTCCGAGCTGGTCCGCAACTACCCGCTGACCGCGGAGACCGCGCTCGTGCTCGTCGCCCACGACTACAAGTACGACCTGCCCGTGCTGCGCCACGCGCTGGCCAGCGAGGCGGGCTACATCGGCATGCTCGGCTCCGGCCGTCGTGGCGCGACGATCCTCAAGTTTCTCAAGGACGAGGGGCTCTCGGACGACGCGCTGGCGCGTGTGCGGGTCCCCATCGGGCTCGACCTCGGCGCCCGCAGCGCGCCGGAGATCGCGCTCGCCATCCTCGCCGAGATCCAGGCCGTCCGCGCCGGCGCCTCCGGCCGCCCGATGAACGAGCGCGGCCGCCGATGAAGTCGATCGCCCAGCAGCGCGAGGGGACGAACGTCGAGGCGTTGCTCGGAACGGTGCTCTGTCACGACGTCCGTGACGCGGCGGGAAAGATCGTCGCCCACAAGGGTGCGCGGCTGGACGCGGCGTCCGCCGCCGCGCTGATCGCCGCGCCGTGGGAAGAGCTCCACCTGCTCGCCCTCGACGCCGGGGACCTGCACGAGGAGCAGGCCGGCGCGCGTCTGGCGGCCGCCGTCGTCGGCGACGGCGCCGAGGTCAAGGGCTTCGGCGGCGGGCAGTGGACGATCGTCGCCGGCCGGCGCGGTCTCCTGCGCATCGACGTCGCCGCGCTCGCCGAGGTCAACGGCCACGGAGCGATCTCCGTCTTCACGCTCTTCCACGGCCAGCCCGTCGAGGCGGCCGAGGTCGTCGCGCGCGCCAAGGTCACGCCGCTGGTCGTCGCGGAGACGACGATCCAGGCGGTGGAGACGACGGCGCGCCGCGCGCGCGGGATCGTCGGCGTGACCGCGTTCGGACCGCTCGGCGTCGGGGTGGTGGCGCGAGAGAATCTCGACGACAAGCAGCGGACGCGGTTCGAGACCGCGCTCGGTCAGAAGATCGACTGGGTCGGCGGCACCCTGCTGCCCGTGCGCTACGCGAGCGGCTCGGCGTCCGCCATCGCCGCGGAGCTGACCGGCCTGGAGCGTGACGGGGCACAGCTCCTCATCGTGGCTGGGGCCAGCGCGCTCGATCCGCTGGATCCGGTGTTCGGCGCGCTCGAGCTCCTCGGCGCCCGCATGGAGCGTCACGGCGTGCCCGCGCATCCCGGCAGCCTGCTCTGGCTCGCCCGATGGAAAGCGACGTCGGTCGTCGGGATGCCGACGTGCGGGATGTTCTCGCAGGCCACGACGTTCGACCTCGTCCTGCCGCGCCTCTTCGCCGGCGAGCGCATCGGCAACGCGGAGCTGGCCGCCCTCGGCCACGGCGGCCTCATCTCGCGTGACTTCGCCTACCGCTTCCCGCAGTACCGCGCCAACGCGGTGCGAGGGGAGCTCGAATGACGGTCGCCAGCGGCCAGTCGCTCTACGGCGACGTGATCCGCGAGCGCTGGCGCCGGCCGCGCTTTCGCGGCGAGCTGCCGGACGCCAACGCCGTGGCCGAGGACGTCAACCCGCTTTGCGGCGATCGCGTCCGCGTGATGCTGCGGCTCAGCGGCGATCGGATCGAGGCCGCGCGCTTCATCGGCGACTCCTGCGCGATCTGCACGGCCTCCGCGGACGTGCTGGCGGAGCTGGCCGAGGGACGCCCGCGCGAGGCGGCGCTCGCGGTCGCTCCGGCCGACCTGCTAGAAGTGCTGGCCGCCGACGTCCGGCCCACCCGCATGCGGTGCGTGACGCTGCCCCTGTCCGTGCTGGCCAAGGCGCTCGGCCCATGAGGCTCGACGAGCTCACGAGGGGCGATTTTCCGATCCTCGAGCGGATCGTGGGCGGCCGTCCCGTCGTCTATCTCGACTCGGCCGCCTCGAGCCAGCGCCCTCGCTCCGTCGTCGAGGCGATGACGCGGTACTACGAGCGGAGCCACGCCAACGTCCACCGCTCGATCCACACGCTCGGCGAGGAGGCCACGGAGCTCTACGAGACCGCGCGCGATCGCGTGCAGCGCTTCATCGGGGCCGGCCAGCGGGAAGAGGTCATCCTCACGCGCGGCACCACGGACGGGATCAACCTCGTGGCCGACGCCATCGGTCACACGCTCTCACCCGGCGACGAGATCCTCATCACCGAGATGGAGCACCACTCGAACATCGTCCCGTGGCAGATGGCCGCCCGCGCGCGCGGCGCGCATGTGCGCGCCATCCCCGTCGTGGACGACGGCCGCCTCGACCTCACGGCGTTCGACCGGCTGCTCACGGAGCGCTCGCGGGTGCTCGCGCTGACCCACGTCTCCAACGTGCTGGGGACCATCAACCCCGTGGCCGAGCTGTGCAGCCGCGCGCGGCGGGCCGGCGTCCTCACTCTCGTCGACGGCGCCCAGGCCGTGCCGCACATGCCGGTGGACGTCTCGCGCCTGGACTGTGACTTCTACGTCTTCTCGGCCCACAAGATGCTCGGCCCGACGGGCATCGGCGTGCTGTGGGGCCGGCGCGCGGTGCTGGAGGCCATGGAGCCGACCCGTGGCGGCGGCGAGATGATCAAGGAGGTCACGCTCGACGGGGCGCGCTGGAACGATCTGCCCTGGCGGTTCGAGCCGGGCACGCCGCCGATCGCCGAGGCCGTCGGTCTCACCGCGGCCATCGAGTACCTCGAGAAGCTCGGCATGGAGCGCGTCGCCGAGCACGAGCGCGAGCTCGCGGCCCAGGCCCTTGGCGAGTTGTCGGCGATCGCCGGCGTCACGGTGTACGGCCCGAGCGCCGGAAGCGCACGGGGCGCGGTCGTGTCGTTCAGCGTCGATGGCGTCCATCCGCACGACGTGGCCGCCTTTCTCGACGCCGAGGGCATCGCCGTCCGGGCCGGCCACCACTGCGCCCAGCCGCTGATGCATTGCCTTGGCGTGGTCGGCACCTCGCGCGCGAGCTTCGGCGTCTACACCTCGCCCGACGAGGTCACGCTGCTGGCCCGGACGCTGGCGGGCATCCGGGCCGCGCTGTAGCCCGCCCGATGCGTCCGCGCGATCCGTTCGTGTCGCCCCGGTTCGGCCAGATCGCGACGTTCATGCTGCTGCCGGCCGCCGACTCGCCCGACCGGCTCGACGTGGCGCTCCTCGGCATTCCATACGACGGGGGCGTGTCGTACCGCCCGGGCGCTCGCTTCGGCCCGCGCGCCGTCCGCGAGCAGTCCTCGCTGATCCGCTCGTGGCACCCCGTCCTGAAGGTGCACCCGTTCGAACGGCTCCGCGTCGCCGACTGTGGTGACATCGACGTGGTGCCCACGTCGATCGAGCAGACGTACGCCGCGATCACTGCGCGCATCGACGCGGTCATTGCCGCGGGCGCGACGCCCGTGTGCGTGGGCGGCGATCACTCGATCACGCTCGGCGTGCTGCGATCGCTGGCCAAGCGCTTCGGCCCCGTCGGCCTCGTGCACTTCGACGCCCACCCCGACACGTGGGACCAGTACTTCGGCAGCCGGTACTTTCATGGCACGCCGTTCCGCCGCGCCGTGGAGGAACGCCTCATCGATCCGCGCCGCATGATCCAGGTGGGGATCCGCGGCCCGCTCTACGGCCCCGAGGACTTCGCCTTCCACGACGAGCACGGCATCGAGGTGATCCGCATCGAGGCGATCAAGGAGCAGGGAACGGCCTTTGTGACCGAGCGCTTCGCGCGACTGCGCGGCGCGCCGGTCTACTGCTCGTTCGACATCGACGCGGTCGATCCGGCGTTCGCGCCGGGCACGGGGACGCCGGAGGTCGGCGGGCTGACCTCGTACGAGGCGCTGGCGCTCGTGCGCGGCCTGGTGGGCCTCGAGATCGTGGGGGCCGACGTGGTGGAGGTCTCGCCGCCGTACGACGGCCCGGGTCAGGTCACTGCGCTGCTCGCCGCCAATCTGCTCTTCGAGCTCGTCAGCCTCCTCGCCCTGGCGCGATGATCCGACGGCGACGGATCCCGGGTGGCATCGCCGCCCTGGTCCTCCTGGCGGGCCTCGTCCTCGGTCCGACCACGGCCGGCGCTGCGGTCGCTCCCGTCGACCTCATCAAGATCGAGGGCGCCATCAGCCCGGTGACGGTGCGGCTGGTCGAGACGGCGCTCGACCGCGCGCGTGCGGACGGCGCGCAGGCGCTCATCATCCAGCTCGACACGCCGGGCGGGCTCGAGCGCTCGATGCGGACCATCGCCCAGCGGATGCTCAACGCCGACACGCCCGTGATCGTCTACGTCGGTCCCACCGGCGCGCGCGCCGCCTCGGCCGGCGTGTTCCTCACCATGGCCGCGCACGTGGCGGCGATGGCGCCGGCGACCAACATCGGCGCTGCGCATCCCGTCTCCATCGGGGGCGGCGGCGACAAGGAGAGCATGAAGAAGGTCGCCAACGACGCGGCCGCGTTCATCCGGACGATCGCGCTGGAGCGCGGGCGGAACGCGGACTGGGCGGAGAAGGCGGTCCGCCAGTCGGTGTCCATCGGCGAGCGCGAAGCGGTGCGGCTCAAGGTGGTCGACCTGGTCGCCGAGTCGGTCCCGGATCTGCTGGCGAAGATCGACGGTCGCACGGTCAAGACGGCGCGCGGCACGGTGACCTTCGCCACGCGCGACGCCGTCGTCAAGCCCATCGAGATCGGCTTCCGCGACCGCGTCCTGAACGTGATCACCGATCCGAACGTCGCCTACGTCCTCATGATGCTCGGGATGCTCGGTCTCTTCTTCGAGCTCTCCAATCCTGGCGTGATCCTGCCCGGCGTGATCGGCGGCATCTCGCTGATCCTGGCGTTCTTCGCCTTCCAGAGCCTGCCCATCAACTACGCGGGGCTGCTCCTGATCCTGTTCGGAATCGCGCTGTTCGTGGCCGAGATCAAGGTGGTGAGCCACGGCATCCTCGCCATGGGCGGGATCGTGTCGATGGCGCTGGGCTCGCTTATGCTGTTCGACGCGCCCGACGTCGGCTTCCGGATCTCGTGGTGGGTGATCGCGCCCACCGTCGGCGCGACGTCCGGCCTCTTCCTCTTCGTCCTCGCCGCCGGGATGCGCGCCCTGCGGCGTCGCCCGCTGCTCGGCGTCTCCGGTCTCATCGGGCAGACGGCGGTCGCCCGCGGGCCGCTGGCTCACGAGGGGCAGGTGGCGGTCCACGGCGAGCTGTGGCGCGCCGTCGCCGAGGGCGACCCCGTGGCCGATGGCGCGCCGGTGCGGGTGGTGGGCGTGGACGGGCTCACGCTGAAGGTGGTCAAGGTCGGGGAGCCGGGAGGGACACCATGATCTCCGTGGACTCGCTGCTGCTGCTGGTCGTCCTCTTCGCCGTGATCTTCTTCGTCGGCTCATTCGCCCGCATCCTGCGCGAGTACGAGCGGGGCGTGATCTTCCGTCTCGGGCGCAGCGCCCGGGCCATCCTGAACCCGGGGGGGCAGGGCAACGGCCCGGGCCTCGTGCTGCTGGTGCCGCTCATCGACAAGCTCGTGAAGGTCAGCCTGCAGACGGTGGCCCTCGACGTGCCGCCCCAGGACGTGATCACCCGCGACAACGTGTCTATCAAGGTGAGCGCCGTCATCTACTTCCGGGTCATCGATCCCGAGCGAGCCATCATCGCCGTGCAAGACTATCTCTACGCGACGTCGCAGATCGCGCAGACGACGCTGCGCAGCGTGCTCGGCCAGGTCGAGCTCGACGATCTCCTCTCGGCACGGGACAAGATCAACCAGCAGCTGCAGCGGATCATCGACGAGCACACCGAACCTTGGGGCATCAAGGTGGCGAACGTCGAGGTCAAGCAGATCGATCTGCCTCAGGACATGCAGCGCGCGATGGCCAAGCAGGCGGAGGCCGAGCGCGAGCGGCGGGCGAAGGTCATCAACGCCGACGGTGAGTTCCAGGCTGCCGCCAAGCTCGCCGAAGCCGCCGAGGTGCTGACCCGCTACCCGGTCGCCGTCCAGCTCCGCTACCTGCAGACGATGCGCGAGATCGCCTCCGAGCGGAACACCACGACGTTCTTCCCGCTGCCCATGGATCTGCTCGGCCCGATCATCGCCTCCGCCCAGGCGGGCAAGGAGCCGCCGCCGCAACGCTGAGGTAGAATACGGGCGTTCACCTCTCGGGGGGTTAGCTCAGTTGGGAGAGCGCGGCGTTCGCAACGCCGAGGTCGAGGGTTCGAATCCCTTACCCTCCACCAGACGACATCGCGAGGGGCAGGTCCGTCCGTGAGGATCTGCCCCTCGCGTTTATCGGACGAGGAGACGATCGTGAGCACCGAGGAGTGGTTCGACTCCCTCAAGGCGGAGCTGCTCGAGCGGAATCCGTTTCGCGGCTCCGAGTACTTCAAGCGGTTCGCGGCGGGGACGCTGACGCGCGAGCAGGTCTGGGGACACATCTCCCAGCACTACTTGCTCGTCGCCTGGTTTCCGCGGATCTTCAGCGGCATCCACGCGCGCTGTGATGACCTCGAGGTCCGCAAGGACTGCGCGCGCCACCTGCTCGTCGAGGATCTCGGGTTCTTCCGCGGCCAGGTCGCAGGCACGCCCGACCACGACGAGCTATTCCGCCGGATCGGCGACGACCTCGGCTACGGGCGCGAGGTGTACGACGACATCGTGCCCGTGCCTGGGATGGCGGGGATTCTCGACTTCTTCCGCCGGCTGGCCCACGACACGCCGTGGAGCGCCGCCCTCTGCGCGACGGCCTTTCTTGAGGCCGAGGTGGTGGAGATCTCACGCACCGTGGGGCGCGCCCTCGTCGAGCACTACGCCTGTCGTCCGGAGTGGGGCGGCATGAACTACGCCGTCCACGAAGAGGTGGAGCACGAGGAGGCGGGCGAGACGGAGAAGGCGATCCTACGTCATCTGCGAACGCGTGCGGACGTCGAGGCCGCGGAGAAGGCGATGCGGGAGATGCATGCGCTGCTGGAGAGCTATGCCGAGGGGCTCGCCCGAAGGCACCTCGCGGGGGGGTAAGCCGATCTACGGATTGGCGCGGTCGGTCAGCCTCGCTTCGCCGCGCCGCTGACCGGGCAGGACTTGTGATACCACGTGGTACCGAGCTTGACGTGGTTTCCGTTCTTGCGGATGCGCAGCTTGCACTTCGGACACGTTCCCATCACGACTCTCCCTCGAAAATTTGCGACGGATTATTATACAGGAGGGGAGCCCGCCCGCGGCCGGCGCCGAGCGCATGACGGACTGCCCCTTCTGCCGCATCGTTGCGCGCGAGACCCCGGCGGACGTCGAGTACGAAGACGACCAGGTCCTCGCCTTCAAAGACATCTATCCGAAGGCGCCGGTGCACGTGCTCATCGTGCCCAAGCGCCACATCGCCTCCCTCGCGAGCGCCGAGCCCGCGGACGCCATGGTCCTCGGCCGCTGCATCCTGGCCGCGCGTCGGCTCGGCGAGGTGCTGG
>Ga0070708_100003866_pt1 | contig 11752 bp, 13 predicted proteins | sample KBSK5503metaG_FD_65469 | JGI IMG/M metagenome (GOLD analysis project Ga0070708, IMG submission 65469) | Corn, switchgrass and miscanthus rhizosphere microbial communities from Kellogg Biological Station, Michigan, USA - KBS K5-50-3 metaG | ecosystem: Host-associated > Plants > Roots >...
ACGCGATACAGGGGAGTCCCTTTCAGGTCGTCGAGCTGCTGTGGAAGGTCGAGATTCATCCGCTCGACGCCCGGCGAGTCGTTGGACAGTCGGGCGCCGAGGCCGTGCAGGAGATCGATCATCGGTCTGTTGTCGACCAGCACGTACCCCACGAAGCGGCGGATGCCGTTTTCGAGCGCGACGGCGGCGAGGGCCTCTAGGAGTAGCGTCCCGATCCCGCGATGGTGATAGTCGTCGAGAACGGCGATCGCGGCCTCTGCTTCCTCGGGATCCTTGGCGTCGCGGACGTAGCGCGCGACGCCGACACCGGGCTCGTGAGCCTCGTCGTGCGCGAACGCCACCCACGCGAAGTGATCCACGTAGTCGACGTGAGTCAAATAGTCGAGATCGGCTTGCGAGAGGGTCTTCAAGCCCATGAACCGGCGGTAGCGCGACTCCTCCGAGAGATGATCGAACCCGTAGCGGATCAGGTCGCGATCCTCCGGCACGATCGGGCGGATCCGGATACGCCCGCCGCCGGGCAGGGCGAGCACGGCGGTCCGGGCCCCGATGAATCCGCGATCGACCATGAGGTCAGTCAACCGGCGCCTGGAGGTGCGGTCAAAGCGCTCGCGTCGTTAGGATGGGGCCCGGCCACGGATGTGGCCGCGGAGCGAGTGGGGGTGGCGGCGTGGCGGTTATCAAGAGCATCGACCTCGTCGGGGTGTCGACCGAGTCGTGGCGCGACGCCGCGAGCGCGGCGCTCGCCGAGGCCGCGAAGACGCTCCGCGGCATCGAGGGTATGGAAGTCATTGAAACGTCCGCAATCGTCGACAAAGACAAGATCAAGGAGTTCCACACGCACGTTCGAATCCGGTTCCGGCTCGAGCGCTAACGCGCGACTCCGGTTACCCCTCGTACCCTTCTACGTCGGCGACATCGCGCACCTTCGCCTCGCGCGGATCCAGGCCTGCCGAGCGGGCGGCCCGGCGCTGGTGCAGCAGGTCCCAGCACTGGTCGAGCGTCTCCTCCAGCTCCTTGAGTCGCTTGCGGTCGTCGTCGGTGACGCCCGCGGCTTCCTCTTTGCGCCAGAGCGCTTTCTCCTCGCTTGCCAGCTCGTTGATCTGCTCGAAGACCCTCTTGTCGTTCATCCGCGACTCCTTCATCCGGCGACGGGAACACCCTACGCCGGGATATACTTCACGCGGGCGCCCAGCGTCCTCCTGACGCGTTGAGATCAGTTCCGTCTCGGCCCTGCAGCCCGGGCCGCCACGTCCGGGCCGCGGCGCGCTACCCCCTGACCGAGGAGCGTTGATCGATGCCCGCGACCGTGCTCGTCGGCGCCCAGTGGGGCGACGAAGGCAAGGGGAAGATCACCGACCTGCTGGCTCCCGAGGTGGACTACATAGTCCGTTACCAGGGCGGGAACAACGCCGGGCACACCGTCGTCGCCGGCGATGTGAAGCTGGCGCTCCACCTCGTTCCGAGCGGGATCTTGCGCCCCGACGTAATTCCGGTGATCGGCGACGGCGTCGTCGTCGACCCGGCGAGGCTGCTCGAGGAGATGGACGCGCTCGCGGCGCAAGGAATCTCGTGCGAGCGCCTCTTGGTGAGCGGGAACGCGCACCTGATCATGCCGTACCACCAGGAGATCGATAAGGTCACCGAGCGGTTCCTCGGCAGGTCGAAGCTCGGCACCACGCGCCGCGGGATCGGCCCCGCGTACGGAGACAAGGCCGCGCGGATCGGGCTGCGAGTGCAGGACCTGCTCGACATGAAGATCTTCGCGCAGAAGCTCGACGGCGCGCTCAAAGAGAAGAACGCGATCCTCACCAAGATCTACAGCAGGCTCCCGCTCGACGCGAAGCAGATCATCTCGCAGTACGAGGGTTACGCCGAGCGTCTCGCTCCCCACATCTCCGACACCGCGCTCGAGATCTGGCGCGCGTTGCGCAGGGATCGGCATGTCCTCTTCGAGGGCGCGCAAGGGACGCTGCTCGACGTCGATCACGGGACCTATCCGTTCGTCACCTCGTCGTCGCCGATCGCCGGCGGCGCGTTGACCGGCGGGGGTATCGGCCCGCGGGAGATCTCACGCGTGATCGGCGTGACGAAGGCCTACGTGACGCGGGTCGGTGCCGGGCCATTCCCGACCGAGGACCTCGGGCCCGAAGGCGACCGAATGGGCGAGCGCGGATCCGAGTTCGGGGTCACGACCGGACGCAAGCGCCGCTGCGGCTGGATGGACGGCGTCCTGCTCCGCTACGCGACGAGGATGAATTCGCTGTCGGATGTGTTCTTGACCAAGCTCGACGTGCTGAGCGGATTCTCCCGGCTCCGGATCGCGGTAGCGTATCGCTACCAAGGTGAGACCTACGAGGAGTTCCCGCCGCACCAGACGATCTTCCACAAGTGCGAGCCGGTGTTCGAGGAGATGCCCGGCTGGGACGCCGACATCTCGCAGGCCAGGACGTTCACAGACCTGCCCCAAGCTGCGCAGGCCTACGTCGGGCGTATCGAGGAGCTGTCTGGCGTTCCTGTGACGCTCGTTTCGGTCGGGCCGTCGCGCGATCAGACGGTTCGGCGGGAGCCGGTCAGAGTGGTGGCGTAGCGGTGCGACTCCTCGTCGTGGGCGGAGGCGGAAGAGAGCACGCGCTCACGTGGAAGCTCGCTCAAAACCCGACGGTCGACAAGATCTTCGCCGTGCCCGGCAACGCCGGGATCGAGGAAGTCGCGCAGTGCGAGCCGCTCGATATCACAGAGCCCGTTGTCGTCGCCGACTTCGCCGAGTCGAATGGCATCGACCTGACCGTCGTCGGGCCCGAAGCGCCGCTCGTCGCCGGACTGGCCGACCAGCTCACGGAACGTGGGCTCCGAGTCTTCGGCCCCTCCAAAGCGGCTGCGCGGATCGAAGGATCGAAAGCGTGGGCTAAAGAGATCATGACCAAGGCCGGCGTCCCGACGGCGCGTAGCGAGACCGTCTTCACGATCGAAGATGGGCTCGCAGCGCTCGAGCGCTTCGGCGCGCCGGTCGTCATCAAGGCCGACGGGCTCGCCGCCGGGAAAGGTGTCACGGTTGCTGAAGACAAAGCACGGGCGGAGCAGGCGCTCCGCACGTGCCTCATCGACATGGCCTTCGGCGAGGCGGGTGCGGCGGTGGTCGTGGAGGAATTCTGTGAAGGCGAGGAGCTGTCGATCCTGTGCCTGACCGACGGTCGCAGCGTGCTCCCGCTCGTCCCCGCGCAGGACTTCAAGCGCGCGTACGACGGCGACGCCGGCCCGAACACCGGTGGCATGGGCTCTTACTCGCCGGTGCCGAGCGCGCCGGCCGACATCGTCGATCGCGCCGTGAAAGAGATCTTCGAGCCCACGGTTCGCATGCTCGAGGCGGAGGGGGCGCCCTACGTCGGGTGTCTGTACGGCGGCCTGATGATCACGCGCGACGGGCCCAAGGTGCTCGAGTTCAACTGCCGGTTCGGCGACCCGGAGACCCAGGCCGTGCTGCCGCGACTGCGAAGCGATCTCGCGGAGCTGCTGCTCGCGTGCACCGAAACCAACCTGTCCTACTACCGTCCAATGTGGACCGCGGACGCGTGCGTGGCCGTCGTCGTCGCTTCCGGCGGCTATCCGGGGCACTACCGAACCGGAGTGCCGATCGAGGGCCTCGGCGAGGCCGGCGCGATCGAAGGCGTCGAGGTCTTCCACGCCGGGACCGTGCGCAAGCAAGGACGGATCGTGACCGCCGGAGGGCGGGTGCTCGCGGTCGGCGCCCGTGGAGAAGACATCTCCGCCGCGCGCTCGCGCGCGTACGAAGCGGTCGGGAAGATACAGTTCGAAGGGATGCACTACCGCACGGACATCGCGGAACGAGCGGCTTCGATCCGGGGAGGACGTTGATGGCGGCGCTGGTCGGGATCGTCTACGGAAGTCCTTCGGACAAGGACAAGATGGGGCACGCGGGCGCTACGCTCGAACGTTTCGGCGTCGAGTACGAGATGGAGGCCATGAGCGCGCACCGCTCGCCGGAGCGCGTCCGCGAATACGCGAGCAACGCCGAGAACCGGGGGATCAAGGTGCTCATCGCCGGTGCCGGGAGGGCCGCGCACCTCGCCGGCGTCGTGGCGGCACACACCGCTCTGCCGGTCATAGGCGTGCCGTTGTCTGGCGGGCTGATGGACGGAATCGACGCGCTCCTTTCTACCGTTCAGATGCCGGCGGGTGTTCCCGTCGCGACGGTGGGCGTCGACGGGGCCGCGAACGCCGGCGTGCTGGCCGTGCAGATCCTCGCCTCGGGCGACGACGAGCTCCGCAAGCGCGTCACCGAGTTCAAGGAGCAACTGGCGCAGGGCCTGCGCCTGTAGCCGGTGGCCGAAACCGTCCGCGTGATCGTCGAGATCCCGAAGGGGTCCCGCAATAAGTACGAGATGGACCACGAAACCGGCCGCATCCGCCTTGATCGCACGCTCTATGCGAGCGTGCACTACCCGGCCGACTACGGCTTCATCGAAGGCACGCTCGGCGAAGACACCGATCCGCTCGACGCCCTGGTGCTGGTGTCGGAGCCGACGTTCCCCGGCTGCGAGATCGAATCGCGCCCGGTCGGCGTGTTCAAGATGCGCGACGACATGGGCATCGATCACAAGGTGCTGTGCGTGCCGGTGTCCGACCCGCTCTGGAGTCCCGTGGAGACGCTGAAAGACGTTCCGCCACACCTGCTCGATGAGATCGAGCACTTCTTCAACGTCTACAAGACCCTCGAGAAGAAGGAGACCTTCACGGAAGGCTGGGAGGATTCCGAGGTCGCGCGTCGGATCGTGGACGAGGCGTTCGCCCGTTCCGGAGGTGCGGCGTGATCCCGCGCTACACGCTGCCGGAGATGGGCGCGGTCTGGGAGGAACGCGCCAAGTTCCGCCACTGGCTTCGGATCGAGGTGCTCGCCGCCGAAGCCTGGGCCAAGCTCGGCGTCATCGGAGAAGCCGAGATGGCCGAGATCCGGGCCCGCGCGACGGAGGTCGATCCCGCCCGGGTGGAAGAGCTCGAGCAAACACTCCAGCACGACGTCGTCGCCTTCCTCACGGTGCTCGGTGAGAACGTCGGGGAAGCGTCCCGCTGGATCCACTACGGCATGACCTCGTCGGACCTGCTCGACACGGCGCTGGCGCTGCAGCTCCTCGAGTCCTCGGATCTGCTGCTCGCTAAGACCGGCACGCTGCTTGCGTCGCTGAAGCGACGAGCATTGGAGTTCCGCGACACCGTCTGCGTCGGACGCACGCATGGGATTCACGCCGAGCCGACGACGTTCGGGCTCAAGCTCGCGGTGTGGGCGTTCGAGGTCTCGCGCGATCGCGCGCGCCTGGAACGGGCGCGAGACACCGTCGGCGTCGGCAAGATCGCCGGGCCCGTCGGGACGTACGCGAGCGTCGACCCCTTCGTAGAGGAATACGTTTGCAAAGAACTCGGTCTGGGGACCGCTGAAGTCGCCACGCAGGTGTTGCAACGCGACCGTCACGCGGAGTATCTCTCGGCCTGCGCTATCACCGCGTCGACGCTGGAGAAGATTGCGACCGAGATCCGACACCTCCAGCGCACCGAGGTGCGTGAAGCGGAGGAGCCGTTCGGCGAAGGGCAGAAAGGCTCGTCGGCGATGCCGCACAAGCGGAACCCGATCTTGGCCGAGCGGATCTGCGGGCTCGCGCGCGTGGTGCGCGCGGCGGTGGTGCCGGGCCTCGAGAACGTGGCGCTCTGGCACGAGCGAGACATCTCGCATTCCTCGGTCGAGCGCGTCTTCCTGCCGGACGCGTCGATCGCGCTCGACTACATCCTGGACCTGACGACGAAGGTGATCGACGGGATACGCGTCTTTCCTGAGCGGATGCTCCAGAACCTCAATGCGAGCGGCGGGCTCGTCTATTCGCAAGCGGTGCTGCTCGCGCTGGTCGACGCCGGGGCGTCTCGCGAGGAGGCGTACGGCATCGTCCAGAGCGCAGGGCTGCGGACCTGGGAGCAAGGCGGTCGCTTCCGCGACCACTTGCTCGAGGTCCACGCCGTGCGAGAGCGGCTCGGCGAGGCGAAGCTCGACGCGATCATGGACCCGGCGCGCTATCTCCTGCACGCGGATCGGATCTTCAAGCGGCTCGAGGCGTTGTGAGAGGGGGATGCAAGTGCTCGATGGGCTGAGCATGGTAAAGCAAGGGAAGGTCAGGGACATGTACCGGACGAGCGCCGGGATCCTGATGGTCGCCTCGGACCGGATCTCCGCGTACGACGTCGTGCTGCCGACACCGATCCCCGACAAGGGCGCGGTGCTCACCGGCCTTTCCGCGTATTGGTTCGACGCAACGAACGACATCGTAGAAAACCATCGGATCTCGACCGAAGCCGACGACTACCCGCCGGAAGCGAAGCAGCACGCCGAGGCGCTGCGCGGCCGCTCGATGCTTGTGCGCGAGGCGGAGCCAGTCATGATCGAGTGCGTCGCGCGCGGCTACATCAGCGGTTCGGGATGGAAGGAATACAAGGAAAGCGGCAAGGTCTGCGGGATCGCGCTGCCGAAGGGAATGGTGGAGAGCGACCGGTTGTCCCCCCCGATCTTCACTCCCGCGACGAAAGCCGAGACCGGCCACGACGAGAACATCAGCTTCGATCGGGCGGCCGGCATCGTGGGGCGCGAACTCGTGACCGCGCTTCGCGACTACACCCTCGATCTCTACTCGTTCGCGGCGGAGCGCGCCCGAGAGCGCGGGATCATCATCGCCGACACCAAGTTCGAGTTCGGCGTCGTCGACGGCGACGTCATCTTGATCGACGAAGCGTTGACGCCCGACTCGAGCCGCTTCTGGCCCGCGTCGGAGTACGAACCCGGCCGCGGCCAGCCGTCGTTCGACAAGCAGTACGTCCGCGACTGGCTCGACGCGACCGGGTGGGATCACACGCCGCCGGGCCCGGAACTGCCCGCCGACGTCGTCGCGAACACGCGCTCGAAGTACGTCGAAGCCTACGAACGGATCACCGGGACGTCGTTCGAGAAGTGGCTCGGCCGATGAAAGCGAAGGTGGCGATCGACGTGATGCTGAAGGACGGCATCCTCGACCCGCAGGGCAAGACGGTGGAGGAGAGCCTGCCGTCGCTCGGATTCGTGGGCGTCACCGGCGTGCGCATCGGCAAGCACATCGCGCTGGAGCTCGAGGGCTCCACGCGTGAAGAGCTCGCGCGCCAGATCGAGGAGATGTCGCGGCGTTTCCTTTCGAATCCTGTGATCGAAGACTTCACCTACCGCCTCGAGGACGGCTTGGAGTAGATGCCGGAACCTGTTTCGGGGACCGACCACAGCAGAGAGCAAGCCGCAGACGGGACGCAGCCCGTCCGCTTCCTGCAGTCGATGCCTCGGGTATTGATCGGTGTGTTCCTGGCGCTCGCTACCGCCGGAATCGGCCTCGTCGTGGTGCTGTTCGCCCATCCTCCGAGCGCGAAGGAAGTCGCCCTCGAACTGCGCCGTAGCCCGCCGGCAGGGACCTACAGCCACGACGTCCTGGAGGCCAGGCTCGAGTCGATCCCGACGCCCCTGCCCGCTTACCACGCGCCGTCGTGCGTGACCGGTGTGGTGATCGAAGGTGGGACACCGGCGCAAGATCGCATCGACCGGGTTCTCCGGGCTCTCTGTCCGATCGCCGGGACGAGCGCGCCGCCCGAGCTACGGCAAGCCGTCCATGCCCTGGGGACCGCGCGCATCCGTTTCGCGTTGTTCACACGGACCGGCAACCTCTCGACCGCCGACCTTTCGGCCCGGCGGATCCTGCTCGCGGTCGCGCTGGCTCGCACGAACCTGCCTGCCGGCGTCATCGCGCCGCTGCTGGTTCACGAGGGATACCACCTCTCGGTCGGCCTCCCGGTTACCGCCGGCCAGGAATTCCACGCCCGCCTCGCGGAGCTAGACGCATGCGATCTGCTCTTCGACGAGGCGCATTTCCCGCGCGGTTGCACCGACGCTCAGGCTATGGTGCGATTGGGCGAAGCGCGCGCCGTGGAACTTCTCGTGCGCGCCGGGTATCCGAGGTGAGGAGGCTCGTGGCGTCGGTCGCGGTGACGGGATCGCTCCTCGCCGCGTGTTCCAGCTCTACCCCCGCCCCATTCGCCAGTGAGCCGCCCCTGCGCGGGAGCGTCGTCGCGGCCGGCGTGCTCGCCGAGGACCCCGCCTTCGACGTCACTTCGGCTCGCCGGGCCCGCTATGTTCCTTGCCAAGGACTTTCGGGCTGCGCGCGCACATCTCCGGCGTCAGGGAGCTACTACCCGGGAGTGATCCTGCCGACCGACGTCGACGGGCAGGTCCACTATTCCCAGGAGTTCGTGCTTTACCTCGTCGGTGCGACCTTCGATCAGGCGACGCTCGATGGATCGACCGTCCACATCCGGCTCGAGACACGGCCGAAGGGGTTCCAGATGGTGAAGCTCGACGGGCAGCAGGTGCTCGCGATCCCCGGCCTGGTGTTCTCATTCGAGAACCCGAGCGGCCACGTCATATGCACCTCCGGATGGCAGGGGTGCGGGTGAAGATCGGGGTCGTCCAGTTCCCCGGCTCGAACGACGAGCGTGACGCCGTCTGGGCTTTGGAGCAGCTCGGCGCGGATGCCGAACTGCTCTGGCACGGCGACGCCGACCTGCGCGGCGTGGACGCGGTGGTCCTGCCGGGAGGGTTCTCCTACGGCGACTACCTGCGGTGCGGCGCGATCGCGCGGTTCTCGCCGGTGATGGGATCGGTTCGGTCGTTCGCGAACGACGGCGGTCTGGTGCTCGGGATATGTAACGGATTCCAGGTTCTCTGCGAGGCCGGGATGCTTCCGGGGGCGCTGGTCCGCAACGCCGGCCTCGCGTTCGTGTGCGAGCCCGTGCACGTTCTGGTCGAGAAGGAATCGGCCGCCTTCCTCTCGCGTGCCGAGCTCGGCGACGTCTTGACGATCCCGATCAAGCACGGCGAAGGACGCTATGTGGCGGACTCGTGGGAGTTGAAGCGGATGGCCGAGCGCGGCCAGGTCCTGCTCCGCTATTGCACCTTCGACGGTGTGGTCGAATCCGAAGCGAACCCGAACGGATCCACCGACAACATCGCCGGGGTAGCGAACGCCGAGGGGAACGTCTTCGGATTGATGCCGCACCCCGAGCACGCCGTCGACCCGATGGCTGGGATTCGCTCTTCCGACGGGGCGGTCATCCTCGGCTCGCTTTTCGACAGCGTTGCCGACCTCAACGCGACCGTGCCGGACTGATGTTCGAGCGTTTCACCGATCGAGCCCGCCGCGTCGTCGTCCTGGCGCAAGAAGAAGCACGCGCGCTCAACCACAACTACATCGGGACCGAACACGTCCTGCTCGGGCTGGTGCGCGAGGAAGACGGCGTCGCATGCCGTGCGCTCGACGCGCTCGACGTCTCGCTCCATACCGTTCGGACGCAAGTCGAGCGGATCATCGGGCCCGGCGCTGCCCCGGTTTCGGGACACATTCCGTTCACCCCGCGTGCGAAGCGGGTCCTGGAACTCTCGCTGCGCGAGGCGTTGCAACTAGGACACAGCTACATAGGGACCGAGCACCTGTTGCTCGGGATGATCCGCGAAGGCGAAGGCGTCGCGTGCCAGGTGCTGGTGAAGCTCGGCGCCGACCTGAACCGCGTGCGACAGCAGGTGATCCAGATCATGTCTGGCTACGCTGAGAGTCCGGAAGGCTTTTTGCGTACCGAGCTGCGCATCGACCCGACGACGTTCCCGCTCTGCCGCACCTGCCGGATCCCCCTCGCCGGATCGCTCCGCTTCTCGGAGGAGTTCGGGACGCCGGTCCCCGAGACGAAGGCCGAGGCGCTCGCGTACATGGAGCTCGAGGTATTGGCCGAGCAGGATCCGACGTCGGTCACCGCGCGGGCCGGCGTATCGGAGAGTCGTTGGTTGAGGGCTGGGATGCTTTCGGGCCCGGCCTGCAAGCACTGCGGGGGCTCTCTCCAAGCCGCGACCGGCGGGCGTTTCCTCGATGCGGCCGGCCACGATCAGCCGGGATCGCTCCGGGTACTCCTGCTCTACTGCACGTCTTGCGGCGCACCGTTCCACGCCGCATTCGCCGCGGGAGAGGTATGAGCACGAACCCGTCCGGCCTCGCCCTCGCGCTCTCGCTCGCGCTCACCCGCGACGAGTACGAGCGCATCGTCGCGACGCTCGGGCGGGAGCCGAACACCGCCGAGCTCGCGATGTACGCCGCGATGTGGTCGGAGCATTGCTCGTACAAATCGTCGAAGGTCTACCTCAAGACGCTCCCGACGGAGGGCCCGCACATCGTGATGGGGCCCGGCGAGAACGCCGGCGTCGTCGACATCGGCGACGGGCTCGTCGCGGTCTTCAAGCTCGAGTCGCACAACCATCCCTCCTTCGTCGAGCCGGTACAAGGCGCCGCGACCGGCGTCGGCGGGATCGTGCGCGACATCCTCGCGACGGGCGCCAGACCGGTTGCCCTGCTCGATCCCCTGCGCTTCGGCGAGCCGGACACCTGGCGGAACCGCTGGTTGCTCGGCGGCGTGGTCGCGGGGATCTCGCAATACGGGAACTCGATCGGCATCCCGACCGTCGGCGGCGAGGTGCGCTTCGACCCGACCTACGCCGGCAATCCGCTCGTGAACGTGATGTGCATCGGTATCACGACCAAGGACCGAATCCAGCACGCGCGCGCGTCCGGCGTGGGAAACATCGGGCTGTTGCTCGGCGCGAAGACGGGTCGCGACGGGATCGGCGGAGTGTCGGTGCTGGCCTCGCGGCCCTTCGACGCCGAAGCGGAAGCGAAACGTCCGAGCGTACAGGTCGGCGACCCGTTCGAAGAGAAGATCCTGATCGAGGCGTGTCTCGAGCTGATCGATCGCCGCTTGCTCGTCGGCTTGGGAGATCTCGGCGGAGCCGGCCTTTGTTGCGCCACGTCCGAGACGGCATCCCGCGGCGGCGTGGGCATGGAGGTGAACCTCGATGCTGTTCCGCTTCGTGAGACGGACATGGAGCCTTTCGAGATCCTCACGAGCGAGTCCCAGGAGCGGATGTTCGCGATCGTGGAGCCGTCCGACGTCGACGCGGCCGTGGACGTGTCTCGCCGCTGGGGGGTTCCGGCCGTCCCCATCGCGCGCGTGACCAACGGGAATGCTCTGACCGTGCTTCATCACGGCGCCTTCGTCGCATCGGTCCCGGCCCGCTCGCTCGCGGACGAAGGCCCCGCCTATCAGCGCCCGGCGACGCGGCCGGACTGGATCGACGTGCTCCGAAAGGACGATCCGCTCGCGCTGCCGGCGCCGGACGATCTCGGCGAGGCGCTGCTGAAAGTGCTCTCTTCGCCGAACATCGCTTCCAAGAAGTGGGTGTGGCGCCAGTACGACTATCTGGTGCAGCACAACACGCTCGCCGGGCCCGGCGGAGACGCGGCGCTGATCCGTCTCGAGGGCACGAACCGCGCGCTCGCCGTCTCGACCGACGGCAACGGGCGCTACGGGCAGCTCGATCCGCGCTTGGGTGCGATGCACGCCGTCGCCGAGGCGGCTCGCAACGTCGCGTGTGTTGGGGCGCGGCCGCTCGCGGTCACGAACTGCTTGAATTTCGGGAACCCGGAACGTCCCGACGTGATGTGGCAGTTTGCCGAAGCGGTCGCCGGGATGGGGGAGGCGTGCCGGGCGTTCGAGACTCCGGTCACCGGCGGGAACGTGAGCTTCTACAACGAGACCGACGGCGAGTCGATCCACCCGACGCCGATCATCGGAATGCTCG
>Ga0070708_100003868_pt1 | contig 11748 bp, 10 predicted proteins | sample KBSK5503metaG_FD_65469 | JGI IMG/M metagenome (GOLD analysis project Ga0070708, IMG submission 65469) | Corn, switchgrass and miscanthus rhizosphere microbial communities from Kellogg Biological Station, Michigan, USA - KBS K5-50-3 metaG | ecosystem: Host-associated > Plants > Roots >...
CGATGACGTTATGCACCGGACGGCCAGTCGCGGAAAACGTGTACCGTGGCTCCCAATGCGCGCGGCCGGCCGTATCGTCCGCGCGAACGTCCCGCCATTCGATGCGAAGGTCGCCTGCCCGCGCGCACAGCATCGACCACATCGCGCCGACTTCCGCACCGGCCACATCGAACACGGGGTCGGTGAAGCGTGCGTCCGGCGCGTAGCACGCGGCCATCGCGGGGGCATCCCGGCGCGCGAACGCGGCGTAAAACCGCTCGATCAGCGTTACGTTGGGATGCGCGTCACTCGTCATTCAACTGCGCCGACATCGCATTGGACAGGACTTTCGCCGTCACGTCGACGATGGGAATGACCCGCTCGTACGCCATGCGCGTCGGGCCGATGACGCCGAGCGTGCCGATAATCTGGCCGTTGGCTTCGTAGGGCGCGGTGATGACGCTGCATTCGTCGAGCGGCGAAAGACCCGATTCGCCGCCGATGTAGATCTGCACGCCTTGCGCGCGCTGCGACAGATCGAGCAGATGCAGGATCGACGTCTTCTGGTCGAACATGTCGAAGAGCCGGCGCAAGCGCTCCATGTTCGACGACAGGCCTTCGGCGTGCAGCAGATTGCGCTCGCCGGTGACGACAAGCGATTCACCTTCCGCGAACGCGCCCTCGCCCGCCTCGACCGCCGCCGTCATCAGGCCCGCGATATCCTCGCGCAGTGCGCGCAATTCGTCGGCCATCCGCGCACGGATCACGGCGAACGATTGGCCCGCGAAGTTGTGATTGAAGTAGTTCGTTGCCTCGACCAACTGCGACTGCGAATAGGCGTGGTCGGTGTGGAGGATGCGGTTCTGCACGTCGCCTTCGGCCGCCACCAGGATGAGCAGCACGCGCCTGTCCGATAGCCGCAGGAATTCGAGATGGCGAAACGCCGCTTCGCGCCGCTTGGGCGTCATCACGACGCCCGCGAACTGCGTGAGTTGAGAGAGGAGCCCCGCCGCCGCGCTCATCAATTGCTGCGGCCTGTCGGCGGCGAGTTCGCCCTCGAGCATGTCGATCTCGTTCTGCGGGAGCGGCTTCATCACCATCAGGCTGTCGACGAAGAAGCGGTACCCCCTTGGCGTGGGGACGCGGCCGGCGGAAGTGTGCGGGCTGCTGATGAACCCCATCTCTTCCAAGTCCGCCATCACGTTGCGGATCGTCGCCGGCGAAAGCTCGAGCCCCGAGTGGCGCGACAGCGCGCGCGAGCCGACCGGCTGCCCGTCGTTGATGTAGCGCTCGATGAGGGTCTTGAGGAGGTGCTGCGCCCGCGCTTCCAGCATGGCGCCGATTTTACTGCCTCGGGAGGCTCTGCGCCCGGCACCTTCGGATGAGAGTTCCTGCGCGCCGGCTGTGGTTTAATCGTCACCATGTCCGCAGCCGCTGCAGCGCCCGCCTTTCCCCGCGTCGCCCTGGTCGGCCGCTACGCGAGTCCGGACCTCGCGGTTCCGCTGGCCCGCCTGGCACGCTTCCTGGCTGACCGGGGTCACGCCGTCGTCCTGGAAGCCGAAACCGCACAGTACGCGCCGCTGCAAGGCGTCAAGACCGCCGCCTCCAAGGAACTCGGGCGGTGCGTGGACCTGGCCGTCGTTCTCGGCGGCGACGGGACGATGCTTACGATCGCGCGGCGGCTGGCGCCGTTCGGCGTGCCTCTCATCGGCATCAACCAGGGCCGCCTGGGATTCCTGACCGACATTCCGCTCGCCCGGATGGAGGCCACGCTGTCCGCGATGCTCGAAGGGCGCTATCTCGAGGAGCGGCGCACGCTCCTTGCCGCCGAGGTCGTGCGCTCCGGCGGCGAACGCGACGAAGCCTTCGCGCTCAACGACGTCGTCGTCAACCGCGGATCGCTGGGCAGCATGATCGAGTGCGCGGTCGAGATCGACGGACGCTTCGTGTACGCGATGCGCGCCGACGGCGTCATCGTCGCCACGCCCACAGGCTCGACCGCCTACGCACTCTCCGCCGGGGGACCGATCCTCGATCCGCAGTTGGCGTCGTTCCTGCTCGTGCCCGTGGCGCCGCATGCGCTCACGCATCGTCCGATCGCGATTTCCGATGACGCGCGCATTGCGATCACCGTGCTGCGGGCGCGCGACGCCGGCTTCCACTGCGATGGCCAGGCCTCTTTCACGCTGGCCGAAGGCGACCGCGTCATGCTGTCGCGCGCGCCCCACACCGCGCGCTTCCTGCATCCGGAGGGCCATGATTACTTCGCGATGCTGCGGGAGAAGCTGCATTGGAGCGAAACGCCCGAGCGGCTGAGCGAAATCCGCAACGGCGCGGCTCCCTCCGCGAAGACGCCGGACGGCAAGTCCTGAAGTCCCGATGCTTCGGCTTCTCTCGATCCGCAACTTCGTCGTCGTCGACACGCTCGACATCGAGTTCCCGGCCGGCTTTACGGTATTGACGGGCGAAACCGGCGCCGGCAAGTCGATCCTGCTGGACGCGCTGTCGCTGCTGCTGGGCGATCGCTTCGAATTGCGCCAGTTGCGTCCGGGGGCGGAACGCGCCGAGCTCGCCGCGGTGTTCGATGCGACAGACCTGCCCGCGGTCAGCGCGTGGCTCGCCGAGCAGGAGCTCACAGGCGAGGCGGACGAAGTGCTTTTGCGTCGAAGCCTCGACGCGCAGGGGCGCAGCCGGGCGTGGATCAACGGCCGGCCGGCCACGCTGGTCCATTTGAAGGACCTCGGAGAAAAGTTGGTCGACCTGCACGGCCAGCATTCGCACCAATCGCTCGCACATCCGGAAGCACAGCGCGATCTTGTCGACGCCTTCGGCGGCTTCACCACTCTCGCTCGCGAAGTCGCGGAAAGTTTTCGCGCCTGGCGCGCCGCCGTCGACAAATGCGAAGCCGCCGCCCACGCCGCGCAGGCCACATCCGCCGAGCGCGAATTCCTGGAGACGAGGCGCCGCGAGCTTGCGGCGCTCAATGTCAGCGCAACGGAATGGACAGAGCTCTCGGCGGCGCAGTCGCGCCTCGCCAACGCGGCCAACCTGATCGAGGCCGCGACGCAGGGCAACGAAGCCTTGTCCGAAGGCGATGACGCACTGTCGGTGCGGCTCGCACAATTGATGCAGCAGCTCAAGGCTTCCGCCGTGAACGACCCGGCGCTGGCGAAGGTCGTCGCCCTGCTCGAACCGGCGGCCGTCGAGCTCGACGAGGCGGCGCGGGCTTTGCGCGACTATCTGCGTCGCTTAGACCTCGATCCGCAGGAATTGCAGCGCGTCGAAGGAAGGCTTTCTGCGATCCACGAGCTCGCGCGCCGCCACCGCGTGCGTCCGGAGGCGCTGCCGGCACTGCTGGCGGAAACCGAGGCGCGCTTGGCGGCGCTCTCCGAATCCGCGGACGCGGAGGCGCTCGCCCGTCGGGCCACCGAAGCGGGCGCGAGATTCCACACGCACGCCGAGCAATTGTCGAACAAGCGCCGCTTCGCCTCGGCGGAACTCGCGCATCGCGTCACCACGGCGATGCAGGCGCTGAACATGCCCGGCGGGCGCCTGGAGATCGCGCTCGAGCCGCTGCCCTCGCCCGCGAGCTACGGCCTCCTCGACATCGAGTTCCGGATTGCCGCTCATCCCAGGCAAGCGCTTGGCCCCTTAAGCCGCGTTGCATCGGGCGGCGAGCTTTCGCGCATCGCGCTCGCTATCCAGGTCGTCGCCAGCGACGCCGGTCAGATTCCCACGCTCATATTCGACGAAGTGGACAGCGGCATCGGCGGCGCGGTCGCTGCCACCGTCGGCCAGCTGCTGCAAACACTCGGCTCGACGCGGCAGGTGCTGTGCGTCACCCATCTCCCGCAAGTGGCAGCGTGCGCCGATGCGCACTTTCGCGTCAGCAAATCAGGCAACGGTGCCGGCGTAACCAGCGAGCTCGCGCAGCTCAAGAAGGGCGAGCGCGTGGAAGAACTTGCGAGGATGCTTGGGGGCGCGGCGGTGACCGCCAAGACGCGGGCGCACGCGAAGGAGCTGCTTGATTCAGGGGTCAGAAGTCAGTAGTCAGTAGCCTGTCCTCTGTCACCTGACACCTGTCACCTGCTGGCGAGCTTCGGCGCGAATGAGCCCTTGACCGGCTTGGCGCCGGGTTTTGCCGCCGGCGCTTTCGCGGTCGGCAAGCGCAGCGTTTCACCGGTCTCGAGCCAATGCTTGACGCGCTGCGCATCGCCCAGCCGCGTGTACTTGCCGAGCGAGTCGAGAAGCACGATCACCATCGGCCGGCTCGCGATCGTCGCCAGCATGACGACACAGCGGCCGGCTTCGCGGATGTATCCGGTCTTTTGCAGCTGGATGTCCCACGCAACGTTTTTCACGAGCGCGTTGGAATTGTTGAAGCCAAGCATCTGCCCCGAGGGCTGCACCTCGACGTAGTGCGCCGGCGTGGTCGTGTAGTCTCGGATCAACGGGTATTGCGCGGCGGCGCGCACCATTCGCGCAAGGTCGTTGGCCGTCGAAACGTTATTCGGGGACAGTCCGGTCGGATCCTCGAAGTGCGTGTGCGTCATGCCCAGGACGGCGGCTTTCGCATTCATGGCCTCGACGAAGGCGACGCTGCCGCCGGGATAGTTGCGCGCCAGCGACGACGCCGCGCGGTTTTCCGACGACATCAGCGCCAGCCGCAGCATTTCGCCGCGGGGGAGTGTGGCGCCCATGCGCAGCCGCGAATGACTGCCCTTCAGGTAATCGAAGTCGTCCATGTCGACGACGACCGGCTCGTCCATCGAGGGATTCGAGTCCATGACGACCATCGCGGTCATGAGCTTCGTCAGGGACGCGATGGGCGTCACTTCGTCCGCCGCTTTGGCGTAGATGCTGTGGCCGTCCTGCGCGTCCACGATGAGCGCATTGGCCGACCCCAGACGCAGCTTGGCCGGGTCGAGAATCGGCGCCGCCGACGACGACTGCGCCGTCAGCGGGGCAAAGATGCAAATCAAAACAAAGGTTAACGGTCGAATCATCAGCTCGGGCCTCAAAATCCAAATGCCTTATCGCACGGCAAGGCGCCGTGCGTCAATCCCCTAATGGCATCAAGGACTTATGAGGCCTCAGGACTGTTGCGGAAGCCGCAGCAATTGCTATGCCTGAAGCGGGCTTGGTCCAAAACGAAGGGGCGGCGAGCGCGTTGCAGCGAAACTACAACGCTTCGACGCCGCTTCTCGCTGACACGGCCGGCGATTCCGACGGGGCGCGCCGCTCCTCGTCCTGCTGCAGCCGCCACATCCGGGAATAGATTCCGTTCGCGGCCAGCAGCGAGGCGTGCGATCCCCGCTCGACGATGCGGCCGTGCTCCAGCACCAGGATCTCGTCGGCGTCGACCACCGTGGACAACCGGTGGGCGATGGTGAGCGTCGTGTGGTTCTGCGCAATGGCGGACAGTTCGGCCTGGATCGCCTTTTCGGACTTGGAATCGAGCGCGCTCGTCGCCTCGTCGAAGATCAGCACGTGCGGTGACTTGAGAATGGCGCGGGCGATCGCCACGCGCTGCTTCTCGCCGCCCGAAAGCTTCAATCCGCGCTCGCCAACGGGTGTAGCGTAACCCTCGGGCAACCCGGCCACGAAATCGTGGATCTGCGCGAGCCTCGCCGCGGCGACGATCTCGTCGCGCGTCGCTCCGGGCTTGCCGTACGCGATGTTGTATTCGATCGAATCGTTGAAGAGCACGGTGTCCTGCGGCACGATGCCGATCGCCGCGCGCAGGCTTGACTGCTGCACGTCGCGGATGTCCTGACCGTCGATTGCGATGCGCCCGGCGCCGATGTCGTAGAAGCGATAGAGGAGGCGCGCCAGCGTGGATTTCCCCGAGCCCGACGGGCCGACGACGGCCACCGTGCGACCCGCCGGAATCGTGAACGACACGTCGAACAGGATCTGGCGATTGCTCTCGTAGCCGAAATAGACGTGCTCGAAGCGGACCTCCGCGCCGCGTATGCTGAGCGCCAGCGCGCCGGGCTTGTCGCGGATTTCGGCGTTTTCCTCGATCAGCGCGAACAAGCGCTCCATATCGGCCATCGCCTGCTTGATTTCGCGGTAGATGACGCCGAGGAAATTGAGTGGAATGTAGAGCTGGATCATGAAGGCGTTGACGAGGACCAGGTCGCCGATCGTCATCGTGCCGTGAACCACGCCGACGGTTGCGCGCCACATGATCAGCGTCACGGCAATCGCGATGATCGCGCTCTGCCCGATGTTCAGCGCCGACAGCGACGTCTGGCTCTTCACCGCGGCTTTCTCCCAGCGCTGCATGCTCTCGTCGTAGCGCCGCGCCTCCCACTCTTCGTTGCCGAAGTACTTGACCGTCTCGTAGTTGAGCAGGCTGTCGATCGCCCGGACGTTGGCCTTGGAATCGAGCTCGTTCATCGTGCGCCGGAAATGCGTCCGCCATTCGGTGACGGACACGGTGAAGAAGATGTACACGGCCAGCGCGCCCGCCGTGATCGCCATGAACGTCCAGTCGTAGCGGGCGACCAGGATCGCCGACACCAGCGCGATTTCGACCAACGTGGGCAGGATCGAAAAGAGCGTGTAGCTGATCAGCGTCGAGATCCCGCGCTGGCCGCGCTCGACGTCCCGCGTGAGTCCCCCTGTCTGCCGCTGCAGATGGAAGCGCAGTGACAGCGCATGAAGGTGGCGAAAGACCTGCAGCGCGATCTTGCGCACCGCGCGTTGCGTCACCTTGGCAAACAGGAACTCCCGAAGCTCCGTGAACATCGTCGTCGACAGGCGGAGCAGGCCGTAGGCGACGAGCAGTGCAAGCGGCACGATCAGCGCCGCCGTCTGCGCGTCGAGGCTGTCGACGATCCGCTTGAGAAGAACTGGGACGCCGACATTGGCGACTTTCGCCAGCACGAGGCAGGCGATCGCGGCCAGCACCCGCACCTTGTATTCCCACAGGTAGGGCAGCAGCGTGCGGATCGTGCTCCAGTCCCCACGCTCGGTGCGCGGGACGTTCTTGTCGACCGGGGCCGGCAGTGTGGAGGAGGACAGATGGCGCATTCAGGTATCAGAACTCAGCGATCAGGAATCAGAGCACAGCAACGACCAAACCAGTGCCGATTCCGTCTTGCGCTGCATTTTAACAGCCCGCCCCAGCGCGCCCGGTCACGCGCCGCGGCGCTTCCTGCGCGGAAACCACTCGTTGCCGCCGTAACCCAGAACACCCATGGCGACCCGCACGATGCCATACGCAATCCACGTCAGCGCTTTTTCGAGCGCCGAGCGCCCTTTCCATCGCTCGGGGGCCATGCGTTTTGCGCCGTCGCCGATCATCTGCAAGAGCTCGTGCCGCAAACGGTCGGCAAAGAGCGCGTCCTTGACGAACACGTTGGCCTCGCGCGCCATGAGGAGCGAGTAGGGATCGATGTTGGACGAGCCGACGGTCGCCCATTGGTCGTCGACCACCGCCACCTTCGCGTGCAGGAACGACCGGTGGTACTCCTCGATCGTGACGCCGGATTCGAGCAGCTGCCCGTACAACGCGCGCGCGGCGTAGTGCAACAACCTGTATTCGACGCGCGCCTGCAGGAGCAGCGTCACCTGCACGCCGCGCTGTGCGGCACTGATCAGCGCGTGGCGGAAATGGATGCCGGGGAAAAAGTAGGCTGTCGCGATGACGATCTCCCGCTTGGCCGTCCGGATGGCCGCCAGGTACGCGTGCTCGATGTCGCTGCGATGGCCCAGGTTGTCGCGGATCGCGAATTTGGCGATCTGCGAACCGTTTTTCTGCGTCGGCACCGGGGCTGGGAACAGCGGCACGTCGCTGCGGTCGAGCTGCGTCAGTTCCACCAGCACCCACAGGCGCTGCATCGTGGTGACAATGGCCGCGAGCATCGGCCCTTCGACGCGCACGGCAAAATCCACGCGCGGCGGCTTATGCCGCGGCGTGTTCATGTCGTCGATCAGGTTGATGCCTCCGACAAAGGCAACCTGCGCGTCGACATGGCAGATTTTCCGGTGCAGCCGGCGCAGCCGGTGTGAACGGAATTGCCAGGGAGCGACCTCGGGCCGGTATTTGAGGAGGCGCACGCCGCCGCTGGCCAGCTTGTTGGCGAGCGAGCGCGTGAGGTAGAGCTGCGCGCCCCAGCCGTCGACCAGCACCCGGACCGCAACGCCGCGTTGCGCTGCGCGCACCATCGCCTCGGCGATCGCCCGTCCGGCAGCATCGTCGGCGAAGATGTAGGTCTCCAGCCACACCTCTTCGCGCGCGCCGTCGATGGCCGAAATGAGCGCCGGAAAGAATTCGGCGCCATTGCGCAGCAACTCGACCGTGTTGCCGTGGGTGAAGCGCTCCACCGTCGGGTCCGTCCGGCTGCCTAGCGGCGCCGGCGCGGTACGGTAAACGTGGCGGCGAGCGCCGCGTGGTCGGACAGGCGCCCGGACGGAAAGGCATAGTGAACGCGCGCATCGCTGACGTCGAGCTTGCGGGCGTAGATGCGATCCAGGCGGAACACCGGCAACACGGACGGAAACGTTCGCGCCGGCCGGCCTTTCACTTCCTCGAACACCTCGTAGACGCCGAGCTCGTCGGTGAGAATCCGGTCGCCCTTGCGCCGCCAGTCGTTGAAATCGCCCGCGATGATCAACGGCGCGTCCCTGGGAACCGTGGCGCGGATGCGTTCGGCGAGCGATTGGATTTGCCACTGCCGCCCGCGCTCGAAGAGCCCCAGGTGGACGTTGATGCAGTGCAGGTTGGGCGCTCCCTCCGCCAGCTTGATCTCGCAATGCAGGAGGCCGCGGTTCTCGAACACATGCGCGGAAATGTCTTCGTTTTCCTGCGCGACGATCGGAAAGCGCGACAGCACTGCGTTGCCGTGATGCCCGTGCCGGTAAACGGCGTTGCGGCCGTAAGCCACTTCCTTCCACATCGTGTCGGCGATGAATTCGTGCTGCGGCTTGCCCGGCCAGTTCTGGTAGCGCCCGGCATGGCGGTGATGGACGCCCTGGACTTCCTGCAGGAACAGGAGGTCCGCGGACAACCCGTGCAGCTTCTCCTTCAGCTCATGGATGACCATGCGCCGCGTGAGGTGCGAGAAGCCCTTGTGGATGTTGAACGTCGCGACGGTGAATTTCATCGGCGCGCCGTGGTGGGAATAGTGATCACTTCCGCAATGTTAACGGGAAACGGCTCCGCGAGCCCGCTTCAAGCGGATCACCCGAGGGTCCTTGTACATCATGCCGCAAAGCGCGTAAGTTTGCGGGGGGACAGCCGACCAAAGCTGCAGACAGGCTTAGGCCCTGTCGCACCCAACCTCTTTTCCACAGGAGTCATCAGTATGAATACGCAAGCCACGATCCAAGCCGCCATTGCCGGCCTCGTCGCCCTCGGATTCGCCGCGTCGATTGCCGCGCAACCGGTCGTCCAGAAGGAAGGCACCGAAAAATGCTACGGCGTCGCCAAGGGCGGCCAGAACGACTGCGGCACCGCGAAGCACGCGTGTGCCGCGCAGGGCGCCAAGACCGACAACGACCCGATGGAGTGGAAGTACGTCGCCAAGGGCACGTGCGAGAAGATGGGCGGCAAGATGTCGGCGCCGAAGTAAAAGATCCCTGCCTCAAAATCGTGCGGCCAGGCCACAGATAGTGGCCGGCTGCGCGATGCTGTATTCATGGATTCCCTTCCCCTCGCTGCCGGCATCGGGCTGCGCGCGCCCCACGTCAGGGAGGTGCTGGCGCAGCGCCCGAAGGTGCCGTGGTTCGAATTCCACAGCGAGAATTATTTCGCCGACGGCGGGCCGGCGCTCGCGAATCTCGACCGGATCCGCGCCCACTATCCGCTGTCGATGCACGGCGTAGGCCTGTCGCTCGGGTCGACCGACCCGCTCGATGTCGCCCATCTAGTGAAACTCAAGCGGCTGGCCGACCGCATCGAGCCGGCATGTATCTCGGAACACCTGTGCTGGAGCAGTGTCGGGGGGCGCCATTACAACGATCTTTTGCCGTTGCCCTATACGGCCGAAGCGCTCGACCATGTCTGCGCGCGAGTGGGTGAGGTGCAGGATTTTTTCGGCCGCGAAATCCTGGTCGAAAACGTTTCGAGCTACTTCGCGTTTGCCGAGTCGACGCTGGCGGAGGGCGCATTCGTCGCGGCGGTCGCGGCGCGCACTGGATGCAAATTGCTCGTTGACGTCAACAATATCTACGTCAATGCCCACAATCACGGCATCGACGCCGATGCGTATCTGGCTGCGATTCCGCGCTCGGTGGTCGCGGAGATCCACCTCGCCGGATTCGACGCCAGCGGAGCGTGCCTCATCGACACCCACGGCGCTCCAGTTGCGACGGGCGTGTGGTCGCTGTACGAACGCGCGCTGGCGCGTTTCGGCCCGGTGCCGACGTTGATCGAATGGGACACCGATATTCCGGAATTCGCCGTGTTGCAACGTGAGGCTGCGACGGCCCAAACATATCTGGAGGCAAGCCTTGCCGTCGCTGCGTGAGCTGCAGACGCGGTTCGCTGCGACGCTCTTCACGGACGCCGGCGATCCCGGCGAGCGAATGGCGATCTACCGCAATACGGTCTTCGCCAATTACCGCAATGCGTTAGGCGCGACCTACCCCGTCGTACGGCAACTGGTTGGCGTGCCCTTTTTCAACGCGGCGGTAGATGCCCACGTGCTGGCGCATCCGTCGACCGGCGGCGACCTCAATGTCTACGGCGATCGCTTCGGCGATTTCCTGGCGAGCTATCCGCATGCGAAGGATCTGCCCTACCTGCCCGATGTCGCAAGGCTCGAGTGGGCGGTCGACGAGGCAAGCCGCGCCGCCGACATTGACGGCACGCCCGCACAAGTTCTCGCCGATCTGGCGGCCGTCCCCGGTGGCGAAGTCGCGCGGCAGCATTTCACGCTCGACCCATCGTGCCGACTCATCGCATCGGACTATCCGGTGTTGCGCATTTGGCATGTGCATCAGCCCGGCTTTGACGGCGATGTGCACGTCGAGTTCGGCGTCGGCAAAGATTGGCTGCTCGTCCGGCGCGAAGCGGGCCTGGTCGTCGTGGAACGCCTGAGCGCCGCCGATTTCGCGTGGCTCCAGGCGCTCGCCGCCCATGCGGATCTCGCGACGGCGTTGGAGGCCGCGGTTGCCGCCGACGCAACCTTCGATCTCGGGTCGGCACTTCGCGAGTCCATCGCCGATTCCACGATCACGGGGCTCGCCGCCGGTTGAAAGCATTCGCGGCCGGGCGCGACTAACCTTCGTTCCCACAATTTCACCGGAGCCGCCGTCATGCCGTCCGCCGAGTTGTCCCTGCCACAGCGCGCCGCGCGCCTCTACTGCAGCGCCACGCAGCTCATCGACCGTCTGCAGCCGCTGTTCGCGCTCGCGGTGCGCATCTACGTTGCCAAAGTATTCTTCTTCTCCGGGCTCACCAAGCTGCACGACTGGAACATCACGCTCGCACTCTTCCGGAACGAGTACCACGTGCCGGTGCTGCCACCGGCCGTCGCCGCCGTATTGGGAACGAGCGCGGAACTGGGGTTGCCCGTATTGTTGTTCTTCGGATTTGGAACGCGCTTTGCCGCCATCGCGCTGTTCGTGTTCAACATCTGCGCCGCGATTTCCTACCCGGATTTGTCGGCGGCGGGGCTCAAGGATCACGTCCTGTGGGGGGCGCTGCTGCTCGTGATCTTCTTCTATGGGCCGGGGAAGCTGTCGCTCGATCAACTCGTTGTCGGTCGACTTGCCACGGCCGCGACCAAATCTGGAGGTGTCCCCGCCGATGCA
>Ga0070708_100003869_pt1 | contig 11746 bp, 6 predicted proteins | sample KBSK5503metaG_FD_65469 | JGI IMG/M metagenome (GOLD analysis project Ga0070708, IMG submission 65469) | Corn, switchgrass and miscanthus rhizosphere microbial communities from Kellogg Biological Station, Michigan, USA - KBS K5-50-3 metaG | ecosystem: Host-associated > Plants > Roots >...
ACTCAGTTTGCGTCGCGGAGGATCGGACAGACGACTGTCTGGAGTCATACAACGATTGATGCGCGGGGGCGGAAGATGGATAGCGAGCGGCAGTCAGAGACCGGCCGTGCTTTGATGGATCCGACTGAGTTGCGCCAGATGGTTAAGCATACGCAGTGCGTGGTGGTGATTGACAGTGCGCCTCCGATTAAAGCGAGCTACCCGCCGTTTGCGGTGCAGAAGGTGAGGGCGCTGGCCCCGGAGTATGGTTCGCCGCGGCTGGTGTCGTTGCTTCAGGCAGAGGAAGAGAAGCTGGACAAGACTGCGCGAGAATTTCGTCAGCAGGAGTTGGCGTCGGCTGTAGCTCGGATGAACTCAGGGGTGATTGAGGAAGAATTTGCTATCGAGGGCGCGGGTTCTGTTGCCACGGCCATGATGAATTCTGCTGTAGGTGATAGGGCTGTGGTGGTCGAGGACGAAGTTTATCAGGCTGTGTTTCAAAGAATGGTTGATCGGAAGTTGCCTGAGCCTAGCTCTCTTGAGACGCAATCGCCATTTGCCAAGCTGCTCAAGTGTTATTACGACACCGGTCGAATAATGAAGTGGGAAGATGTCCGCGAGTTGGATATCAAGGTGATGAAGCGCGTTGGTGTTGGTAACCGCGCGCCTGCGGCGGGAACGGCCGGCGGTGCCGTTGTTCAGGAAACAGCTTCTCGAGTTTCAGGAGTAGCGGTCGCGTCGTCAGCGTCGCCGGATGGGGTAGGTGTGGTCCAGTCTGTGATTGAGAATGCTGTTGCGGTTTGTGAGCAGCAGGGTAGTAACGGAGATGGTGATAAAGACAAGTCGAACCAGCGTTCGTTTGTTTTCTTTACAGACCAGGGCGTGCAGAAGGAATTGATGAAAACGGCTTCGGTGATTATTACGAATCGCGCACGTCCTGACGGCAAGCGGCCGGAGATTAAACCGGTGCCGAGTTATAAGGGCGCGGCGCCTGCGAAAGTCTCGGACGAGGTGATGTTAAACAGCCGGCGGTCAGATGCGGTGCAGGATGCTCTGAGGTGAAAGTTTAGAAAGTTTCAAGTGGGGAGGAGGCGTGATTTGAGTTATGGACGGCGGCGGGGCTCCGAAAACAGGTCTTAGGATATCTTTTATATTGGTGGCGGTTGCGATTGTTCTTACGGTCGTGTGCTATGTCTATAGCAGGTGGGCTGAGGCGCAGCGGCAACAGGAGTTGCTGCCGCAGCTTGCGGCTGACAGCATGGTCAAGGGCTTGCGACAGTACCAGCGGCAGACGGGGCAGTTTCCTGGCGACTTTGCGGAGCTCGAGCATCGTGTTTGGAAGCACACTAACGCTCCTGATTTCGGGCCGGCTAAGAGGACTCTTACGGTTGCGAATTACTACTACATGTATTCCAAGGTGGATCCCCTGACGTGCGCGGTTTGGGCGATACCTTCGGGGCCGCGACGTGAGGAAGGTTCAACTCACTTTCTGGTGATCGGTCCGGAAGTCATTAGACATTGGAAGGGGCCGGCGCTTTCGAAGGCTGATATTGATAAGCTAGAACCTGTTCCGACTGCGGTCGTTTTGAATGTTATGGGGCTGACAGAACAATCTATGATCGATCAGCGCAGTTCTGGCAGCAGGTCTGTTCCTACGCCGCAGGGGTTGGCGCCAGCGCCCGTTTCGTCTGCAAAAAAGTGAAGGTGGTTATTATTGTTCGAAGAGATTCGTTTGATGAAGGCACTCGTTGAAGATGAGGATCGTTCTTGGAACTATTGTAAGGACATTCGCTTATCGATCGTTTTGGTCTTTGCAAGGTCTATAGCGGTCTGAGGTGCTTGACTAGCTCGGGGAATGTGGCGAGGCGGACGATTTTCGTGCTTTGACTTAGGAGTAGGTTGTGGAACTGGTTGATACCCAACTGAATCGTTAGCGGCTGTGCCGTCATTTGAGGTTGACGCCTCAGAAATCGCCCGGATGATGCGAATGAGAACTGTAGCGAATATGATTCCAGCCATGGTTGAAGATAAATAGAACTTCTATGGCTGCCGTCAGCTTCTTATTTCGCCTTCTGTTTTCTTGGCCCTGGTCGTTGCAACTAAGAAACAGCGTCTGAATCTGGTTCGGAATTCCGAGTTCATTCCGAAATTACAACCTTCTCTGACCATATCGTGATCAGTTACCCAACCAAAGCGTTGTCTAGACTATCTCCAGATCTGGGAACGGGCCTCAGGTTGGCTGAAAAGGTTATCTCGGGCTTAACGAGGGAGGCAGTCAAATCCGGTTTCTTAATTCGTGGAGGAGCGACGGTTGGGCCACTTTATCATCGGAACGGCGTCGTGGTTGGCAGTGCATTGGTCGAAGCCTACAAATTAGAATCTACAGTATCAATCTATCCAAGAATCGCTGTTTCGCGGAAGCTTTACTCTCGAGTAAGAGCGCATAGTGCATTATTGGCTGTTGACGAAGATGGCATCACTTATTTTGATTATTTCTTGCCGATGCTTGGGAGAGAAGCTCCGGACGGATCACCAGATAACAAGTTCGTCTCAGAGACACTTTTGTTAATTAACCAAAACATATCAATATTTGAAGAGCAGGAGAGATGGAACGAAATGGCAAAATGGGTTTGGTTTTTGGGGAAGTTCGACAAGGCCCTCACGGAATTACGGGCCGCTTCTCCTCCTGATAGGGGTAAGCGTGCTGAAGACAAATGCGGGGCATCAGAAGCCTTGTAGCACAGTGCGCTGGGAACGAAGAGGCACCAACAGTTATTACTATCGCAAAGAGCGCGACGGTTCGCGGGTAAGACGCGTTTATGTCGGCAAAGGTGATCTGGCTCATATGATTTCAAATTTTGAATCGAGTTTAACTGAGGTTGAGAAATTGATCCGGACAAAAAAGCCTTCGAAGCTCACGAATATAAGAATGTAGAAGCCGTCTTCGATCGGACGTCGGATTTGACTGATCTCTTTCTCCAGGCAGCGCTACTAACTACCGGCTTTCACACTAACCATCGGCAATGGAGGGCAAACGCAAGTGTCAGTAGATATTGAAAGTGTAATTACAAAGAAAGCCGAAGGAGCCCGAATAGAATTCCGGGCGCTACTCGATAAAACCAACAAAGAGAATCCGTAGCCCAAAGACGGCGGGCCGTGGCTGGAGTCGCGTCTCCTGCTGCAGGACTCTGCGAAGTCCTACGGTGACCCAGCATCGCGGAACATGCTTATTCGCGGTTACAATCTGCTTGCTTTGAAGGCGCTTGTGCGGGTTTATTATGCCGTCTGGTAAGATCGTCGCCGCACAACAGGCGGTTGAAGCGGATACGGTTGAATGTAGTTAACCTGAGATGTCGACTGAAAGTTGAAGGAGTTCGCCGCCGTCTAAGCGCAACTCTACGTTCGCAATAACGCAAGGCCCGAAAGGCAACGGCCGATGAACTATGTTAAGTCCAAGCAACGCGTCGCGGACCACGGGGAGGTCTTCACCCCGGCGTGGATGGTCGAGGCAATGCTCAACCTGGTGAAGGATGAGACCGAGCGCATTGACTCACGCTTTCTGGAGCCGGCATGCGGGAGTGGTAACTTCCTCAAGCAGATCCTGCGGCGCAAGCTCGCCGCTGTTGAACTTAAATACGGGAGGAGCGATTTTGAGCGGCGGCACTACGCGCTACTCGCACTGATGTGCGTCTACGGAATCGAGTTGCTACCGGACAACATCGCTGAATGCCGAGCGAGGTTATTGGAGATCTTCGCCGAGTATCTGGATCTCGATCAGTCGGACGACCTGTATCGCGCTGCTTACTATGTTCTTTCGCAAAACCTCGTCCATGGCGATGCTATGAAAATGCGCGCCTGCGATGATTCTCCGATCACCTTTCCCGAGTGGGGCTATCTGGGCAAGGGGAAGTTCCAAAGGCGTGACTTCCTTTTTGACAGCCTTACGAAGTCATCGGCCTACAGCGCCGAGGCGCCGCTCTTCGCCCATCTCGGCAAGCATGAGATCTTCACGCCAATCAAGGAGTACCAGCCAATGACGGTAAGGGAGATGGCCGGTGTAGCAGAGGAGGTGGCCGTATGAGTGTCCAAGCCAGCTTCGCCTTGCGCGGCCGTAATCCCGACGTGCTGACGTGCATTGCCAATCTCTCGAACGACGAGGTGTTCACACCGCCAGAATTCGCAAACAGGATGCTGGATACGCTCGCCGACGCGTGGTCTGCGAATAACGGCGGCGCGAGCATCTGGGCCGACAAGACGGTGAAGTTCCTTGATCCCTGCACAAAGTCCGGCGTATTCCTGCGCGAGATCACCAGCCGTCTTACCAAGGGATTGGAGAAGAAGATTCCAGACCTGGAGAAACGCGTAAATCACATCCTTACCAGGCAGGTGTTTGGCATCGGCATCACGCAACTCACAAGCTTGCTCGCGCGCCGGAGCGTGTATTGCTCAAAACACGCGAAGAAGACTAAGCAGCACCCACACTCAATCGCGACTGGGTTCGACGGCGACGATGGCAACATTTGGTTCAAGCGCATCAAGCACACGTGGAAGGATGGCAGGTGTCACTACTGTGGCGCTCCACAAGAAATTTTTGACCGCAAGGAGGGGCTCGAAACCCATGCCTATGCGTTTTTACACACAAATAACATCAAGTCCCGGCTCGCCGAGATGTTTGGAGGCAAAATGCAATTCGACGTGATTATCGGAAACCCACCATATCAAATGACTGGTGGCGCGGGCGGTTCGAGCGATTCCTCGATTTACCATCTCTTTGTAGAGCAGGCGATGAGACTTGAACCACGCTTGCTGACTATGGTCATTCCATCTCGGTGGCTCGCTGGCGGACGTGGCATGGACGAGTTCCGAAAATCTATGCTTACCGGTGGACACATTAGCCACCTTGTTGACTACACAAAGATGTCAACGGCGTTCCCAGGCGTCGATTTCGAGGGTGGCGTCGGTTACTTCCTGTGGGAAGCGAGTCATCGCGGCGACTGCAAATACAAGCTCGTGCTTGGAGACGAAGAGCAGCCCGAGGTTGTTCGCAAGCTGGATGAGTTCGACATCTTCGTTCGCGATAATCGTGCAGTGAGCATACTGAAGAAGGTTCAGCACCTGAAGGAATCTTCGGTGGCAGAGCTCGTGAGCGGAGACACGCCATTCGGCCTAGCCACTAACTTCGCTGAATATAAAGTTAAACCATTTAGGGGTTCGGTTGCCCTTTACCTGACAGATCGTGGACAACGTGTGGTTGCTCATACCGCACGATCCGGCATCCGAAAGAATGTACATCTTATTGATTCATGGAAAGTGTTTCTCCCAGAGGCTTATGGCGAGCGAGGTGCCATTCCTGCGTTGGTTCTTGGCCCTTCCATCGTAGCTCCGCCTGAATCAGTATGCACGCAGACATATCTTGTCGCTGGACCCTTCGCGAGTAAGAAGGCAGCGGCTAGTTTCCAGACTTATACCAAATCCCGGTTTTTTCGTTTTCTTGTTTCGCTTCGCAAAATCACCCAGCACGCTCTTCGGTCAACGTATTCATGGATTCCTCAACAGGAATGGAACCGCACTTGGACCGATGAAGACCTTTACGCGAAATATGGCATCACGCAAAAGGAGCAGGCTTATATCGAATCCCAAGTCAGGCCGATGAACCTCGCCGACGCCAACGATGAGTAAGCCCACTATCGAAGAGATTCTTGCGCCGAAGCCGGAAGCGCGGCTGCGCATCTACGCCTACTCTATTGCCGACAAGCCGCATAAAGGGCTGCTCAAGGTGGGACAAACGACGCGCGACGTGAAACACCGCGTCGCACAGCAGTTGAAGACCGCGGCGATCAAGAATTACAAGATCGAACTTGATGAGTCTGCTGAGCGCGACGACGGTACGATCTTCACAGATCACGACGTGCGCGCAGCGCTCGTTAGAAAAAGATTTGAGAATACTGAACTCGAGTGGATGCGCTGCACGGTCAATGACGTCAGGACCGTCCTCACGGAGTTGCGCAAAGGGCAGCGCTTCACCGGCACGCACCACGAGACATTCGAGATGCGCGCCGAGCAGCGCGACGCCGTGAAGAAGACGCACGCCTACTTCCACTCGATCTGGAAGGAGGATATGCACGCTGTCCCGCGCTTCCTCTGGAACGCGAAGATGCGTTTTGGAAAGACCTTCGCCGCGTATCAACTCGCCCAGAAGCTCGGTGCGAAGCGAGTCTTAGTCGTGACCTTCAAGCCCGCTGTCGAGGACGCTTGGCAGACAGACCTCGAATCCCATGTGGACTTCGACGGCTGGCAATACCTATCGCGCCATTCCGACAGTGACCCGACCAAGATCAACGCTAAGAAGCCCGTGGTGTATTTCGGTTCATTCCAAGATCTATTAGGTCGCGATGACGCGGGCAACATCAAGCCGAAGAACACGTGGCTGCACGAGGTGAATTGGGACTTGGTTATTTTCGACGAATATCATTTCGGCGCGTGGCGCGAAACTGCCAGGGAGTTGTTCGAAGGCGAAGAAGAGGCCGTCGCGAAGAAGGAAACCAAGCTTGAATACGGCAGCGGACTTGAAAATGTGAACGAAGACCTCAGCGAACTCTCGGAGAAGGAGGTCGAGTTCCTCCCGATCACCACTAAGGCATATCTGTACCTGTCGGGCACGCCATTTAGGGCGCTCGCCACGGGCGAGTTTATAGAGGAGCAAATCTTTAACTGGACCTATACCGATGAGCAACGCGCAAAGGAGCAGTTTCCGGCTAAGAACTCGGGCAAATGGAACCCCTACGGCGCGCTGCCGCAGATGCGCCTCCTGACCTACCAGATGCCGGACGAGTTGCTGACCATCGCGAGCGCCGGGGAATTCGACGAGTTCGATCTCAACGCGTTCTTCGAGGCATCGGGCAGGGGCGCGAAGGCGCAGTTCAAACACAAGAGCGACGTACAGAAGTGGCTGGACATCATTCGTGGCGAGTACTTACCTAAAGAGATCGAGTATCTGAAGACGGGCACGCGGCCGCCGTTTCCGTATTCGGATGTACGCTTACTGCCGTATTTGCAGCACTCGTTCTGGTTCCTCCCTAACGTGGCGGCTTGCCATGCGATGGCGAACCTGCTGGCAGAGAAACACAACACTTTTTGGCGCGACTATAACGTTGTCGTAGCAGCTGGTGCCTCTGCGGGCATCGGTTTGCAAGCATTGCCACCGGTGCGCCAAGCCATCGGAAGCGGATTCAAGACAAAGACCCTCACGCTCTCATGCGGCAAGCTTACGACGGGCATCACTGTGCCTCAGTGGTCTTCTATCCTAATGTTGCGCAACCTCAAGTCGCCTGAGACATATTTTCAGGCTGCATTTCGCGTGCAGTCGCCATGGTCAATCAAGAACCCCAATGGAGATGACCCGAACGAGGAGGAAATTCTCAAGCCCATTTGCTTCGTTTTCGACTTCGCTCCCACGCGCGCGCTGCGTCAGCTTTCCGAGTACGCAATTGGCCTGTCGCCCAACGAGCCAAACCCAGAGAACGCGGTCAGGGACCTCGTCTCGTTCCTGCCAGTGCTGGCCTACGACGGCGCGAACATGACGCAGATTGATGCGGGAGGCATTCTGGACATCGCAATGGCGGGAACCTCGGCCACCCTGCTGGCGCGCAAGTGGGAGAGCGCGCTGCTGGTCAACGTGGACAACGATACCCTACGCCGCATCCTCGACAACCCCGAGGCTATGGCCGCCGTAGAGCGCATCGAGGGCTGGCGGGCGCTGGGCGACAACATCATCGAGACCATAATCAACAAGAGCGAAAAGATTAAGGAACTAAAAAATAAGGCGAAGCAGAATGACTTGTCGGCGAAAGAAAAGAAGCAGCTCACCGATGAGGAAAAGGAATTCAAGTCCAAGCGAAAGCTGGTGCAGGAGAAGCTCATTAAGTTCGCGACTCGTATTCCGGCGTTCATGTATCTGACAGATTTCCGAGAGAACACGCTGCAAGACGTCATTACTAAGATCGAGACAGACTTATTCGAGACTGTTACTGGTCTGACGGTGAAGGATTTCCACCTGCTCGTGCGGCTCAAGGTGTTCAATACAGAACAGATGAATCAGGCCGTATTCGCATTCCGGCGTTATGAGGATGCCTCGCTACGCTATACAGGGATCGAGAGTCATGATGGACTAACGCATTACGGTCTTTACGATACTGTGGTGGCGAAGGATTGAAGAGCGGTGCGCGTTTGTCAGCCCGCGCGATTGGACCACGCGATGTCGTGCGTTGCTAGAGAGATGCGGGTTAGTCTTAGCTCTTACGGGGCGAGAGCGACGCTGATCATGCTATGCGATGAAACCAAGCCGTGAAAAGGCAAAGGGCGTCAACGTCCTCCCCCGTAAACTCCCCGGCTCGCAATTAGACCGCGAGGTGTGCTCTCTTACAAAGGGTTTGCTAGTCTTCGTCATTGATCTCCGTGCTTTTGTGAAGAGGTCGGTGCTCATCTAGATAATCAATCATGAGTCGAATTAGTCCTCGCGGGTTCCTGAATGGCATTTGTAGCCAACGGTCCAATACTTGATCAAGGTTCACGTTCGCAGGTATCTCGTAAACGCGACGATACAGTGTTTCAATACGCCGTAACAACTCCGCACCTAGCTGAGCATCGAGAATAGGCGGGTTGAGAAGTGGCAACTTAGAACTCGCAGCTAGCTATGATATGTATTTCTCAGTTAATCCAGCGATGGTCAAATCAAAGAAGGGGCAAGCGCTCATCTCTAGAATTCCTCTCAACCGCGTGCTCACCGAGACAGATGGTCCATTCGTAAGGCTTCAATCCCGCCCGGCAGGGCCTTCCGATATCGAACAAGTACTGGAGGTCTGTCAACCCTTTGGAGCGTTCCACCAGAAGAAGCAAGAGACATTGTACTAAGTAACTTTAGGACCCTTCTGGCAGAGCCCTAGAGAGTGAAGTCTAAGCCCATGTGCACATCGCAGGAGAGGAGTAGTATTTATCTGGACTGCTTGAATCCTGAGTTCTTTTCGCTTCGTATTAATCGTCAGGCGGTCTACCAATAGACGACAGAATAGAGCTAATACCATTCACAGATCCAAGCCCTTGACCTTGAACAGCACCGGCGCGAGCGTAACGCATTAGAGCGCGAGGACAGCTTCGGCTTGTTCCATTGTTTGCGCAATCTCCTGGGCGGCTGGACCGCCGAGGGTGTTTTCGTGGCCTGTGTTGTTGAGTGCCGGAGTTTCGCTGATAGTTTGTGCCAAAGGTTCTCTTTCGAACTGGCCCTGTCCAGGGAGCTGATCTCTCAATAGTGTTTCCTCTCGATCGTGGTGCTTGTCGAGTAGCGCGATCTGGTCATGGTCGTGTCCGGTGGGAGAGTGCCATGCAAGAGATGTACTGGTTTGTGTTTGCGCGAGCGACTGATCCATCAAGTGTGCGGAGGTGTGGAGCGGGTTGGTGAATTCCTGCGTATGCGCGTACTGCTGGTTCGCGTGTTCCAGGCCGAGCGCGAGCGAATCGAACAGATTGCTGGCGATCTCGTTTAGCTGAGCGAGTCCTTCCCATGTTTGGTCGAGTGAGATGTTGTTTTCCGCCGCGCTTTCTATGATCGCCTGTGTAATTCGTTCGACATGATCGTCGTGGCGTAGTGGTTCAAGGAGGGCTTTGAACCCTTCCTCTCTAACGGTGTCTTTCAGGTAATTATTGATTGCGGTAGCTGCTGGTTGCGAAAGCTCGCGGAATTGGGCGAGTTCCTTTTCGACACGGACATCGGTGCGAGTGCTAGAAAGTTCGTTGGCCTTTTCGTCGATGGCGGTAAAAGACTGTTCGAACTTCGCTTCGAGTCTCTCGATGTTGCTGCGAAGGTCGTTATATTGCGCAGACTCGCGGACGGTAAGCTCACTTAGGGTTTGTTGCTGGGCCGCCTCTCGTTCTTCGAGAGAGCGATAAAGGGATTCTTGTTGGACGTCCTTCGCGTAAATGGTGGCGGCGCCATGCGCTTCGATAACGATGTCTTGTTGAATTGAAGTGAGCTGCTGAGTCTCTGCCTGTTCGACGAGTTGGGCTATGGTTGTACTTCTTTCGTCTAACGATTGCAATAGTCGTGTTGCTTCGTGCGGCGGGTGGCTGTCAATGGGTAATTTGGCTTCATCTCTGACGGCTGCGAGTGTTTCGCGAAATTCATTTTCGTAAACGGCGGCAGCGCGTTCGTTTCGTATCGGTTGTTCGGCACGCGTTACCTGGTCCTTTACAAAGCCTTCGAGTTTGGTTCTGGCATTATCGAGTTGCAGCTCGACAGTTTGCGCCGCTGCAACTTTGTCCATTACCTGATCGGCTGCGTGTACGAGACGTTCGTCGACTTCGCGTTCCGTGTGAGCATCTTTTAGTTCTTGGGGTTCAAAAGACTGCCAGGCGAGTTCGCGCGCCTGGTTGTGTGCCGCCTGTCTGTTTTCCTCTGAAAGCAAATCTCTGATCGTCAGGCTTTGAATTTGTTCGCGTGACAGTTCCGGAAGCGCTTTGGCGTCGAACATCTCCTGAGCGCGATCTGTAAGGATTGCGTGTTCGATTTCGTTTGTCGTGACCACATATCTTTGGGCTGCGGGCATCTGTTCCTTGTTCGCGATCGTGAGGTTGGGTATCGACGCTTCGGCAACGCGGCCTTGATATGAGTTGACAGCTTTCTGATCCTGATCGAGATGAGTAAATGCCTGCAAGTATTCGTTGCGGGCACTGGCGGCGTATTCGTTAAGCTGCGCGGCGCGTTCTATGTCCGTGTTGCTAAGGCTTTGTTGGACGATCGTATTTTCGCGTTGGTTTTGTTGGGCGACGGAATTCGGCGTTTGTGGATCCAGGGCGATCTTCACAAGCTCCCTGACAAGTTCTCTTTGTTCCTGCGCGGTTCGTTGCGTTCCCGGTGCTGTGAGGTCAGCGCGTGATAAAGCTTGCTGCGCCTTAGTCGTGCAGGTGGCGATGTGGTTGTCGAGTATGCGAAAGGCGGTGCGCGCTCGTTCCTGCAGTTGGGCGGTTTGCTCGATGTCTTGTTGCAGATCGCGGGCTTCGTAAAGCAGGCTGGCGGGAGCGTCCAGTAATTGTCCTGGCCGTTTCAGAACCTGTTGTTGCATCTGACGCCATGCTTCGCCTTGAGCCTGTTGTTGGACCACTGCGGTCTCAGTGTGCGAGAGATGCGAGGCGTGTGCGCGATCTTGGTGCGTGTAGCTGATGATTTGGTGAATGGAGTTGGGAGAGATGGGGTATTTCTCGGGAAGGTCAAGATTGAATTCCTTGACATCGTGATTAATGGTCGCAGCCTGGATGTCGCTGGCGATCTTGATCATGTCGCCGATGGCTTGCTGGCGTTCATAGGGAGACTGTCTGAGATGTTCGGCAATTTGAGCCTGCCGCGGCTGATCGAAATTGTTGACGACGTGGCTGATGGTCCTGACTTCGAGGTCTGTAAGCTCAGGCACGATCGAAGAGGACTGGAGCGATTGCATGGAGACGCCGTCGTGCAGTCCTTCGGCTTCGGCAATGGATCGGGCTTCCAGCAAATCTGCGCGCGCATAGTATTCCTGGTAGAAGCCGGTTTGTGACGACGCCTGCAAGTTTTCGAGGATCGCTTCGGTTTGTGAAGTGGCGTTGATTGTCTTTTCCTGCGTCCGGTTCTGTGTATTTAATGCTTCGTATTTAGCGGCCAGCGCATGGTTATGGAGATAGTCTCTTTCGTATTGAGGAAGGCTGCGATGTGCCTTGTACAGATCGAAGCTGTTTTGCCGAG
>Ga0070708_100003870_pt1 | contig 11745 bp, 12 predicted proteins | sample KBSK5503metaG_FD_65469 | JGI IMG/M metagenome (GOLD analysis project Ga0070708, IMG submission 65469) | Corn, switchgrass and miscanthus rhizosphere microbial communities from Kellogg Biological Station, Michigan, USA - KBS K5-50-3 metaG | ecosystem: Host-associated > Plants > Roots >...
GCGCGCAAGCAGGACTCGATATCGCGCAGGCTCTCGCGATAGGTGAGTTGCGCGAAGGCCATCGCCAGTAATTGGTCCCAACAGGAAAATCCTCTGAAGTTCGAGTCGCCGTTGTAGCGGGCAACACACTTTTGAAATTCTTTTTCGGGGAGATGTTGGATCAGTTGCGAGAAGACGGTGCGTCCAGAGTTCACCCTTCATTGGTTCACCCCGTAGACCGGCGGAAAGAGGTCAATCCAGTCCCTTTCCAATTCAAATCAGGAAGCCCTCCATGAACTTCTTGGTGGTCTCGTGCAGCATCGTGTGTTGAGTAATATCGGCGACCCACTTTGTGAGCTCGGTTTCGTTGGGCAAATTGCCGAAGAGCAACAGGTAGGCGACTTCGAGAAAGCTGCAGTGTTCCGCCACAGTTTCGATGGGGTATCCGCGATATCGCAAAATCCCGCGATCAGATTCTGGCTGCTAATCTGGAGTCTCTCGCTCAAAATTCGACACCAAAACCATTAGACTCGCCAGAGGAACAAAATTCAAAGAAGCAGGGGCAAGATTGGGTCTCAGTTGGACCCAATAATTTTCGCCCTTGCGGTGTGGTGCAGAATTTGCTCGGGAAGGTTTCTGGCAAGACTTACAAGGGAGTCCAGCAAGGGCGAGGCCGCAGCAAATTACAGCCTCTCTCGCTGGCTGGCAAGGTGTATTCCTTAGCGGCGAAGAGCCTAGGCCAGGCAGCAAGCCGGGCAAGCCGGACGTTTTCTGTCCAATTTGAGTAAAATACGGGCTGGAAATCGGCTGACTTGGGCGGCAGTATATGCCTACGTTGCGAGATGTCGTCTACGAGAACGTCCGCGAGGGCGAGCTTTACGAGAAACTTGACCGTAACCGAGTGCGCTGTTTCGCCTGCGGGCACTGCTGCCCCATCCCCGATGGTCAACCAGGCGTCTGCAAGGTTCGCTACAACCGAGGCGGGACCCTCTACATTCCCTGGGGCTATGTCGGGGTAGTGCAGTGCGACCCTATCGAAAAGAAACCCTTCTTTCACGCATATCCTGGGGCGTTGGCCTACAGCTTTGGAATGCTCGGCTGTGATCTGCACTGTGCCTACTGTCAGAATTGGGTAACGTCCCAGGCACTCCGTGACCCGACAGCGGTTGTCCCTCCGCTGGGAGCCACCCCCAATCAGCTGGTGCAGCAAGCTCTTCAACAAGGCGCCAAGGTTCTGGTGAGCACCTACAACGAGCCGCTGATAACCAGCGAATGGGCGGTGGCAGTCTTCAAGGAGGCCCGTGCAGCTGGGTTGTTGACGGCCTTTGTCTCCAACGGGAACGGCACCCCGCAGGTGCTTGAGTACCTGAGACCCTGGGTTGACCTCTACAAAGTTGATCTGAAGAGTTTTGATGACCGCCACTATCATCAACTTGGCGGGCGTTTGCAACCCATCTTGGACACAATTCGGCGCCTGTACGAAATGGGCTTCTGGCTGGAAATTGTTACGCTCGTGATTCCCGGCTTCAATGACTCTGATGACGAACTGAACCGGCTTACAGCATATGTTGCAAGTGTGTCTCCAGACATTCCCTGGCACGCCACGGCGTTTCACAAAGACTACAAGATGACCGACCCGGACAATACCAGTGCGGAGACCTTGATGCGTGCAGCGGAAATTGGCAGGAAATCCGGCCTGCGCTACATTTATGTCGGAAATCTGCCTGGAGAGATAGAAGACCTTGAGAACACCCGTTGTCCCAACTGCCAGCAACTTCTGATTGAGCGCTACGGCTACTTCATTATGGGCTATCATCTGACTTCAAATGGCTGCTGCCCATCGTGTGGAACAAGGATTCCAGGGCGCTGGGCTCGCGAATTTCAGGGACAGATCACCGACCATCCGTATGTGCCACGCACTCGTTCCAATCTGGTCTCGATTCTAGGTTCTTCAGTATCGATATAAGACCTTGCGCCAGATGGCTGGTTTCGGATCGGCCTGGCGGCGTTCGGATGGCATAGTAAGTTTGGACTGCTACTTGTCCAGGAGTGGTAATGAACACCGGCATATTAAGATCACCGGACAAGAGAGTTTGGCGGCAACTTTATAAGGCTGTGCTCTTTGAGTTGGACGCAAACAAAGTTTCAGACCGAATTGCTGAAGCGGAAACGGCACTTGTTACACGTGCGCGAGAACTGTTTCACGCAGCGGGAGACAATATCGAAGTCTGGCATCGTTCTTCTCCAATCAGCCCCTCCTTTCCTTTTTCGCAACTTCCATCCCGAGGCCGTCAGACCGAACTGCGGCGCATTGTGACACGGGAAAAAGTCTCGCTCAAAAGCTCAAAAAGGTCGGGCCTTAGGTCGGTTTCCCGACTCCGGTCGGCAGGACTGCATCAGAGCATTCTTGTGCCTACGATGGATACGTATTTTGGTAAGGACATGCGCCACCCCCGTCGAAGCACGTCGCAGCCCTCGCGGTGGTTAAGAGGAATTGTTGAGATGACGCGCCGACAGAGCAGACACGCGCTAAGGATCGCGCTTGGTATCGCGCTGGCAACGATCCTGCTGGGCCTGCTGGCGATTCTGGCAGTGGAATGGATGTCATCGCCTTCATTCTTGACCACGACAATCTGCCACCGTCACGCTCGCAACTGCGCCCCACGCTGGATGCCCACCGAACACCGAGTGCAGAACTTGAGCGGCTTTAGCAGTGGCGAGCGGGTCATCAATCAGCGTACCAAAATCCCCTAAAACTCTTATGCTCTAAGCGCTTTCCCTACAATGCTCAAAAATCACCTTCCAGCGGGTCAAAAAACACTTGGTTTTGGAACGCAAGCCCAGCAAAGCCCGACCCCCCCATTGGCAGTGATGCGGTTGAATCTTGAGCGCCGTCTGTGAGAGCGGGGGTGCGTTCCCCTCAATGCTGGGACTAAAATTCGACCATAGAGGTGCGTGTCATGGAAACGGAAGGCGAATCCAAACCGGACTCAGACTCGCGACAAGCAGCAGAGCACGTGAAGAAACAGGAACATCCTCAAACCCACGAAGAGCGTGAGGTTAAGACGCTGGTGGATCGCATAGAGAAGAAAGTGAGCGACCAACAGCTAGCCACCCCCAAACGCAATCTTAGAGTCGTCAAATGGCTTGGTCAGGTTCCCGCCATCGGGGTCTGCACGTTTTGCAATCGCCAGTTCAAGGTTCCCTTGGAATCAATGAAGAGAGTCGCGGACGCGCAATGGAATCTCGACCTCCAATTCAAGGAACACAAGTGCAAGCGTGAGGACGCCAGCCAAAGCTCTGCACGAAGGGGCACGAAGAACAGCTCGTGATAGTTTCACGCTTCTGACGTTCTAGCCATCGTTACTGCCTTGATTTGGCCTTGGGATTGGGCGGGGTGGTAACCATGCACTCCAAGCGAATGCCGGCGCTTGCGATTACGACCTTAGTAGAGCTCACAAGTTGTTCACAAAAAACGATTCGGCATAAAATAGTTAAAGACTTCGGCTCATCTCACATCAGATTTAGGGGACACATGGCATTCGCGCAAAACTGTGGCAAGGAGCAATTGTCTATAGCACGTCGACCCAATGGCCGCTTGACGCTTGGATTGATTGGGATGGGTGTGATATTCGCCTCACTGGGACTTGGCGAAGCCGTGTATCGAGTCGCATTCCTCGATTTCGATGGTGCAACCGATCGTCTTCCAATCGAGATGTTATTCGGGCTAGCGTTCGCTTGGATGACGACGAAACTTGCTAGAAGGATTTACCAAAATCGAATGGAGACGTCCGCGAGAATCAACCTGATTCGGGATCGCAACTACAAGATTCGTCACGCGGTAGAAGCAATCACACCCGTGCCATATCCGAGCCATCAGCAAGCGATCCGTGTGATTCGTGAAGAAGTGGATCGAATTGAGTGGACATTGACCCAGATCATACCTCGCGAGTCTGCGCTCCCGTAAACAAATACTATGCAAGCATGACTGAGTCTTCGTCCATAGTGGCGAACCACCTCGAAATAGGAGGCAGTTTGTGAGCCAAACTCAGAGCAGACCAGGACTGGATATTCTAGAGGTGCTGGCAGCTTGGAAATCGATTCTGACCGGCAGCGCTCCAATGATGTCGATTGAAGTTACGCGAGAATGCCCACTCAGTTGCCCTGGCTGCTATGCATATGGCGAAATGCATCTAGGCGGCTCAGTCACCCTACGAAGCCTGAGCGATTATCGAGGCGAGGAATTGGTGGAAGGCATCGTGCATCTCGTTCGGCAGCATCGTCCTTTACATGTCTCTCTTGTGGGCGGCGAGCCCCTAGTCCGCCATCGCGAATTAAGCCGCGTACTGCCGATATTAAGCAGCATGAAGGTCCACACCATGGTGGTCACAAGTGCGGTTATTCCGATCCCACTGGAGTGGATGAGTATTCCAAGAGTGCGAGTCACAGTCTCTGTGGACGGTCTCCCTGAACATCATGATGTGCGGCGCAAGCCAGCGACCTACGAGCGCATCCTGAAGAACATCGCCGGGTGTCAGGTAAACATGCATGGGACGATCACCCGCCCCATGCTTGAGCGCCCCGGGTACATTGAAGACTACATATCGTTTTGGAACGCTCGTCCCGAGGTAGTTCGCATTTGGATCAGCCTCTACACTCCCCAGAAAGACGAACATACATCGGAAATGTTGACTCCGCCCGAGCGCGAACGGGTAGCGGACGAACTGCCAGCGTTGCGCAAGCGATATCCGAAGCTGCTGGCGAATGAGGGCATTTCTCGTGCGATCCGTGTGCCGCCAGCCAGTCCGGCGGAGTGCACATTTTCCAGAATGTCCACGAACTATTCTGCTGATCTGACGACTCGAGTCGAGCCCTGCATTTTCGGCGGCAATCCGGATTGCTCGCAATGCGGTTGCGCAATTAGCAGCGGACTGCACTGGTTCAAGGATTTTCGCCTGGCAGGTTTCTTAAAGATTGAGCACATAGCCCGAACCTCTGTCGCCGTCGGCTCGGCGATTGGGCGCCTCCGAAAAGGCTACAGCACCCATGACCGTTGGAAAGCGGTCCGCGGAGCCGGGCTAGTTCAGATCGGCCAATCCGAACCTCCACCGACCAAAGCGGCATAAGCGGAGATTCCGCGAGGCCCTGGCAGACTGGCTTGATGTTTTTTATCCGGGCACGGTCCACGGGATCGAGAAGGAACGCGACGTGCCAGAAGCTACAATCCCCGAAGTTCAAGCATAACAGGGGGATGGGGTGTTCTTCGCGTTCGGGGGACAGGGAAACCCTTCCCCCCGTTTTCGTTGGGGCGCAATCAATTCAGGACCTTACTTGCAGGTCTCACTCACCATCTTCAGGCTGGTGACGCCCAGATCGGCGTACTCCTCTTTGCTCGATGCCTTGACCACTCCTTCTCGCTTCTCTTCTGCTTTCTCTTGTGCCTTGGACTCATGGGTGCGCGGACCAGTCACGGTCACGGTGTGACCGAGATGATTATCCAGTTTAATGCTGTTGCTGTGGAGTTCCCATGTCTTACCGTCGCGCGCAACAATGGAAAACTCGCCCGCGGCGTCACCCTTTTGCAGACAACCGGTGACAGTCACGTTCTCTTTGGCTTCAGACTTGGCTTCAGCTTTCCCTTCGGCTACGGCTTGGGCTTTTGCTCCGCGAATTTCCGCAAGGAACGGCTTGGTTACGGATGGAGCCGGCACTTTGCCCAACAGCAAAGCTTGGGTTGTGACCTTGGGCCCGTAAATCGCGTGCCGGGAATCGTCGTCTTGGCGGATCGATGCACCTTCCAACGTAAGCCCAGCAAACGCACCCTTGGCGCGGGAGTAGGTCAGGATCTCTGTATCCAATTTCCAATCCGTACCGGCCGAGGCATGCCGTCCAACTGGACCCGCTGCTGCGGAAGCGTCCGCTCCAAGCTGGAAATTACTCGAGAGCAGCTTTTGCATCCCCTTTTCATTCTGGATGATCATTACCAGGTCCACAGCTTCTACCCCGATCTGCAGCCCCCAGCTTCCGCCCGAAATCGTGATGAACGCCGGTGCACTCCAGCCCTTCGCCGTGCGGCAGGTGGCTACGCCTTTGCCTCCCTTTCCTCCGAAGACAAAGCCGGCTTTGACCATGTGCGGCACAACGGCTATGCACTTTGCGTGCTCCAACACTTCTTCCGGGATTCCGCTGTCAGGCGCACCCATAATTGCGTGTACTACATCGGTGGCATTGTCTAGCCGGTCGGTGGCATCTTCACGCGCCGTCCCTGCCCAGCACAACGTGCCGAGACTCAAAATTGCAGTTAAGAACATTGCTTTTTTCATGGGATAGCCTCATTTCTGTTACCGCAGCGCCGCCTCTCTGGCTTCGTGCTGTGTGTACACTCGCACACAAGTCCGGATAGACGAGCGAGCGCACCAAGTCAGTTCCGACCTTAGCAAATCAGGATTCAAGAGGTCTGAGCAATAATGCTCACACTTGCCACACGCAATTGCCGACAAATCCGGATCTGTCCCGTTGTAATTTGCTCCTCATGCCTGTGTTACTGGAACTGAGCCAATCTGCGCCGTGTGACTGGGGTTCTCAAGAAGCTGTTGAAGCCTAACGCGACAGGGCAAAGCAAGAAACGAAAAGCCGGCTCGGAAAAAGCCGGCTCTCTGTTTGCGGATTACCCAGGCGTGGTTGCGCTTCGGTTACCGATCCTGGGACTGCGTGGCGGAGCCGATCGTGGTTCCGATCACCTCGCCCGACACTATCAACTCGACGCGTCGATTCTGCTGCCGGCCTTCCCCGGTACTATTTGATGCAATGGGTTGGGTTTCGCCCAAGCCCTGTGCTGTCATCGAGGATTCTGGGACTCCTTGCTGCGCGAGGTAGCTCCGGACGGCCTCTGCACGCCTCTCTGAGAGGCCCTGGTTATAGGCATCGCTACCAACGCTGTCGGTGTTGCCCTCGATTCCAAGTGTGAGCGCGGGATAGGCGAGCACGATGCCACTGATCTTGGCCAGCTTCTCGCGCGCCAGCGGGCGAAGTGTGTGCTTGCCGGTGTCGAAGAGAACGTCAGACATGTTGACGACCAGGCCGCGTGCCGTGTCGCGAGTCTCGAGGATGGTGTTGAATTGTTGCAGCAGGCGGGCCCGGAGCTCCTCGCGTTCACGCACCGCTTGCTGGAGTTTTTGCTCGGATGCTGCAGCGGCACCTGCGGCGGCAGCGCGATTGCGCTCCGCTTCGGCCTGAGCGCTCTGTTGCTGCTGGAGAGCAGAGGCTTGGGCTTCGCGCTTCTGGCGCTCGGCCTCGTCACGTGCGCGAACTGCTTCGGCGGTGTCGGCTTCGGCGCTGATTGTCTGAGCCTTGGCGTTGGCTTCGCGATCCGCTGCCGCCCTGGCTTCGGCGTCAACGCGCTCTGCTTCTATGCGCTTGACCGAAATCTCCCGGGCGTCTTCTGCCGTCTGTACAGCTTCGCGCGACGCTGAAATAAGCGACTTCTTGTCGATGTGCTTGCTGGTGGCGTATCCATCTGCCTGGTTCATCAGGTGGACAGCATGCTGATAGCTGTCGCTGGCGTACTTCTCGGCTCCCTCGGATTGCGCGATGCGCAACGCGTTGCGCCCTTCAAAGAATTCCAACGGCAACTTGGCATTCATGACGACAGGGTCGAATTTGTAGCCGGTGGGAATGTAGCCGCCGCGTTCGAGAAGGTCATACTTTGCATTCACCACCTCGGTACTTCCCTTGGTGTCCTCGCGAATGACGTTTTCGAGAACTACCACGTTGCTGGGCTGGCGCACCGCATAATAAGGTTCCGCGGTAACGACCAGAGCGAAGGCCTGGAGGTCGGTGGTAACGTCGAGTTTGCTGCCGTGGTTATCACCCACCAGGATCTCCCCCAGATTCACTGACCGGCCCTCGGGCGTAATCGCCCACATGACGTAGGTCAGATACTCATTGCCGAAGGTCGTAGGCTTCTGGAGCTCATCGAATTCCACTTCGATTTCGATGTAACCTTGTTTGCTCTCCACCTTGGCTTCGCCATTGGCTTTGGGCATGAGTTCCGTGCCCGCGAAGTCCAGCGTGGTAGCTCCGCCGCGGTGCTTATAGTTGACCGCCCGGGCCGTCCGGCTGATTACGGTTACCCGGAACGTGGGCGTCGGAGCCAGCGGCTCGACGGCCATTGTTGTTTGGGTCTCCTGAGTAGCGGCGGTTGAACTGGTTTGCGACTGTGACGGAGGGGGCATAGCCAGCGCTGCGGACGACCCCAGAGCCATAAGGGATGCCAGGAAGATTCTTATGATCTTCATAATTACTCTCCTTTGAAGGGACTCTTCATTACTATGCTCAACGTCTGGGTACAGCATAGTAACGCGGCCGTGAGGGTGGAACGTCGGCGTTTCCGACACTAACCCATGACCGCGATGTTCGGAGTTACATGCTAAAACCCTACCCATTTTACGACTCCAACTGTTCAATTTTATACAGTTTGGAAAGTGAGACCGGGTTACGGTAGGGGTGAACAGACTCCGGGGGGAGGCTGTTCGAACGAGCGTCCCGAGACTTAACTGTCTGGGGCGCTTTTTGTTTATGTCAACCAGCCGGGGATTCTCTAGTGGTGCGGGGCGTGAAGCTGCCGACGAAGGGTCCAACCAGCAGGATGCTGGGGTCATCCGAATCCGTGATTGATCGCGGCTAGCTGCCCACTTTTTTCCGGTAGTCGTCGAACGTTCTCTTCGTTTCACCTTCTCTCGCGGCTTCTTGAGAGGCTTGCTTCTCAATGCGTGTCACAAGCGTCTCAGCCTCGCGTTCTTCGTGCGACTGAGGACGGTCCAGTGTGTTTTCCATTGCCGATTCTCCGTAGGCCAAGAGTTATAAGAAGGGGTCCAAGGGATATGTGTTCGGGGTTACCCTTGGACCATTTGGCGGATGGCCTAATTGCTTAGCAACTATGATGCACCGCAGCAGAATATATAGCTGGCCTGTTTTGATCACTTTTTTGGGAGGCCGCTGCGCCGCACCGCGCAGTTTCTGAATCGCATACGGGTGCAAGAATTAAACAGCCTTATCGCGAACCGCCTACGGGGTAGGGATTGCGTTCGTACTGGAGGTTTTCGTATGCAGGAACTAGTGCTGACTCTGGTGTCAGGGCTTCGGTCGCTGGCGGCGTTGAGACCGACGGTGTAAAAACCTGTTCAGGAATCGATCGTCGGCCGCTTTCAGGCTTCGGCAATTGGTCGTTTGTCGGCCGCTGACTCGATCCATGGAGATCAACAGCACGACGGTGATGATCACGATCACAACAATTACTAGCATTACTTCCTTTCGCTGGCCATGAAACCCTGATAAGTTTTTAGCCCTGTTTGGAAAGGGCGAAAAGCAATTGCCGGAGTATGCGGGTTTTGAGCATGAATCCGTGACGTGGTAGTCATAGCAGAGTTCACCGAATGAATCGAGGTGGTGGGCAGCGCCCATCAGCGATGAGTTCCAGTCCCTTGAGACGGTGAGGACGCAGGCGGTGAGGCCAGCCCATGTTCGACCCAGTCCCGGTCCTCGGCGAGCAAGGGAATCGCCAAGTGTAACGCTTCGATCTCTTTCCGCAGGCGAACAATATCCAACTCCTTTTCCCGCAAAACCAGGTTCACATCCTTCATGATCCACCCCCAGCGAGGGACGTTACCACTGACTACTCTATTCGAGGTGCTTTTTAGCCCAGAAGTCAGCAGAGGTAACGACAGGGACGATCTCAAAGTCGACCAGATCTTCCCAGCGTCTGACCCAAGTGTTCAACAAGTCCGGATGCAGTGTTTCCTTGACCTGGAAACAGCGAGTGCCCGCCGAGTCGACCCAGCTCGCGTGGTAGGTGATGCCCTCGGGTAACATTCGATCAATAAGTCGGACTCGTTTACCAATCGGCCCAGCATCGCCGTGCTTGAAGCGTTCAATGACCATAAAGAGCATGATCCGGAGTGTACGCCACGGGGAGGCGATGTAAGCCGCCTCCCATTTCTCTCACTTGTTACTGGTTTTACGCGGCCTTGCCGGGAGCCTTGGCTTCGAGGGTCTTCTCGCCGCCCACGTTAACTTTGATCTGCTTGGGCTTGGCTTCGGCCTTCTTGGCGAGCCTGATTTTCAGCACGCCCTGGTTGTAGTCAGCGCTCACTTGCTGCGGGTCCACGGAACTGGGCACCCGACCTTGGTCGGCCCACTACAGGTCGCGGTCAGTTCAAAGGTTCCTGGGGCCCGCATCGAAGTCAAGCAACTTCAGACAAACCCCGTCGAGCAACCCGTTCAGATCCTGATTTCTAGCCAGGCGGACGTCGCTTCCGATCGAGAGCCGGAGGACATCCGAACACTCCGAGCCCTCGCGGGGAAAATTGAAGACATTTTTCACGCGATTCCACGAGCTGCTCGGGTACACAACGACTGGGACGAGGAAAGCGCGACCGTCAGGCTGGAGATCGACCCGGATCGCGCGAATCTTGCGGGCGTAACCAACTCGGATGTGGCTTCTTCGACCACAGCTGCCTTAAGCGGCACCTCTGTCGCGACTCTCCGCGAAGGACAAAAGCAGATTCCCGTTGTAGCACGTTTGCGCATTGAGGAAAGGGCGCAACTTTCCGATATCCAGAACCTTTACGTATATTCGGCACAGAGTACGCAGAAGGTTCCGCTCGTTCAGATTTCCTCGATTAAGAACGACCTGGAGTCACAGAGGATTCGCCGGCAGGAGCATTTCCACACCATCAGCGTGGAGTGCACTCCCGCTGCGGGCGCGCTCCCCTCGCAAATCCTGACCGCGGCGATGCCGAAGCTCTTAGCCTTCCAGAAGTCCCTTCCTCCAGGCTACAAGATGATTATTGGCGGCGAGAACGCCAAGCAGGTCGAAGGCTTCCAAAGTCTTGCGGTGGTCATGGGAATTTCTATCGCTGCAATTTTTCTTGCGCTCGTCTTGCAGTTCAATCACGCCGTCAAGCCGTTCCTGGTCTTTGCGGCTGTGCCCTACGGAATCGTGGGCGCTTTGCTTGCACTGTTTGTCACCGGACACCTTTCGGTTTCATGGCATTTTTAGGCATTGCCAGCCTGATTGGCGTCATCGTCAGTCATGTCATCGTGCTCTTCGACTTTATCGAGGAAATGCACGAAAAGGGCGAGCCCTTGGAACGTGCACTGGTCGACGCGGGGATCGTCCGCCTCAGGCCGGTGCTGATTACCGTTGGCGCTACCGTGCTAGCTCTCTTTCCGCTTGCATTGCACGGTGGACCCTTGTGGAAACCCCTTTGTTATTCGCAGATTGGCGGGCTTGGCGTGGCTACCTTCATCACCTTGTTGCTCGTGCCCGTTTTCTACAGCATTTTTGTTCTCGATTTGAAGCTTGTTAAGTGGGAAGGGCCAACCGAGTAGGCGGCCGATAAGTCCTCCTCTGATCAGCGACAAACTGCAAGTTTTACATGTCCTACTCGAGCCTGCCTGAAGGCGACTTCACATCATAGGAGCGCCATTCATGTGGCTGGTATAACGCGCTGCATGTGGAAGCGCCGTTCGCGCCCGGCACCTTCCGGACGTTTAGGGCCTCTTTCATGTGATGCGAGTAGGTCAAGTCATCACCGCCGAGTGTGCCAGGCGTTAGTCGAGTCGGCAGTAGCAGTACAGGAATTGCTGCGTGGTTCCAAACGGTGTTTGGTGCAATTCTTTGGAGCTCTCCACCAAACCGAATTGCCCACCAAACTCGCCGTGAAGCGATTCTGCGTCATAGCGCATCACTTCAAGCCCGCTGCA
>Ga0070708_100003872_pt1 | contig 11744 bp, 11 predicted proteins | sample KBSK5503metaG_FD_65469 | JGI IMG/M metagenome (GOLD analysis project Ga0070708, IMG submission 65469) | Corn, switchgrass and miscanthus rhizosphere microbial communities from Kellogg Biological Station, Michigan, USA - KBS K5-50-3 metaG | ecosystem: Host-associated > Plants > Roots >...
TGGAGCAGGACGTTGGTGTCGAGGACGTAGTTCTTTCTCAACCTGGGCTCCCGGGAACGAGCGAGCGTAGATCGCCGCGGACCGTGGGGGAAGCGGGATTTGCGCACGCGACGCGGTTTCTGCCGCCTTGCTTGGCGCGATAGAGCGCCTTGTCGGCCGCCTCGACGATCGCCTCCGCGCTCTCGCCCGCACCCGGGCAAGTGGCGAGCCCGATGCTGACCGTCACCTGGATGGCACCTTGCTCGCTCGGATGCGTCACGCTCGCGGCGGCGCGGCGGATGCGCTCGGCGATCGCCTGGGCCCCCGACGTATCCGTCTCGGGCAGGATGAGGGCCATCTCCTCCCCTCCGTAGCGGGCCACGATGTCGGTCTCGCGCGCTTGCTTCTGCAGGAGGCCGGCGATGCTGCGCAGCACCGCATCCCCCGCCGGATGCCCGTAAGTGTCGTTCACCTTCTTGAAGTGATCGATGTCGAGGAGGAGCAGCGAGAGCGGGCGGTTGTAGCGCTGCGCTTCGCGCAGCCGGCCATGGAGCTGCGCGTTGAAGGTGCGCCGGTTGAGCACGCCGGTGAGCCCGTCGGTGGTGGCGAGCCGCTCCGCCTGCTCGAACAGGCGGGTGCGCACCAGCGCCTCCGCGGCCTGGAGCGCGAGCATCGTCAGCTCCTTCTGCGCCGCCTCCGGCAACGCGCCCGCCTCCCGCGATCCGCAGACCAGGGTTCCGACGACGTTCTCCCCGGCCTTGAGCGGGAAGATCTTCAGCGCGCCCAGTCCGCGCACGACGGTGCCGCCGTCGAAGATCTGCACCCGCTCCATCGCCGCCAAGGGCCGCCCCGGCAGGGGCGCTCCCAGCTTCACCACGTTGCTCACCAGGCCGGCGTTGTCGGCGAACGACAGCTCGCGCAGCGCCGAAGCCCCCTCGCCGTCCACGGCCACGATCCGGTGCCTGCGGTCCTCGACCAGGGTGATGGCGCAGAGATCGAGGGCCGGGCACATCTGCCGCGCCTGGGTGACCGCCGTCTCCGCGGCCTGCTCCGGCGTGGTGGTCTTGTTCAGCTCTTCCAGCGCCCGGAAGAACCGCGCCTTCTCCTCCTTCTCGCGCCGGACCGCGCCGAGCAGCCTCTCCGCCGCGACCGCGCGCGTCACCTCGCCGGCGAGGGCCTCGAGCACGCGCTGCTCCTCCTCCGAGAACGGCAGCGCGCGATCCGCGGCCAGCGCGCCCATCAGCCCGCCGCCCTCCTCCAGCAACGGAACGCCGCAGAAGCAGGGGACCGGCGCCCGGGCTTCGTAGTACGTGAGCTGCGCGCCCCCGTCCTCGAGCCGGACCGCCGTGCGGGCGGAGAGCACCGCCCCGAGCGCGCCCTCCCGCGACGGCAGCGGTCCGCGATACAGGCGGTCGCTCTGCGAGGAGCATTCCCGCAGCCGGACGCTCTCGCCGTCGGGTGAGAGGAGGAAGACGGCGATGGTGTGCGGGCGCAGCGCGGCCTCCGCCACTCCGACGGCGCCGCGCAGGACCTCTTCCACTTCCGAGACCGCCGCGAGCAGGTGCCGCTCGGCGGCGTCCGGAGGATCGGACGAGACCGCCACCAGCCGCAGCTCCCGCGCCCGCGCTTCGGCGTCGGCGATGCGCCTGCGCACCGCCAGGCTCTCCGCCCGCCGGGCCGCCGCGAGCCGCGCGCCGAGGAGCGCGTGATAGAGCGCCGCGAAGAGCGCGATGAACGAAGCATGCGCGAGCAGCTGCGGCCCGTAGGGCGTCAGGCCGGCGTCGAGCGCCACCAGCGCGGCGAGCAGCGGAATGGCCAGCTTGAGGGGCAGCGCCAGCACGTACGCGGCGGCGAGGAGGTACGTCAGCGGCTGCAGCGGCGGCGCGATCTGCGAGAGCGCCAGCACCGCGACCGCGCAGAGCATCCCGTCCTCGATGGGGTTCCACGCCCTGCGTTTCGCCGCGAGCCCCCAGCGCGCGAGCGCGCCGATGCTGGCCGCGAGCAGCACGGCCCAGGGCAGGGGATGCCAGGTCGCGAACGCACCGCGGAGCAGGAGCACGCACAGCGCACAGACCGCGACCGGGAGCGCCCCGAGGGCCGCCCACCTGCGCGCTCTGCCCGTCTCCCCTGGCATCTCGTCACTCGAACTTGAAGAGCACTTCGTCCTGCCGGAGGAACCCGAGCTGCTCTCGCGCCGCCCTCTCCAGCGCCTGCGGCTGGATGGGAGGCGACAGCTCCCGCACCGTCTTGGAGAGCCGCGCGTTCTCCTCCCGCAGCTCGCGGTTGCGCTGCTCCTGCCGTTCGATGTCCGCCCGCAGCCGCTCGAGGCGGCGCAGCCCCTTGGGGTTGCCCAGCGACATCGCCGCCATGCAGAGCGACGCGGTGAACGCGCCGAGCACCAGCTTCCTGCGGGGCGACAGCTTCGCCAGCATGTCCGGCCGACGCTACACCGGGGCGGCAGCCGGGCAAGAAAACGTCAGCGCGACTCGAACGCCTGCTCCAGCTCTTCCATCAGGAGCTCGTAGACGCGGCTCGAGATCAGCTCCAGGAACTCCTCGCCGTCCGGCAACGTGTCCTTCGCCCCGACCTCGTGGCCGCGGCTGCGGTTGCGCCGCGCGGTGTGGATGCCCGAGGAGACGCCCATGCCTTCGCCGTCGCCGGCGATGCGGAACCCCGGCTCGGGCTTGCGCAGGTTGAGGGTCTCCATCGAGGGCCCGGGACCGTAGGTGTGCTCGGAGCGGAGCGCTTCGGTCTCCGCCGTGCGCACGTCGAGGTTTCCGCGTCCCTTCTGCAGCACGTGGGTCAGCTCGTGCGCGATCAGCTTCTGTCCCTCGAGGGTGCTGGGGCTGAACCGGCCGGGGGCGAAGAAGATGTGGTCCTTCACGGTGACCGCTTCGGCGTTGAACCGCCGCGTCACCTCGGCGGCGCCCGGCCCCGTGTGGATGCGCACGCCGGAGAAGTCGCCGCCCAGAAACCACTCCATCCGCGAGATGGTGCCGACGTCGAGCCTGCGCGGCTCGTCGAAGACCGATCCCAACGGCATCCGCGCGGGGGAGAGCCTGCCGTCGATGCCCGTCCCGGTCTTCGAGGCGCTGAAGGCGCTGGCCACCTCCCCGAGTCGCCCGTGCCCGGCCTCCTCGAAGATGTCCGAGGCGGCCTCCGCTCCCTGCTCGATGCCGGACGCAGCCTTCTTCCCCTTGCCCATCCAGCGGTCGGCGGTCTTCAACCCGCCATGGACCGTCCCGGCGTGGCTCTCGACCGAGCCTGCGGCCCCGCCGATCCGTCCGGCGAGCTCCGCCAGGCGTTGCAATCCCATCTTCTCCAGGAAACCCTCGGCCCTCCCGGCGAAACCATGCACCTTCGCCGCCGCCCCCTCGACCTGCGAGAGCCGGTGCATGCCCGTCTCCGCCGAATGCATGCCCTTGCCGAGCACGGTCGCCCCCGACCGGGCCCATCCCGCGATCCGGTCGGCGAAGCCTTCGAGATGGTCGAACAAGCCTTCCTGCTTCACGACGGCGCCTTCGGCGGGAATGGAAGCGCCGAAGACTTCCGAGAAGAGCTTGGCTCCTTCTCCCGACCCGACCCAGGTATCGACGGCCGCGGCATCCACGACCTGCAGGTCATGCACGTCCAGATCCAGCCGCGCCGCGCCGCGGTCGACGTGGACCCGGCTGTCGCCCTCGCCCAGGATCTGATCGATGAGATCCGCGACCGGTCCGCCTTCCTTGCGATCGGCAGGCGGTGCCGGCTCCTTGCCTTCGCCCTCGAGCTTGCGGAGGACGTCGTCGATCAGCTTGTCCTGTATCCCGCCGCCGGCCAGGAATGCCGAGGCCGACTTGTCGTCGCCGTACTTCCGCTGCAGGGCTTGCAGATCCGCCTTCGCCTGCCGGGCCTCCGCGCGGACCTTCTCGACGTGGGCGGCCGATTCCGGTTCATGCAGCGCGCCGGCGAAGCTCTCCACCTTGGTCCGCGCCGCATGGATGGCGCGAGCGTTCTCGAAGATGTCGCGATGCGTGCTCTCCGCGATCCCGAATCCAGTGATTGCCACCTGCGCGCCCAGGCCCTGGGTCTCGGCGATCCCCGCGTGCAGCTTCGCTCGCGTCTCCCGGTGCCAGTCCTCGTAGAAGGCGATCTCCTTCTCGTAGCCGTCGTGGCCGCGCGCGAGCTCCTTCGCTTCGCGGATGGCGCCGTCGATCTGCGCGCACCAGGACCCGAGGCCGACCAGCTCGCTGCTCGCCTGATTCGCTTGTCCCGCCTTCAACAGCTCCTGGATCCGGCGCTGCCCTTTCCCGGAGTCGAGCTCGAGCTTCTGCACCTGCCGGGAGATCGATCCGATCTTCAGCCAGGCAAGCTCGAGACGCGCGGACCTCTCACCCTCCGGCTCGGGAGGTCTGGGTGGAGCCGCGACCGCTTCCCTTCGCTTCGCACCAACCTCGGAATGCGCCGCCGCCTCCCCCTCCGCCTGCTCGCGGACGCCGGGGATCTTCTCGATCATTCCCTGCGCGCTGGACACGCCCTGGTCCAGCCGCTCCGCCGCGTGGATCCCCGTCTCCACATGTCCGAGGACCTGCTCCCCCGCGCCCGAGGCCCGGCCGAGAGCACGCCCCAGCGCGCTCTCCTCGCCGAGCAGGTTCGCGCCCCAGCGGGCGAGCCCGGTCGCCTTCTCGAGACCCGACTGGACCGCGCCGGCGCCGGCAACTCCCTTCTCCAGCGCGCCGTGAACCCTGCCCAGCTTGTCGTGAACGCGCTGCACCTGCTCGAGCGCCCTCTGGGGCGGCGCGGCGCCGCCGCGTGCCTCCTGCGCGACCTGCCGCAACTGTTCCTTGCGCTCCTCGATCAGCCTGCGGAGCTCCGCCTGCGCCGGCTGGCCGCCCCGATCCGCCACCGAGCTCATGCCTCGCAAGATCGCGCCCATCTCCTGGGCGCGTTCGCGCGGCCCTGCCCCGGGTTTCTCCTGGAAGCGCGCCAGCAACGAATCGAGCTGGGCGAGGCGGACGTGCAATTCGCTCGGCAAGCCCCCCTCCGGAACCACCGCTCAGGCCGTTGGCCGAGTAAGTTTACCCGACTGCCGGGCAAGCTTTCAAGGGCTCACTGGGGTCGCCGTGGCTCCCTGAAGGAACTGGAGGATCTGCGCCCGCTCCTCCTCGCTCAGATGGGTCTTGCGCTCCGCCTGCATGCGGTCGACGACCGCCGGCCAGTCCTTGCGCTCGCCGGGCTCGTACATGCGATGGCAGGACGTGCACTTGGCCCGGTACAGCCGCTCCTCCTGCGAAAGCGGGTGCGACGGCGCCGAGCTGCAGCCCAGCGCCAGCAGGAGGAGGGCCGCCCGCCGGATCACAAATTGATCCCCAGGACGGATCGGACGAAGGTGGCCCCTGAGGTGTTGTCGCCCAGTCCGAAGCCCGCTCCCAGCTGCAGCCACAGCTTGCTGCCCGCCCAGGAGACGGACGGCCCGAGGAAATACTGCGCTTCGGTGTTGCCTCCGACGGTCTCGCGGATGGTCCAGAACTCGGCCCCGAACCGCAGCTGCGGCGCCACTTCGTAGCGCGCGCCCAGGTCGAATTCCCACTCGTAGCCCTGGTTGGCATGGCCCGGCCTCTGCTCCGCCACGATGTTCCCGACCAGCGCGAACCGGCCGAAGTCCTTTTCCAGGATCAGCTTCTCCTCGATCTCCCAGGGATCGGTGAAGTGCGCGGGCCGCTCCACCTCGAAGTAGAGGACGAGGTCCACCGGCAGCACGTTCTTCTCGAACAGCCGGTACCGGGTCTCCAGCCGCCAGGAATCGAACTTGAACGACTCGCCGGGGCTCTGGGCGAACACGTGGTAGAGCGCCATGTCCCAATGATCGGTGAGCCCGTACTCCAGCTCGATGCGGTGCAGGGTGCTGGCGGCATCGAACCCGCCGTCCTTGGGCGAATCGATGTCGTTCCAGATCTCCAATTCCAGATTTCCCTGCGGCTGGGTCATGTACTCGTAGGCGCGGATCATCGTGCGCCGGTCGGCGCGGGCAGCCGGCGCCAGCAGGGCTCCGGCGAGGAGGAGGTTGAGACCGATTGTGATTCTCATTCTCAACTGAGGGCCGCGGGTCATGGTCGGGTGTTCGCTTTCCTGGACGTCTACCGCTTGGGGTTGGGGTGGGACTGCCGCTGCTTGCAGGCCGCGCAGAGGCCATACAGCTCGAGCTTGTGATGGGTGACGGTGAAGCCGTGGTCCTCGGCCACCCGGTCCTGCAGCTCCTCGATGCGCTCGTTCTCGAACTCGACGATGTTGCCGCAGGAGGTGCAGATCAGGTGGTCGTGGTGGTGGCGGTCCAGCGCGGCCTCGTAGCGCGTCTGCCCTCCTTCGAAATGGCGGGCGGAGGCGAGGCCGGCGTCGGCCAGGATCTTCATCGTCCGGTACACGGTGGCCGCTCCGATGCTCGGGTCGCGCTGCTTGGCCTTCTCCACCAGCTCGTCCACCGACAGGTGTCCCGTCTGGGAGAAGAAGGTGTCCACGATCAGGTCGCGCTGGCGGGTCGTCTTGAGGCCGCGCGCCGCGATCCAGCTCGCCAGCCGCTCACGGGCGGCGGCGGCGGTGGCAGGCTTGCGGGGGGCGGCGCGTTTCATTTTGAAATTGATTCTCAGTCTCGATAAGCACTGTACCGGCGGGCCTCCCGACCGTCAAGCGGCGGGGAGCGGGCTGCGACCGTTCAGCGCAGGATCCCGCGCTGGCGCGCCAGCTCCCGCCAGGCTTGCGGGTCGCGGCCCGCGTCCGTCCCGAACAGCCGCACCAGCGCCGCGTGCGCCCGCTCGCGCACGGTGGGGTCGGCGTCGGCCAGACGGTCGATCACGTCGGGCGCGTACCGCTCGTCGCGCCGGTACCCTGCCACCTCCACCGCCACCGCGCGCACGCGCGGATCCGGCGACGCCAGCAGCACCGGCACTTCGTCGACCACTGCCGAAGGCGGGGCGATCTTCTGCCGCGTCGAAGGCAGCAAGAGCACCCAGATCAGCGCGCCCAGCCCGACCTGGAAGAGCCCAATCGCCACCGGGTACTTCTTCGCCCGCATCAGCGCGAAGCGGTAGACGGCGAAGATGGCGAGAAAGGTCCCGAAGAGCGTGGGCGCCACGCTCCGGGTCCAGGGCGGCAAGGATCGGCCCGCCACCGGACCGCCGGACCAGAAGGTGAAGAGCGCCGAGAGCACCAGGAGCACGTAGAGCGCCGGCCGCAGCACCTGCACGAAGGCCAGGCCCGAGCGGACGCGGAGGCGATGTGGATCGGCGGCGCTCTCGCCCACGCCGCGTCGTTTACCCCGAGGCGGTCCCCGCGTCCAGGATGACCGCGATGCGGTTCAGGCCCTTGTTGGCCTGCTCGTAGCGACCGTCGGAGAAAGCGGAGGTGACGTCCTTGAGCAACTTCTCCACCTCTCCGCGCTGCGTGTCGGAGAGCTTGGCGGTCCCGCGCGCTCCCTGCAGCCGGGTGATCTTCGCCTCGACGAAGCGCTGGTCGACGCGCAGCTTCGTCACCGCCTTGCTCAGGTCGTTGAGCAGGTCCATGGCGCGGGCGAAGTCCCGCTGCCGCCGGGCGGCGAAGATCTCCGCGTTGAGCGGCTGGTCCTCCGGCGGCAGGTCGCTGATCAGGACCCCGCGCGCGTCCAGGTCGGCGAGCAGCTTCTTGTGCTTCTCCTCCACCAGCGCTGCCTTGGGCACCACCTTGCGGTCCCGGTACTCCGGCGGCGGACCCTGCCGCTCGAAAGCGGCCACCGCCTTCTCCCGCAGGGCCACGTCCTTGGACCTCTGCGCCAGGTCGCGCTCGACGGAGGCGATCTGCGCCTCGCGCTCCGCGGCCCTGGCCTCCCGCGCCGCCACTGCCGCCGCGCGCGCGTCCAGCGCGGCCTGCGCCGCCCGGTGGACGTCCGCGTCGACGGCGCGCTTCTTCGCCTCCACCTCGATCTTCTGCGCCTGCAGCGCGGTGACCCGCAGGCCCAGCTGCCCTTCCTGGGCCTGCGACTGGCGGAGCTCTTCCTCCAGCCTGCGCCGCTGCTCGGCGTCGGCCGCCGCCTTCAGGCCTCGCGCCAGCTCGGCGATGCGTTGGTCGAGCTGCTCCTTGTCGCGCTTGAGGGACTCCTCCCGCTCGCGGACCGACTTCTCCAGCTGCTCCACCTCGCGCCGGTCGCCCTGCACCACGATGGTCAGCTCGTCGGGGGCGCCGCCCTTGTCGTCGTCGCAGGCGGCCGCCGCGACCAGGAGAACCATGGCCAGCAGCCGCTTCACGCGGCCTCCGTGGCCGCCACCTTGACCCGGCGGATCTCCCAGAGAGGCACGGGTTTGGACTTGCCCTTCAGCTTCACCGGATCGCGCGGGAGGGCCTCCACCTCGGAGGCGACCTTCTCGTAGACGCGCTGGGAGACCAGCACCTCGCCCGCCCGGGCCTGGGACTCGAGGCGCTGGGCCAGGTTCACGGCGTCTCCGATGACGGTGTACTCCAGCCGCTTCGCCGCTCCGAGGTTGCCGGCCACCGCCTCGCCGGCGTTGATTCCGATCCCGAAACCCACCGTGGTGAGGCCGCGCCGCTTGCGCTCGGTGGAGAGCTGCGCCGCGCGGGCCTGGATCTCCAAGGCGCAGAGCACCGCGGAGCGCTCCCCCTGTTCCGTGTGCCTGGGCGCGCCCCAGATGCACATGGCCGCGTCGCCGATGAACTTGTTGACCGTGCCTCCGTGCGCAGCCACGCGGTCGACCACCACGTCGAAGTACTCGTTGAGCAGCGCCACCACTTCGGCGGGCATCAGCTTCTCGGAGATGGTGGTGAACCCGCGCACGTCGAGGAACAGCACCGCGACGTGGCGGACCTCGCCGCGCAGCGACAGGTCGTCCTCCTCGGAGAGGATGCGATCGGCGACGTCCCCGGAGACGTAGCGGCCCAGCGTGCCGCGCAGGCGCTCGCGCTCCTTCAGGCCGTGCGCCATCTCGTCGAAGGAATGGGCCAGATCGCCGATCTCGTCGTTGCTTCGCGTGCTGGGCGCGGCGGTGACCTCGAAGTCGCCTTCCCGTACCCGTCCCATCGCGGCGGACAGATCGGTGAGCGGCTGGGCGATGCGCCGCGCGAACCAGAGCGCGCTCCAGACGGCGAAGAAGAGCGTGACCACGAGCGCGAAGGCGTCGCGGATCAGGCTCCGCCGCAACTCCGCGTCGATCGCGATGGTGGAAAGACCCAGGTCCACACGGCCGATCGTCGCATGCCCGTCCTTCGTGACGAGCTTGCTGGAGAGTCGGCGGATTCCCGGCTGGCGGCGGCCCAGGGCGAGGACTTGAAGCGCATGGTCGCGGTCGCGCAGGTAGAGCTGGGCGAGCGGTTCGGACGTTTTCTGCAAGAGCTGCACGTTGACCGAGGAGACGTTCGGGTCGAGGCTCCCATTGTCATCCCAGAGCAGCGCGTAGACGATCTCCACGCCTCCGGAATTGGCGACCAGCGCGTGCACCCGAGCGGCATCGACATGCGTTCCGTCGGCACGAACCTCCATCCACAGCGGAAGGGCCGTTTTCACCAAGTCGGTGGCGATCTTCTCCTGCGCCCTCAACTTCGCGCGCCAGGGGAAGATTACGGTAAACAGCGCCACCAGACCCGTCGCGAGCAGGACCAGGCCGGCCGCAAAGCCGGCGATCTTCAGGCGGAGCGGAAACCTGCGCATCGGGTTAGCAAGCATCGGGCCGAGCGGTGGGTCGTTGCAAGTATTCGAGTTGACTTGTGAGGGGGTTTTCGTGAACGTGCGCCGCCCGATGTCGCGGGATCCGGCCAGGGTGGATGCGGAGCTGGTCGCCGATGTCCGTAGGCATACGGATGGAGCGGACGAAGCCGAGATCCGCGCAGCCCTGTCCACCCTTACCTCCCGGGAGGAAAAAAACCTCCAGCTCCTGCTGCGATCGCCCCCTTCGGGCCGCTTCGGTCCCTTCGGCTGGGCGGATCTAGCGCGCGGCACGGACCCGGAGATCGCGGCGGCCCGCGAGCTGTCGGGGTACTACACGCTGCTCGCCGAACGCGACGCCCTCGCTACGATGGTGAAACGGCCCAGCCACCAGACCCCGCCGATCGGCGGAGGTAAAACCTCGACCCGGAGACCCAGTTCCAGAAGCGATCGCGCCGAACACTTCCTGGCGCTCTTCGCCTACCACCGCGATGCTCCGTCCGTCGCCCGCTCCCTTTCGCTCTCGCTGGAAGCGCTGGACGCGGAGCTCGACGCCCTGGGCATCCGCCGCAAGGCATACCGCATCGCGCGCGGGTCGGACGCGCAGATGCCCATGGCCAGACCGGTGGCGGGCCCGCGCGGTCCCGCGGTCCGAAGGCGCGCCCGGGGCGCCGCCGATGCTCCTCCACCGGCGGCGCCGCGCCCGGCGCCCGCTGCCCCGTGCGAACAGGACCTGCTCAAAGCCGCCCTGGCCGAGCTGGGTCCCCGCCGCACCCTCCTCGCCGACCGCCTGGGCGTCTCCGGGCCCGCCCTCCTCGCCCGCTTCCGCGCCGCCGGCCTCGAGCGGGAATTCGCCCTCCGCGAGCGCGACCTGGTCCGCGCCCTCTGGTCCAAGCACCGCGGCGCCGAGGCCAAGGTGGCCGCCGAGCTGCACACCACTCCCGAGGCCTTGCGCGAGATCGCCGTCGGGCGCGGGATCGCCCGGGAGCTGGAATCGCTGCGCGACCGCTTCCGCAAGGAAGCGCTGCGGCGCCGCTGGCCCCGGGAGCGGATCGAGGCGGTCCTGCACCGCCGGGAAGAGCTGCGCGATCTGGGCGTGCTCCAGGGGCTGGAACGGGAGGTGGCGGTGCGGGCCGGGGTCATCTGGACCAGCCTGCAAGGAAAGCGGGACGCGCTCGAGCTCTTCGCCAAGAAGCTGCGCCTGAGCCGCGAGGACGCAGTCCGGCTGCGAGATCTACTGGCGCTGGGTTAACATCGGGCGCGTGCCCATCTACGAATTCGTCTGCGAGAACTGCGGCCGCATCGTGGAACGCTTGCAGAAGGTGAGCGATCCGCCTCCGGAGCAATGCCCCGAGTGCGGCGGCAAGATGGCGAAGATCATGAGCCGGAACTCGTTCCAGCTGAAGGGGGGCGGCTGGTACAAGGACCTCTACAGCTCGAGCAGCAAGGCCGACGCGGGGACCAGCAAACCCTCCAGCGACGCTCCGGCGGCGGCGACGCCCTCGCCGTCGACGGGCGGAGCACCTCCCAGCCACGCGCCGTCCACGACATCGCCTGCCCCCAGCAAGAAGACCTCGGAGTAGACCCTGGCGCCGGGAACAGATCTCATCACCGGCCAGGAGTGATCAGCCTCAGGCGTAGCCGCAAAGCCGCACCTTCGGTGCGGCAGCGGCTAGCTGAGCATCGCGTGTTCGCCGACGTGGGATTCGGCGCGCAGCAGCGCCGCCAGGCGGCTCGCGCGATCCACCGCGAGTCCCCGGCGGTCGTGCTTGAGGAAGGCGTACACCTCGATGCCGCGGCGGGTGAGGAGCCCGAGCCGCTCCGCCCAGGCGTCGATCGCCTCGGGGCGCTCGTCGTCGCCGCGGAGGCGCAGGTACGTGAACCCGGCTGTCAGCTCGATGCGCGGCCTGCTCTCGCCATCGTCCGTCAGCACCAGGGCGGCCTCTCGCGCGGAGAGGACTCGCAGGGTGGCGTCGTCGTGCCAGGAGTGGTGCTTGAAGTCGAACGCCAGGCGCAGGCCCTCGGGGACCGCGGCGAGGAACGAGGCCAGGGCGCGCCGGTCCGCGCTGCGCGACGCGGGCACCTGGATGAGGATCGGACCGAG
>Ga0070708_100003874_pt1 | contig 11742 bp, 8 predicted proteins | sample KBSK5503metaG_FD_65469 | JGI IMG/M metagenome (GOLD analysis project Ga0070708, IMG submission 65469) | Corn, switchgrass and miscanthus rhizosphere microbial communities from Kellogg Biological Station, Michigan, USA - KBS K5-50-3 metaG | ecosystem: Host-associated > Plants > Roots >...
AACACCCACAGCGCAAGCTGGATTTGGGGGCTGGACATATTCCGATCCAGGGGGTTTCGACTCCGAACCCCGAGTTTTCTGGATCGAACTTAGCAGTTTTCCAAGAAGGTACCTATGAACAGAAGTAACCAAAGTCATGGTTACTTCAAGCGGCTAGGGGGACACCCGCGCAATGGCCTTAAAATTCAGATCGCCGCTTGAATGTAGGCCCTCATCATCCGGACCTCTTCGTCCTTGGCGTCGAGATCGTGCAGCAAAATGTCCCTCATCGAGACCATTCCCACGAGCTGCACACCTTCGCAAACCGGCAGGTGTCTAAAACCGTGACGCTTCATCAGTGCGCGGCATGTCTCCAGTTCCTCCTGCGGTGAGACCGTGAGTGGATCGCGCGTCATCACTTCGGCCACCGGAAGGGTTCGGGGATCCAGCCCCTCGGCTACAACCCGCCTCATCAGATCGCGCTCCGAGAACACGCCCACTAAAATCCCATTCTCCAGAACCGGGACTGCGCCTATGTTTCTGTCAACCATTGCCTGGGCAACCGCCAGCACCGTCTGACCTACGTCTGCGCGATATGTCTGCTGCCCGCGAATCAATTCGCAAACTCGCATAAGTCACCTCAACCGAAGTGAATACACCGAAAAACCCCATCGCCCGTCGGGAAGTATAGTCCTAGTCGGCGATGGCGAACAGCAGGAATTTGCTGTACTGAGCCTAGTGTCATTCCACGAAAACAAAATACGAACCGGCCCACAGGGCAGCCGGAATCGTGCCTCGCTTCTTGGTGGTGAAAACCAAGCTGTAGTCCGTCGATCCTGAGAGGGCTTCCAAGACAGACGCTTCGGACTTAGGCGTAATGGTTGCCAGGTATCGCAGGAACCCGTACACGTCGCCTGTACCCTCGTATTCCTGCGAAATGAATGAAAGAAGGACATTTTCCTGCACTAAACGGCACACTACGGATGCCGCGAGTGAGACCATTCGCTCATAGGACTGAAGTGAAACATTCTCCGGAGCCGGATTGTCGAAGACCAGACGCAACCTGCGTTCGTCCTCCCGCGAGAATTCTCTGACTTTGAGTGATCCCGACTTGGCTGTCGCCTTCCAGTCCACATGCCGGGCAGAGTCCTCTGGAAGGTATTCGCGAATCCGGTACAGATCTGAGCCTCTTCCCCGCAAATAAGCCTCCAGCTTGCCGCTCAGGACAGGGAGAAGTTCAACTACTTCCTCAGAGTTGGTCAATTCGGGATAGACCAGGACTTCGCGCGACAACGCGACCCGGCGGGTCTTCACCAGAAAGGCGAATGGAAAGCGAGTGGACAGGCTGAAGCGCTCCTGGTAGCGCCCGCGGCGCCGGAAATTCAGCTTTACCTCTGCCTGGAGCTGCGCTCCGGGAGGAATCAAGGGAAAGTACGCAGACTGATGGAAAACTCCTGAAGGGGACCCTATCGTCACCCGGCGCAGCTTGCGATCCGGGAGCTGCAACCATTGCCGTTCTGGTGGCCGCCATGGCGGCACGGGGAAGGTCGTTGCCACCCACCGCCACCGCTTGCTTTCCTTGCTTTTCTCAATCGGAACCGCGGAGATGGACAGGGAGGGTACCCACCGCCGAGGGTTGCGAGCGCAAACCGTTGCTTCGATTTCCGTCCCCGCAAAAATGTGATCGGGAATCTTCAGATCCAGTTCCAGCCGTCGAAGACAAAACGCGGAGGCAATCCCTGAAACCGCAATAGCAGCCAGCATGGCGGCGACGATGATGTACAGCAGATTATTGCCAGTATTTAGAGCGGCGATCCCGATTACCAACACTACGATGGCATAAAGCGCGCCCGCCCTGGTTACCTCAAAATCCAGGGCTTCTCGTATTCTTTGAGTCCCGACGCGACGCGCGAGATAGGGGACAATTCCCAGACCGACCGCTGCCGCCATGAGCAACGCAAAAGAAGCCAGGACCACGGTAGCCACAACGTTGCCAGCGTCGCGAGAGGCGGTGGAGAAGATTGCTGCCGCAAAGGCCAACGTTAGACCAATCGCCGCCAGCAGAAACCGGAGCCAGGCCCCGGAGTTCTCCGCCCGAAAAGCAGCGACCAGCCTTTTCAAGCTGCTGTATGGAGCGGAATGAACAGCGGAACTCATCTCAGCTAAACTCGTCCGAGCCTAGCACTGAATGCAATGGGTTGTCAGGTTACTTCTCGTTCAGGCAGACGCCTCGTCTTGCTGCCAGCGCTGCTCCGGAGAGTACGCCAGAAACTGGATCACAATCCGGCTGAATTCCTCCGGATATTCCTCGTACGGAAGGTGGCCAGCACCTTCCATTATGGCAATCTGGATCGTTTGGAAATTCCGGCGTAGTGGTTCCGCCGAAGCAGGATCAACGGCTCGATCCTTGCTTCCCCAGACCAGCAGAGTGGGGACTGACGAAACCCTAGGCAGCGCGGCCTTCAATTCCTGCATGTCGGCGTGCCATGTGCGAACAACTCCGATTGCATGTTCAAATCTGCCGCCTCGCCTCAGAGGTTCGGAATACCCGCGAAATGCCTCGCGAGTAATTCGGCTGGGATCTCCGTACAGCCTTCGTAGGAAGTAGTTGTGCAGGGGACGCATTGGTCGCGCTAGCTTTGGGAAAAGCGCGGCGACCAGTGGATTTCGCAAGAGCGCTAGCCTTCTGCGGCCGTAGAGGGACCAGGGATTCGCTGGAGAAACCAATACCAGCCGACGGACTCGTGAAGGCGCGAGCGCAGCCAACATTATTGCAGTCGCACCTCCGTAGGAGCTTCCCACGAGGTCGCAGGAAGGGATTCCGGCCGCGTCCAGAAATCCCAATAACCGCTTGGCGGCGGAAGACAGGCGACAGTCCAGCGTGGGATCGCACTCGGAAAACCCTGACCCGGGCATATCGGGGGCGAACACTTGCCGGTTCCGAGCCAGGATTGGAATGACGTGCCTCCAACTGAAGCCATAACCCAGCAGTCCGTGCATCAGGACCAGCGCGGGCCCGGTTCCGGCGCGCCAGAATCGAACTTGCAGTCCATCGACTCGAATCGAGTCTTCTAGAGTGTTCGTGAGAGGCGTCCCTTCAATTCGATGCCCTATTCGGCGTTGTCTTCCTGTTCCAAGCAACTTTCGCACAGGCTCGCAGATTCTAGTTAACTGATATCGCCTCTTGTCGCTCCTTTTAAAGGGGGCTTCGGCTCCCCTGCTTTTTCGGAACACTACCGAAGGTCACACCCCATAAGCTTAGTCAGCGCAACTACTTACCAAATATCAGAGATTCCTTCCAAAAAACATAATCCTGCATAGCGAGTCCTTCTATAATTCTGGAAGCGCTTACTATCATGGCACTTATCTCGTCCAATGGAACATAGGTCTTGGCAGCGAACGTGCATCACGTATATCGGTCGAGTGTAGCTGCCCAGCAGCCTTCGTCTGAGTTTGCAATGAACCGGGAATATCAAATTCGTTTCACTGCCGGATTTCTGGTTCTGTTCACTACGGCTGCGATCACCCTCGCTTGGATCAATTTCCGCAAAGAAAGCCAATTCATTGCTCCATATGATGGCGCTGTGTTGGTGGAGCGTGGAGGCAAAGTCGTTGTTGACAAAGTCGAGCCCAACGGTCCGGCTGGCCGATCAGGCATTAAAGTGGGCGATCGCCTGATTGCCGTAGATGGCCATCCTGTCAGCCGAACTGAGACAGTCATCCGGCAGATGTATCAAGATGGCGCGTGGTCAAAGATCACCTACTCGCTCATGCGCGGATCAACGGCCCTTGAGGCGACGCCCATTTTGGTTCCGATGGAGCGTTCCTCGAATGACTGGCTTCGACTGATCGCGCTTATTTATCTGGGAATCGGGCTTTATGTGCTTTTCCGGCGTTGGACCGCCCCTGGCTCAACTCACTTCTACATTTTCTGTCTGGTGTCGTTTGTTCTCTACTCGTTCCATTACACGGGAAAGCTGAATTTGTTTGATTGGACGATTTATTGGGGCAACGTTGTAGCTGGGCTGCTCCAAGCGGCACTCTTCGTCCATTTCGTGCTCACCTTCCCAGAGGAACATGGGTTTGCGAGGAAGCGGCGCTGGGCGATTCCAGCGCTTTACTTGCCGGGTATCCTCCTCTTGGCTGTCCACATTCTTGCGCTAACTTTGTCGCGAGCAAGTGAAACCCTCCGCTGGCAGATTGACCGGCTGGAGATGTCGTATCTGGCAATTTATTTTGTCTCCGCCGCCGCGGTGCTCCTGCACAGTTATCGCCAGGCAAGGCAACCAATTTTGAGGCAGCAACTTAAGTGGCTTACTCGTGGCACGATCCTGGCCATCACTCCGTTCACCCTGTTTTATGTGATTCCGTATCTGATCGGGATGGTGCCCAGTCCCGCAATGAAGATCTCAGCACTCTCACTGGGTATTCTGCCGCTGACTTTTGGATATGCCATCTTCCGCTACCGCCTGATGGATGTGGACCTGATCTTCAAGCGCGGAATGGTATACGCATTGGCTGCGGTCGCCGTCGTTGGAGTCTATTTTGCAGTAGTCGCCGGGGTAGGAGAGTTGATCCATGCCCAGGTACCGAGCTTCGGGACTGCGGGCCTAGTTCTGGCGATGGTGATCACGGCGGTGGTTTTCGATCCGGTGCGTAAGTGGATCCAGGACCGGGTTGACCGATTCTTTTACAAGGCGCGTTACGACTACCGGCATACCCTGGTCGAGTTCGGGCGCGAGTTGAGCGCCGAAACCGATCTGGACAAAATGCTCAGCGCGGTTGTGGACCGGCTCTCGCGCACGCTTCTAGTGGACCGCATGGCAATCTTTCTGGCCAACAGCGAACAGCCAGAGAGTTTTGTTGTAGCCAAGTCGTTCGGTATTCAGCAGACCAGCGGACTCGACCTCAGCTTCTTAGGCGTGCAGCGGCCGGAAACGGCCGAAGGACACTTGTTTTTTGACAACACTCACCACGTCCCGCGCGAAACCTCCAGCGCCCAAGCGAGCATCGCACGGCTTGAATTGAACTATTACATCCCCTGTTGCGCCCAGAAAAACACCGTAGCAGTGCTTGGACTCGGGAAAACGGTGGACGGCGACTTCCTCTCCAGCGAAGACGTGGAACTCCTCGAGACCGTGGCTGGATATCTGGCCATAGCGATTCAGAACGGCCGTTTGTATGCGTCACTGGAGCAGAAGGTCGCGCAATACGAGAGGCTGAAGGATTTCAATGAGAACATTGTTGAATCCATCAATGTGGGCGTCCTGGCGGTGGACTTGGCGGACCGAATCGAATCTTGGAACTCGCAGATGGAAGTCATGTATGCCCTGCCGCGCTGGCAGGCGCTCACCCGCTCACTGAGCGAGGTTTTCCCGGCAGATTTTGCCGAAGAGTTCCAGCGCTTGCGCAAAAGTCCAGGCATTCACAATCTGTACAAGTTCCGGTTGGCGGCTCCGACGGGTGAGACCCGGATCGTGAACGTCGCCATTGCTCCTTTGGTTACAAAAAAATTTAGCGTGATCGGGCGACTGATCATCATGGATGACATCACGGAGCGGGTTGAGCTGGAAACCCAGCTTTCGCAAGCCGACAAGCTCTCGTCGATCGGCCTGCTCGCAGCCGGTGTGGCCCATGAAGTGAATACGCCGCTAGCTGTTATCTCGTCCTACGCGCAGATGCTTTCCAAGCAACTGCAGGGAGACGAACAGAAGGGTGGACTGCTCGATAAGATCACGCGCCAGACCTTCCGCGCGTCAGAGATCGTCAACAATCTTCTGAACTTCTCGCGCACCAGTGGCGCGGAGTTCGCCGAAGTTAATGTCAATCGCATCATTCTCGACACCTTGAGCCTGCTCGAACACCAGTTCAAGACCGCAAAGATTCGAGTGCAGGATGAACTTGCCTCTCATCTTCCTGCAATCCAGGGAAATGCCGGCCGCTTGCAGCAGGTCTTCTTGAACCTGTTCCTCAACGCCAAAGATGCCATGCCGAACGGTGGAACCTTGCGTATTATGACTTCCAACGGCGACGGAGTGAGCGTGGTCGTCTCCGATACCGGCAGCGGAATCGCGCAAGAACATATCCAGCGTATTTACGATCCATTCTTCACCACCAAAGCTTCGCCGCAGGACGGGCAAAAGCGCGGCACCGGCTTGGGACTTTCGGTGACCTACGGAATCATCCAGGAACATGCAGGCAAAATCCGCGTGGAGAGTTCCCCGGAAGAAGGCACAACTTTCTATCTTGATTTTCCGCTGATCAGGAAGGCGGTCAATGCCTGAAGCTGCCGTCATTCCGCGACGTATGAGCGAAACACCCCTGTCCACGCAGGGATGCGTTCTCATCATCGATGATGAAGAGGAAATCCGTGAGTCGCTTCAGACCCTGCTCGAACTGGAAGGCTACGAAGTAGAGACTGCCGCCAATGGCGAGCAGGGGCTCTCTAAACTCGAAGAGCGTCCCTTCGACCTGGTGCTGCTGGATCTTGCTCTACCCGATCGAAACGGAATCGAGCTGCTTCCTGAAATCCGCGGCCTTGATCCGCAAATTTCCGTGATCATGATCACCGCTTACGGCACGGTCGAGGATGCGGTCCGAGCAATGCAGTCCGGGGCTGGCAACTTCCTCCAAAAGCCCTGGGACAACGAGAAGCTGCTGGCGGATGTGCGCGCTGCAATTGCCCGTCGCCGCGCGGAAGAGGAAAACATCCAACTCAAGCGCGCCCTGAAGCAGCGCTACAACTTCGAAAGCATTGTGGGCAAGAGCGAGCCCATGCTCAAGATCTTTGACTTGGTGGCGCAAGTGGCTCCCAGCCGCTCAACCGTCCTGCTGCAGGGCGAGAGTGGGACGGGCAAGGAGCTAATTGCGAAGGCGCTGCACCTGAATTCTCCTCGCCGCGACCGGGCTTTCGTTCCGGTCAACACCGGGTCCATGCCGCCGGACTTGCTCGAGTCCACGCTCTTTGGCCACGTCAAGGGCGCGTTCACCAGTGCTATCGCCTCCAAGAAGGGCCTATTTGAAGTCGCCGACCGAGGCACGCTGTTCCTCGACGAGATCGGGACTATGGGTCTGGATACGCAATCCAAGATCCTGCGAGTACTGCAAGATCGCAAGTTCATGCACCTGGGCGGCGTGCATGAGATTCAAGTAGATGTGCGAATCATTGCCGCTACTAACGTGGATCTTCGCCAGTTGGTTCGCGAAGGCAAGTTTCGCGAAGACCTGTTTTACCGCCTGAACGTCATTACAATTGACCTTCCCCACCTCAGGCAGCGTAAAGAAGATATTCCCCTGCTGGTGGAATTCTTCCTGCGCCGCTACTCTGAGGAAAACCAGCGGCAGGCGCGTCGGATGACTCCAGAAGCATTAAGGCCGCTGCTCAATTACTCCTGGCCGGGAAATGTGCGAGAGCTTGAAAATGTTGTGGAACGCGCGGTGGTGCTTTCTTCGGGCCCCGAAATCGGGCCCGAATTCCTTCCTGACCATGTTATCGGCCGAGGCGCGACTCTTCCTCTGATTGAAAATCGCGGGGACGCATCGCTGTTCGACGTGATGGAAGAATGTGAACGCCACATCATCGTCGATATGCTGGAGAAATGTAGCTGGAACCAAACCGAGGCCGCTGAACGCTTTCACGTTCCCCTTTCAACCCTCAACCAGAAAATTAAGCGGCTCAACATCGAAATCAGGAAGAAACCACGAGAGTAAGTCGCGACCAGCTTCAGGGGAGCTGCAGCGCCAGCCGCAAGCCAGTTCCACCACTTGAATCCATTCCAGGCCAGCGATGATCGATCAGGTGTCTGCGCTGCCAACACTTGGTTGCCAGGAGCTGGCAGCTGACAGGCCAGTGGCTCTGCTATATTCCTCTGAAGACCATGGAACTAGTCTCGCCTTCGGATTACGCGAAAGAGAAAGTCCAGTCTGTCCAGGAATACGCGCGATTGGCGGCGCGCTCTCTGGTGAATCTGTTCAAGCGGCCGCTTTACGTCGCCGACATGCTGCAGCAGGCTGACCTGATCGGCTTTGGTTCCCTACCCATAGTGCTGGCGGCTTGTTTCTTCACTGGCGCTGCGCTGGCACTCAACAGTGCCTCCACTCTCGATCGATTTGGCGCCGAGACTGTGATTGGACAATTGGTCTCTGTCGGCATAGTGCGCGAGCTTGGTCCGGTGCTGGGCGGACTTGTAGTCGCGGGACGAAATGCATCCGGCATGGCGAGTGAACTCGGATCCATGGTTGTCACCGAGCAGATCGACGCCATGCGCGCCCTCGGTACAGACCCCATGAAGAAGCTCGTGACTCCGCGGGTCGCGGCCACCATCGTGATGCTTTTCTTTCTCACCATCCTTGGAGACCTTCTCGGCTTGATCGGCGGTGCGTTCGTGGCCACCGTACTGTTGGGTTTGGACGCGCATCAATACTGGAGCAGCACCTGGCAGACTCTGGTTTACTCTGACGTGTTCACCGGACTGGCAAAGCCGGTGGTTTTTGGTTTTATCGTGGCCACAATCGGATGCTATTACGGATTGTCGACCAAGGGTGGCACCCAGGGGGTTGGACGCGCAACCACCGAAGCTGTGGTCGCCTCTATGATTCTCATCATTGCAGTTGACGTCTTTATCACCCGGCTGTTAATGGTCACCCTTGGAACTTGAAGGCAGCTAATGTCGACGCCAACCCTGCCCAGAGAAAGCATAGTCGCCGAGCACCAACCGCCGTCGTTGGACGCCGTTGTTTTTCAAGATGTCGAGCTGGCATTTGGCAGCAGAGTTGTGCTCGACGGCATCTCCTTCCGGCTCACTCATGGCGAAACAAAAGCCATTTTCGGGGTGGCAGGATCGGGCAAAAGCACAATCCTGAAGCTTGCTCTAGGGCTCCTGAAGCCGGATGCCGGGCGAATCACCGTCCTCGGTGAAGACATCACGGAGATGAGCGAGGACCAACTCTTTGAGCTGCGACGCAGGGTCGGGATCGTATTTCAGGAGAGTGCCCTATTCGATTCTTTAACAGTCCGAGAAAATGTTGCGTTCCGGCTGCTGGAAGAGGGCAACGTTTCCGAAGAGGAGATCGAAAACCGCGTGCGCGAAGCACTCAGCTTTGTCGAACTCGAACATACGGTAGATTTGTTTCCTTCTGAGCTCTCAGGCGGGATGCGGCGCCGGGTCGCGATTGCGCGCACCATCATCACTCATCCTGAAGTGCTGCTCTACGATTCGCCCACTGGAGGCCTTGACCCGGTGACGTCGAATACGATCATCGAACTGGTGGTAAAGCAGCGGGACGTTTATCAGACCAGCTCACTGCTGGTTACTCATCGCCTCCAAGACGCATTCACCATGGGCACTCACTATTTCGACCGGGCTGAGAACAAGATGAAACCTCTCCCGCCAGATGCGCGCGGCGCAGTCCCGATGGGCTTTCTGATACTTCACGACGGCCATATCATCTTTAATGGGGACCTGCACGAACTGGCGACGACGAAGGACGAATACATCCGCGAATATATTTCGTAGCAGCTTACGGAGAACCTGTGGTTTTGGGTGGAGCAGCGCTTCCAGCGCTGCAATAGGTGCTTTCATTTTCTGTGGCGGCTTCAGCCGCTGAGTTCACGAGGCTTTTGCAGCGGCCGCTGCGCGCCTGGCTTCTGCCCGCTTCAACATCATCTGCAAGCGTTCACGCCCTTCCTTAGTCCGTGTGGCTACTTTCTCCGCGCGCTGAAAATAGTACGGTACCTGGGCCTTTTCGCGAACCTCCTTCAAGAAGGGATAAACCTTCGAGAGAGCAAACCACATCTCTCCCCCGCTATCGAAGAAGAGACCTTCGTTCAGCGCGCCCCGCAGAACAAACGAAGCAGCCATTTCCCAGTAGCCGCTGACCTGTCGGAACCAGGCGTTCTCCTGCGGATTGGCGGCGTTGATCACTTGCACTACGTCGTCCGCGCTACGCGGCCAGAAGCCGGCGAACCAACTGCGGGCCTTGCGCATTTCCGCCTCGCGGCGAAGATCGTAAAGCCGCATAATGATCTGGGCATCTTCTGGAGTGGGTTTCTTCGGCATAGACTTTTGCTCCTAGAATGAAGTTTTATCCCGCGGCCGGCGCGCCTTCCGCTTCACGCTCGTAATCACATTCCTTGTTCGGGCAGGCGATGACCGATCCGGATTTCAAAGTCTTCTCCACCAAATATTCGCTGCCGCAGTCTGGGCATTTTTCCGCGATCGGTTTAGTGGCTGAGGTGAACTTGCACTTCGGGTAGTTGCCGCAGCCGTAAAACGTATTTCCCTTTCGCGCTTTCTTCTCGACCAGATCGCCTTCTTTGCAAAGCGGGCACTTCACGCCGATAAAGTTCTGCTTCACATACTTGCAATCGGGATATCCGCTGCACGAAGTAAATTCGCCGAAGCGCCCGTGGCGGATCATCAGATTGCGCCCGCATTTCGGGCAGAGCTCATCGAGCGGAATGTCCGGCACTCGTTTGCCCTGATCGAGCCGGCGGGTTGTCTTGCAATCCGGATAGCCTGTGCAGGCCATGAACTGACCGAAGCGCCCGCGCTTAAGCACCATTATCCGGCCACAATTTTCGCAATATTCTTCCTGAGTGGTTTCCTGAATATCCGCTGAATCAAGATCAGGCAGGTTAATTGGATTCTCTTTCGTAAAAGTGCAACTCTCGGGGTTCTCTTTGTCGTATGAGCTGCACGCGTAGAACGAACCGTGCTTGCCCCACTTGATGACCAGCGGAGAGCCGCAGCGCTCGCACTTCTCATCGGTCGGCTTCTCCATCCGCTTGATGTTTTCCATGTGCTTCTGGGCATAGCGGAGGTCTTTCTCGAACTTCTTGTAGAAGTCGCCGAGCGCCTGCGTCCAACCTTCTTTACCTTCTTCGATTTCGTCGAGCTCTTCTTCCAGCCGCGCCGTGTACTGGATGTCAAAAATGTCACTGAAATTCTCGACCAGCAAGTCGGTCACAACCAAACCGATCTCAGTGGGGAAAAACTTTCCGCCCGTCTTCTGCACGTACTGCCGCTCCTGAATCGTGCTGAGAATCGCCGAATACGTGGACGGACGCCCAATGCCACGTTCTTCGAGCTCTTTCACCAGAGACGCTTCGTTGTAGCGCGGAGGCGGCTCAGTGAAATGCTGTTCCGGCTTCAAGGCCTTGAGAGTAAGTTTCTGCCCAGCTTCGAGCGGTGGCAGCTTATGCTTCAGTTCCTCGTCTTCTTCGTCTTTTCCTTCCTTTGATTCTTCGTAAACTTTCAAGAAGCCGTCGAACTTCAGCACCGAACCGGTCACACGGAACCAGAAGACGTCCGATCCTGATTTAGCGTCGATGTCGACGGTGGTCTGATCGAAAACTGCGGGCATGATTTGCGAGGCCACAAAACGCTGCCAGATCAGCTTGTAAACCTTGTACTCATCTTCTTTTAAGTACTGCTTGATCTGGTCGGGATGGCGCATCGCCGAGGTCGGACGAATGGCTTCGTGCGCCGCCTGCGCTTCCTTCTTCTCTTTATAAGTATTCGGGCTCTGCGGCAAGTACTCGGGCCCATACTGCGAGGTGATATATTCCCGCACTTCTGCCAGTGCATCGTTCGAAACTCGTGTGGAATCGGTACGCATGTAGGTGATTAAACCGACCTGGCCTTCTTCACCCAACTCGACACCCTCATATAATCGCTGTGCGATCATCATGGTGCGCTTCACGCTGAAGCGGAGTTTGCGGGAAGAATCCTGCTGCAGCTTGCTGGTGGTGAACGGAGGGGT
>Ga0070708_100003875_pt1 | contig 11740 bp, 11 predicted proteins | sample KBSK5503metaG_FD_65469 | JGI IMG/M metagenome (GOLD analysis project Ga0070708, IMG submission 65469) | Corn, switchgrass and miscanthus rhizosphere microbial communities from Kellogg Biological Station, Michigan, USA - KBS K5-50-3 metaG | ecosystem: Host-associated > Plants > Roots >...
CCGCCGGTGCATGCATCGTCGCCAAGACCGTGAGCGCGCACATCGAAGTCATCGGTGTGCAGTCTGAGCAGGCGCCCGCCGCCTACGAGAGCTGGAAGAACCGCGACCTGCGCGAGGCGCCCAACCGGACTCGAGCCGAAGGCCTGGCGACCGGCGCACCGTTCGAATTGCCGCAACGGATCCTGCGCCGGCTGCTCGATGACTTTGTCCTCGTCACCGACGATGAGATCGACGCGGCCACCGCGCTGATGATCGAAAAGACGCGAACGCTGGTCGAAGCCGCCGGCGCGGCTTCGCTCGCCGCCGCGCTCAAGATCCGAGAGCGCCTCCAGGGTCGCAGCGTGGCGCTGATCTGCAGCGGGGGCAACATCAGCCCCGCGCAGCTCGTCCACCTGCTGCACCGTCCGTGACCGTTGAAGGCAACCGGTTGCAGCCCGCCGCATGGATCTTCGATCTCGACGGAACGCTCGTGGATACGGTCGAGACCAGGATCGCCGCCTGGCTGCGGACCTTAGACGAATTCGGGATACCAGCCGATCGCGATCAGGTCGCACGACTGATCGGATCAGACGGCCGGCGGCTGGCGAGGGTCGTGGCCGTGGCCGCAGGTCGCGAATCGGATTCTCAACGCGAAGAGGACATCGATCGGCGTGCGGGTGAGAACTTCAGCGCGTTGAACCTCGATCCTCGGGTGCTTCCAGGCGCAACTGAGCTGCTGAGCGCTCTCGACGAGCATCGACAACGATGGGCGATCGCAACGTCGAGCCGGCGCGAACAGGTCGGCGCATCGGTCAACGCATTGAACCTTTCTCGTCCCCCGCTGATCATCGACGGCAGCAACGTCGAACACGCAAAGCCGGCCCCCGACCTGCTGCTTCTAGCCGCTCGCGAGTTGGACATCGCGCCGTCAAACGGCTGTTACGTCGGCGACTCTGTGTGGGACATGCGAGCCGCCGTAGCCGCCCGCATGCCGGTGATCGGCGTCGTCAGCGGCTCGGCAACCGCCGCCGAGCTCATGGAAGCCGGAGCTCTGTTCACGGTCGACGATCTGACGCGGCTCGTACCGTTCGTCAGCCACCCTGCTCCAGGGCTCACTTGACGCGCATTTCGCTTGTTGATCTTTTCGATTCTGGTATCGCGGTGGCGACGGCCGGGATCGCGAAATGGAACACGGACCCGTGTCCTTCGGCGCTCTCGACCCAGATCTTCCCGCTGTGCATCTCGATGATCTTGCGAGCGATGGCCAGTCCGAGCCCCGTGCCGATGACCTTGTCCGTGTTTTCGTAGCGCTCAAAGCGCCCGAACAGACGGTCTGCGAAGTCGGCCGGGATGCCTACTCCGTGATCTCTGACGCTGACGTCGACCGCGCCGTTTGCGAAATGCGTCGAGATCAGGATCTCTCCACCGTCAGGCGAATACTTGATCGCGTTAGAGACCAGATTGCTCAGGACCTGGACCAGCCGATCAGGGTCGCCCAACACCTTCGGCAGGTTCGGCTCGAGCTCTGTTTTGATCCTGTGCTTGGTGGACAATATCGCACTCCGAGCTGCGACTCCCACGACCGTCGCGTTGAGATCCATCGGGACCCTCTGCATCTGCAGCTTGCCCGCTTCCCGGCGATCGAGATCGAGCATGTCGGTGATGAGCCGGTTGACGCGCTCGGCCTCGTGGAAGATGTACCCGCTGTACTCACGCACGTCAGCCGGTTCCATATCTCCTGCGTTGATCAGCTCACTCATGCCCTGTATGCCCGTCAGCGCCGTCCGGAACTCGTGACTGACGATCGATGTGAATTCGGTTTTGATGTCGTTCAGCTTTTCAAGCTCGGCCAGGTTGGAGTGTGCCGCCTCCTCAGCCAGATGCTTCTGAGTGCTGTCCTCAAATGTGATCACGAAATGCTCGAAGCTGCCGTTACGCCGCCTGACCGCGGTGGCCCTCCAATGCAGCCAGATGCGCGTCTTGTCGCGGCGGATCGCCAGATCGTCGGATTCGATTGTGCCCAGCTCGCCACTGAGCAGCAGCCTGAACTGCGCGACGACCCCCAAACCGTCGTGAGGGTCGAAGAATGCAGTGAGCCGCATACCCGGGAGGTCGATTTCCTCGATCGCCAGCAAGGAGGCCAGGCGCGAGTTTCCTTCCACGAATCGGAGCTCGGAATCCATCTCGGCAAGGCCGCGCGGCGAGCTCGTGAACCAATACTTGCGGCTTTCCGCCAGGCGATGGAGCATTTCAAGCCGGATGACAGCTTGGCCCGCGACCGTCAGCAATGAGGCTATTACCGCCACGATCGCCAGCGTTTCGTTGTTCTCGCGTACAGCCGCGACGGCGACCGTCGCCAGGCCGGCCACGGCACCGGCCGTGAGCGCAATCGCAAGTCCATCCCTCCAGCGCACGTTCGAGGCCCAACCGAGTACGCGGCTCAGAACTCGGGAGCTGCCCTTTGCTTCTGCCTTGTAGCCCCGTTGGCCCTGAATAGACGGATGTAAGGCGGGCTTGTCCTTGCCCATGACCGGTATGGCCGAACAGTACGGGTTTTCCACTCACTTAATCGTTATTAAGCAGGCCTTTCGACAACATGCGTGGCTGTTCTGCGGCCATGCTCTTTCCTTATGGACGACGCCCGCTTGACGACCCAGGAGCTGGCTGAGCTCCACGTCCATCTCGAGGGCACGATCCGGCGAGAGACGGCCGTCGCCTTGTCGGCGCAAAACGGGCTGCCAGAGCCACCTCCATACGAGTATTCGGATCTGGCCGGCTTCCTGGCCGTTTATCGGCAGGTCAGCCGGTGCATGGTGACGAGCAAGGATTTCGAGCGGGTCATCTTCGAGCACGGCGAGGCTATGGCCGGCCAGCACATCAGCTACGCCGAGATCAGCTTCAACCCGAGCTTGCACGCAGGTGAGGGATGGATCGATGGCGTAGTTCGGGGCCGCGCGGCCGTCGTCCGGGAGCTCGGGATCGAGATCTCCTGGTTGGTTGAGCTTGTCCGAGGTGCGCCCGCCGCAGCCAATGAACGAGCGCTCGAGATTGCCCTCACCACGGAATCAGTGGTCGGCCTCGGCTTGGTTGGCGATGAGTCGATCTCCGCGGCGCCACTCGCCGGCATGGTCGAGCGCGCACGTGCCGCCGGACTCGGCTTCATGCCGCATGCCGGGCAAGTTGGCGGTCCGGACGTCGTTCGGGAGGCTGTGGTAGTGCTGGGGGCATCGCGAATCGCTCATGGCGTTGCGGCTGAGAGCGACGCCGATGTGCTTCGACTGCTGGTCGATCACGACATGTGCCTCTGTGTTTGCCCGTCAAGCAATGCGCGGATCGGCCTCAAACCGAATTTCGGAAAGTTTGCGGACATGGGCATCCCTCTTGTGGTCAACACCGACGATCCGGCGATGGTGCCGACCACACTGCTGCGGGAGTTGAGCGTCGCCGAGGCCGCTCATGGTCTCGACCGCGGAGCGCTGATTGCCGAGGCGTGGCTGCGCCGCTTTGGTCGCGCGGAGCTCAGCTGAAGGCTTTTCCCGCCGTATTTATCGCCGCGTCCATCGCCGCGGCTGGATCGCGGATGGCGTTGCCGTGACCGACGGCGAGGAGCGTCGGCTGCAATCCGCGCAGCGCAACGGCTGATGCCAGCGCCGCCTGCTTGTTCCAGGTCGCGAGCGCCGGGAAGGGAAACAGAGGTCGTAGGACACCTGACACAGCGATGCCGCCGCGGGTTTGAAAAGCATCACCAGTGATCAAGCTTCGGTCGCGGACGTCCAGGAAGGACACATGCCCAGGCGTGTGGCCGGGTGACGCGACCACCTCGAGCGACCCCACGCGGTCGCCTGGCTTCAGAAGCCGATCGGGCTTCCAGTCGACCTTGACGAAGTAGCCCTTGACCTCCGTCTTCGGCTCGCCTTGGAGCAGGGTCTTGTCTCCGGCCAGGATGCGAGCGTCGCGTTCGGAGATGGAGACCTCGACCCCGGGAAAGCGTGTGCGCACACCGGCTACACCGCCTACGTGGTCCCCGTGAGCGTGCGTCAATGTGATCCTGCGGAGCGCTTCCCCAACCTGCCGCACGATCGATGCGATGTCGTCCGCGGGCGAGGACGTCGTGCTGTCGATCAGCGTCAGGCCGTCGTCTTCCTGCACCAGGTAACAGTTCATCGGGAAGAACGCGGCGTACCTGGTGAGCTGAACCAGGTTCGGTGTGTGGCGGGTTATCTTCAACTGATTCCTCGTCCCGCGCAGCCTACCAGCCTGTACCACGCGACCCCGCTCCAGTCCGACGCTCGACGCTCCACCACCCGTAAAGGGTGTCCGTCAATGGCCATTGCCGTCTCCTCTAGTGGCGCGGCGTCGGACCTGAGCGCGGCCAGCCCCACTTCGACCATTGCCAACGCGCCGGTGCCGCCGACCAACCGTTAACCACGTATTCGAACGTTGGTGGGGCTCGCAGGTCATCTGCGGGCCCCTCTTTTAATGGCTCAGCGGGGAGTCGGGCGTGGCGATGGAGAGGGGGCCGGATGAGAAGGGCTCGGCGAGGCCGGCGGCCCGGTCGGGCGCGTTGTTGGGGAGGAAATCGGGGATGGCGCGGCGGACGGGCTCGATGACGTCAGAGCAGTCGGGCTCGCATTCACTGGCGGTTTTGTCGGGCCTGTTCCCGGCCCGTTTGGCTGGCTGCCCGACGGCGAAGGGCCGCCCAGCTGCGGCGGCAGGTTCTGGGCGATGACGGGCGGGAGTACGCCGGTGATCGCCTGCTGCAGGCTCGAATCGGCTGCAGGCGAGGTTGCGATCGCCGGAGTCAGCAGGATCGCTGAAGCCACGAGGACGGCCGCCACCAGGAGGCGCCGGTGGCGATGAGTCAGCGGGGACGGCCTGGCCCCGGTGGTCTGCGGCGAGCGCTTGAACAAGGTTCGAGTGGGCGTGAGCGGAATTCCTTGCGCCAGCAGGCTGGCCACCGGTGCGCTTCCCCACGCGATCGCCTGCCAGACCAGCAACGTGGCGATGGCAAGGCCCAGCGTGCGAGGTCCGAACAGCGCCACCGTCACGGCCATGACGATGCACGCGGCGGCCACCAGCGATTCCGGCAGCGTACCCAACACGGCCTGTCCGACACGTGATGGGGTGCGCACCTTGGGCGTACGCAAGAACACTCCGCGCTGCGTGACCATGGCGCTGACGCAAGCGCGCGCTACCGTCCAACTCAGTGCGAGCATCACCATCGCGGCCAGGGGTGTATCGCGCCAGGGCGCGCCACACGCAGCATGAATGCTCCAAGCCAACCTCAACAGCCCCGCGACCAGCAGGAAGATCGGCAGTACGAGCAGCACACCAACAAGTTGGCGCAGGAGCAGCGGGTGGCCTAAAGCGAGGAATGGACTTGTCGTCAGGAGAAACAACGCAAGCCCCGCTCCGAGAGGATCCGCGAACCAGCCCAGGCCTCCAGCAAGGTAGTGATAGCGCTGCGCCAGCGTCAATCGCGATCGCCTCAAGCCGAGCAGCATGCGCAGGTGGCGGCGCAGGATCTGAACGCCGCCGAATGCCCACCGAAAGCGCTGACGCCGCAGCCCGTCGAAGTCGAGCGGCATCAAGCCCGCTCCGAAGGCCTGGCTCACGTATATGGATTTCCAGCCGCGAGCCAGTATGCGCAGAGAGGCTTCCGCGTCCTCGGTGATGCACCACTCGGCCCAACCGCCGATCTCTTGCAATGCGCTCAACCGGACAAGGCCCATCGTGCCTCCGAAGATGATGGCGTTGACGCGCGCCCGCGCCACCATCGTCACGTCGAAGAAGTAGCGGTATGCGTAGAAGAGGCCGCGCAGGTAGGGGGAGTCGCGCCAGTCCCGATAGTGCTGTGGGGTCTGCACGAAAGCCACGTCCGGACTGGCGAAGTAGGGCACGCACGCAGTGAGGAAGTCGGGCTCGACGATGTAATCCGCGTCCACGATGCCGACGATCTCGATGTCTGGGTCAAGGCGGCGGTTGGCTTCGTTGAGCGCCCCGGCCTTGAAGCCGGGCCACCTGGGGAGGTGGATGTAGCGAAATCTGGGTCCAAGCCTGCTGCAGAGCTCTTCAACCGGCATCCACAGCGCGGGATCGGTCGTGTTGTTGACGATCACCTGGACCGCGAGCTCTGGGTAGTCCACCCTGGAAAGGGCTTCGAGCGTTTGCCGCAGCATGTCGGGCGGTTCGTTGTACGCGGGCACCTGAAGACAGACGCGTGGACGATAAGCCTCCGACACCACCGGAGTCAGGTCTGCTTTCTCGCGACCAAGGGCATCGGTGATCTCGAAAGCGAACACGAGAGTCAGCGCGAGCGCACCCATTTCCATCACCACCAGGACAACGGACAACCCCAGGCCGAGAGCAGGCGCATGGGTCGTAAAAGTGACTGTCAGCAGAACGCCCGCGATCACGATCGTTGCCGAAACCAGGGTCGCGAAAAAGAGCCGGGCCGGCCAGCGCAAGCTGCGCAGGAGGACGTCAAGGGTTGTCAAGGCCAGGATCAGGATCACGAAGACGGGCCCGATCGAAGCCGAATCGCCGAGTGCGTTGCCTACCGTCGCGGCCGCCGCCACGGTCGAAAGCAGCAGCACCGGCAGGCCGATGGGCCACCTCGCAGCACGGGAGTTGCCCAGCGCGATGAACGCCCCGAGCCCGATCAGGGCAAGGAATGCGGCAGCGCCCGCGAGCTCAATCAACGATCGAAGAAATCAATGTCCTGGTCCATGGAAAAGGGCCGGGCGCTCAGCCCGACCCTTTTCTTTTTCTTGCGCTTCCGTGTTATGGCTGTCCTGGCGTGCCGCTCGGCTTACCGCCGGGGTGATTGGTCGGCGGGCCGGTCGGGTGGTCGGTCGGTGCGCCCGGCGTATGCAGGCGAGCCGGGCTCGCGCGATGCTCGGAGCTCTCCTCCTGGCCGTGCTTTGAAGCGAACGTGCTGACGCACTCGCCGATCCCGTGCGAGCCGGGCGTGAGCGCCGTCTTGCACTTCTGGACCTGCTGAACGACCTGCTGTCCCCAGTTGCTGGGGTTGGCGCTGCTTGTGATGGCCGCCTCGGCGGCTACACCGGCAGTGCCGATGGCGAGCGCGGCGACCGCAAGACCGATGGCGCCCTTGGTGGACACCACGGCTGCCGCTTTGGCGAGAACTGACATGTGAGGACCTCCCTGAAGGTATGCGGCGTGGTATTGGGCTTGCGCCGGCATCGGGCTGGGGCCGCTCTGGTTGACAGCCTGCGTTTGAAGTTGCTGCTCCAGCCATCGATCGAATCCGTCGCCGCTTTCCACGCTCATTCCTCCACAGGGACTATCGAGGGTGCCGAAGTACCCAAATCGACAATGGTGCGATCTCCCAGCCGATCTCCCAGCCGAGCTCGCAGGCGGGTTTTGGCGGCCGCCAGGCGGGAGGCGATCGTCCTCTCTGGGATACCCAAGATGGCCGCGATCTCCCGATTCGTGAACCCGTGCATATGCCGCAGCACTAGTGCAGCGGCTTGCTTGGGAGGCAACGCGCGGAGTTCACGAACCAGGTCGGGCTGCGCCGATTCGGTTGGATCCGGCTGGTTCGGGCGGCCGAGCCGCCGGATCACTTCGCCGACCTCGTGCAGACGCTCGCGCCTTCGATGCGTGAAGGCCACGTTCAGCGCGATCCGGTAGATCCAGGCTTCGGCGGGGGCGTCTTGCTTCCAATGCTTCCAGGAGCCGAACCCACGCAGGTAAGCCTCCTGCGTTGCGTCTTCAGCTGCAGCAGGGTTCTTGAGGATGATCATGAGGGTTCCAAAAATTCGTTGATACGTGGCCCGGTAAAGGCGGTCGAAGTCCTCTTTGACCCCAGGGCGGTAGCTCGCCGGCTCGGCGACGCGGCTCAACTTGCAGCCGCTGCGAGCGTTGCGTCGATGACAGCGTCGTCATGGGCTGCGGACACAAACCAAGCTTCGTACTGCGACGGCGGAAGCAGCACGCCCGCCGCACGCATACCGTGGAAGAAATGCCCGAAGGCCAGAGTGTCGCAGTCCTTCGCCTCCTGAAAATTGGTCGGTGCCACGTCACGAGAGAACACAGTCAGGAGCGAACCTACCCGGGCCACGCTCGCGCCTGAATGACGCAGCCCCTCCTCCAGGCGGTCAGCACGCGCCTCGATCGCCGCGTAGACGTCGGAGGTCAGCTGGAGGATGGTGGCTTCGCCCGCGGCCATGACGACGGGGTGGCCGGACAGAGTCCCCGCCTGGTAGACGGGGCCCGCGGGCGCGACCAGGTCGAGCAGATCACTTCGGCCGCCGTATGCGCCGACCGGTAGGCCACCGCCGATGATCTTGCCCAGTATTGTCAGGTCGGGCTTCACGCCGTACAGCTCCTGTGCGCCGCCGGGCGCGACACGGAAGCCGGTGATCACCTCGTCGAAGATGAGCAGAGCGCCCGCGTGATCGGTCATCTTGCGCAGGCCGGTCAGGAATCCGGGTGCTGGGGGGATGACTCCCATGTTCGCGGCAACCGGCTCGACGATGACCGCTGCGACCTTGCCCGCGTGGGCGTCGAGCAGTTCGGCTACCGAACTGGTGTCGTTGTACGTCGCCACGAGCGTCTGCGCCGCCACCGGCTCGGGGACGCCGGCGCTACCGGGGATGGACAGGGTAGCGGCCCCGGACCCCGCTTCAACCAGCAGCGAGTCGGCGTGGCCGTGGTAGGCGCCCTCGAACTTGATCACGAGAGCGCGACCAGTTGCGGCCCGCGCCACCCGAAGCGCACTCATCGCCGCTTCCGTGCCGCTGTTGACGAACCGAAGCCGTTCGATCGATGGCATCCGTGAGCGGATCAGCTCGGCAAGCCTGATCTCCGCCGGTGTCGTCGCCCCGAACGAACCGCCCGCCTCGACTGCGGTCCGGATGGCTTCAACGACGGCCGGGTGCGCGTGGCCCAGCATGAGGGGACCGAAAGCGCCTACGTAATCGATGTAGGCGTTGCCGTCCGCATCCCAGACCATCGCCCGCCGGCCTCGCACCATGATCGGCTGATCGCCGCCAACTGCGCGGTACGCGCGGACCGGACTGTTGACCCCGCCGGGGAAAAGCTGGGTGGCCCGCTCTCGCCACGCGGCGGCATTGCCGGCCCTGATCACCGGCTCCCCAGCCAACGAACATACTCGCGAGTCTTGGTGGCCACGATTCGGAGGGCTTCATCGATGTAGCCGCCAGGCACAGGCTTCGTGCGCACGTACAGATCATCAATGCCGAGAAAGCCGCCATCGAGGCGCGTTCTGACGGCAGCCGGAACGGCGGACGGCGCTGAGATGTCCGCGATCGGCGGTAGGTCGCCTGGAGGCGGCTGAAGCTCGAGCCAGGGGCCTGCGAGCGCAACAGCAACGGCGACGCTGTTCGGAGCGAGCTTGGCACCACCCGCGAGGTCGATGCCGCGGCCGCCGTATACCTGCGCCAGCCTATGCGCCCTGGCCGCGTCACGGCTGGCGACGGTGAGCTCGGCGCCGACGTTCCTGGCGGCGCGAGCGAGACTGGAACCCATCCGGCCCGCGCCCACAATAAGGACTGTCTGGCCCGCGAGCGTCGCCCTCTGCTCCAGCCAGGCGACCGCTTGCTGCGCGAGATTGCCGCTGGACGCTGTGCGTCCGGCGCGGGCTCGACGGCCGGCCGCGATGGCCGTTTCGAACAATCGCTGGAGCCGGCGATCCAATGCCCTCGATTCGCGCGCCAGTCTCAATGCATCCCGGACCTGGTGGAGGACCTCGTCCTCGCCGGTGATCGTGCTCTCCAAGCCGGCAGCGACCCGGATCAGATGCCTCACCGCCTCTTCACCGTTTGCAACCTGGAGGCGCGTGTCCAGGTCGGGCACGGCGCCGAACCCGTAGAGCTCAACGCGGTGGCAGGTGCTGAGAAGTATCCAGTCACCTTGCTCGCTGATCCGCGATTCCAACGAATGCGCTATCTGCGCGCGCTCATCTGCACTCGTGGTCGCAGGTTGAACGGCCATGACCCACGGCTCGCGCGGAGACATCAAGCTCGACCTGCGTGTCCATTCATCAACGCCATCAGCAGCTGGTTGACCGCGCTTTCGGCTTCGACCAGAAGCGCTGTTGCCTCTCGGGTGTCGAGTCGGCGTCGCCGTGCGATAACGGCGAGCTCGCCAATGAGTGCCTCACGAAATCGAACCAAGGCCTCGACCGTCTCCGACAGGGACGCGCCCAAGGCCGCCGCCCGGTGGCCATACTCGGCCGCCGCGCTGGTCGCCTCAGCGAGGTTGCCGGCTTCCCGCCTTCCCTCTTCGTTCAAGTGCTGGAGGAGCACCGCCAGCAATTGCCGGCCTCGCTCGCGGAACTCGGCTCGTTGAACATCCGACAATGCCGCGAGCCAGGGCGCCGAGCCTGGGCGACCGGCCGGTCTCGCTCGCCTGTACACCTGCGCCACCCGCTTTGCGACCGCATCGAGGCCGTTCAAAGGAGGTCGCAGCTTGCGCGGTGGTGGCACGAGTCCTTCGATCGCCCTCCGCGGAAACCGCCTGTGGCCTCCTGGGGTTACAAAGGCGGCGACGTCGCCGTGATCTGCCCAGCGCCGCAAGGTGGCGGGCGTGATGCCGAGGAGGCGACTCGCCTCGCCCAGGCTGAGCCAGGGTGAACTAGCAGCTGGTGCTTGGGGTCTCAACCTGCCAAATTATGGTGAAAACTGTCGAAACCTATCCAAGCCTCAGCGACTGGCGACCAGCAGCTCGAGGGAGTCGGCGAGCCTGGGTCCAGGCCGGTTGAAATACGCAGACCCGTCCAGGACCACCACATGCTTGGCACCGACTGAATCGATTTCCGCGCGAACCAGCTCGGCTTCCGCATGCGCCCGTTTCTCGTCGAACCCGCATGGCGCCAGCACCAGGAGCTCCGGCCGCGCAGCGGCTACGTCTGCCCAAGTGATCGCAACTGAGGGCCTGCCCGGCCTCGACAGCGGATCGTCGATGCCCGCCAGCGCCAACAGATCCGGTGTCCAGTGCCCGGCGGGGTAGGGCGGGTCGAGCCATTCGAGGAACACACCCCGCACGGGTGGACGTCCGCGGGCGGCTCGCCTTGCCGCCTCGATGCGCGCCGTGAGGCGGCTCATCAGCGATGTCGCGTCCGCACCGCACGTTGCCGCGAGGGTCACGATGTCGGCCAGCACGTCCTGCAGCGAATGCGGATGCTGGCGGATCATCCGAATTCCTTCGAGGTCCACAGCCACCTGGTCGGCGGATACCGCGCACACCCGGCAGACGTCCTGAGCCACCACGAGGTCGGGTTCCAGATCCTGGATCGCCTGGGTGTCGACGAAATAGAGCGATCGCCCGGCCATGGCCGCCTCCGAAACCGCGGTCTCGATGCCGCCGCTGTCTCTGTCGTGCAGCTGCAGAGTGGACCGCGTCACGATGGGCAGCGAAGACGCCTCCGGCGGGTAGTCGCATTCGTGGGTGACCGCGACGACGCTGTCGCCGAGTCCAAGCGCGAAGAGAGATTCCGTGGCGCTTGGGAGAAGAGAGACGATCCTCATGCGCAGTCGCCTATCAGGTCCAGCTGCGCGAAGCCCGAATCCTGGCGTCGCTCGCCTGCAGTCCACGCGAGCGGCTTCTTGAAGACCGGACCCGCAAACGCGAACGAGTGATACTCACCGTTCTCTCCGCATGGGTCGGCGCCTGTGGTTCCGATCTCGATTGCAAAGCGCTCGTCGATGATGCGGCCGAGCCACGCCTCGTCCAGCTTCGCCAGGTCGACGCAGGTGATCACCGCCCGCCCACC
>Ga0070708_100003876_pt1 | contig 11738 bp, 3 predicted proteins | sample KBSK5503metaG_FD_65469 | JGI IMG/M metagenome (GOLD analysis project Ga0070708, IMG submission 65469) | Corn, switchgrass and miscanthus rhizosphere microbial communities from Kellogg Biological Station, Michigan, USA - KBS K5-50-3 metaG | ecosystem: Host-associated > Plants > Roots >...
CGAACCAGCAGGGCGCCGACACCAGCACCTACGAGACCATTGGGTCGTCGACATACACGTTGACCTGACGCCGTACGGGTGAGAAACCTCCGCGGCTCCGCCCTCATCGTGGTGTTGGTCGCATGGCTGACCGTGGCCGCTTCGGCGAGCCCCAGCGTCACCACCGCGACGGTCCTTCGTGCCGCGCTGCCATCGAGCCGGCTGGAATTCGGCCTGAGCAATCTGGACATCAACTGGATGACCTCGAGCGGGGTGCCGTGGCGGTACAGATATCAGTACCTGGCCGGGGGCGTGAACACATCGGGCAACTGGCTCACGTGGCAGGATCCCGCCAAGCCGCCGGGACAGTTCGCGTTGGACTACATGACGAACAGTGCAGCGTCCAGCTCCATCCCTGTGTTCACGTACTACGAGCTGCTTCAGTCCACGCCGAGTTCCGGGAGCACGGAGCTCGACCGCGATTACAACAACCTGAACAACGCGTCGACGATGAGCGCGTACTACGCGAACTTCAAGATCCTCATGCAGAAAGCCGGACAGTATGGCGGCCAGCTGGTCGTGCATGTCGAGCCCGATTTCTGGGGCTACATGCAGCAGAGAGCAGCTGGCGGGGACGCGACAACCGTCTCGGCGATGGTCAAGTCGTCGGGTTTTCCAGAAGCATCGGCATTCGCCGACGACGTCGCCGGTTTTGCGTCAGAGCTGAAATACCTGCGCGACACTTACGCGCCGAACGCCCTATTGGCGATGCACGCGTCGATGTGGTCCTCCGGCATCGACATCGCCAGCAACCCAGATCCGAGCGTCAACGCCACGTCTGAAGCCGACAAGACGGCTGCGTTCTTGAGCTCCGCCGGCGCGACCGGTTGGGACGCGCTGTTCAACGATGTCGACGATCATGACGCCGCCTGGTGGGAGCTCGCGAGCTGCGGCAGCCCTCCATGCGTGAACCGGTACTTCACGCACTGGTGGGACACCACCAACGTCAGCTTCCCGAACTTCAGTCGATATCTCGCGTGGGTCGGAGAGCTCTATAAGCAAATCGGGCGGCCTCAGGTCGTGTGGCAGGTGCCTGCCGGCAATCAGTTCTACCTGACGATGAACAACACGTGTGGGCACTACCAGGACAACGTGGCCCAGTACTTCATCGGCCACACGAGCGACCTGTTCAACGCGGGCGTGGTCGCCGTCCTTTTCGGCGCAGGAAACAACTGCCAGACGAGCTACGACGACACGATGAAGGATGGCGTCACCAACAACAATGGCGCGCCGACCACGGACCAGCTTGGCGGTTGCAACGCATGCAACGTGCACACATCAAATTGGACCGACGACGACGGTGGATATCTGCGCATTTTCGTCGGCCTTTATTACGCGGGCCAGAGCGCTTGCGGGTCGCATGCCGTTTTCGCCACTCCGTCCTCACCCCAGGTGCAGGGAACGCGCATTCAACTCACGGCCTCGGCGACCGGCTGCTCGAACTCACAGTTCGAGTTCTGGCTTCAATCTCCGACGGGTGCGTGGACGTTGATGCAGCCCTACGGCGCGAACGCGACGTGGAATTGGGACACCACCGGATTCGCGAGCGGAACGTACACAATTCATGCGTGGGCCACGCAGACGGGCGGCGATACGAGGACATGGCAAACATACGGTGAGCTGAAATTCGGATTGCAGCCGTCGCCGCCGTGTGCAAACGCCACGGTCTCGCCCGCCTCGGTCAGCCAGCCGGCCGGCTCGACGATCGCCTTCACCGCGACCTCCTCGGGCTGCGTCAACCCTGAGTACCAGTTCTTCGTCCAGTATCCCGACGGTTCCTGGAACCTGAAGCAGGCGTGGGGTGGCGCGACGTTCAGTTGGAACACCAGCGGTCTCGCGCCGGGCAGCTACCTGGTTCACGCCTGGGTCAATCGCACCGGCACGACTTACGACTCGATCGGCTCGGCCACGGTGACCCTGACCGGCTGCACCTCGGCCTCGCTCAGCCCGTCGGCGGTGATGCAGCCCGCCGGCTCGCTGGTCGCCCTGACCGCCGGCTCGGGCGGGTGCCCCAACCCGATGTACCAGTTCTTCGTGCAGTACCCGAACGGCTCCTGGAACCTGAAGCAGGCCTGGTCGAGCAGTGTCGGCTTCAACTGGGACACCACCGGCGTGGCGCCCGGCGTCTACACGGTGCACGCCTGGGCCAACCAGTCGGGCGCGGCCCCGACCCTGGAGGTCTACGGCTCATCCACAGTGACGCTCACCGGCTGCACCTCGCCCTCGCTCAGCCCTTCCAATCCGAGCCAGGCGGCGGGCACTACGGTGGCATTTACGGCGAGCTCGAGTGGCTGTCTCAACCCGCGCTACGAGTTCTTCGTCCAATACCCGAGCGGGACCTGGTACCTGAAGCAGGGTTTCAGCACGACCGTGACCTTCAACTGGGACACCACGGGCCTGGCGCCGGGGGCCTACACGGTGCACGTCTGGGTGAACAACCAGGGCAGCGGGCACGACGCGATCGGCTCTGCCACGGTGACCCTGACCGGCTGCACCTCGGCCTCGATCATGCCTCCTAGCGGATCAGCCGCGGTTGGGAGCTCGACCACCTTCACGGCAAGCTCGAGCGGATGTCCCAACCCGGCCTACGAGTTCTGGCTGGTCGATCCCTGGGGGACCTGGCACCTGGAGCAGGCCTTCAGCACGACCATCACCTGGACCTGGAACAGCGCCGGTTGGCCGAAGGGCGCCTACACGATCCATGTGTGGGCCAACAATCAGGACGCCGACACCAGCACGTACGAGACGATCGGAGCGGCCACCCTGACGTTGTCGTAAGCGCAACGAACCGTTGAGCTTACGAATCGGCCCCCATTAACCACAGTTAACCGCAATGGTCTCGGGCTGTCGGCGCAGCTCATCACCATCGCCGGAGCTTGTTAAGACGGGGCGTCACGTCAGCCCTTCTCGCTGCACTGGCCGCAGCCGGTGCGTTTGCCTCACCATCGTCGGTTGGCGCTGCGGGCGTTCCCGCATACCAGCACGTCTTCGTGATCGTCATGGAGAACCAGGCGTACGGCAACATCATCGGCAGCTCTTCGGCGCCGTACATCAACAGCCTTCTTGCGTCGGGGGGGCTGGCCACCAATTACTTCGGCGTCTCACACCCAAGCCTCCCGAACTATCTGGCATTGACCGGGGGCAGCGCGTTCAACATCGGCTCCGACTGCACGACGTGCTGGGTCTCCGCGCAGAACATCGCGGACGGTGTGGAGGGTGTGGGAAAGACCTGGAAGGCATATGAAGAATCGATGCCGTCGGCGTGCTTCGTCGGCGACAGCTATCCGTACATGCAAAAACACGATCCCTTCATCTACTTCAACGACATCCGCACGGACTCGACCAGGTGCCAGAACCGTGTCGTTCCGTACACGCAGATGAGGAGCGACTTGAAGTCAAGTTCGACCACGCCGAACTTTGCATTCATCACTCCGAACATGTGCAATGACATGCACGACTGCGCAATCTCCACCGGCGATTCATGGCTGCAGCAGCAGGTGCCTTCCATACTCAGCTCACCGGCGTTCACAACGCAGAGCTCGCTGCTCGCGATCACGTGGGATGAAGACGACTCGAGCGCCGGCAACCAGGTTCCCCTGATCCTGCTCGGCGGCGTGACGGCGGGCAGCACGTCTTCGGCGGCCTACAACCACTACTCGCTTTTGCACACGATCGAGTCAGGCCTCGGCCTTCCGACGTTGACCGGCAACGACGCCGGCGCCGCGACGATGGGCGACCTACTTGCCACGGCGCCGACCGGATGCTCAGGCGGTAGCGTGGCCGCCAATCCGACGACTCCTCAGGTGCCCGGAACGCCGATCACCTTCGCCGCATCGTCGAGCGGTTGCTCGAGCCCGCAGTACGAGTTCTGGCTCCAGAACCTCGACGGGTCGTGGCAGCTGAAGCAAGGGTGGGGCAGCCCGAACTTCACGTGGAACACGGCGGGCGTGGCGCCGGGCAATTATGCCGTGCATGCTTGGGTCAGCGCGACGGGAGGGCCGAGCTACGACTCGTTCGGCTCGACGAACGCGACGCTGACGGGATGCACATCAGCGTCGCTCTCTGCAGCCGGCTCGACCACGGGGGCGTCGGGAACCGTCTTCTCGTTAACCGGATCGTCCAGCGGGTGCGCGAATCCCCGCTATGAGTTCTGGATCCAGAACCTCGACGGGTCGTGGAGCCTGAAGCAGGGGTGGGGCGGACCGTCTTTGAACCTGGACAGCACGGGCCTCGACCCCGGCGTCTACACCGTGCACGTGTGGGCGGCCCAGTCGCCCGGCACGACCTACGACGCGGTCGGCTCGCTCACCTTGACGGTCGCCGCACCGGCAAGTGTGTGCGCAGGCGCTTCTCTGGCGCCGTTGACCACGACCACGGCGGCTGGATCCACCATTGCGCTCACGGCGAGCGCCTCGTGCCCGACGCCCGAATACGAATTCTGGGTCCAGTACCCGGACGGATCGTGGAATCTGAAGCAGGGCTGGGGCGGGGCGAGTTTTAGCTGGGACACCACCGGCCTGGCGCCTGGCACCTACGTGGTGCACGCCTGGGTCAACGCGTCGGGTACCGCCCACGACTCGATCGGCTCGGCCACGGTGACGCTAACCGGATGTCAGTCGGCATCGCTCAGCCCATCCAGCGTGACGCAGCCCGCGGGCTCGACGATTGCTTTCACCGCGATCTCGTCGGGCTGCCTCAATCCGGAATACCAATTTTTCGTCCAGTATCCGGACGGGACGTGGCACCTGAAGCAGGGCTGGGGCGCGGCGAGCTTCAACTGGAACACTGGCGGGCTGGCCCCCGGCGGCTATGTCGTACACGCGTGGGTCAACCGGAGCGGCATGGCGTGGGAGGCGATCGGCTCGGCCACGGTCACCCTTAGCGGCTGCACCGCGGCGTCGCTCACGCCGCCGAGCGGGATCGTTCCTGGCGGGACAGTTGTCAACTTCGTTGCCTCCGGGTGGGGCGGATGCCCCAACCCCGTCTACCGGTTCTTTGTCCAGTACCCGAATGGCACGTGGCAGCAGGAACAGGCGTGGGGCGGGGCCACGTTAGCGTGGGACACGAGCGCCGTGCCGGCGGGCGTCTACACAGTGCATGCGTGGGCCAACCAGCAAGGCGCCGCACCGACTCTCGAGGTGTACGGCTCGTCGATGATCACGATCACGGGCTGCACCTCGACCGCGTTGACTCCGCCCACGCCGACCTCGGCAGCGGGCTCGACGATCGATTTCACCGCGAGCTCATCGGGCTGTATCAACCCGGAGTACGAGTTCTTCGTCCAGTACCCCGACGGATCGTGGCACCTGAAGCAGGGCTGGGGAGCGTCGGCCTTCAACTGGGACACCACCGGTCTCGCACCCGGTGCCTACCTGGTGCATGCGTGGGCCAACCGGAGCGGCGTCGCATGGGACGCGATCGGCTCAGCCACGGTCACCCTGACCGGATGCAGTTCGGCAGCGGTGACACCGTCGAGCGGAACAGCCGCCGCCGGGAGCTTGATCACGTTCACCGCGAACTCGAGCGGCTGTCCGACCCCGGTCTACGAGTTCTGGCTCCAGTACCCGGATGGAACCTGGCATCTCATGCAGCCCTTCAGCACTGCGAACACGTGGACGTGGAACAGCACGGGCATGGCGAGGGGCACCTACACGATCCACGTTTGGACCAACAATTCAGGCGCTGACACCGGCACATATGAGGTGATTGGTTCGGCGGCCTATTCGCTAAGCTAGGGCGTCTTGCGCTCACTGGCCAGGGCCCGTGCGCTGTGCGTGCTGCCCATCCTCCTGGCGTCGCTGACGACTCAGTCGGTCGCGGCTGCACCGGCGATGCATGCATCTGTCACAGCCAGCGAGTCACAGTCCTCCGCTCGAGCCGTCAACGCGCCACGCACCGCCTCCACGCCGTTGAAGTCGGTGAGCGCGTCGAGCTACAACAACTTCGGTCTCACGCGCGAGGTCTTCGGCTACGCGTACGCATCAAGCCTCGGCGACTCGACAGTCGGATATCCGAGCTGGAACTTCGACCTCCTGTCCACCGTCGCGTTCTTTTCGATCCGCGTCGACTACAACGGAGTCCTTGTCGCCGATTCCAACTGGACGGTGTGGAACTCGAGCACGCTGGCTGGGCTTGTCTCCACCGCCCACCAACATGGCGTAAAGGTGGTCGTGACTCTGACGCCTGTCTACACGGACCTCGTCGACTTCTGCAACATGCTCTACAACGACACCACGACGGTCATGCAGACCGTGAACCAGGTCCAGCAGAAGGGCGTCGACGGTGTGAACATCGACTTCGAAGGTCAGCTCGGTCAGTGCAACCCGACGAATCCCGGGCTGACCCCGATGTCGGACCAGGCGCTGCTGACGCGGTTCGCGAAGGACATGCGCGCAGGTCTCGACTCGGCGAAAGCGGGCTACTACCTTTCTATCGCAACGTACTCCGGCTCGGCGTCTGGTCCCGATGGGTTCTTCAACATCCCCGACCTCAACCAGTATGTCGACGCATTTTTCGTCATGGCCTACGACATGGATTACGCAAACCAGGGCTCAGCACCGTTGAATTGCTCGTCGTTCTGTATGGCTCCCGTATCGCCGCTGGCGAACTACTACTGGAACGACACGACGTCAATGAGTCAGTACTCAGCTGTCGTCGGGCCGGGCAAGACGATACTGGGACAGCCGTATTACGGCCGAGTGGCGTGCGTGTCGAGCCCCGTCGCCCACGCGACAGCCACGAGTAACCTCACCGCGGCGACCTATCTCGGCGCGGCCTCAGTCCTGAGCTCGAGCGACGTGCGTCCAGGTAGCTACACGATCAACCGTGACGCGAATGACCCGGCAGGTCAGGACCGCTGGGACACCTGGTACGACACGTACTTCGGGTGCTGGCGCGAGATGTACTGGTCGGACACGACGACACTCGGCGTGCGTTACGACCTCATCAATCAGAACAACCTGCGGGGTGTCGGCATCTGGACGCTGAGCTACGGGGGCGGCGCGTCGGAGCTGTGGAATGCCTTGTGGACCCACTTCGTGCTCTGCACGAGTGGGACTCTCAGCTCGAACCCTGCTCCACCGGCGCCGGCCGGTTCGGCAATCGCTTTCACCGCGGGCTCGTCAGGGTGCCTCAACCCCGAATACGAGTTCTGGGTCCAGTACCCGAACGGCACTTGGAACCTGAAGCGAGGGTGGGGTGGACCGACCTTCAGCTGGGACACAACCGGCCTGGCGCCGGGGGTTTACACGGTCCACGCGTGGGCGAATCGCAGCGGTGGTTCATGGGAGACGTACGGCTCCGACACCGTGACGCTGACCGGCTGCACATCGGCCTCTCTCAGTGCGGCCACGGTGAGCCAGGCGGCAGGCAGCACCGTAGCCCTTACCGCCAGCTCGGGGGGTGGCTGCCCGACCCCGGTCTATGAGTTCTGGGTCCAGTACCCCGACGGCTCCTGGAATTTGAAGCAGGGCTGGGGCGCGGCGACCTTCAACTGGGACACCACGGGCCTGGCTCCCGGCACCTATACCATCCACGCCTGGGCCAACCAGCAAGGGGCCGCGCAGACCCTCGAGGTCTATGCCTCCAGCACAGTTACGCTGACCGGTTGTACATCAGCCTCACTCACCCCAACCAACGGGACGGTTCCGGGTGGAACGGTCGTCAACTTCACGGCCTCCGGGTCAGGCGGATGCCCTAACCCCGTCTATGAATTCTGGGTCCAATATCCGAACGGAAACTGGTACCTGAAGCAGGGTTGGGGCGGGGCGGCCTTCAACTGGGACACCACCGGCCTGGTCCCCGGCACCTACACCGTGCACGCCTGGGCCAACAGCCAGGGCGCTGCGCCGACCCTCGAGGCGTACGGCTCGTCGACGCAGACGATCACCGGCTGCAGCTCCGCATCGCTCAGCCCGTCCACCGCGAGCCAGCTTGCGGGGTCGACAGTGGCGTTGACCGCGACCGCGACCGGCTGCGTGAACCCGCAATTCGAGTTCTGGGTTCAGTACCCGAACGGCACCTGGAACCTGAAGCAGGGCTGGGGCGGCGCCACCTTCAACTGGGACACGACTGGCCTCGCGCCAGGCACCTACACGGTTCATGCCTGGGCCAACCGCACCGGCACCGCCTGGGAGGCCATCGGGTCGGCCACCATCACACTGACCGGCTGCACCTCTGCGTCGGTCAGCCCGGCGACCGGTTCGAGCGCCGCCGGCACGTCGGTGACCTTCACTGTGACGCCGGGCGGCTGCACCAACGCCGTGTACGAGTTCTGGCTCCAGGATCCATCAGGGACGTGGCACCTGAAGCAGCCGTGGGGCACCGCGAACACGTGGACGTGGAGCACCACTGGTTCGGCCAAGGGCACGTACACCATCCATGTGTGGACCAATGCGCAGGGCGCCAGTACTATCACCTACGAAACTATCGGAGCCGCCACTTACTCGCTAACCTGACCGTCTTCAGATAGGAGGGGTTAAGCGGTGTCGATAAGTGCCATCGTTCGTGGTTTGGTTTGGGTTGGCGCCGTTGGCTTGATGGGTGTCGCCGGGGTGTCCGGGTCTCAGGACGGGGCCGCCGCCGCGGCCGGCGGAAAGACCATTCAACCTTCGTCGTGGCCTTTGCATGCCGAGCGGGTGCCGTCCCGCCCGCAGACGAGGGCTCCGAACCAGAAAGGGGCTCAGTTCGACAGCGGGCCGCTCGTTCGCGACCCGGCTGCCTTCGCAAAGGCGAAGAAGGCCGCCGACGATCGCGCCGCGGCGTCTCACACCGGCGGCGCCGCGCCACTGGCACCGACGCCAACCGGTCCCTACAGCGTCTTCAACGGCACGGTCGGGACGGGGCTGGGGGCCAACGCCGGGACCCCCTCCGATTCCACTGGTGATGTCAGCCCGAGCTTCTACGTCGAGACGGTCAACTCACAGATCGGCGTGAAGCCACGCAACTCGGTTTCGTTCAACACCCCCATGGACCTGAGCACGTTTGGAGCATTCGGCCCCCCGGACTGCGCGTTCGACCCTCAGGTCGCCTGGGACCAGCAGGCCGGGCGCTTCTTTTATTCGTTCCTGGAGGCCAGCCCGAGCTGCGCCGCGCCGACCGCCGATTACCTGGATTTCGGGTGGTCCTTGACGAGCGACCCGAGCGACCTGACCAACGGATGGTGCAAGTTCGACGCCCTCACCGGTGCATACCTCTTCGACTACCAGAAGCTGGGCCACGACGACAACTTCATCGAGATCGGCGCCAACGCGTTCGCCAACTTCGGGCAGCCCCCGATCACCTTTGTGACTGCGACCATCACCGTCTTCCCCAAGCCCGCCAACGGAGACACGTCCTGCACGATACCTGGAAACACCCTGTACAGCTTCGGCACTCCGTCGACTCACTTACTGAACGCTGATGGCAGCGCTGCAATGACGCCGGTTCCGGCCGAGATGACGGACAGCTCGGCGTACGGCTACGTCGTCGCAGCGCATGACGTGTCACTCGGTGGGACGAGCACCAAGATCATGCATTGGCGTATCGGATCGAGCTCCGGGACGCCGGTCTTCACACCGCTCGGCGACGTGACCGTCACGCAGTACGCGATGCCACCGAGCGCGCCGCAACCAGCGACCGGCATCAACTCTTGCTCCACCACCGGGAACTGTCTCGACACGATCGACGCAAGGCTGACCCAGGCGGTCGCGCACTACGACCCGGACACGGGCACGGAGACCATCTGGACTCAGCAGGCGGTCCTCGACACGTCGAGCACATGGTCCGTCGAGCGGTGGTATGAGCTGATCCCCGGGAACGCCATGCCGCGCCAGTCGGGCGACGTCAGCGACTCGAGCCTGTCCATCTTCAACGGATCCATCTCGCCGACAGGCGCCGGCAACGAGGCGATCATCGACTACACCGCGTCGAGCGGCGCGGTCTACCCCGGCATGCGGGCGAAGAGCCGCAACTCCGGCACCACGCTCAGCACGGTCGTCAACGAGACACTCCTTGCCGCCAACAATGTCAACGACGACGACCCTAGCTGCGGCGTGAATCGTCACCCGCAGGACCTTACGCAACCGTGTCGATGGGGTGATTATTCGGCCGCGCGCCCAGATCCGACCGATACGAACATCGTCTGGCTGACCAGCATGCTCACTGGAAGCGGCGGCTCGTCGACGACCTTTGGCTGGGGGACGGAGTTCGCCGCCTACACGCCTGGCTGCGACGTCACGACGGTCACGCCGAACAACGGAACCATCGTCTCGGGCACGATCCAGGGCTTCACGGCGTCCGCCACCGGCTGCAGCAACCCGCAGTTCGAGTTCTTCCTCTTTGCGAACGGCAACTGGACGATGCAGCAGGCGTTCAGCCCCAACGCGACCTGGAGCTGGGATACCGCAGGGTATCCCGCCGGGGTTTACACGATCCACGTCTGGGGCAACCAGACGGGCGACTCGACGGCCCACTGGGAATCGCTCGGCTCGGCCACGTTCACGCTCAGCACCTCGCCACCTTGCTCATCCGCAAGCGTCAGCCCGGTGAATCCCTCGACGCCGGCCGGCTCGACCGTCAACTTCACCACGACCTCCACCGGCTGCCTGGTACCGATCTATGCGTACTACGTTCAGGATCCGAGCGGCACGTGGACTCTGATTCGGCCGTACAGCGCGGACGGGACTTTTGCCTGGAACACGTCAGGGCTGGTGCCCGGCACGTACACGGTTCACGCGTGGGCGAAGCAGCGCGGCGACTCGGCGGCCTATGAAGCCATCGGAACCGACACCGTGACGCTGACCGGTTGCACGACCGCGTCGATCAGCCCACCCAGCGCGGCGCAACCGGTGGGCACCACGGTAAACCTCACCGGCAGCGCGGGTGGCGGATGTCCCAACCCGCAGTTCGAGTGGTTCGTCCAGTACCCGGACGGGACCTGGCACCTGAAGCAGACGTGGGGAGGGGCGAGCTTTGCCTGGGACACCACCGGTCTGTCGCCTGGCATGTACACAGTCCACGTGTGGGCCAACCAGACAGGCGCATCGACCGCCACCTTCGAGGCCCTCGGCTCGGCGACGGTCGCGCTCAACATCTGCACGGGGGCTTCCATCAGCCCATCGAGCCCAAGCGCAGGTGCTGGGACCACGGTTGCTTTGACCGCGAGCTCCACCGGCTGCACGATGCCGCAGTACGAGTTCTTCGTCCAATACCCGAACGGCAGCTGGTACCTCAAGCAGCCATGGGGCAGCTCCGCCACCTTCAACTGGGACACCACCGGGCTCGCGCCTGGCACTTTCACCGTACACGTCTGGGCGAACGACCAGGGCGACTCGACCGCCACCTTTGAGGCGCTCGGCTCGTCGACCGTCACGCTGACCGGCTGCACCTCCTCGAACGCAACTGCGAATCCGGCTTCTCCTCAACCGATCGGCACCAGCATCGTGTTCACCGCAACTTCGAGCGGATGCACCAGCCCGGTCTACGAGTTCTGGCTCCTCGATCCGGCCGGGACCTGGCATCTCGAGCAGCCCTTCGCGCCGGGCAACACGTGGACCTGGAGCTCAAGTGGCTTCGCCGCCGGGACTTACACCATCCACGTCTGGGCCAACAACCAGGGCGCAGACACGAGCACCTTCGAGGCCAACGGAGGCCCCAACTTCACCCTGACCACCCCGCCGCCCTGCACCAACGCGGCCATCACGCCGCCCAGCGCCAGCCAG
>Ga0070708_100003878_pt1 | contig 11736 bp, 11 predicted proteins | sample KBSK5503metaG_FD_65469 | JGI IMG/M metagenome (GOLD analysis project Ga0070708, IMG submission 65469) | Corn, switchgrass and miscanthus rhizosphere microbial communities from Kellogg Biological Station, Michigan, USA - KBS K5-50-3 metaG | ecosystem: Host-associated > Plants > Roots >...
GTCGCCGCGGTCGCGATCAGCGCCGGCGCGGACGCACCCGAGGGTTCGGCGATCACCGTGCTCGCGGGCGCCCTGCGCGTCGCCACGACCGTCGTCGAGAGCGACATCGCGGCGATCCAGGTCGGCCAGGCGGCGACGGTCACGGTCGCCGCCGTGGACGCATCCCTCCAGGGCAAGGTCGTCTCGATCGATCCGGTCGGCAGCGACTCGGGCGGCAGCGGCGTGGTGTCCTTCGCGGTCGTCGTCCAGCTCGATGCACCGCCGGCGGACCTGCGACCGGGCATGTCGGCCGATATCTCCATCGTCGCCGCAAGTGCGAGCAATGTCCTGGCGATCCCATCGCGCGCCTTGTCCGGCTCCGCCGGCTCGTACACGGTCCGCGTCGTCGCGGCCGACGGCACGGTCTCCGTGCGGGACGTCGCAGTCGGCCTGGTGACGAGCTCGCTTGCCGAGATCAAGTCCGGCCTGCAGGAAGGCGAGCTGGTCGTGACCGGGACGAGCAGCAGCCAGAACTCCTCGACCACCGTTGGCGGCCCGGCTGGCGCCTTCCCCGGTGGCGGCTTCGTCCGCCAGGGCACCCGATGAGCCTGCTGACGCTCGACCACGTCGGCCGCTCCTACGACATGGGCCACGTCGTCGTCCCGGCGCTGCGGGATGTGTCGATGTCGGTCGAACGCGGCGAGATGGTGGCCATCCTCGGGCCGTCCGGGTCGGGCAAGACGACGATGATGAGCATCATCGGCTGCCTGGACCGGCCGACATCGGGGCGCTACGAGCTCGACGGCCAGGATGTCGGCTCGCTCGGCGACCGAGCGCTCGCGAGCATCCGCAGCCGGACCATCGGCTTCGTCTTCCAGAGCTACAACCTGCTGCCCGGGACGAGCGCGCTCGACAACGTCGCGACCCCGCTCCTGTACCAGGGCGTCGGGCGGCGGGAGCGAGTAGCCCGCGCCGCGGCCGCGCTCGAGCGGCTCGGCCTGGGCGAGCGGCTGCGGCACGAGCCCACGGAGCTGTCCGGTGGCGAACAGCAGCGCGTCGCCCTCGCTCGGGCCCTGGTCACGAACCCGGCGCTCGTCCTCGCCGATGAGCCGACCGGCAACCTCCCGCGCCATCAGGGCGAGGAGGTGCTGCGGCTCTTCCGCGAGCTGCACGAGGCCGGCAACACGATCCTCCTGATCACCCACAACCCGGAGGTCGCCGCCGCCGCCGAGCGCCGGATCCACCTGCTCGACGGCGTGGTCGCCCGCGAGGAGCGAGCGGCATGAAGACGCTGGAGCTCGTCCGCCTCGCGCTGTCGCGCCTCCGCCGCTCCCGCGTCCGCGCCGCCCTGACGATGCTCGGCGTCATCATCGGGGTCGCCTCGGTGGTCGGCCTGGTGAGCGTCGGCCGGGGCACGACGGCGCGGATCACCGAGCAGCTGAGCAGCCTCGGAACCAACCTGCTGACGATCAGCCCGACCGGCCGCACCGCCGACAGCACGCTGACGCTCGACGACGCGACGGCAATCGCCGCGCTCCAGGGCCTCGCGGCGGTGGCCCCGGAGATCGAGACGGCGGGTACGGTCGCAACCAGCGCGACGAACACCACCTCGACCTCGATCGTGGGTACCTCCGCGCAGTACGCGCACGTCCGCGCCTACGACGTCTGGCAGGGCACGTTCCTGAGCGACGTCGAGGCCGACCATTCACTGCGCAGCGTCGTGCTCGGCGCTTCGGTCGCGAGCAACCTCGGCCTCGGCGCCGAGGCCGTCGGCAGTGATGTCCTGATCAATGGCCTGCCGTTCGAGATCGTCGGGATCCTCCAGCCCAAGGGCGGCGCCGGCTTCAACAACCCCGACGACGAGGTGCTCGTCCCGCTGAGCACGGTCACCCAGTACTTCGTCGGCGGCAGCGGCGTCCGCGCGATCGGCGTCAGCGTTGCCGACGGGGTCGACATGCAGTCGATGAAGGACGCGATCGCCGAGCTGCTTCGCGTTCGCCACGGCATCGGCGCGTCGGACACCGACGACTTCCAGATCTTCGACCAGACCCAGCTGCTCCAGGCGGCCACGACGATCAGCGGCACGCTCAGCCTGCTGCTCGGCGGCATCGCCTCGATCGCCCTGGTCGTCGGGGGCATCGGGATCATGAACATCATGCTCGTGTCCGTTCGCGAGCGAACACGGGAGATCGGCATCCGCAAGGCGCTGGGCGCCCGCGGCCGCGACATCCTCAGCCAGTTCCTCATCGAGGCCGTGACGCTGTCGCTCGTCGGCGGCGCGATCGGCATCGGGGCTGGCCTGATCGTCTCCGCGCTCATCGGCCGGCTCGCCGGCTGGGGCTTCATCTTCGATCCCGCCACGGTCGCCGTGGCGACGCTGTTCAGCCTCGCCGTCGGCGTGGTCTTCGGCGTCTGGCCGGCACGCCAGGCCGCGCGCCTCGATCCCGTTGCCGCGCTTCGCTACGAATAGGAGACTGCCATGGAGCACGACGTACCCACCACCGCCGGCACCGCACCCGCTGGGACCGGAACGACCGCCTCCGCGGCTCCCGTCCCCGAGCCGACGCCGTCCGTCACGCCCGAGGACGCCCCTCGGCCGCTCAGCCCGGAGCCGACGCCGCCCGCACCGGTCGCGAGGCGATCCCGGGGTGCGAGGTGGCTCAACGTGGCGCTCATCGGCGCGGTGGCGCTGGCAATTGCCGGGGTTGCATTCGCCGCGGGCCGGCTGACCGCGCCGGCCAGCGTGGCCGCAGGCCGTTTCCCGAACGGCGGCCAGTTCTTCGATAGCAACGGGCAGGGCGGTCAAAACGGCCAGAACCGGCAGGGCGGCCCCGGGAGCTTCTTCTCCGGCGGCGCAACGATCGAGGGCACGGTCGAATCCGTCACGGCCACGACGCTCACCCTCAAGACCGCGTCGGGTCAGACGATCCAGATCGCCCTGGACGGCACCACCACCTACCATGCCCAGACCGATGCGAGCGCCAGCGACGTCACGGCCGGCGGCAAGGTCCTCGTCCGGGTGAACCTGCGCGGCGGGAACGGGGCGAATGGGGCAAACGGCGGGGGCGCCGGCGGCGACGTGACGAACCCCACGGCCAGCGACGTCACCGTCGTTCCCTGAGCCACCGCCCGACCGATCGATGCACCTCCTGCTCGTCGAGGATGACCCGCGCCTCCAGCGCGTTCTCCGCCGGCTGCTCGAGGACGATCGCCACGTCGTGGAGGTCGCCCCGGACGGGCAGACCGCACTGGAGCTCGCCGATGCGACCGAGGGCATCGAGACCGTGATCCTCGACATCGGGCTGCCGGACATCTCGGGGCTCGACGTCGCGAAGCGGCTACGGCGCGGGGGCCGAGAGCTGTCGATCCTGATGCTCACCGCCCGCGACACGGTCCATGACCGCGTCGCGGGCCTCGATGCGGGCGCCGACGACTACCTCGTCAAGCCATTCGCGTACGAGGAGCTCGCCGCGCGGCTACGGGCCCTCGCTCGCCGTTCGGAGCCGGGGCCGCGCCGGCCCGATCCGATTCTCGCCGCGGGCCCGATCGCGCTGGACGAACGGAGCCGCCGGGTCACCGTTGCCGGCGAGCTCGTGGACCTGAGCCCGCGGGAGTTCTCACTGCTGGAGTGCTTCCTCCGGCACCCGGGGCAGTCGCTCACCCGCGACCAGCTCCTGGACCAGGCGTGGCCGTTTTCGGTGGCGGTCACCCCGAATGCGGTCGATGCCTACGTGCACTACCTCCGCACCAAGCTCGGCGAGGCCGGCCGGTGGATCGAGACCGTCCGAGGCATCGGGTACCGGCTGGCCGATGGCTGATCCGGCGCAGCCCGGCGCCATCGTGGACGCCGCCGACCAGGGAGCGTCCGAGAGCGACGCCCGGCTCGTCCACGGGGTCCGCCTGCGGCTCGTCGCCTGGAGCGGCGGATCGACCCTGCTCGTCCTGCTCGTCCTTGGTGCTGCGCTCTACGCAGCCGTCGCGAGCACCCTCGCCAATGCGAGCCTGACCCAGCTCGAGGACCGGACCGAGCCATGGGTGACCGCGCTCCAGGGCCAGCAGAATCCGGATCAGCCGCCCCCGGGTTTCGGGTTCCAGCCCGGACGTGGCAACACGTTCCTGTTCGCATTCGACAGCCAGGGCAAGGCCGTCCAGCTCGGCCGCGAGCCCGTCGTGGTGCTAAGTGGGATGCCCGAATCAGACAGTCTCGGCGCGGCCCGTTCGGCAGCTGACGGTCGGAATGTCTGGACCGGCCAGCTGGACATCCAGACCACCACGGTTCCCGTTCGGATCCTGACGCAACGGGTCACCTATCGAGTCGACGGACAGACCTACTTCCTGCAGGCCATGCAGGACCGCTCGACGGAGGTGGCGACCCTCAATGCGCTCGTGATCGTTCTTCTCGTCGGCGGCCTCGTCGTCGTCCTGGTCGCGGGTGGCTTTGGGGCGGTGTATGCCCGCCGGGCCCTCGTGCCGATCCGTGAATCCCTGATCTCCCAGCGCGCCGCACTCCGGCGCCAGCGTGAGTTCGCCGCGGACGCCAGCCACGAGCTTCGGACGCCGCTCACGGTGATCCGCGGCTCCGTGGAATTGCTGCGTCGCAACGCTGCCAGGCCCGTCCGCGAGGTGGGCGACGCCCTCACCGACATCGACGCCGAGGTGGAGCACCTGACCAGCCTCGTCGAGGATCTGCTCCTCCTCGCCCGGTCCGACTCCGGCGCGATCAGTCTCGAGCACGTGCCGCTCCATCTCGACGACATCGCCGCCGACGCGGCCGCGGCACTCGCGCAGCCGGCTGCCGCCGCGGGTGTACGGGTCGAGGTGGACCCGGAGCCGACACCCGGCGTCGGCGACCCTGCCCGCCTGCGCCAGCTCGTGATGATCCTGGTGGACAACGCGATCCGGCACTCGCCGCGCGACGCCGCGGTCCGCGTGGTGGTGCGTCCGGCCGGTGATGCGTCGAGCGTCGCCGTCGAGGACGCCGGCCCCGGCGTCCGGCCGGAGGATCGCGAGCGCGTGTTCGATCGATTCTGGCGCGCTCCCGGCGCGCCGCCGGGCGGCACCGGGCTCGGTCTCGCGATCGCGAAATGGATCGCCGAGCATCACGACGGGACCATCTCCGTCGAAGAGTCGCCAGCCGGCGGCGCTCGCTTCGAGGTCAGGCTGCCCAACCGCCAGGTCCCGGAGGTTCCAGCGTGAAGCGCCCCCAGCTCCTCATCGCCATCGGTGCCCTGGTGGTCGTCGCCGGTGCGGCCGGCCTGTACGGCCTCGCCACCCTGTTCCTGCACCCTGCGCCCGCCGCGGTCAGCCTGGATCCCGGTTCGACCCAGCAGGCCGCATCGGTCGGCCCCCTGCCCAGCGGTGCCGCGGCCACGCTCTCGAGTGGTGTCGACGGAACCTGGTCGGTTGATACGTCGATCGGCTCCTTCTCCGATTTCAGCGCATCGTGGGTCGGCTATCGCGTCGACGAGACGCTCGCCGGCAATCGCGCCAACACGGCCGTGGGTCGCACGCCCGATGTCGCGGGCTCGCTCGTCATGGCGGGCACCCAGATCACGAGCGTCGAGGTGACCGCCAACGTGCAGACCCTGCAGAGCGACGACAACCGACGGGATGGCCAGCTCCACCGCCAGGCGCTCCAGACGGACCAGTTCCCCGAGGCGACGTTCAAGCTGACGACGCCGATCGACCTCGGGTCGATGCCGACGGACGGCCAGACGATCAGTGTCACGGCGACCGGCGAGCTCACCCTGCACGGCGTCACCAGGACCGTGCAGGTGCCGATCGAGGCGCGCCTCTCCGGTGATGTGGTGACCGTGGCGGGTAGCATCGCCATCCAGTTCGCGGACTACGGCATCGACACGCCGAGCTCGTTCATCGTGCTCTCGGTCGAGGATCACGGGACGATGGAGTTCCAGCTCCACTTCCGGAAGGGCTGACGCCAAACGTCGACCTGTAGATCGCGGTGGTGCGCCGGCGCATAGCCGCGACCGGTCCCGGGCGTAGTCCCTTCGCGGGATCGGCTGCCGAATCGCCGGCCGTATGCTCCGACCGTGGATGTCCAGCTCCATGCATTCCCGTCGAAGGACCGCGAGTTCGTCGAGTACGCCAAGGCGGCGTGGGTCGGGCTCGCCGCGCCGAGGACGCCCGAGGCGCTGCAGCAGGTCCTGCGGGCCCGATACCCCGCCGCCATCGTGATCGTGCAGGACGAGCTGGCACGCCACGGCGACGGTCCATTCGTCTGGTACGCGTTCAGAACAGCGGCGATCGGTAGGCCGGCGATCGATGATTCGCCCGATGAGGGTGCCGCCTGGGCGATCCTCGATGACGACCGCCGGTTTCTCGAGGTGAGCGCGGCCCTCGCTCGGATCGCCGAGCTGCCGGCCCGGCGGATGGTCGGTCGCGCGATCGAGGACTTCAGCAACCCGGCCGACCCGACGATCCGTGAGGACATCGCCCGGCTGTGGGCGGAGTTCCGCTCCGGCGGGAGCCTCGCGTCCACGCTCCGCTTCAACTACGCCGACGGACGGCCGCGCGAGGTCGCCTACCGGCTCGTCGCCGAGGCCGACGGCCCGAGCCGGCATCGCCTGACGGTGCACGTCATCCCCCCGAAGGAGTAAGCGCACTCGCGTGGTGGCGCGTGGCGATGGGCGACCATCGTTGAGCGACAGGACCCGCGACCGCACTAGATTCCGTTCCATGCCCGAGGACCGGTTCGACGTGGTGATCGTGGGCGGCGGCTCGGCGGGCTGCGTCCTCGCGAATCGCCTCTCCGAGGACCCCGGGACGCGGGTCCTGGTGCTGGAGGCGGGTCGGCCCGACTGGCGCTTCGACGTCTTCCTGCACATGCCGGCGGCGCTGGCATTCCCGATCGGCAGCGGGCTGTACGACTGGGGCTACCGCTCCGAGCCCGAGCCGCACCTCGCCGGGCGGCGGGTCTATCACGCCCGGGGCAAGGTGCTCGGCGGCTCGTCCTCGATCAACGGCATGATCTTCCAGCGCGGTAACGCGCTCGACTACGAACGCTGGGCGGCGTTCCCGGGCATGGCGACGTGGGACTACGCCCACTGCCTGCCGTACTTCAAGCGGCTGGAGACGTGCCTCGCGGCCGCGCCCGACGATCCGTACCGAGGGCACGCCGGGCCGCTCGTCCTCGAGCGCGGCCCCGCCACCGGCCCGCTCTTCGGGGCGTTCTTCGAGGCAGTCCAGGAGGCCGGCTACAGCCTGACCGACGACGTCAACGGCTTCCGGCAGGAGGGCTTCGGGGCGTTCGATCGGAACATCCACCGCGGCCGCCGGCTATCCGCGGCGACGGCCTATCTCCGGCCGGCCATGCGCCGTCGGAACCTCGAGGTGCGGACGTCGACGCTGGTCACGCGGGTGACGTTCGACGGGCCGCGCGCGACCGGAGTCGAGTACCACGCCGGCGGTGGCGGCGGCACGCATCACGTGTCGGCGGGCGAGGTCGTCCTCGCCGGCGGGGCGATCAACACGCCCCAGCTGCTCCAGCTGTCGGGGGTCGGCGACGCGGGCCACCTCCGATCGCTGGGCGTGGATTCCGTCGCGGACCTGCCAGGCGTCGGCGCGAACCTCCAGGACCACCTCGAGGTGTACGTCCAGCATGTAAGCCGCGAGCCCGTCTCGATGCAGCCCCACGCGACGGAGAAGTGGCGCCGGCCGTGGATCGGCTTCCAGTGGCTGTTCTTCCGATCGGGTCCCGGCGCGACGAACCACTTCGAGTGCGGCGGCTTCGTCCGGGGCGACGAGGACGTCGCCTACCCGAACCTGATGTTCCACTTCCTGCCGCTTGCCATTCGCTACGACGGCACGGCGCCGGCGGGCGGCCACGGCTACCAGGTGCATGTCGGGCCGATGTACTCCGACGCCCGTGGCAGCGTTCGCATCACCTCGACGGATCCGCGGGTCCACCCGGCGCTGCAGTTCAACTATCTCTCAACCGACCAGGACCGGCGCGAATGGCTGGAGGCGATCACGGTCGCACGCCACATCCTCGGCCAGCCGGCGCTCCAGCGCTACGACGCGGGCGAGGTGTCGCCGGGGCCGTCGGTCGCGACCGACGAGCAGGTGCTGGACTGGGTGCGGCGCGACGCCGAGACGGCGCTCCATCCGTCGTGCACGGCGCGGATGGGCACCGACGCCGAGGCGGTCGTCGATCCCGCGACCATGCGCGTCCACGGCCTGGACGGGTTGCGCATCGTGGACGCGTCAGTGTTCCCGACGATCACCAACGCGAACATCTACGCGCCGGTCGTGATGGTCGCCGAGAGGGCGGCCGATCTCATCCGCGGCAACACGCCGCTGCCACCGGAGGTCGTGCCGTTCTACCGGCACGACCCGCAGCCCGGGGTCAGGCGCTCTTGCGCCGCCGCCCGCCGCGGCCGCCGGGGATCGGGCCGCGGCTGAGGTAGATCGCGCCGTTGCGGACGCCGAGGTTCACGGCGCTGCCCGAAGCCTTGATCTGGCGCGCGATCGCTGCCCGAATCGTGACCAGCTTCTCGTTGTCCTCGAGCTCGATCTTCTTGATCCACGACGCGGGCCCGGCGCCCAGCTCGTTGAGCACCTTCTCGAGCAGCTGCTCACGCTTCTTGATCGCAAGCTGGCGCGGACTGAGTGCACGCGGCTTGCGCGGCTTTGGTGCAAGCTCTTCGGGCTTGGCATCACGAACGCGAACCATTTGGGGCCTCCTCAAGGGTGGAACGGTTGCGCGCGGCTCGTCACGAACGGGTCGGTATCGTAACGAAGCGCGCTCCGGAATACAAAATCGCTCGGCGAGAAGAACGACGAGGTGATCGCTCAGTTACGGACGCGATTGCACCGGGGCAACTGAAAATCGCGCGCGGAGCCGACTCGTTGCGTCAGCCGATGATCTGGCGAAGCGCGAACAGCACGTTCGCGGGTCGCTCGGCGAGGCGGCGCATGTACCACGGATACCAGGCTTCGCCGTAGGCGATCAGGTCGCGGACCAGGTAGCCCTCGCTCGCGAGCCGGCGCTGCTGGTCCATCCGGATGCCGTACAGCATCTGGACCTCGAAGCTCGCCTTCGGCAGCCCGAGCGCGGCGGCGTGCTCGGCGATCTGCTCGATCAGCCGGACGTCGTGCGTCCCGAGGCCCAGTCGGACGGTGTGCCCGGCGTGCATCGCGTCGAGGAGCGCCACCGCGGCCGAAACGTAGTTCGTATCGACGTCGTGCTTCCCCTGGTAGGCGATCGCCGGGGGCTCCGCGTAGGCGCCCTTGACCAGGCGAATTTGGGGCGAGAGTGGGAGCAGCCGCTGGATGTCCTCCGCGGTGCGACGGAGGTACGACTGCAGGCACAGCCCGGTGTTCGGGTTCGTCGCCTTGAGGCGCTCGTAGAAGGCGATCGTGCCCTCGGCGTAGGCGCTGCCCTCCATGTCGACCCATAGGGTCTTGCCCGACTCGGCCGCGCGTTCGGCGAGCCGGCGCGCGTGCGCCAGCGTGCGCTCGACGTCGAGGTCGTAGCCTAGCTGGGTCAGCTTGACGCTAACCTCGCCATCGATGTCGCGCGCCCTGATGTCGGCGAGGAGGCCGAGGTAGTGCTCGGCGACCGCGTCGCCCTCCTCGACCGTGGTCACGTTCTCGCCGAGCCTGGTGAACTCACTGGCGATGCCCTCGGCCTTGAAGCGCGCGGCGGCATCGAGCGCGCTCGCCGGGTCCTCGCCGGGCATGAACCGGCGCACTGCGCGACGGGCGAACCACAGTCGCGGGAGGTGATCGCGCAGCCAGCGGTTCCGGGCCATCCAGAGGAGCAGCCGACGCATCAGGCGCAGCCTACCGCGGCGGGCCTCGCCATACTGGACGGGTGACAGGCGAGACGCGCCCCGAGACCGACTCGATGGGCGCCATCGACGTCCCGGCGGAGCACTACTGGGGCGCGCAGACGCAGCGCTCGCTCCACCACTTCGCCATCGGCCGGGACGTGATGCCGGCGCGGATCATTCGCGCCTTCGGCCTGCTCAAGCTCGCCGCGGCGGACGTGAACCTCGAGCTTGGCCTGCTCGGTGTGGACGAGCACGCGCGCATCGCCGCCGCCGCCGCCGAGGTCGCCGCCGGCCGTCTCCCGGGCGAGTTCCCGCTCCGCGTCTGGCAGACGGGCTCGGGCACCCAGACGAACATGAACGTGAACGAGGTCATCGCGGGTCGCGCCAACGAGGCGGCCACGGGCGCGCGCGGCGGCAAGGAGCCGATCCACCCGAACGACCACGTGAACCGGAGCCAGTCGAGCAATGACACCTTCCCGACCGCGCTCCACATGGCGGTCGCGATGGCGCTCGTCGAGGACCTGGTGCCCTCCGTCCGGGCCTTGCGCGATGCGCTCGACGACAAGCGGGCGGAGTTCGACGGCATCGTGAAGATCGGCCGCACGCACCTGCAGGACGCGGTCCCGCTGACCCTCGGCCAGGAGTTCTCCGGCTACGTCGCACAGCTGGACGGCGACCTGACCCGCATCGAGGCCACGTTGCCCGGCCTGTACGAGATCGCACTCGGCGGCACGGCCGTGGGCACCGGCCTGAACAGCCACCCGGCCTTCGCCGAGAAGGCGGCCGCGCGCATCGCCGCGCTGACCGGCCTGCCGTTCGTGACCGCGCCCAACAAGTTCGCGGCGCTCGCCGGCCAGGAGGCGACCGTCTTCTCGTCCGGGGCGCTCAGGACGCTCGCCACGAGCCTGATGAAGATCGCCAACGACATCCGCTGGCTCGGCAGCGGACCGCGCGCCGGGCTGGGGGAATTGCGTCTCCCCGAGAACGAGCCCGGCTCGTCGATCATGCCCGGCAAGGTGAACCCGACCCAGAGCGAGGCGCTGACCATGGTCTGCGTCCAGGTCATGGGCTACGACACCGCCATCGGGATCGCCGGCTCGCAGGGCAACTTCGAGCTCAACGTCTTCAAGCCGGTCATCGCCCTCGATCTGCTCCACGCGATCGAGCTGCTCACCGACGCATGCCGCAGCTTCCGCGAGCACTGCGTGGAAGGGCTGGAGGCCGACCGCGAGCGGATCGACGAGCATGTCGCGAACTCGCTCATGCTCGTGACGGCCCTGACACCTCGGATCGGGTATGACAAGGCGGCCGAGATCGCCAAGAAGGCGCACAGGGAGGGCACGACGCTCCGTGCCGCCGCACTTGCCCTGGGCTATCTCGACGGCGACGCGTTCGACGCGCTGATGCAGCCGGAGGCCATGACCCACCCCTCCGCCTGAGAAGCATGAGGTGGCAGATTGCGCTGGCGACCTTCCCGCTCAATCGAGGTCGAGGACCGTCGCGGTGCCGGCGGGCTCGGCGGGGGCCTGGGCGGGCTGCGCATGGGCAGGCTCGGTGGTGGCGGCATCCCGATCCCGGTCGGGGGCGGCATCGGCGGCATCGTGCTGTTCGTCATCATCATCGTCGTCCTCAACCTGCTGGGTGGCTCGGGCTCGCTCAGCGGCCCGCTCGGCGGTCTCGGCGGCGAGCAGGGCGGTGGTGGCGGCGCGATCGCCTCGCTCGATCCCAGCGACAACCAGGGCCAGTTCGTCAACACGGTCACGGTCGACGTGCAGACGTTCTGGGCGGACCGGTTCGAGGCGACAGGTCGCGAGTACCCCGAGACGGTTACCGTCCTGTTCACGGACGCGACGCAGTCGGGCTGCGGCGTCGCCTCGTCCTCGACCGGCCCGTTCTACTGCCCGTCGGACCAGAAGGTCTACCTCGACACGGCCTTCTTCGACGAGCTGAGCAACCGCTTCGG
>Ga0070708_100003879_pt1 | contig 11736 bp, 11 predicted proteins | sample KBSK5503metaG_FD_65469 | JGI IMG/M metagenome (GOLD analysis project Ga0070708, IMG submission 65469) | Corn, switchgrass and miscanthus rhizosphere microbial communities from Kellogg Biological Station, Michigan, USA - KBS K5-50-3 metaG | ecosystem: Host-associated > Plants > Roots >...
GTCGAGCGTGATCGAGCGCTTGTTGCGGTTGATCGACAGGTAGTAGGCGCTCTCGCCGCCGGCGAACGGCGGACCCCAGCCGCGGGTTTCGTCTCCGGAGCCCGGCCGTTCGACCTTGATCACGTCGGCGCCGAGATCGCCGAGCATCATCGTGCAGTACGGGCCCGACAGCACGCGCGAGAAATCCGCGACGAGCACGCCGTCGAGCGCGCCGGGGTTCACGCCGGTCACGGCCGGGCCTCGGGCTTGCCTTTGAGCGGCCACCTCGGCGAGGTGGTGAGCGGTGGTGCCCACTCCGCGTCGAGCTCGAGCAGAGCCGGGCCCTTTTGCTTGATCGCCCACGCGAGGTCCTTGCCGACCGCGGCCTCCGTCGTCTTCCGCGCCTTCGCGCCGAAAGACTTGGCCAGGGCAACGAAGTCCGGCGTTTCGAGGTCGACGTCGAAGCGCTCGTCGAAGCGCTCGTCCTCGTCGAAACGGAGCATCCCGTAGCCGCGGTCGTTCACCACGATGATGGCGAGATCGAGCTGCTCCTGCACCGCCGTGGCGAGCTCGCCCGGCGCGAACAGGAACCCGGCATCGCCCGCGATCACCACCGTCGAGCGTCCCGCTGCCGCGGCCCCGACCGCTGCGGGGAGCGCGAAACCGAGTGTGCCCCAGCCGAGCGGGTAGGCGAATGTTCGGGGACCGGCGGCGGGGAAATACGCCGCCGCCCAGTACCCGGGGATCGCCATGTCGGCGACGACCATCGCGTCGTTGGGGATGGTCTCACGGAGCCGTTCGACGAACGCGAGCGGCTTGCGGAACTCGCGGCTCGCGCGGAGCGACTTGAGCGCGGCGGTTCGAACCTGGGTGACGCGTCGCGCCCCGTTGCGCTTCTTCGTTTCCAGCGCGTCGCGGAGCACAGCGAGCGCCGCGCGGGCGTCGGATTCGATCGCGACATCCGCGGCGTAGTTGCGGCGGAGGTCTTCGCTCGTCACGTTGATCACGACGCGGGGCCGCGGGAGCCGCAGGCGCCAGCCTTGCGTGTTCATCGCGTCGAAGTCCGTTCCGACGGCAAGCAGAGCGTCGGAACCGGCGATGAGTTTCGTCACTTCCGGCTGATGCGGCGGCAGCGCGAGCGCGAGCGGATGATCGCGCGGGATCGCGCCCTTGCCGGAGAACGTCGTGACGATGGGAGCGTCGAGCAGTTCCGCGACCGCGACGAGCTCCTCCGAGGCGCCGGCCGAGATCACGCCACCGCCGGCCCACACCACGGGACTCTTCGATGCGTTGAGCGTCTTCGCGCCGCGGGCGATCTCGTTCGCTCGCGGTTTCGGCACCCGCCGCGACGCGGGAACGGCCCGGCTCGCCTTCGCGACCGGCGCCGCGAGGAAGTCGTGCGGGATCTCGACGAACGCCGGGCCGCGGCGGCCGGCGAACGCCTCCTGTGCCCCACGGGCAACCATGCTCGCGATCGCTTCCGGTCGGGACACGCGGGCCGACCAATTGCACACCGCGGCCATGAGCTCCGCCTGCCGAGGGCTTTCGTGAAGCGAGAAATGACCGGTCTTGCCCTCGAGGATGCGCGACTCCACCTGCGTCGAGATATGGAGCACCGGCGAGCGAGAAGCCCGCGCCTCGCCCATCGCCGCAGCGGCGTTCGCCGCGCCGGGCCCGGTCGTCGTGACGCACACGCCGAGCTTCCCGGTGGCCCGCGCGTATCCGTCTGCCGCATAGCCCGCCGTCTGCTCGTGACGGACGACGATCGTTCGGATCGCCGTGCGCCGGAGCGCGTCGAAGATCGCGAGATTGTGAACGCCGGGGATACCGAATACGACCTCGACACCCAGCTCCTCGAGCTGCGCAACGAGCGCTTCCGCGCCGGTCATCTTGTCCGCGGCCACGGCGCTTGAGACTAGCCGACGCAGCGCAGGGCGGCAGGTCGCTTGCGGATGCGAAAGCCGCTCGGACTAGTCTGTCGCGCGATGTCCAGGGTTCTTGCGATCGATGCCGGCACGACCGGGGTCACGGCGCTCGTCGTGTCCGATGAGGCGCGCGTCGTTTCGAAGGGGTACCGCGAGTTCCCGCAGCATTTCCCCCGGCCAGGATGGGTCGAGCACGACCCGCACGACATATGGCACGCGACGCTCGACGCGGTGGGTGAGGCGCTCGGCGCGGCGCGGATCGGCGCCCGCGACCTCGCCGGGATCGGCATCACCAACCAGCGGGAGACGACGGTGCTGTGGGACCGCAAGACGCTCGAGCCGGTTCACAACGCGATCGTGTGGCAGGACCGTCGTACGGCGGAGCGCTGCGACGAGCTCCGATCGGAGGAGCCCAGGCTGCGCGCGAAGACCGGACTCGTCCTCGACGCGTACTTCAGCGCGACGAAGATCGAATGGCTGCTCGCCAACGTCGAAGGCTTGCGCGCCCGCTGCGAGGCAGGTGAGATCGCGTTCGGCACGATCGACACCTGGGTCATCGCGAAGCTCAGCGCTGGAGCCGCTCACGCGACCGACTTCACGAATGCGAGCCGGACGCTCTTGTACGACATCTACGCCCGCGAATGGTCCGATGAACTGCTCGACACCTTCGGCGTTCCGCGGTCGCTGCTCCCGGACGTCCACCCGTCCAGCGGCCGCTTCTGCGAGACCAACCCCGAAGCGTTCTTCCGTGCGACCGTTCCCGTCTCGGGGATCGCAGGTGATCAGCAGGCGGCGCTCTTCGGACAAGCGTGCTTCACGCCGGGGATGACGAAGAACACCTACGGCACGGGATCGTTCGTGCTGATGAATCTCGGAGAGACTGCGCCTCTGCCACCGGAGGGGTTACTCGTCACGCTCGCGTGCGGACCGGGCGGGGGTGTCGCGTACGCGCTGGAGGGTTCGATCTTCGTCACCGGCGCTGCGATCCAGTGGCTGCGCGACGGACTCGGGATCATCAAACATGCGAGCGAAGTGGGGCCGCTCTCGGAAAGCGTTCTCGACACGGGCGGCGTGTACTTCGTTCCGGCGCTCACGGGCCTCGGTTCACCGTACTGGGACCCCTACGCGCGCGGCACCATCGTCGGTCTGACGCGCGGGACGACACGCGGGCACCTCGCCCGCGCCGCGGTCGAGGCGATGGCGTATCAGACGCGCGACGTCGTTGAAACGATGACCCGCGAGGCGGGCGTCGCGCTCACCGAGCTTCGCGTCGACGGCGGCGCGGCCGTCATGGACTTCCTCTGCCGGTTTCAGGCGGATCAGCTCGGCGTCACTGTGCGACGGCCCGCGTTCGCGGAGACGACCGGTCTCGGCGCCGCGTTCCTCGCGGGGCTCGCCGAAGGCGTGTGGTCGTCGACCGAGGAAATCGCGAAGACGTGGCAGCTCGACGCCGAATTCACGCCTTCGGGCGGGGACGAGCGGAACCGCTTGTACGAAGGGTGGACTCGCGCGGTGGAACGTTCTCGCGCGTGGGCGCGCTAGTTAACCGGCTTTGACGAGCGGCTGATCGTCGCGCTGTCCCGACTTCCCGGCGTTCTGCTCTTGGATCTGCTTCTTGACCTTCGCCGCGTACTCGTCGACGTATTCCTGGCCGGTGAGCAGCATGAGCTCGTACATGATCTCGTCTGTGATCGAGCGAAGGACGAAGCGGTCCTCCTCTTTGCCTTCGTAGCGCGTGAAATCGAGCGGGCGCCCGAAACGCACGCCGACGCGAACGCCCTTCACGCGCGGGATCTTGCGGTTGTGCGGCTGGACGTCGAACGAGCCGATGATGCCGACCGGAATCACGGGAACGCCCATGCGAACCGCCATGCGAGCGACGCCGGTCTTCCCGCGGTACAAGCGGCCGTCCGGCGAGCGCGTTCCCTCGGGATAGATCGCGACCGCGAGGCCCTTGTCGAGCTGCTCGCACCCCGCGGTGAGCGATGCCTCGCCGGCCTGTCCCCCTTCGCGACGGACGGGGATCACGCCGACGGCCTTGAAGAACCAACTCATGTACCACTTGTCGAAGTAATCGCTCTTGCCGAGGAACACGACGCGACGCGGCACCATCAGCGGCATGAAGAGCGAGTCCATGAACGACAGATGGTTCGGCGCGAGGATGACGGGGCCGTCAGCGGGAAGGTTCTCGAGGCCCTCGACCCACGGTCTCCACAACAGCTTGACCAGCGGCCCAAGGACGATGTGCTTCATGAACCAGTAGAACAAGACTCCACCCGTCTCCCCACCGACCGAGCCGCCGGCGCACCGGGGCTAGGGTATCCCGCGAGTGGCCGGGGTACAACCACTCTGACCAGCGACTTCATACGACACTTGCTAGCGTAGCAGGGACGAGTTACGCACACGTTGCGAAATCGTGAAATCCGCGCAACGCCCTCGTTCCAAGGAGCGAACGAATGACGAGCATCATGCCCGGCGCAGAGCCGTTCGGATTCGAAGGCGAAGGTTCAGAGACCGGCGTGTTGCTGATCCACGGCTTCACCGGCTCACCGCAGAGTTTGCGTCCGTGGGGCGAACACCTCGCCGCGCAAGGATGGACGGTGATCGCGCCGCGATTGCCGGGGCACGGTACGTCCTCGCTCGACCTTTCCTTGACGAACGGCGACGATTGGTACGGCGAAGCGGAGATGGCGCTCGTCGGACTCGCCGAGCGATGCTCGTCGGTGTTCATCTGCGCGTTGTCGATGGGCGGGACGATCGGACTTGATCTCGCGGCGCGCCAAGCGGAACGCGTGGCCGGCCTCGTCGTCGTCAACGGCTCGGTGTATTCCGACGATCCGCGCTCGCGCTTCGCTCCCGTGCTCGGCAAGCTGCCGTTCAGCGTCAAGGGCATCGGCAGCGATATCGCCGACCCATCCCAACACGAGCTGTGTTACCCCCGCGTGCCGCTCCGTTCGGCGGCAGCTCTTCTCGCCTATCAGAACGTGGTTCGCGACCGCCTCTCGGACGTCAAAGCGCCGCTGCTGCTGTTGTGTTCGCGGCAGGACCACGTCGTGCCGCCCGGCAACACCGCGTTCATCGCGGAGCACGTCTCGTCGACCGACGTCGAAACCGTGTACCTGGAACGGAGCTACCACGTCGCGACGCTCGACTACGACGCGCCGGTGATCTTCGAGCGTTCCGCCGATTTCATCGCCAAGCGCGTGACGGAGTGAGCTCGTGAGCGATGGCACGCAGCAGGATCCCGGACCCGAGACGGTGTCGCTCGGGCGGTTCGACCCGATGGAGCTACCGATCATCCTGGAAACGTTACGCGAACGAGGGATCTTCGCGATGACCAAGTCTCCGCTCGAGAAAGGGAGCCACGAGCAATACCACATCTTCGGCAATACCTCGCGCGAGGTCTTGCTGGTCGATCGAACGCGAGCCGACGAGGCCCGGCGCATCATCGCCGGCGACGTGCGCGCGCAGGTCAAGGAGATGCAAGCGAATCTCGGGTCCGAAGCCGACGTCGACTTCGAGGAACAAGGTCTGGTCCCGCTCGGCTGGCTCGAACCGGAGGTCGCGCGCGAGCTGCTCGCCCGGCTTCGCGCGGCTGAGATCCCCGCCGAACCCGAGTATCCGCTCGACGCTCCGCCACCGCCTTACGCTCGCGCCGATGGACGCGTGCGGGTGCACGTCGAGGAATTGAGCGTGGAGATCGCCCTCGACACCCTCGAGAACGAGGTGCGCGAGGCGCTCGCCGCTCGCGGGATCACGCCATCCGAGCCGCTGCTTGGAGAAGACGAGTGACGTTCGGAGCAGTCACGGCCGTCACGTTCGATTGCTGGGGGACGCTGATCTTCGACCGCCCGGATCCCGACGGAACGAGCGCGCTCGATCTCCGTGTCGCCGCCGTGGCGCGCATCTGCGAGCTCGATGACGAGCGCGCTCGCGCTCTGCTGTCGGACGCGTGGACGCATCACTTCGAGAGGTGGCGGGCGCTCGAGTCCTTCGGTTCGCCGGGGATGGCGCGTTATTGCCTCGACGGTGCGGGGCTCGACGGGCCGGCGCGACTCGCCGAGCTGACGGAGGTGTTCGAAGAAGCTTCTTCTTCGAACGGCGTCGAGGTCGTGCCCGGCGCGCCGGAAACGCTCGAGGCGGTGCGGCGCGGAGGGCGCCCGACGGCGCTCGTGTGCGACACCGGCTTCTCTCCCGGCCGGGTGGTACGCCGGATCCTTGCCGAGAAAGGCATGGCCGAGCACCTCGACGTGCTCGCGTTCTCGGATGAGGTCGGCGTGCCGAAGCCGGACGCGCGGATGTTCCGCCATGCGATCGAGGGGATCGGTGCGTCCCCGGCGTCGTCGGTTCACGTCGGCGACCTTCGACGCACCGACATCGCCGGCGCGCGTGAGTACGGGATGGGAACGGTGCGATTCACCGGCGTGTACAACGACGATTCTGATCTGCCCGAAGCCGACGTCGTGATCAGCTCGATGAACGAGCTTCCGAACGTGCTCGACGGCGGTACGATCTGACCTTCGAGCGGTTCCCGCAGATCGTCATCGTGCACCATGCGCCGGAGTGGTTCTTCGACCAGTCGTAGAACGCCCACGCGCATGTGTGTGCGCGACAGATCTTGAGCCGGTCCCAGTCGCCGGTGGACATCGACCGGAAAACGATCGCGACCAGCCGTCCGAGCGCGCCGTCGACGCCTGCGGCTTCGGGTTCCAGCGCAGGAGCCGGGCCCGGCCCGAAGCGCGCGCCGAGCTTCGCGCGGATAGCCGCGCGATTCAACACATCTACCGCACTGCCTTGCAGAGGATCGCCGTTGTTGTGCGCCAGCAGGGAACGGAGCCCTTCCCGCAGCTCCAGCGCCTTGCGCAAGTCGGCAGCCGAAACGGCGCCCTTCGGTGCGATCAGTTCCTTGGCGACCAGCCATTCCCGGAGAGCTTCGGGGGAGGTGAGGTTCTCAGAGCCGGCCTCCACATCGACGGTGTTGACAAAGGCACGGACGAGCTCGAGCTCACCGGGCGCTGGCTTCTTCGAGCCCGGCTCTGCCATGGTCGTGGTGGTCTCTTGTTCGGTCATCTCTTCCTACGCTTGCGCCGTATCACGCAATGTCGGCGTGGCGGACGCTCCGGCCAACCTCAGCCCCACGCGAACGAGTCGAAGTCCAACGGCAGCGCGGAGGCTTTTGCGCCGGACTCTTGCTTCGCGCGAGATCTGAGCCGCTCGAACGGCGTTGGCAGATAGGGCGCGGTAGTGTTCGCGCGCGATTTCCTCCGCTAGAAACGAATGCAGCATTCTCCTCGCCTCCTCCCCTTCTACAACGTGTACCGTGCCTTCTTCGTGAGGTCCTTGGTGGTAACTACTAAAGAGTTTATGCCGGTTGCGCTAACCTGTCAAGAGAGTTCGATGGTTAATCTATCTGCTCCGTGACCTGCGCGAACGGACCCCTAAAATGGCCTCCGTGGAAACCGAAACCGTCGAGATCAGCGGACACATCATCGACTCGCTGATCCTGCCCCGGATCCTCGACGAGATCGTCGAAGCCGGCGCCGATTACCGCATGGCGGCCTTCGAAGTCGGCAAGAGTCACGACGATCCATCGTTCGCGCGGATCGAGATATCCGCCGAGCGGCCGGTCTTGCAACGTCTGCTCGGCCGGCTCGCGGATCTCGGTGCGACGCAGCCCGATCCCGGCGACGCGAACCTGGTGGCCGCCGATCGCGACGGCGTCTTCCCCGACGGCTTCTATTCAACGACGAACCTCCAGACCCAAGTCCGGGTCGACGGTCAATGGCTCGAGGTCGCCAACCCGGAGATGGATTGCGGCATCGTCGTCGGGAACGGCGCCGCGCGAACGCTGCCGATGAGCGAGGTCAAGGCCGGAGACCTCATCGTCAACGGTCACGCGGGTGTGAAGGTCTCTCCGCTCGAGCGGCCGCGAGGCGGGACGGGGCAGGTCTTCTCGTTCATGTCGAGCGAGGTGTCGTCCGAGAAACCACAGGGCTTGATGGTCCAGCGGATCGCCGAGACGATGCGTTCGGTCAGAGCTTCGGGCAGGAAGATCCTGTGGGTCCTCGGTCCGGCCGTCGTGCACACCGGCTCGACAGACGCGTTCTGCGAGCTCATCCGATCGGGATGGGTCGACGTGGTTTTCGCCGGCAACGCGATCGCGACCCACGACTCGGAAGCGGCGATCTTCGGCACATCGCTCGGGGTGTCGCTCGATGAGGGGATCCCTACCGAGCACGGACACGAACACCACATCCGTGCGATCAACGCCGTTCGCCGCGCGGGATCGTTCGAACAGGCGGTGGCCGAAGGGCTCATCACGAGCGGCGTGATGTTCCACCTCGTGACCCACAAGGTCGACTACGTGCTGGGTGGTTCGGTTCGCGACGACGGCCCGATGCCCGGCGTGATCACGGACGTGCTCGAAACGCAGCGCGAGATGAGGAAGCGAGTGCCGGGCCTCGGCATGGCCGTGATGGTGTCGACGATGCTGCACTCGATCGCGACCGGCAACATCCTGCCTGCGTCGGTACCGATCGTGTGCGTCGACATCAACCCGGCCGCGGTGACGAAGCTCGTCGACCGCGGCTCGATCCAGTCGGTCGGCATGGTGACCGACGTGGGTTTGTTCCTCCGCCAGCTCGCCGACGCGCTCGACGCCGAGTAGTCGCGTTCGCGGGTGCGGCAGTCGTGACTGCCGTGTCTGACGTGACAGTCGTGACTGCCGCTTCCGGGGAGACTTGTTACTCGGTGATCTCGGCCAGCACCGCCAGGTGATCCGAGGCGATGATCGGTACGGCTGCTGCACGAAGCGGATTCAGGTCACGAGAGCACAGCACGTAATCGATCCGGTGAAGCGGTGACGTCGCGGGGAACGTTGCGCCGCTCCCCTTCCCCGCAACTGCGAACGAGTCGGTGAACCGTTCGAGCAGCAAACGGGTGGCCGGGCCGCTGGGCCGGTCGTTCAGATCGCCGCCGATCACCGCCGGCGAGATGTCTTGCAACGCGGCAAGAAGCGCCTTCGCCGCACGGAGACGGTCGGGCGCCGTAAGGCCGAAGTGCGTCGCAACAAACGTGACACCGCCGGGCCCGGCGGCGATCACAGCGCCGCGCGGCTCCGCGCCGCGCGTGCGGCTCAGCACCACGCGTCGCACGGAAACCGGCCGATCGCGCAACAACAAGGCGTTCCCGAAACGGCGGAGCCGGAGCGTCGGCGCGAACACCAACCGACGGCCGGTCGCGGAAGCCAGCCGCCGGGCGGGTCGCGCACGAACCTCGGCGAGCATCGCAACGTCGGGGTCGGTCGCGCGGATCACCTCGGCGACGCGGTCGACGCCGGCCCGGAAGCCCTGGACGTTGAACGCGAGAACGCGCATCTAAGGGACGATCTCGGTCCCGGCCCCTTCGAGCGCTTTGGCCGCGGACGTGAGCGAGGCGATCACGGCGCGGCGGCCGGCGCGCACCGCTCCGATCGCCGCTTCCATCTTCGGGCCCATCGATCCGGCGGGGAACTGTCCTCCGTCGAGCGCGGCTTGCGCCTCCTCGAGCGTCAGCTTCGACGCGGCGCGCTCCGAGCGGGTGCCGCGGTCCAGGAGCACGCGCTCGACGTCGGTAAGGATGACGAGCGCGTCCGCGCCGACGATGTCGGCCACGAGCCCGGCCGCGAGATCCTTGTCGATAACCCCCTCCACCCCCCGGTACGCCGAGCCTTCGCGGACGACCGGCACTCCCCCACCGCCGGCGGCGATCGCGACGACGCCGGCGTCGACGAGCGAGCGGAGCGCATCCTCTTCGACGATCGCGAGCGGCCGCGGTGATGGGACGACGCGACGCCACGCGCCGCCGGGCAGCTCCGCGATCGTGGCCCCGGTGCGGCGCAGATCCATCGCCTCAGCACGCGACAGGTACGGACCGATCGGCTTCGTCGGGCGGGCGAACGCCGGGTCGGCGGCATCGACGACGAGGCGGGTAACGATCGAGACCACCCTGCGCTCGACGTGACGCGACGCGAAAGCGGCGTCGAGGGACTGCTGCAGCAGGTATCCGAGACTCCCTTGCGTCTGCGCGACGAGCACGTCGAGCGGCATCGCCGGGACCACGCCGGCCGCGGCCGAGTTCTGGATAAGCAACGCGCCGACCTGGGGGCCGTTGCCGTGGACGACGACGAGCTCGTGACCCGCTGCCGCGAGCTCCGACAAACCGACGCACGCTTCCTCGATCGCGGCGATCTGTTCGGCAGCGGTCCCGCGCTCGTCGCGTCTCAGGATCGCGTTGCCCCCGAGTGCGACGACGAGTCGCACGGGCGTTTACCCGATGACGGGCTTGAGGACGTCGGCGATGGTGGGTGAACCGACCTCCTCGAGCTCATACGTAACGCGGTACGCGGGAACCTGGATGTCGATGACGCTGCGAAGGTCGATCGGCGTCGCGATCAAGACGGCGTCGGCGCCGGACGCATTTATCGTCTTCGCGAGCTCGGCGCGCTGTATGTCGTTGTAGCCCATCGCGGGCAGCAACTCACCGACGTTTGGGTAGTTCTCGAACGTCTCGCGGATCGAGCCGACGGCGAACGGACGAGGGTCGATGATCTCGGCGACGCCGGCTTTCTTCGCCGCGAGCACCCCGGCCCCGTACTTCATGTCTCCGTGCGTCAGCGTCGGACCGTCTTCCACGACGAGCACGCGCTTCCCCTTGAGTGCCGCGACGCCCTCCTCGACGGCGATCGGCGATCGCGCTTTCACGATCTGCGCCTTGGGGTTCAGTTCGCGCACCGACGCTTCGACCTCGGCTACCTGCTCGGGCGTCGCCGAGTCGACCTTGTTGATCACGATCGCGTCGGCCATGCGGACGTTCGTTTCGCCGGGGTGGTAGCGGCGCTCGTGGCCTGCGCGGAGGGGATCGGCGACGACGATGTGGACGGTCGGCATGAAGAAGGGCAGGTCGTTGTTGCCGCCGTCCCACACGATCAGGTCCGCCTCGGGCTCCGCCTTGGCGAGGATCTCGGCGTAGTCGACACCCGCGTACACGACGTGTCCGGCGCGGATCAACGGCTCGTACTCCTCGCGCTCTTCGATCGAAACGTGCGCGATATCGAGATCGTCGAGCTCGGCGAACCGCTGGCAGCGCTGCGCGTCCAGATCCCCGTACGGCATCGGATGACGCACGGCGACCGCGCGCTTGTCCGCCTCGCGCAACACCTGCAGGACGCGGCGCGTCGTCTGAGACTTCCCGGCGCCCGTGCGCACGGCGCACACCGCGACGACCGGCACCAACGGCTCGAGTTGGGTCGCTCGCGGGCCGAGCAGCCGGAAGTCCGCGCCGGTCGCCAGCGCGATCGACGCCCAATGCATCACGTGCTCGTGCGTGACGTCGGAGTACGCGAACACGACCTCATCGACGTGCTCCTCCCGTGCGAGGTCCGGCAGCTCGATCTCGTCGACGATGGGGATGCCTTTCGGGTACATGGGCCCGGCGAGCGACGCCGGGTAACGGCGTCCGGAGATGTACGGGATCTGCGTCGCGGTGAACGCGACGACATGCACGGCCGGGTCGTCTCGGAAAACGGTGTTGAAGTTATGGAAGTCGCGGCCGGCCGCGCCCATGATGAGGATGCGGCGGCGCGTGCCTTCAGGAGGTGGCTGGGTCATCGGTCCATTGTACGGACGGACCTACCTTCGCCGGAGGACCGTCGTCCAAGATGGGTGGTTCGTACCGAACTCGAAGCCGCGCGGCGGATCAGGCCTCGTCGACTTCCCTCGCAAGCACCGCCGCCCCGACCAGCCCGGCGTCGTTCCCGAGCGAGGCGGGCACCACGCGGACGGGCTTCCGCCAT
>Ga0070708_100003881_pt1 | contig 11735 bp, 12 predicted proteins | sample KBSK5503metaG_FD_65469 | JGI IMG/M metagenome (GOLD analysis project Ga0070708, IMG submission 65469) | Corn, switchgrass and miscanthus rhizosphere microbial communities from Kellogg Biological Station, Michigan, USA - KBS K5-50-3 metaG | ecosystem: Host-associated > Plants > Roots >...
CACGGTGCCGGAAATCTTGGTCTGGGCCAGCGATACTGTTGCGAATGCAATTAGGCTCAGGCATATCGGTATGGTTTTGAACCGCATAGACACCTCCTGGCAGAAAACTTCGGGCCGCAGTATAGCACCGCCCTGAATGGGTGACTGGCCACCAAGGAGACGAGGAGAGAGGTCTCGAATTCTGCGTGATTGGGTTGTGGATTTTTCAGGAGGTCTGGGTCACGGATCTTGTGTGGTGTTGATCGGCATAGGGGGGACAGTCGCCCGTCCTCCCCTGCCACACCACCGTACATGCGGGTCCGCATACGGCGGTTCAGTAAATTGACCCCGCGGGGGCCGTGACGTTCAAATCGTCGTTCGCCGCAGGGGCTTCGCCGCTCTAACAGGTTTCCGTTTCGGCTTCACCTTCGTCTGAACCTGTAAAGCTCAGCCGAAGCTTTGGCTGGCGCAGTGCCACCTTACCAGTAGTTCTACCGTCGAAGCTGGGTGGCCCAGGCAGAGGGAGTGAGTTCTGGTAAGCGCTGGATCGGGCGATCGGCGAGCCCGGGAAGAACCTCAGCCAGATACCCGCGCACCGGGAGTTTCAACCTACGGCAGCTTTCCACTACTGAGAGGATCGCCGCGATCTTCGGGCCCGCCTGTGGGCTGCCCACGTGAATCCAGTTCTTTCGAGTATCGAAATATTTCGATACTCGTAATTATGTTCACTCCCGGATTATGTGCACCCCTGAGGGGAAAAAGTGCATGATTCGGCAGATTGACAGCCCGTTCAGTCAGGAAACCCTCCTCTGCCGCTGCGCATAAGAAGAAGATGTTCTGCTGTGGACTCTGTGCTTGTCACAGGAGGACAACATGTTTATCTCTGCTTATCGCGACGGTCTTAGAGCGAGTGTTCCGAGACACAGCGCCGACGCCTATGTCGGCTATTTGAAACATCACCAGTATTGCCCGGCGACGATTCGCGCCTACCTTCACAGCATCGAGCATTTCGCTCGCTGGGTAAGTCGACGACACATCCCGCTTAGCTCCATTGATGAGTCCCTTAAACACCGGTTCGTGACGGAGCATCTGTCGGTGTGCCGATGCCCAGCCCCGTGTCAATGCAGCATAAACTCGGTGCGGCCGGCGCTGACGCACCTGCTTCATGTCCTGCGTGAGGAAGGTGATCTTTCGGGGCCACGAGCATTTCCACTGCTGGTGCAAGAGGAACTGGAGCGATTCGATACCCATCTGGATTCGGTCTGCGGAGTGGCCCCTAATACACGGGTCTCCCGGCGGCAGTGGGTGGGTAAGTTTTTGACAGATCAGTTTGGTTCTGCCCCCGTAGACATCCATCGGATCCACTCAAGCGACATCGTGGAGTTCATAGTCCGACCCACGAATCACTACCGGACCGGTACACTGGGCGTTCTCGGCAGTGCGTTGCGCAGTTACCTGCGTTTCCGCGCTGTGAGCTGCGGGGACAAGGTGGAGGCGTTGCTGGCCGCGGTTCCTACTGTTGCCAAGTGGCGCCTGGATACCGTGCCCAAGCATTTGACAAACGAAGAAATCGCTAGACTTCTCAATGCTTTTGACCAGCACAGCTCAAGCGGGCGGCGCGACTATGCTATGACTCGCTTTCTTCTGGATATGGGATTGAGGGTCAGCGAGGTAGCCGCAATCCAGCTTGACGACATGAGTTGGCGCGAAGGCACGCTCACCATCAGCCACGGGAAGTCGCGACGACCAGATGTGCTGCCCTTGCCCGTTACGACTGGAAAAGCGATCGTACAGTACGTGCGTGGCGCAAGACCTCCGAGCACATCACGAGCCTTGTTTGTTCGCCATCACGCACCGTTCAATACCCCCATTACCGTGGAACTCGTTCGCGGTGCGATCCGGCGGGCTTTTGGTCGCTGCGGGTTGGGCGACTGCTACACCGGCACGCATGTGTTGCGGCACACCGCTGCCGTACGGATGCGGTGCGCGGGTGCCAGCCTGAAGGAGATCGCCGATGTCCTGCGCCATCGCAGCTTGGATACGACGATGATCTACAGCAAGGTGGATTTGTCGAGACTGGCGACAGTGGCTGCTCCCTGGCCGGGAGGGCTGTCATGAAGCGCACGTCAACGATGGTTTCGCTGGTCGAGGACTATCTCGCCGTCCGTCGGCAACTGGGTTTTGCCTTGGAAATTGCGGGCGAGCAATTGCTTGCCTTTGCACGCTTTGCCGACAAGTCCGGTCATCGCGGCTCGGTCACGTTCGATCTGGCAGTACGATGGGCGCAGGCCTCGCCATGTCCTACGACCCTGACCTCGGCGCGCCGGTTCGAAGTCCTGCGGCCCTTTCTCACGTACCGTTCGCAGTTCGATGCGGGGACCGCGATTGTGCCTCCAAACTTCTTCGGCCCCGCTCATCGGCGGCTCGTTCCGCATATCTACACCGAACAGGAAGTTGCCATGCTTTTGCAGGCGACCGATGACTTGCTGCCCACGGACGGTCTTCGTCCGATGACCTACCGTACTCTGTTCGGACTACTGGCGGCCACCGGTCTGCGGATTTCAGAGGCGCTTCATCTTCAACCGCAGGATGTGGATCTGGTGCACGGGATACTGATCGTGCGCCAGACCAAGTTTCGCAAGTCTCGTCTGCTGCCGCTGCACTCTACTACCGTCGCAGCGCTCAAGCGTTATCTCGAAGCTCAACAGCGTAAGCTCGGTGGACAAAAGGCCGATGTGTTCTTCGTCTCGGATCGGGGCAAGCCATTGCCCACGCGCACCGTGCACAGCACTTTCGAGAAGCTGCGCGCACGTCTGAGGTGGATCGCCCGCGGTGGTCATGCAGCTCCTCGCATTCATGATCTGCGTCACACTTTTATCTGTCGCAGCCTGCTCGACTGCTATCACCGGGATCAACTTCCCGACCACATAGTAGATACGCTGTCGACTTATGTTGGCCACGCGAAGGCTACCGACACGTACTGGTATGTGAGCGCCACTCCGGAACTCATGGTCGTTGCAGCCCAGCGGTTCGCATGCTTCGTCGAGGGAGGCAGGCGATGACGACTCCATGCCCGAAAACCAATTTTCCGACACTGCTCCAGCAGTTCTTTTTGGAACGGTTAATTCAGCAGCGGAATGTCAGCCCACAAACGGTCGCCGCTTACCGCGACAGCTTTTGCCTGCTGCTGCGCTTTGCCCAGCGTCATCTGGGCAAAGCGCCCGAACAACTCGCACTTGCTGACCTAGATGCACCACTGATGCTGGCTTTCCTGAACTATCTGGAAAACGAACGGCATAACAAGGTCCGCAGTCGCAATGCCCGCTTTACGGCCATCCGTTCGTTCCTCCATTTTGCGGCGTTCAGGGAACCGGCGGCCTTGCCCATCATCCAGCGCGTGCTTGCGATTCCGATGAAGCGCTTCGACAAACCTCTCCTCGGCTTTCTCTCTCGATCCGAGATGCAAGCCATTCTCGATGCCCCGGACGCTACTACCTGGTGCGGCCACCGAGACCACGTTATGTTTACGGTGTTCTACAACACCGGAGGCCGGGTCTCGGAAATTACCAGTCTGAAGGTCACCGATGTGGTCCTGGACGCCTGCGCGGCGTTACGTATCCGCGGCAAGGGACGAAAGGAACGCAGTGTGCCGTTGTGGCGAACCACGGTGACCGAAATTCGGAGGTGGCTCGCACGCACCCAACCCGGACCGGACCAGCCGCTGTTTCCCGGCTGGTCGGGTACTCGAATGAGTCGCCCAGCTGTGACGGCACGGCTGAAACTCGCCGTGCAGAACGCAGTGAAGGTTTGTCCGCAGCTTGCTCAACGTGAGGTTTCACCGCACGTCATTCGACATTCGACGGCCATGCACATGCTACAGGCCGCTGTCGATATCACGCTCATTGCACTTTGGCTCGGACACGAAAACACGGCAACTACACACATGTACGTGGAGGCTGATCTTACGATGAAAGAGAGAGCGCTGAACTCCGTCCAGCCGCCACACACAAAGCAGACGCGATATCAGCCAACCGACCGCGTCTTGCACTTCCTGGAGACACTTTGATTATGGACAGTCGGCTACCTCGGTAGTATCTCTGCATTCATCGGCCTGCCGCTCAAATGCAGGCTGTTCATGGTCGGAGAGACAGCCGGGACTGGCCGACTGCACATAATTCTGGAGTGAACATAATTTCGACCGAGAGCGATCGGTCGCATCGAGTTCTCCGCCAGGTTATTGCTCAACTCCAGTTCCGGATATTCCAGGAAGCGGGTGAGCTTCTCCCAAAGCGTGAGCGTGTAGTTGCAGGCCTTGGCCAGCGCACTCGCCGGCAATGCACGGCAGCGTGCGGCTTCGATCTGCTTCCGAATCACATCCAGCAGCGGTCTCGCTTTTTCCTGCCGCAATGCATCGCGTGCCTCTAGTCCCAGCCCTTGGTGACAGGCCTCGGCGTCGATGGCAAACAGCTCATCGATCCGCACCACGATCGGCGTCGCCACCGGATCTTGGGGATTTAACTGCACCACTTCAGAAAAATATCGTTCGGCATGCGACCAGCACCCCGCATGAACGATCCTCGACCCTCCGATCTGATCGTAGGCCGCATATCCGTCGGTTTGCAGAAGCCCTTCGAACTTCCCCAGAAACTGCCTCGGTCCGTCGCGTCCACGGCCCAGACGAAAGTCGAACACCACCGTTCCTTTCGGTCGGCTGTACTGCCACAGATAAGCTTGATGATTCTTCCCGCGGCCCTCGTGCATCTGCACGTCCACCGGGGTTTCATCGGCTTGGATGTAACGCCCGTGGATTAACTCTTGCCTCATCGCTGAGACCATCGGGATCAGCAACTCGCCCACTTTCAAAACCCAACCGTCCAGTGTCGCCCGGCTGAGTTCCAGACCGGTATCCCGTTGCAGAATCGCACTCTGTCGATACAGGGGAGTATGGTCGCAGTATTTGCTGATCACTGTGTCGATCACGATCTGGTCACTGGCCAGGCACTTCTCGATGATCCGTTGGGGGAGCGGTGCCGAGACCACTCCTTGTTCCTCGCACGACTTGCAAGCACGTTTCTCGCGTTTCGTGACCAGCACGAAGTATTTCGCCGGCTCCACATCCAGTTGGGAACTATCCTCGTAGCCGATCACCACCGTCTCTTTCCCGCAGCCCTGGCAAATGCATCGCTCGGGTGTGCACGCCAAGATCCGCTCGACACGCGAAAGGTTCGCAGGCAGTTCCTGCCGTCCCGGATGATTGCGAGTCTTCTTCGCCGAGGGCTGCACCGCGGGGCGTTCGCTCTCCGCTTGGACTTCCACACGGCTGACTCCCGGCTCCAGTTCCAGCAACTCCAGTTGTGCGTCCGAGAGCTTTTCACTCCCCGGCCCGTACTTCGCGATCCGCACCAGTCGCAGCCGCTCCTCCAGCACACGGATTTTCAGTTCCGCATATTGCAGTCGGTTTTGGTAGCTCTCCAACTGGCTGCTCACCGCCGTAAACAGCGGCCCGGCTAGTTGTCGTTTCAGTTGTTCGATGAGCTCAAGCTCGGAAGAAGTCGAAGAAGTCGGCGCTGTGGACGCCGGCGATGGATTAGGAGACTCACTCACGTGACTTACTAAATAACGGAATGGATTGTGGATTACAAGTGATTTATGCGGCAGCATCTCCTGCGGTCGTTACTTTCCGGTACCACCGAACTACTTTGCCTTGCCCATCGCCTGACTGCGGCCAACTGAAGCAGCCTTTCGGCAATCTGAGTCAAGGCTTCGATTGATGGCCTCGGGCCCGGCTCGCGGCCTCCGCTGAATCTCTCAATGCGTTGGCTTTGGGAGCAGATGTTGCTTGCCCCAGCCAACGCTAAAACGTTCAAGTGATCCACTTAGGTTTGTTCATCGTGTGCTGCCAGGAACATGATGATCCGCTTCGCGTCTTCGAGTTCCATTAGTTCGCGGCGCTGAGTAGCATCGGAGCGCACTTCAAACAACCGATCCTCCACCGCCTTCAATGCTGCGTACAGTTTGGGTGTAAGACGTGATTGTTTGACCTCAAGCAGCGCGTCTTGATAAACCTGCTTCCACACCGACTGATTGCTGACTTGTGAGACCTGCATGAAAACCTCCACATTGCAATTGAGACTTTCCGGCCAAACATAGCCGACACGGCCGAGCTAATCCCTGCGGCTGTCGCAACTCGAATCTGAGGTCGGCTGAGTCTCAGCAACGGAGAACACAAGCGGCGAGAGATAGCAGCGTTGGAGTGGTTGTTCTCTCTGAAGAACTTGGAGAGCACGTGCTATTGTTCGAGGCGAAGAGCCTCGAGACCACAGCAAGGCTCTGTTGGTTCCGGTGAGTGGGAATTTTCACCGAGGACTCTTTCAACATCTCGCTTTGGCTGCAGGCAGAGTCGTTTTCCGAAAGATTGTCAGGGTACGGAAATGCGAGCGGCGCAAAAGTGGCGAGAAACAGGACGAATATCAGGACGAATTTCAGGACGAATTTTCTTTTCACGTTTGCAGCCAGATCGAACGAGTTAAGTTTACTTCTTTTTTTGCTGTGGAAATCTCGCGTGCGAATGCTAATGCACGTCCCGCCGCGGCTGCGCTGGCCGTCCTCATTGTTCGCGGAAACGCCTGAATGAAGCTGGAAGAGAAAATCCCTTCCCACTCGCCGACAAGACGAGCGGGTTCTAGAGTTGGCAAGCCAGGCGCGCACGGCCACGGGAGCAAGAAAGGACGGGCACGAACAGTGCTTGGTAAACCTTCGGTGTCCGAGTAGCATCCATAGGTAGGTATGGGCCGGAATTCCATGTGGACAAGAGCTCTGGTATTTCTGGCGGCTCTCGCGGTTTCGTTCTTCTTTGTAGCGCCCGACAACTTCGGGCTTGACGATGACGGACCGACCATTCCTGACATGGAAGAACGGTGCTTCGTTCCCTCCGAAGTCCGCCTGCCCGCTTTACCAGCGATCCCAACCACGCTTTGTGCACAGGCACATCAGAGGGGGTCTCATACCGGTAAAGTAACGGCATTCGCACCAGTTTCCTCGATGACGTGTGTTCTTCTCTGCTGAGACCCAAGTCTTTCAATCCCGACTCGAGAATTGCGCAATAGCTTAGGGTGTAACAGACGTTAAGGCTGCGCTGTTTCTAATGCAATTCCACCTCTCAAGAGGAGAGGACACAATGACAATGAGAAACTTTCTAACACCCAGTGTGTGCTCGTTGTTGATAGCCTGCGCACTATCAACCATGTCAGCGATGTCTCAAGAGGCCACAACGTCATCGCAACGCGAGAGCGAGAATACCATTGAGGGGATGGTAGTTTCATCCACTCGTGAAACGTTGGTCGTGAGAACTGACGACAATCAATTTCAATTGTTTGTCTTCGATCGTTACACGACGAAGCCGCGTTCCCTTCCCACCGGCGCTCGAGTGCGCGTCGTGTCCGGGCCCGCCGAAGAAGCCGGAGCCCGTCTAGCAAGCACCATTACAACGTTAGAAGCGGCTCCGAAAGATCAGGGGGGAACTGCGCCTGACCAGGCCAAGCCAATTCCACCGGCCGTTCGGGACCTGGAACGCGACATTAAGCGGGAAGCGCGCCGCTGGCGCCTCGGTGTACGTGCCGGTGCTGCTCTGGATCCAGAACTTATCCTGTTTGGTGTTCATTCGCAGCTAGGTCCCATCTTCCACCGTGATGTATTTTTTCGACCGAATGCCGAGTTTGCCTTTGGAGAGGTCACAGATCTCATTGCTTTAAACCTTGAAGGCATTTATAGACTGCCGGTAGTATCACGGCGAGCGGCCTGGTCTGCTTACGTCGGTGCGGGGCCGGGTTTCACTTTCCTCCACCAGAATTTCGAGCGCAAAGCAGGCGAAGGTAGAGATATCGATTTCGGCAACTTCGATTACGATACTGGGTTCAATATCCTGACTGGCGTGCAATTCCGGCGGGGTACATTTTTCGAAGTCAAGAGCAGCGTATATTCACGACCAGCGCCCACTTTACGGTTCATTTTCGGCTACAATTTTTGATCCGACGTTGGCTTCGCGACTCCAGAAGAGATTCGCCTTGGCGGCCAGTTCCGCGGCGGCCTGCAGCGGCAGCGTCTCTATCTGTTCCATGGTGGCGCAGAACGCTGCGGAAACGCAGGCCGCGCGTACCGTTGCTGGCGTCCTGCCGCCTCCGCTACCCGCTCCCCCGCCACAGCGCCGCGGTCCATGAAGTTACGCCACAGATAGTCTCTGGTCTTGCGCACATGATTTCGCAGTTGCCAGCTGAACTGCGCGCGCCAGCCATGATCGAGACTCACGGCAAGGTCAGCGAGTTGCTGGCGAAGCAGTCGAAGCCATCAGAACAGCGCTCACCACGGGTGCGTAATCGCAAGCGCTGGATTCCGACGTGAGGCGGGAATGCCATGGCCGATCGAACACGAATCTGCAGCCGTCGCAACTTGGAGAGCACAACCGCGAAAGCTGTCGAGCGATACCGTCGTAAGAAATGGTCTCGATGTGTTCCTTCAAGAGAGCCATGAATCAAGACATTAAGGCCTGCGCCCAAAGACTGCCGGACTGGCTAAACCTGTCATTCCTGAAAGCTCGGCGAGGAGTTACATTCCCTCTGTGCCGGTAGCGGGCTTTTTTACTTCTGGAGAAAAGCGTTCTTTCACTCTGTCGCCGAAGTCTTGAACTTTCCCGGCTATCGAGCTACGAGTTTCTTCTCCCCTTGCTGGTGCGAGCAACATTCCCACCCCTATTCCGAGACCGATTCCAGTTGCAAAGCTAATCGCGTTACGGACCCTATGGTCCTCCTTTTGCCTGTAAATCGCGTGTCGGGCCCGGCGGGTGAGGTCTTGCACCCGATCCTTTACACGGTCCGCCATGTCTCCGGTATCACGGTCAGACTGTTCGAGTAAATAAACTGCTGTCTTGAGTAACGATCTGAGAAGTTTGTTCACAAAATACCTCCACCTTGAGATCTGATTGTGTGCCATAAAGACCCGGGGGGGACTCGAGCGAGTTCCCGGCTCCCCTCGTCTTTGGGTTTGCCACGTGCCACGGTTTCCAAGATTCTTCGGAAATCCATATTTTGGTTTTGATAATTACTTCCGAGTTCCTCACGACACTTCATATTTTTATTTGATTCGCACGCTCCGTAGCATTTGCTCGAACGCCGGCGCCATTCGTCCGAAATCCCTGTCAGGCGAGATGAAAACAAGGTACAGGACGGAATTGTCCCGCCCTTGCAGGGTTACGAGCCAATCGCGTTCTCGTACGGGGCCGTTCTTTCCCTGCACCGGCGAGTCACCGACCAGATATACCGACTTGCCAGGTACCCGGTTTATCCGAACATCTTTTGCGTCGCCATCCACGCGCAGGCCAGGGTTTGACCGGCGGAAGGAGTCGAGCAAATCCCGAGTGGTCTGATCGAGCGACTCCCGGCCTGACTCGGGACGAACTCCGCTGACGATGACTCCATAGGCAATAGCGTTCTGCGCCACGCCCGCAGGAGGGGCAATGGTTACGGTCGAGTTGGCGTCGCCGAACACCTGCCAGTTATCCGGGTACGAGATCCGGTACGCATTATGATCGAACGTACGAAAGGGGCCGATGGGCTTCACGTCCTGGGGATTGATTTCCCCGATCTGCGCTTGCTGCTGTGGCCCCCGCTGCGGCTCCTGCTTTGGTTGCTGCGCGACTTGCTGCGAGGTAAGCGGATTCACCTTTGCCACCTCGGACCTGATCTGGTCGAATTCGGGGCTGTCTTTCCTGTAGTTTTTCTTCGGGTACTTGCTGATCGCCTTGCTCACGCTTTCTACGCGATTTCCGGGATTAGGGTGGTCGCTCAGGAATTGTGGACCCCCGGATCCGCCTTCCTTCTCCAGCTTGGCAAAGAACTCGGCCATTTCGTAAGGGTTGTAACCCGCGTCGTACATGATTTGTGATCCCAGAAGGTCGGCCTCGCGCTCGGCGTCGCGCGAGTATTTCAGAAACAGGGACTGCGCTCCGATGGAAGCGCCTAATTGCGCCAGCTGACCTGCCGTGCTCTGGCCGATGGCCGCCCCCAGAACGGCGAGTGGGAGCTGTGCCATGGTGGCCTTGCTGGCCTGTTCGGTGGAATGACGCAGCACTATGTGCGAGATCTCATGCGCCATCACCCCGGCCAATTGGGCTTCGTCATCCGCGGCCCGGATGGTCCCGACGTTCACGTACACTGGACCTCCGGGCAGGGCGAACGCGTTGATTTCCTTTATGTTCACCGCGTGAAACGAGAAAGGCCACTGGTTCGGGCCGGGCGTGTGAGCCGCCAACTGCTGCCCCAGCCGCTGGACATATCTCGTGACCGGACTTGAGTCGGGAAGCACCGGCATCTGGCGACTCACTTCCTTCTGCGCCTGCTTGCCGATTTGAACGTCCTGGTCAGGCGAGTATTGGTTAAACGCTCCTGGCTGAACCTGGAAGCGACCGGTCGGCGCCTGGGCAATGTTGCGGGAGGCACAACCCGAGCTGACAGCCAGGAGGGTACCTAGCAAAAGCACCCCCGTGGGTTTAACGCATCGTTTTTTCAGCAGGTCGCCAAGCATCTAAGCCGGCCTTTCCTCTTTCGGACCGCCAAGAGAACCTCACGCTGCCCTGCCTTCTCGGGGATTCGGCCGGCCGATCTTGACCAGCTGAGCTGCGGGCTAGGACTTCCAGCGAGCGTGCGGGCGATAGCCTCTTCGCAGCCCCCCAGCAAACGACCCGACCACAATCGAAGCCTTGGCTATGTTTTCAATCTTTACCAAGCGGCCCAACCGCATGGCCTTGAGCCAGTGCAGACCGCTGCTGATTGCGCAGCCGCATTGGGAGCAGTCAGGATTCCCACCAAAAATGCACGGCTCGACGCGAGTCGCAAGATCAGCCGAATAGTTTGTCGACATTCTGGCAAACATGCATTCCGCAGGACTGGCCGGAGGAACCCGAATAGCTCGGGAAATGCCCTCGTTGGCGAGCAGCTTCGGATATCTTGCGCGCAATGCGGGCAGCTCTGCAGCAATCCTTTCGCGCTGGGTTGGAGTCAACATTTCAGGGGTGTCTTCGTCCTTCTGGGGAGTGTACAGACTGATCCAAATGCGAACTATCTCGGGACGGGCGTTCCAGAAGGAAATGTATTCTTCAACGTACTGGGGGCGCTCAAGCATTGGCCGGGTGATCGTCCCATGCATGTTTACCTGACATCCGGCAATGTTCTTCAGGATGCGGTCGTAGGTTGCTGGCTTGCGCCGCACGTCATGATGTTCAGGGAGACCATCCACAGAAACTGTCACTCGCACCCTTGGGATACTCATCCACTCCAGAGGAATCGGAATAACAGCACTTGTGACCACCATGGTGTGGACCTTCATGCTGCTTAATATCGGCAGTACGCGACTCAATTCGCGATGGCGAACCAGCGGCTCGCCGCCCACAAGAGAGACATGCAAAGGACGATGTTGCTGGACGAGACGCACGATGCCGTCCACCAATTCCTTGCCCCGGTAATCGCTCAGGCTTCGCAGGTTGACTGAGCCGCCCAGATGCATTTCGCCGTATGCATAGCAACCAGGACAACTGAGCGGGCATTCACGCGTAACTTCGATCGACATCAGTGGAGCGCTGCCCGTAAGAATCGATTTCCATGCTGCCAGCACTTCTAGAACATCCAGTCCTGGTCTGCTCTGCGTTTGGCTCACAAACTGCCTCCCATTCGAGGTGGTTCTCCGTCACGGGCGGGCGAAGACTCAGT
>Ga0070708_100003882_pt1 | contig 11734 bp, 12 predicted proteins | sample KBSK5503metaG_FD_65469 | JGI IMG/M metagenome (GOLD analysis project Ga0070708, IMG submission 65469) | Corn, switchgrass and miscanthus rhizosphere microbial communities from Kellogg Biological Station, Michigan, USA - KBS K5-50-3 metaG | ecosystem: Host-associated > Plants > Roots >...
GCACAACAAGAGTCCCTACGCTCGGGTGCCGATCGCGGGCGAGATCGTCTCCGACCTCGGGCTGCGCCCCGGGGACAGGCTCCGCGCCTCCCTTCGCGGCACCGAGTTCGAGGGCAAGGTCCACGGTTCGCTGAAGACGCCCGGTCTGCTCGTACCGATGGACGTCGTTTCGGCGCTCGGTTTGCGCGAAGGCCAAGGCGTGCGCGTCACCGTGCTCGGTCGCGCAAGCTGACCATCGGCGCTCAGCTCGTTCTCAGTCGGCCTCCGTACCCCCAACGGAAGGAATGAGCGGTCCTTCTCGCGCGTTTGTCCTGTTCAGACGTCTGCTTTGATTGAGGGGGGCGCTCCGCGGGTGTTACCCTTTGGCCCCCCGAGGCTCATGCGGCCGCTGTTCCATTCCGAACTAGGTTAGAGTCTCGTTCCGAGAGAAAAGGATCGGATCAAGTGCCACCGCTCGGTACGGGCAAGCGGCCTCCGCCGCAGAGCCCAATCGGACGACTCTTCCGCGGGCCGGCGATCTATTTCGTGCTGGTCCTTCTGCTGTTGTGGGCGTTCCTGTCTTTCGTTTCGACCACGCGGAACGTCAAGGACATCCGCCTCGACCAGTTCCAACAGCTGGTCCACGACGGACAGGTGGTCGACGCGACGATCTTCGATCGAGATCATCGAGTCGAAGGAAAGCTGAAGAACGGCACGAGCTACCGCGTCACCTACACACAGAACTACGACGACGACATCGTCAATCTCCTCTCGGAGCGCGACGATGTGCAGTTCAAGGTCGACATCCAGAAGGCGTCGCCGTTCCTGACCATCCTCGTTCAGTTACTGCCGTTCGCGATCATCATCCTGCTGTTCTTCTTCTTCATGAATCAGATGCAAGGCGGCGGCAACCGCGTGATGAGCTTCGGCAAAGCCAAGGCGCGGTTAGTAACCAAGGACATGCCGAAGGTGACGTTCAAGGACGTCGCCGGGGTCGATGAGGCCGTCGAGGAGCTGACGGAGGTCAAGGACTTCCTCGAGAATCCCGCCAAGTTCCAGGCCCTCGGCGCGAAGATCCCGAAGGGCGTCCTGTTGTACGGGCCCCCGGGCTCCGGGAAAACGCTTCTCGCGCGCGCCGTCGCCGGCGAAGCGGGCGTGCCCTTCTACTCGATCTCGGGATCGGACTTCGTCGAGATGTTCGTCGGCGTGGGCGCGGCGCGGGTGCGCGACTTGTTCGAGCAGGCGAAGACCAGCGCGCCGGCAATCGTGTTCGTCGACGAGATCGACGCGGTCGGGCGCCAGCGCGGCGCCGGTCTCGGCGGCGGGCACGACGAACGCGAACAAACGCTGAACCAGTTGCTCGTCGAGATGGACGGCTTCGACGTCAAGACGGGCGTGATCATGATCGCCGCGACGAACCGGCCGGACATCCTGGACCCGGCGCTCCTGCGTCCGGGTCGCTTCGACCGGCAGATCGTCGTCGACCGCCCAGACCTCAAGGGCCGTCGCAACATCCTCGAGGTCCACGCACGAGGGAAGCCGCTGTCTACCGATGCCGACCTCGAAGTGCTCGCGCGCCGTACGCCGGGCTTCACCGGCGCCGACCTCGCGAACGTGATGAACGAAGCCGCGCTGCTGACCGCGCGCGGCGGTAAGAAAGAGATCGGGATGCACGAGCTCGAGGAGTCGATCGATCGCGTGGTCGCCGGGCCCGAGCGCAAGTCGCGCGTCATCTCCGACAAGGAGAAGCGTGTGATCGCCTATCACGAAGCCGGGCATGCACTTGTCGGGCACGCCCTCCCGAACGCGGACCCGGTGCACAAGATCTCGATCATCCCCCGTGGCCGCGCGCTCGGCTACACGCTGTCGCTCCCGACCGAGGACAAGTTCCTCGTCACACGAAGCGAGATGGTCGACGATCTCGCGATGTTCCTCGGAGGCCGCGTCGCGGAGGAGCTCGTCTTCGACGACCCCACGACTGGAGCTCAGGACGACATCGACCGCGCGACGAAGATGGCACGGCAGATGGTCACCGAGTACGGCATGAGCGACAAGCTCGGACCTCTGACACTCGGTCAGAAACAGGAGCAAGTCTTCCTCGGCCGCGACTTCGCGTCGCACCCCGACTACTCGGACAACATCGCGTTCGAGATCGACAAGGAGATCCGCCGGCTGATCGACGAGGCTCACGCCGAAGCGCTCGAGATCATCACCCAGTACCGCCCTACGCTCGATGCGATCGTCGACGCCCTGCTCGAACGCGAGACGGTCGAGAAGAAGGAGTTGATGGAGCTCCTCTCGCCCGTGAAGAAGCGTCCCTCGCGCAGCATGAACGGCAAGGCCCGTGGCGGCCTCCCCGCGCCGGCCCGGCGCAGCGTCAAACGCGACGTCAAGTAGGCGCGGAGCGCCCGGACGGCCCGAAGTCGTGCGATAGAATCAGCCCATGCGCGAAGTGCTTCGACAGGCCAGGAACTACCACAAAAAATCGCAATTCCTGTCCCCGGGGGCACGGCCGTGGGTGCGAGCGCGTGTGCAATGGGAGTTCATGCGTCGCCACTCCTACGCGGTGTGGCCGCTGTACGGTCACGTTCTCCGCGCGTTCAAAGAGGGGCGACTGGAGCTCGAAGAGAACGTCACTCTTCTCGCCGGCTGCTGGCTGACGTTGCCGGGGGACGCTCGGATCCGGATCGGGCGCGGTGTGTGGGTCAACGGAAACGTGATGCTTCACTCTTACGGGCTCATCGAGATCGGCGAGTTCACGGCCATCTCTCGCGGCTCGCTCATCACTGACGCGACCCATCGCCGCGACAACCTCGATGTGGCGTTCGCAAAGCAGGGAATGATCGTCAAAGGGCCAACGGTCATCGGCCGGAACGTGTGGATCGGAAACAACGTCGCGATCATGGGCGGCGTCACGATCGGCGATCGGGCAGTCGTCGGCGCGAACAGTGTCGTGACGCGTGACGTCGAGCCCGGCGCGGTGGTTGGGGGTGTTCCGGCCCGTGTGATCAAGCGGGCGAAGTCGGATTCCGGCGTGGCCCCGGCACTCGATCCGACGGGCCCCACGGACATCACCGCCGCGCGGTGACCGGCCCGGCCGGTCGCGTCGGCTCCGTCGCCGCACTCCTCGGGCGAGCGCGAACAGAATGGTCGCTGCGCTCGGCCCGTGACCGAGGCGCCGAACGGTCTCTGGTGTGGATGCTCGGTTCACCGCGCACGGGGAGCACGTGGTTGGTGAACCTGCTGGCAACGAACCGGCGCGTCGTGCCCATCGACGAACCCGGTATCGGCTACCACCTCGGGCTATTCGTTGCCGATGTGATGGGCGCCCACCCGGCGACCTTCGAGGAGTCCCGCTTGCTCCTGCCGGCCGCCCGTGCCGACGACCGCCAATACTTTTTCTCGAAAGACTACGAACACATCTGGCGGCCCCGGCTGCGCATGCTCATCCTCACCCGGTTCCACGCGCAGATGCGCGATCGTGCGACCGAGAAGGGGATGAAACATCCTGTCGCCGTCATCAAGGAGCCGGCCGGCTCGCAGGTGGCCGAGTTCATCTTTTCGCTTCTACCAGCTTCGCGTCTGTTGTTCCTCGTCCGCGATCCCCGGGATGTCCTGGATTCGACACTCGACGCGGTACTGGGTGGCTCATGGCTCGCGAATCAGTTCGGCTCCAGCGGTCAGCTTTCTCGTGAGGAGCGCCTGGTCTTTCTGAGAGCCCAGGCCCACCGCTGGCTGGCGCGCACCGAGGTCGTCCAGAGAGTCTACGACCGCCTTCCAGCGGACCAGCGCTATCTCGTCCGCTACGAGGATCTGAGGGCCGATCCTTCGACGGTGGTTCGCGACGTCCTTCGGTGGCTCCGGCTCGATGTCGATGAGGCTCGTTTGGCGACGGCCGTCGAACAGCTTTCGTTCGAGGCTCTGCCCGACTCCGTTCGGGGCCAGGGAAAGTTCGCCCGGGCCGCCACGCCCGGCCTGTGGCGGGAGAACCTGACCGCCGAGGAACAGACTCTCATCCACGAGACGATCGGCGATGCTCTCGTCAAGCTCGGCTACGAGATTGGTTATCCTGGATCCCATGAGCTGGGATCCCGCGATCATCGTTGACGCGTCCGAAGCGCTCGCCGAGGAGCCCGATCGAACGAGTTCGACGGTGGATCGCGCGCGCGTCGAGTCGGCGGTGCGCGAGCTGCTGATCGCGATCGGCGACGATCCCGCGCGCGAAGGCGTCATCGAAACCCCGCGTCGCGTCGCCGAGGCCTACTCCGATCTTTTCGCGGGAACCGCGATCGATCCGGTGTCGGTTCTTGAACCGCTGCCCGACGAACGCGGAACCGGCCTGATCCTCGTCCGCGACATCCAGATGTACTCGGTGTGCGAACACCACTTGCTTCCGTTCTTCGGCTCCGCCGCGGTGGGTTACGTTCCCGGTGCCGACGGACGCATCACCGGCATCTCCAAACTTGCCCGCGTCGTCGAGGTTCTTGCGCGACGACCCCAGGTTCAGGAACGCCTCGTTCGGCAGGTAGCCGACGCGATGGAAACCGCCCTCGCGCCCGCCGGCGTCGCGGTCATCGTCGAAGCCGAACACCTGTGCATGACGATGCGCGGCGTCCGGAAGCCGGGAACGTCGGTCGTAACCACTGAATTCAGAGGACTGTTCGGCGAAGACGCGGCGGCACGGGCCGAGCTTCTCAGCCTGATCTAGCAGCCCGCGACGTTCAGATCGGTCCAAACCCCGTGGTGGTCAGACGGCCACAGGTGTGGGTGCGTCGGGCTGCTGCCCGGCGTGTCCGCGAACTTCTTGCTCGCAACCGGATCGAGTACGCACGATCCCGGCCGCGCGAACACGTAGTCGATCCGTTCGATCACGGTCGAGACGGCGGCGAGGATGTCTTGGTCCGAGGTGCACGCCGACGTGTCCACCGGGGGAGCGCATTTGGACGTGGGATTGCGATCCGCGTAGGTGTCGGTCCAGCCGGCGGTGTTCAGGAGCGTCACGACCGGTGGGAGGTCTTCGGTCGTGACGTTGCAGTCGCACGTGATGAAATGACGCGCGGGGTCGCCGTGTCGGAGGTCCATCTGACGGGAAAGCGCGATGAGCGCAACGGCTTGCTCGAATTTGCTCACGGTGCTGAGCGGGGTGATGTGGTGCGCCAAGTGCGTCGCGATGATGTCGCTCGGCCCGTGCGGTGTCGCGACGCGCGCCCACAGCGCTATGCGGTGGTCGAAGATCGCGGTTTCGTTGCACACGGGAACGTCGACCGGCGGACACGCCACGTACTCGGCCGGGAAACGCAGCGGCAGCCGGCGCATCTCGGCCCTGAGGATCGGGTAGCGGCTGAGCACCGCACTGCCTTCCTTGAACGAGGAATAGTTATCGGACGCCATGGACGCGATCACGTCGGAGATGGGCCCGCCGCCGCCCACATAGAGGTCTGGCTCGACGGGGAAATGCGGGTTGGAAAGAGCCCAGCACCAGTGCCACGAAACGCCCGTGATCTGCGCGAGGCGCGCCGCCATGCGCTCCGCGACCAAGCCGGACTGATGCCCGACGGCTCCCGCCGTCTTCGAAACCTCTTGCATCCCGAGGAGGTCGATGCCGTCGCCGGCGATCGCTTGCGCGGCGAGCTCGAGGCGATCGTCGAGCGTTGAGTGCGTGGGGTAGGCCGGCGTCTCTTCCAGGCCGTGGAGAACGTTGAACGTCGCGACGCGAAGTACCGCTTTGTCGCCTGCGTTCGCGGGCCCGGTCGCGATCCCGCACAGAGGCCGGTTCAACAGGATGGGCGTGGAGGTCGTCGCCCGCCCCGACCACGGAACCGCCACGAGCGCGAGCGCGAGCAGGCACGAAGCGGCTCGCATCCCCTTCGCAGCCATGCAATGGGGTTCGGCGCAGGGAGGGCTCGGTCCTGCCAACGCGCGGTGTTACGCTCGAAGCATGGAGCCTCGTGCGCGCGTCCTGGCGATCTCTACGGTCCGCGATCTCGCCTCCGCGGCGCCGTGGCTGCAGGGTCGCGACGTGGGGCGTCTATCGGGAGCGCATCCGAGTCGCGTGCTCCTCGTACAAGGTCTCGGCGAAGGCGACGCCGCTCGTGCCGCGGAGCTCATCGAAGAGTCCGGCGGAAATGCAGCGCGCGGAGGAGATCGTCTGGTGTGGAGCGCCACCCCAGGCGCGAACGCGATCCTTCTCGACCGGCTGCGACATGAACCGATGCTGGCCGCGTTCACCGGAGCCGTTTCGCTGTCGCTCGCGCGATGGAACGAGCCGTCGCACGACCTCGCGCTTCCCGACGGACGTGCGCTCCTGCTGAGCCAGCGAGTTCACGTCATGGGGATCGTGAACGTGACCCCCGACTCGTTCTCGGACGGCGGCCGCTTCCTCGACCCCGACACCGCGATAGAGCACGGCTTGCGGCTCGCGGACGAGGGCGCGGACCTACTCGACGTCGGCGGCGAATCGACCCGGCCCGGTGCGGAACCAGTCGCCGCAGAATCCGAAGCCGACCGTGTCGTCGGCGTCGTGGACGCGCTCGCGTCGAAGTCCGGGATCCCGGTGAGTATCGACACGACGAAAACGCCGGTCGCCCGCGCCGCTTTGGACGCCGGCGCCCAGATCCTGAACGACGTATCCGCGGGCCGCTTCGACCCGGAGATGTTTCCTCTCGCGGCCGAGCGGAGGACGCCGGTCGTGCTCATGCACATGCAGGGGGAGCCTCGAACCATGCAGCAGACCCCCGTCTACGGCGACGTCGTCGGGGAGATAACCCGGTACCTGGAGGATCGAGCGGAGGCGGCGGTGGCCGCCGGGATCGCGCGAGACAAGATCATCGTCGATCCGGGATTCGGGTTCGGCAAGACCCGCGAACACAACCTCGTACTGCTTCGTCGGATGCGTGAATTCCGCTGTCTTGGGTTCCCGATCCTCGCCGGAACGTCGCGGAAGAGCTTCGTCGGCGCCGTGCTTGGAGACCTTCCCGTCGATGAGCGTCTGGAGGGGACCGCAGCGACGGTTGCGCTCTCCGTCGCCAACGGCGCTTCGATCGTCCGGGTGCACGACGTGCGCGAGATGGCCAGAGTGGTGAGAATGGTGGAAGCGGTGCAGGCCGCCGTGGAGCCCGGCGACGGGCGCGGGTGAGGGGAAGACATGGATCCACAAGGAACCGACCTCGTCGAGATCCGCGGATTGAAGCTCCGCGGGCGCCACGGCGTGACCGAAGAAGAGCGCGCCGCCGAGCAACCGTTCATCGTCAACCTCGCCGCGCGGCTCGACTCGCGCCCGGCCGCGATCTTCGACGACATCTCCTCGACGCTCGACTACGACGAGGCGGTTCGCATCGTCGCGAAGATCGTCACGGGCGAGTCCTACTCGCTTCTCGAAACGCTCGCAGACCGTATCGCGCGGGCCATCCTCGCGAATCCGTTGGTGATGGACGTGTGGGTTCGCGTCGCGAAAACGCATGCGCCGCTGTCCGAGGATGTCGAGGAGGTCGCGGTCGAAGTCAGCCGTTCGCGCGACGACCTCGGCACTCTCGACGATTTGCGGTAGCCGGCGGATGCGCGCGTTCATCGGCCTCGGCTCGAACATGGGGGACCGTGCGGAGAATCTCCGCAACGCGATACGAGCGCTGATCGCGACGCCGAGCATCGAGGTCGCGCAGGTGTCTTCGATCTACGAGACCGAGCCGGTCGGCGGCCCGAGCCAGCCCGACTACCTGAACGCGGTCGTGGAGATCGATACTCAGCTTGGGCCGCGAGCCATCTTCGAAGCGTGCATGACGATCGAGCACGCGCTCGGCAGGGAGCGCGCGAGCGAGGAGCATTGGGGTCCGCGTGCGATCGACCTCGATCTGCTCACGTGCGGGGACCTCGTCGTGTCCGATCCCGACCTCGAGATCCCGCACCCGCGCATCGCGGAGCGCGCGTTCGTGCTCGTCCCCTTCTCGGAGATCGCGCCCTACGTCGACGTCGTCGGTTTGGGAAAGGTTCACGAGCTCGAGGAGCGTCTCCTCGTCTCGCACTCGGTCAAGCCCGTCGGCGTACTGCGCTAGGCGAATCCGGCACCTATGGGCTGCTAAACTCGTTGTTGTAACGAGCCGTACGAACGGTACCCGGCGACGGGACCGGAACGGAGGGCACGTGAGTTATCCGTTCGGCCCCTCTTCAGGAGGGGCTTCTTCATCCGGGCTGCCGGCGTTGCCGCTCGACGTTGCGATCGTCGGAGCCGGACGCGTCGGTTGCTCGATCGGGCGGGCGCTCCTCGCGCGGGGGCATCGCGTCGTCGCCGCCAGCGTCGCCAGCCAGGGCTCCGCCCACCGCGTGCTGAGCGTCCTCGGTCACGTCCCAATCGTCGATCCGGCGGACGCGCCGCTCGCCGCGAACGTCGTGGTGATCGCCGTTCCGGACGACGCGCTTGCCGAGACCGCGACGCGCGTCGCGAGCGGCGAATGCGAAGGCGCCGTGGTGATCCACACGAGCGGCATCCACGGAACCGGTGTGCTGGCGCCGTGCGGGGCGAACGTGGCGGCCGTTCACCCCGCCCAGACCATCCCCGAACCGACGACCGATCTGACCGGCGTCTACTTCGGCGTCACCGCTCCCGACCACATTCGCGAGTGGGCCGCGTGGTTCGTCGCCGAACTCGGCGGCATCTCCTTCGACGTTCCGGAGGAGCATCGTGCGCTGTATCACGCGGCGCTCTCGATGGCGTCGAACTTCACCGTCGCTCTCGCGGCGGACGCGGCGGACCTCCTCGGCGACGCGAAAGCGCTGGCGCCGCTCCTTCGACAGACCGTCGAGAACGTCATCCGGCTGGGCGGCGACGCCGCGCTGACCGGGCCCGTCGTGCGCGGGGACGCCGGTACCGTGCGAGCGCACGTTGCCTCCCTGACCAAGCAGGCGCCGCATCTCCTCGAGTCCTACGTCGCCAATGCTCGCCGTGCGCTCGATCGCGCGGTGAAGGCGGGAAGGATCGACCCGGCGAAGGCGAAGGATGTCGCCGACGCGCTCGAAGAGGCACTCGTGCGATGACCGCCCGGCCTCGCGTGATCGAGCGCATCGCCGAACTGCGCGTGACGCTCGACGGCGAACGAGCGAATGGCAGACGCGTCGGCTTCGTTCCGACGATGGGCTTCCTGCACGCGGGTCACGCGAGCCTCATGCGTCGCGCGCGGCACGAGAATGACGTCGTCCTCGTCAGCATCTTCGTCAACCCGCTCCAGTTCGGTCCGAAGGAAGACTTCGCGGCGTACCCGCGCGATCTCGAACGCGACCTCGCGATCTGCGCCCGCGAGGGGGTCGACGTGGTCTTCCACCCGACCGTCGATGAGATGTACCCGGAGCCCATGAAGGTGACGGTCTCGGCCGGCGAGATCGGAACGATCCTTGAAGGGCGGACGCGGCCCGGCCATTTCGACGGCGTCGCGACCGTGGTGAGTAAGCTGTTCAACATCGCCGGGCCGTCTCGCGCTTACTTCGGCGAGAAGGACGCCCAGCAACTCGTGGTGATCAAGCGGCTCGCCCGCTCTCTCGATTTCCCGGTCGAAGTGATCGGCTGTCCGACGGTCCGGGAACCGGACGGCCTGGCGATGTCGAGCCGCAACATCTACCTCGAGCCCACCGAACGCCGGGCCGCGACGGTCCTCAAGACGGCGCTCGATCGAGGGGCCAGGCTCCTGACCGACGGCGAGCGCTCGGGCGCGAAGGTCGGGGAGGCCATGCGCGAAACGATCGCCGGCGAGCCGCTCGCCACGCTGGATTACGCGGTCTGCGTCGACCCGGTTTCCCTGGACGAACCGGCAGAGGCGGACGGCCCGGTCCTGCTGGCCGTGGCCGCCCGGGTTGGCAAGGCTCGATTGATAGATAATATGACGGTCAGCCCGGCGTCCTCACGGGACGCCCGGACGGGGACCTCCGCCTCGGAGGCCTCGATCACGAAAGGGTGAGGGATCAGATGCAGCGAACGATGCTCAAATCAAAGATCCATCGCGCCACGATCACGGACGCGAACGTCGACTACGTGGGCTCGATCACGATCGACACCGATCTCATGATGGCGGCCGACATCCTCCCGTACGAGAAGGTCCACGTCGTCGACGTCGACAACGGGGCACGCCTCGAGACGTACGCGATCGAGGGGCCCTCGGGATCAGGCGCGATCGAGATGAACGGCGCCGCGGCGCTGCTCATCGGAAAGGGCGACCGAGTCATCATCATGAGCTACGCGCAGATCGACGACGCCGAGGCGCGGAAGCTCCGCCCGACCGTCGTGCTCGTCGACGAGCAGAACCGCCCGACCTCGATCACCGACCAGATCAACTCTGGCGAGATCCATCCGGGCGAAGTCTTTCTGACCGCCGAGTAACCGCGTGATCGACGATCCGGTCCACGAGACCGTCCATCGAGCGCTCGCGGAAGACCTCGGCCTCGGCGACGAGTCCGATCTCACGACGACGGCCATCGTTCCCGCGGACGCTCGCGGCGCGGCCACACTCATCGCCAAGCAAGACGCCGTGCTGGCCGGGACCGCACCGTTCGAGCTCGCCTTCATGGAGTTCGACCGCGACGTGATCGTGCAATGGAACGCGAAGCAAGGCGACCGAGTGCGGGCCGGCGACGTCGTGGCGACCGTCGAGGGAAACCTCCGGGCGATCCTCATCGCCGAACGGACCGCACTGAACTTCATCCAGCGCGCGTCGGGCGTCGCGACGCACACGCGCCGCTTCGTCGAGGCTGCCGGCGGCACCGACGTGCGGGACACCCGCAAGACCATCCCGGGCATGCGGATCCTCCAGAAAGCAGCCGTGCGCGCGGGCGGCGGCGTCAACCATCGGATGGGCCTCCACGACGCGATCCTGATCAAGGACAACCACATCGCGTACGCCGGAGGCGTCTCCGAGGCGATCCGCCGGGTGCGCGAGGCCTATCCGGCTCTGTGGATCGAGGTCGAATGTGAGCGCCTCGACCAGGTCCGGGAGGCGCTCGATGCGGGAGCGAACGAGCTCTTGCTCGACAACATGGATCCGGCCACGACGGCCGAGGCCGTGAAGCTGGCGAAAGGCCGCGCGAAGACCGAAGCGTCGGGGGGCGTGACCCTCGAAACGATCGGAGCCATCGCGCGCACCGGGGTGGATTCGATCTCCGTGGGCGCGATCACGCACTCCGCGCCGGCCGTGGATTTCAGCTTGGAGGTTTTCTCCGATGTTGCTCGCGGTTGACGTCGGCAACACCCAGACGACGATCGGCATGTTCGAGCGCGAGCGCCTCGAGCAGCACTGGCGCATCTCCTCGTCCGCCGATCGCACCGCCGACGAGCTCGCGCTGATCATCCAAGGCCTGCTCGATCAGGTCGGGATGTCGTTCTCGCGGCAGATCACCGGCGTCGTGATCGCGAGCGTCGTGCCGCGACTTACCCAAGCGACCCGCGAGATGACCGAGCGCTACTTCCGTTTCCCGCCGGTGATCGTCGAGCCGGGGGTCAAGACGGGGATGCCGATCCTCACCGACAACCCGAAGGAGGTCGGCGCCGACCGCGTCGTGAACTCGGTCGCCGCGTTCGAGACCTACGGCGGGCCGTGCATCGTCGTCGACTTCGGGACCGCGACGACGTTCGACGCGGTCGCCCCCGACGGCGCCTTCGTGGGTGGCGCGATCGCACCCGGGCTGGCGCTCGGCCACGATGCCCTGGCAGGGCGTACCGCTAGCCTCCCCCGCGTCGAGCTGCGGGTCCCCGACCGGGCGATCGGGCGCGACACGGTCT
>Ga0070708_100003885_pt1 | contig 11731 bp, 18 predicted proteins | sample KBSK5503metaG_FD_65469 | JGI IMG/M metagenome (GOLD analysis project Ga0070708, IMG submission 65469) | Corn, switchgrass and miscanthus rhizosphere microbial communities from Kellogg Biological Station, Michigan, USA - KBS K5-50-3 metaG | ecosystem: Host-associated > Plants > Roots >...
GCTCTCGGGAAGCCCTTCTACGAGCATTGTTCCGAGCTTCGTGGTAAGACCTCTGCCTGGCTGTTTTCACAACGCGGTTCTCGGTCACCGCAGCGCTTTTCAAAAAGCAATTCTCGGACGGGCTCCTAGGCTAAAAGCAAGAATTGATCCTGAACACTTGAGACGAATTGAAGAGCTGGAGAAAGGTGGTCTGTTCGGCAAGGGAAATGCTTGGGAACATGCACGCTATCCACCGGAGTACATGCAATTGGTAGGCGCTTATGCCTACTACCCATGGTTTTACGAAGAGCATACGACGGCCAATTACAACCCCGGCAGCTTCGGCTTGTCCTGGGACGTATACGGGAGATGTCGGGCTCAAACGGCGAGTTCGTTATTGACGGGAATATGACATCCGTCGAGTATGCCGACAAACTCAGGTCACTCCATGTTCCAACGCTTGTGATTGCAGGTGAGGATGACCCGGTGACGTTAGACATATTGAGGGGGATCAGCGCCAGAATTGAGGGATCTAAACTGGCGATCTTGCCAGGAACCAAGCACTTCACATTTGTGGATCAAACGTCCCTGTTCAACCAGACTGTCAATGGGTTCATCCACCAATCGCGCGCGCTCCCGTAAATGCGGATGGCAAGAACGCTACGGGAATTGGCGTTCTCGCTTCTCGCGCTGGTTCCAATGAAGATTTATGTTCGCGTTGAGCCGTTGCTGAGGCTCAGGAGAGATAAGATGCTCAAGCTTAGCCTACTTGCCCGTTTGGAAGCGAAACCAGGAAAGGAACATGATGTTGCTGCATTTCTGCAGCAAGGTCTTGAAATGGCCAATCGCGAGACCGCTACTCCGTTATGGTTTGCTCTCAGGCTTGGCCCAACCACTTTTGCTGTCTTTGATGCTTTTCATGATGAGGCAGGACGAGAGAACCATCTGAACGGGCCAATTGCCAAGGCCCTGATGTCGCAGGCGGCCAGTCTCCTGGCAGCACCTCCTGTAATCGAACGCGCCGAGGTAATTGGCGCCAAGGTGCAGCAATAAACCTGTCGCGCTGGATTATGCAACGTCTTCGATGATGCAGTTTGTGAAGAAATGACTACCCTTGTGCTGAGGAACGATTTGCAGCGTTCAAGGTCAGGATAGCAGGGTAGTTCTTACTTGATTGCCGTAGTTGCTGCGCTGATCGGTGAGTCCTTATTGGCGGTAAGTGGGCATGGCCCTGGCGCTCGTCGCGGTCCCCTGTTATGTTGCGGTGACAACGATCAAAAGCGCTCGGCGATGACTCTGCCCAGCCTCCAATCGCTCCTTTTGGGAAGGAAACTCACTATGGCTCGTCGTGTATTCTCCCTCGCCGCCCATGTGTCGCTGGCGATGGTGCTTCTGCAAGCGTTCGCTCTCGCACAAGAAACTCGCGATGGACTCTCCACAGCCGATCCTGCTCAAGAAGGATTTTCCGGGCAGCGCCTGGGCGAAATGGAAAAAGCCATACAGAGCGGCGACTTCAAGCAAATCACCAGCGTTCTCATTGCTCGACATGGAAGCATCGTCTACGAACATTATTTCGACAACGGCGGCATCGAAGCCCTGAGAAACACACGCTCTGCCGCCAAGACCCTTACCAGCGCTTTTGTCGGCTTGGCGATCGATCACCATCTTCTGCCCGGAGCACAGGCACGGGTGATGGACTATTTCCGCGATAAACAGCCGCTACAGAATCCCGATGCCCGCAAGAATGAAATCACGATTGAAGACTTCCTGACCATGAGTTCCCTACTGGAATGCGACGATGACAACCAGTTCTCCCGCGGGAACGAAGAACGTATGTATCTAGTTGAAGATTGGGCAAAGTTCACACTGGACTTACCGATTCGCGGCTTCCCGAGCTGGGTTGATGAGCCCAAAGATTCTCCTTATGGCCGAAGCTGGCAATACTGCACTGCCGGGCCAACAACACTCGGTGTGCTGCTGGAACGCGCAATTAAACAACCGCTTCGTGACTTCGCGCGCGAGAATTTATTCGCGCCGCTCGGCATCTCGCGCGTGCAGTGGCAGTTTCAGCCAACCGGTGCGGCAATGACCGGCGGCGGGCTCAGCTTGCGCACTCGCGACCTGTTCAAGTTCGCGCAGCTCTATCTCAACGGAGGCATCTGGGCGGGCAAACGGGTTCTTTCCGCCGAATGGGTCAAAGCTTCACTTACACCCCACGCGAATGCCCGCCAAGACACTGACTACGGCTATCTGTGGTGGCTTCAAACGTTTCACAGTGGCGACCGCACTTGGCCTTCCTGGGGGATGTACGGAACTGGTGGGAATAAAGTCGTGGTGTTCCCGAATCAGGAAGTAGTCCTCGTGATCACCACAACGAATTTTCGCGTTCCGGGCGCCGCCGCGCTGAGCGACAAATTGATCAGCGATTACATATTGAATGCAGAGGGGCCAACGAAGTAACACTTGAATCCTGCGACTTGAGTACCGCCGGAGGACCGCCGAGGTCAAGGTGACTCCGCTCCATCAGCGCCGTTGCGGGCTTCGCTACCCCAAAGTCCAGCAGCTTCGCTCCGGTCCTCGTCAGCATCACGTTCCCAGGCTTCACATCCCAATGCACCACGCCATTGCGATGCGCCGCATCCAGTGCACTCGCAATCTGCACTGCGTACTTCAGCACCTCTTCAATCGGCAACGGCCCTTTCTCCAGACGCTTCGCCAGCGTCTCTCCCTCGACACACTCCATCACCAAATAATCCAAGCCATCCTGTGAGCCAACGTCATAAAGCGTGCAAATGTTTGGGTGGTTCAAGCTGGAGATCGTCTTCGCCTCCCGCTGAAACCGCTGCTTCCGCTCAGAATCTGCGGACATATCTTTAGGCAAAATCTTGATGGCGACGTCCCGGCCGAGGCGCGTGTCCCGCGCGCGGTACACCTCCCCATCCCGCCAGTGCCCAGCGGCGCCTGTATTTCATAGGGGCCTAGCTTCGTACCAGAGGTGAGGGCCATAAGAGCCGCAATTATAGTCTTCGGCAAGAGCTTCGCAGATGCCACGATTCTGGATGGTTGGTCGGCTAACCGGAAGCTACCCCACTCGCAGAGAGCGTTGTCCCCAGCCCGAGCTGCTTAAGGAATTGAGTTCTTGCGGTTTCTTATACATGCTTGGCGCATGGCGACTTCAAGGGAGAACTGGAAGGTACTTCTATCGCTACTTCCTGCAGGGTGGCAGCAGGCAGCACTGGAGTCCGGTGCCGTCAAGCGCCGGCGCGGATTCTCTTCTCCTGAGGCACTGTTGCGGACATTACTGCTGCACGTTTGCCTAGGATATTCCTTGCGGGAGACAGTAGTGAGAGCACGATTGGCGGATTGGGTCAATGTGTCCGATGTGGCTTTGCTCAAACGCATGCGCAATAGCGAGCAATGGCTACGTTTCTTGTGCATCGCACTCCTTCGGGAGAGCGGGGCTCTTGTGCTCGAAAAAACGGTCGGCGCAGTTCGGGTCGTGGATGGCACGAATGTCAAGGAACCCGGTAAAACTGGGAGCCAGTGGCGAATTCTGTACAGCCTCCAATTACCAAGTTTGATGTGTGACTTCTTGGAAGTAACGGCATCGGATGGCGAAGGCAACGGAGAGTCGTTGAACCGCCTGTCTGTAGCTCGACACGAACTGATTCTTGCGGATGCTGGCTACTGTTCCGTTGCTGGGATCGAGTATGTCCAGCAAAAGGGGCGCCGATGTGCTGGTTCGCGTAAATCCTCAAGCCTTCGTGGCATACTCGCACCTAGGCAAACGCTTCACTCTCCTAAGACGATTGCGGGGGTTATCCAAAACGGGACAGGTCGGAGAGTGGCAAGTCACTCTGCATGGCCCGACGTCCTCGTTCAGAGGCCGAGTGTGTGCCGTGCGGAAGAGCGAACACGCAATTGAGCAGGCTCATCGGCGCTTGTATCGCCGGGCCAGTAAGAAGCAAATGAGCACCAAGCCCGAGACGTTGGAAGTCGCCAAGTACGTGGTTGTGTTCACGACTCGCAACAGTATATCGGCGGCAGAGATCTTGGAGTGGTACCGGACGCGCTGGCAAATTGAGTTGGTATTTAAGCAATTGAAGAGCCTGGTCCGACTGGGTCACTTGCCCAAACACGACGACCGCAGTTCTCGGGCCTGGCTACACGGGAAACTGCTGGTCGCCCTGCTCACGCAAAAGCTGATGCGCATTGGTCGCGATATTTCCCCCTGAGGATGCATTCTTTCGCGCTCGACAACCCCTGAGCCGGTGGCGTGAATTCAGCTTCGCCCTCCATCAAGTCCAGCACGCCATTGAGCCCCGTTTGTCTCTGAAACATACGCTCCTCAACTGGAATGGAATTGCGCGAGCCCTCGCGGAAAATCCGCGCGTCCGGTCGCTACAGTGCTCCACATTTGGGCCTTGAAGAGATACAAGATTGGCGGAGTGTGCCGTCCTGCAATTGCTGCTCGGCTTGCCCAGACGCTTCAGATCGCAGTCGAAGGCATGCGGCCGGGGAGCTTTTGACTTCATCACGAAACCTTGAACGGCGTGTAAATTCAGCTTGACATTGTAAATTGCAATATGCAAATGTATTAATCTAATGGCCGAACTGAGTCAATTCAAGGCAGAGTTCTTCAAAGCACTCGCTCACCCCTTGCGAATCAGGATCTTGGACGAGTTGCGCCGCGGCGAAGTCGGCGTGAATGAGCTTTGCTTGCGCCTGGACGTGGAACAAAGCACGCTATCGCAGCAATTAGCCGTCCTGAGGACCCGGAGCATTGTTGTGGGCAGGAAAGACGGACAGAGTGTTTTGTATTCGGTTCGCGACCCGGAAATCTTCAAGCTGTTGGATGTCGCCAAGAAGATTTTTAACAACCACCTGATCGACGTAAAAGACCTGTTGTCGCAGTTGGCCGTCACTTCTGCCAGCAGAGGCTAGGCCGTATTTTTTGTGAGCGTATATTCACATATCGTAATATTAGGTACTTCAGTTTTATTCGCCGGCGACCTGTTGCCGGTACAAGGCCGGACAGCCTGTTCTCCGGCGCCTCCTGTTTTGCAAGCGGGGCTTCCTCCAAAAAGGAGCCCGAGTGTGGTGCCTTCCGAATCTCTCTTCAGTCAGCAGGAGGCTTCCGGCCTCAACCCTTCCAAAGCCTCCGGTACTGTCTCCCCGGCAGCTTCCGTCGCAATCTCAGATCCTCCTTTTCTCAGGCACCCGATCCAGTTCGGCCCGAACAGCCTTGAACTAACCGCTGCAGGGAGGAACATGCTGAAACGAGCGGCCGCTTGGCTGCGACAGCACCGCGAAGTGCGAATTCTGATAGTCGGTTCGTGTGATTCGGGAGGCTCGGAGACCTGCAGACACGCATTGGCTGAAGCACGCGGCGCAGTGGTCCGGAAGTTTCTGGGAAGTTCTGGCATTAGCTCCGATCAAATCGTTGGAGTCAAAGGTTGGGACAATCTTGATCAAAGCTGCCAGACCTCCGATATCGAGTGCCAGCAATTCAATCGCAGTGTCCGCATATTCATGGCCAGTTCTGTTGGACCCTAGAAGGAGAAACCTCTGATGCGCGGTTCAGTTACGCGAATTTCGCGGGACGGTGCAGGCAGCATTTTGGTCGAAGACGGGAAGGAAATCCACTTTGAGCGGTCTGGGGCAAGCCGCAACGGAGTAGATGAGCTCAGGGTTGGTCACTGGGTGGAGTTTGAACTTCAATACGGGTTTGAGCAGCCATGTGCGGTAAACGTCAAGCGGTTGCAGCGCGATGCCGGCCAACGTCCAGGAACACCGATTGGCTCGTAGTTAGAGGACTCACGAGATGGTGATAGGAGCTACTCAGGAGAGCAGTGCGGTTGCAGCGCGAAGCTTCGTGATTTGGGGAGAGGAGCTTTCCAAGAAGGGGCGGTATGGAGCCGCCGAGAAACTCTATCAACGCGCGCGGGGTCTGGTTGAGAGGACGCTGGGGCAGCAACATCCCATGATGGCTGAGGTGCTGGAGTGCTACTCCGACCTGCTTGTAAGGACCAATCGCTCAGCGGAAGGAATTGCGATGAAGAGCCGCTCGGAAGCGATCTGGAGGGCTTACGCTGCTCGTTCCTGTCGAACTCTCGTTCAGGCCCACCCATTTCCAGCTTACAGCGCAGAACGAGAAGGTTCTGATTAATGCCGGGGGTGAGGAGCAACGGTTTGCATGACGCGGAAGACGCTGTCCGCCAACAAGGGCACAGTCGGCAATTGGGCCAGTTCGACGTCCAGTAACGGGGTGGTTCGTGTCCGGGCATTTCATATTCGGCGTCCGCCGGTGGTGGGACTTGACCGCCGCTGGGGGGCTGTCACAGGGATGTTTGGCTTACAAGGAGAGGCCCTAAATGTACTTTCCTGCGGAACACTTACTCGACAAGCTGCAAATCTCAGCCCAGGAGCTCAGCAACTTGGAGCAAAAAGGGATCGTTAAGGGAATCGCCAGGGCGGGGCGTGTTTTTTACTCCTCTCGGGATCTGTACCGGCTCAAGGGAATCCTCCTCTTCATGACTCGTGGTTTGTCGCTCGAAGAGGCGCAAAGGCGAGTTGACCACCCTGTGGAGGAAAGGTCTGCGGCCGAGAGTCGCAGATAGACGAGAGGATACCGATGCGAGCACAGGCGCGGATGAAATTATGGCGCGAGGGGTCGGTCAATGGCTTTCTGCTCTGCACGGTTCTCGCCAAGCAGACCCGACGCTTGGGACGGCTGATGCCGGATAGGCGCATACCCGAACTGATCACGATTGCATTGAAAAATTGCGCTGACTACGAGCTGGCGCTTGACGTTGATGCAGGAGTACCTGAAGTCGTGCGCGAGGAGGCGATGCAGATAGGCCGGCTAACGCGGCGTCCGGAACCCGTCGTTGCTTGGAGCCCTGAGCAAGTTGAGAGGAGTGAGATTGCAGATGCAGTCGCGGCCAATGGTGGGCAAATCGCCACTGAAGGTGTGGCCGCAGCCGACGCATCCCCTTTTGGCGAGGGTGCAACTGGCGCTCACCTTCCTGTGGGCAGCCGTGCCGATTCCCCTGATTTTCGCCGTAATCTACATAGTGTTCAAAGGAAACATTCGATGACTAATTCCAATGGCGTGGACCCGATTCATCTCAGGCAGCTTCGAGCGATGGCAGAGAACCTGTGCACACAAGCAAAGCAGCATCGCGAAAACCACAACTACCTTGTGGCCTATGGACTCTACGGTCGTGCACTCTCCGTTGCGCAGGAGATCCACACGCCCGAGAATGATGGGAACGTTCTTGTCACTCGAATCCGCGCAGACCAGCAAGCTGTTTTCCAAATGCTGCACTCTGGAGAGATTGGTCTGGAGAAACCTCCATCGGAGAAAGCACAGAAGGTTGGCCGATAGAGTTCATGGCTCCACCAAATATCGAAGCACCTCTGCCGCTTGCAGCTACACTACACACTATGAAAGTTGCCCAACCTCGTACAGGAGATTCTCATTCCCTTCGACCGCTTAAACGGGAGAGTATCCGGAACGATTCGACATTAGAAAAATAACTATGAACAATTGGCTACCGAAATCTGTGCTCTGTCTCAAGTCTTACACGAAACGTATGTTCGTGGCGGACCTTCTTGCCGGTATCACCGTTGGCCTCGTCGCGCTTCCCTTAGCGATGGCCTTCGCCATCGCATCGGGTGTGCCCCCTCAAACGGGTCTGTATTGCGCAATCGTCGCAGGCTTTGCGATCTCTGCTCTGGGAGGATCTTCAACTCAGATCGGCGGTCCAACGGGTGCATTCGTCGTCGTGGTATTTGGCATTGTTGCAAACCACGGCGTTGACGGCCTCTTCATGTGCACCCTAATGGCTGGAGTTCTGCTTCTGATCTTGGGCGCGACAGGCTTAGGAACTGCGGTTAAGTTCATACCGCGCCCCGTGGTCGTTGGTTTTACGAACGGCATTGCCGTCATCATCGCGAGCACGCAAATCAAAGACTTCTTCGGGCTGAAGATAGACAAGGTTCCAGGTGAATTCGGATCACGCATTCTGACGTATGCGCATAACTTTTCATCGCTCTCGCCGCTGGAAACAACCCTAGCAGTTGGCGCGCTCGTCTTGATTATCCTCTTCATGATATTTGCGAAAAGAGTTCCTGGTTACATCGTTGCGTTGTTTGCCGGAACCGCAGCGGTGGTTATCTTCAAACTCCCAGTTGAAACCATTGGCACGCGCTTTGGCGGAATCCCCTCCGGACTTCCCAAGCTCATAATTCCTCACTTTCGGCTGGACCTGTTGCGTCCGCTGATCTCCCCAGCCATCACCGTCGCCATGCTGGGTGCGATCGAATCGCTGATGTCGGCGGTGGTTTCCGATCGCATGAGCGGCGATAAGCACAACCCTAACGTTGAACTTGTCGGCCAGGGAGTTGCCAACATTCTCTCGCCACTGTTCGGAGGACTGCCGGCCACAGGAGCCATCGCTCGCACCGCCACCAACATTCGCTCCGGCGCCAAAACGCCCGTCGCTGGCATGGTCCACGCTCTCACCCTTCTCGCGATCGTTGTCTTCGCCGCGCCCCTGGCCCGGTTTATTCCGCTGTCCGTTCTAGCGGCCATCCTGCTGGTGGTTTCCTACAACATGGGCGAATGGCGGGAGATTCCGGAGCTCTTCAAGCAGTCCCGGTTTGAGATTGTCGCCTGGTTGGTGACGTTTATGCTGACCGTCTTCGCCGATCTGACCGTCGCCGTTGAAGCCGGCATGATCTTGGCAGTGCTCGTGTTCATCCGGAAAGTCACACAGACTACCACGGTATCAGAGGTGACCGCCGAGTACATTCGTGAGGGGCATGTTCATATCCTGCAGCACAAAGAAATCCCGGCTTACGTCAGTATCTTCAGGATTCATGGCCCCTTCCTGTTTGGCGCAACCGACAAGCTGGATGTCATCGTCAGCCGCCTGCCCGATCTGCCGCTTATTCTTATTCTTAGGCTGCGGAATATGACCGCCATCGATTCCACGGGCCTGCAGGCACTGGAGAATTTTGCCGACCGCGTGCACGAATCGGGCCGGCAACTCATTCTTTGTGGGGCACGAGAGCAGCCGGAGATGCGAATGCACGAGGCCGAATTCCATGAGCATGTAGGCGAGGAGAACATCTGCCACAGCGTTGCCGAAGCCCTCGATCGGGCAAGGACCTTATACCCGGAAGCCGTAAAGCGCCTTCCCGCGGGGACCACCTGGGGCCGAAGAAGCACAGATGCTTCGCTGGCCGCACCAGCCGTGGCAGGATCATCGGGTGCCGAGTCTTAGCACTGGGAATGGAAGGCGGATACTGTTGCAGACTTAGTGAGGACACGTATGGCCTGCACAAAATCCGTGGAGTCAAGCTATCTGACAAATCTACCATCGCGCCACGGTGAAAACATCTCGTGAATATGCTTTCGCTTCATACGGTCTTCGGGCTTAGCCTTGCCGCGTATGCGCTCGGGGCTTTCACTTCTCTGCTGAGCTGGAGAAAACCGGCGCTGGCCCGACGTATCTGTTGCAGCGCCGCCTTGGCAGGCGCTGCACTGGGAGGACTAACCTCCGTTCTCGGCATTCTTCGCGACACGCCGGTGGCGTGGTCGGTTCCTTCGGGAATTCCCCTCTTTTCCTACAGCTTCTCCTACGGTGCCCTGGCCGGCTTCTTCAATCTGGCGCTGGCGATCCCGGTAGCCGCTGTCTCAATTTATTCCTTCGGCTACTTGAAGGAATTCGAAGGCAAGAGGAACATCAGCGTCTTCGCATCTTTATTCCATCTCTTACTTCTCAGCTTGACGATTGTCTTTACCGCTGCGAATGCCTTTCTGTTCCTGATTGCATGGGAACTCATGGCGCTTGCCGCCTACGGGCTTGTGACGTTTTACCATGAAGACCACGAGAGCCGGCGAGCGGGGCTGCTTTACATCGTCATGGCGCACATTGACGCCGGTTGCTTGCTGCTTGGTTTCGCTCTGTTGATCCAGGCCAGCGGCAGCGCCGAATTCGCCAGCTTCCGTCCCATCGCCGCCCAACTCAACAGCGGCCAGCAAACCGCTGCGTTTGTTCTGTTCTTCGTGGGATTCGGCATTAAAGCGGGTGTCATTCCCTTCCATATCTGGCTGCCCGTCGGCCCATCCGGTGGCGCCGAGCAATGTTTCGGCTCTGCTTTCCGGCATCGTGATCAAGACTGGCATCTACGGAATGACCCGCATTTTCCTGGATTCGCTGGGAGGAGTGCCCTCCTGGGCCGGTTTGCTGGTGCTCATCGTGGGAGTCATCTCTGCAGTTCTCGGCGTCTTGTATGCCTTGATGGAACACGATCTCAAACAACTCCTCGCGTACCACAGTATTGAGAACATTGGGATCATTCTCATGGGCCTGGGCGCAACTTTGATCTTCCGGGTGGCGGGGCATCCGCTGCTGGCCGGAGTGGCCCTGGTCGCGGCGATGTTTCACACCCTGAATCACGCCATCTTCAAGTGTTTGCTGTTCCTCGGAGCAGGGTCGGTGCTTCATTCCACCGGTACGCGAAACATGGAGAAGATGGGAGGCCTCATCGGGCCCATGCCGGTGACCGCGTTTTGTTTTCTAATTGGAGCGGTGGCCATCTCCGGCCTTCCCCGCTGAACGGATTTGTCAGTGAGTGGCTGACCTATCAGGCGCTCTTGGCGGGATTCGGCGCGATCAACGGCTTGACGCGAATCCTGTTTCCGCTGGCTGGCTCGATGCTGGCGTTGACCGGGGCACTGGCGCAGCTTGCTTCGTGAAAGCCTTCGCCATCACTTTCTTGGCGCTGCCGCGGGGGGCCGAGTCCAGCCATGCCCACGAGTCGCCCCGGACCATGCTGGTTGGCATGGGCTGGCTGACGCTGGCCCGCGCCGCCCTGGGCTTAGGTGCGATCTGGTTTCTCCCGCTATTTGACGCGATGACTGAACAACTGCTCGGACAGCGAGTCGCCTCCCATCTGGTGACTGGCCATGGGCTGGTGCTCTCCGCAGGCATGCGTACCAGTGGCACGGTGTCGCCGGCCGTCATCGCGGCTGGACTCCTGGTTCTAATCCTCCCTGTTGCTCTTCTAGTAGCAATCGGGGTGAGGAGGTTCGGGCGCAAGCGCGGACCAGTGTGGGACTGCGGCTTGCCGGCAAAAAGAGGTGACCAGGTAATAGAGAACTTTAGCATGTGCGCTCGCTGATGCGCTGAATGAGGCGACCTATTGGAGCGAGAGCGGTATAGATTGACGGCAGGGCCCCATTCGCGGCCACAAGCGCAATGCCTGCTCCATTCTTCTACCGCTGCGCGGCAGTTGTGAGGTCAATGGTCTTGCCGATCTCCGTGACCTTGGTGGCAGGAAAACCACTTAGTTCCGCGTGCCGGTGAATGACCGTCTCATCTTTGACCAGATATACACAGAACATCTTGTCGGCAGCCAGAAAGGAGCAACATTTTCAATTGATTCGCAACGGCTTTGAGGATGCTCCCTTTTAAGCCGTTTCTTTCCGTCGCCAGAGCTTGGAAATTCTCAAGAATGTCCCCGTGTCAGGCAAAGGGGTTGGAGATCGTCACACCTCCAATTTGCTGCCCATCCTGAAAGTCTTCACTGTAAAGAACGTCACATTGACCTTCGATCGCCGAAGCGACAATCAACGAATCGTACCAAGGCAACCGGAACCTGGCTCCAATCCTCAGCGCCTCGCCGTACAAAGCTTGCGACGAGTGCACCGACAGGAGTGGACGAAACGTGGTCGACA
>Ga0070708_100003890_pt1 | contig 11725 bp, 9 predicted proteins | sample KBSK5503metaG_FD_65469 | JGI IMG/M metagenome (GOLD analysis project Ga0070708, IMG submission 65469) | Corn, switchgrass and miscanthus rhizosphere microbial communities from Kellogg Biological Station, Michigan, USA - KBS K5-50-3 metaG | ecosystem: Host-associated > Plants > Roots >...
GGTCTTGAGCAAGGCCTTTTTGCGCTCTTCGCCGATCCCCGGCACCCGGTCGAGTGCGCTCTCCCGCACGCGGCGGTCCCGCAGGGTCCGGTGGTACGTGATCGCGAACCGGTGGGCCTCGTCGCGGATGTGCTGGAGCAGGTACAAAGCGTCCGATCCGCGCGGGATCATGAGCGGCTCGGGCCTGCCGGGCCGGTAGACCTCCTCGAAGCGCTTCGCGAGTCCGACCGCGCTGACCTCCTGGACGCCGAGCTCGGCGAGCACGCTCGTCGCCGCGTTCAACTGTCCCTTCCCGCCGTCGATCACGACGAGGTTCGGCGGGTACGCGAACTTGCGGCCCTTCGACGCCGGCGCGTCGCGATCGCTCAACCACCGCTGGAAGCGGCGGCGCACGACCTCGGCCATCGACGCGAAGTCGTCCTGGCCTTCGACGGTGCGAATCTTGAAGCGCCGGTAGTCGGAACGCTTCGGCAGGCCGTCCTCGAACACCACCATCGATCCGACGACCTCGGTCGTGCCGGTGTTGGAGATGTCGAAGCACTCGATCCGCAGCGGAGCGTCGGGCAGCTCGAGCGCCTCCTGCAGCGCGTTCAGCTGTTTCGCGCGCGCCGCGAAATCCGAACGCCGCTTGAGCTTGTGGTGGGCGAACGACTCCTTCGCGTTCTGCTCCACGGTTTCCAGGAGCGTGCGTTTCTCGCCGCGTTGCGGGACGCGGAAGTCGACCCGGCCGCCGCGCTTGTCGACGAGCCACCGGCTCAGGATCTCGGCGTCGGCGGGGATCACCGGCACGAGGATCTCGCGCGGGATCTCTTCCTCACCCATGTACAGATCGCGGAGGAACGTCGCGAGCAGCCGCGGCGTGTCGAGCTCCTCGACCTTGTCGACGACGAAACCCTTGCGGCCGACCATGCGGCCGCCGCGGACGAAGAACACCTGCAGCGCCGCTTCGAGCTCGTCCTCCGCCAGCGCGACCGCATCGAAGTTCTCGTTGCGATCGCTGACGACCACCTGCTTCTCGATCGCCTTCCGCACGCTCGCGAGCTGGTCGCGCAGCCGCGCCGCGCGCTCGTACTCCTGCGCCTCCGACGCCGCGTTCATGTCGGCGTCCAATCGCTTCAACACCGGGTCGAAGTGGCCCTCGAGGAACCCGACGAGATCCCCCGCGATCTCGCGGTGGCCTTCGGTCGTGACGTGTCCGACGCACGGCGCCGCGCACTTTCCGATGTCGTAGAAGAGGCACGGCCGGTTGATGCGACGGCAGCGGTCGAACACGCCCTGCGAGCACGTCCGCACCGGGAAGGTTCGCAGCAGCAGATCGAGCGTCTCGCGGATCGCGTACGCGTGCGCGAACGGACCGAAATACCGGACGCCCTTGCGCTTCTTGCCTCGAAGCACCATCGCCCGCGGGTACTCCTCGTCCATGGTGACCGCGAGGTACGGGTAGCTCTTGTCGTCCCGATACCGGACGTTGAACCGGGGCCGGTGGCGCTTGATCAGGTTGTATTCGAGGTGGAGGGATTCGACCTCATTCGCGACCGTGATCCACTCCACGTCGCCCGCGGACTCGACCATCGCCGCGGTCCGCGCGTGCAGGCCGGCCGGGTCCTGGAAGTAGCTCGACAGGCGGCTCCGCAGCGACAGCGCCTTCCCGACGTAGATGACCTTTCCGTGGACGTCCTTGAACAGGTAGACGCCGGGCTGCTCGGGGATCTCGCCGGGCGCGGGGCGACGGAAGGTCTTGGGGGTCACGCGCCCATTGTAAAGACGCCAAGGGACGGCTGAAGCGGGGCTCCGACCAGCCCGACCTCCGATCGAGCAATTACCCACGTTGCCGCCGATCGGGGCACGGCTCGGCGCGTCGACCCAGCGGAGGCGCTATTTCTTCCGACGATGCGACATCGTATGCGTGCATCAGCGTCCGAGGTATCGGTGGATCGTCGCCTGAGTCTGCTTGCCGCGAAGCACCACGGCGTCTTCTCCCGCAGCCAGGCGGTGACGGCGGGCGCCTCGCGTGGCGTCATCAACCGGAGGCTGGCGAAACGAAGTTGGGAGCCGCTCTACCCGGGCGTCTATCGCTTCGCCGGGGCGCCCAACTCATGGCCACAACAACTCGTCGCGGCGTGCCTCGCCGCCGGAGATGGTTCGGCCGTGTCACACCGCGCCGCGGCAGCGCTCTGGCGCATCTCGGGCGGCGATGAGCGGATCCTCGAGGTCAGCGTGCCGAAACCCCGGCGTGCGCGATGCCGGGGAGTTTTGGTTCACCAGGTCGGTGGGTTGGCAAAAGTGGACATCACGATCCTCGACGCGATCACTGTGACGAGCTGTACCCGAACCCTGATCGATCTCGCGTCCGTGGTGCCCGCGGAAACACTCGAGGAGGCTCTCGACGACGCTCTACGGCGTCGACTGACCAACCTGTCGCGCCTCGGCCGACGAATCGATGAACTGGGACGCAAAGGACGGCCGGGGATCGGCGTCCTTTGCGGCTTCATGAAGACACGCGAGCAGGGCGGGACCGTTCCGGAGAGCGTGATAGAGACGAGACTGCTGCGGACGTTGCGCCGAGCCGATCTGCCCCAGCCGGTCTGCCAATTCCAGGTTCGCGACCAAGACCGTCTCGTCGCCCGAGTGGATTTCGCCTATCCGGACATCCGTCTCGCGATCGAAGTCGACGGATACCGCTGGCATTCGGGTCGGGCCCGGTGGGAACGTGACCTCGGTCGCCGGAACGCCCTGACCGCGCGGGGCTGGCGCGTGATCCATGTGACGTCGAGCGATCTGACGAATCGTCCCGAGCTCATCATCCGAATGATCGCCGGGGCGCTGGCCGGTCCGGGACCAAAGAGATAGGGCGAGCCTCACGGCTCGCCCTCGCCACTGCAGTTCTCATTCTTCGATTGGAGGCCGCGCAGTTGCCCTGCTCTTCATCCCTCGGCCCCGGTACCGCTGGGGCCTTCATCCCTGGAGCCACAACACTTTGAGCGCGGTGCTCACAGCGAGAATCGACGCGGAAGGGGGCGTCGATAAGGGACCTGAGACCTGAAGTTGAAAAACCACCCGAGAGAACTAGTTCAGCGCGAGTCCGCCGGGAGGCGATCCCGGCGAGGGCGTCAGTTGGGCGGGATCCGGAACTCCACGCGCCGGCACTTGGGGCAAGCGAGGATCTCGAGGTCGAGCATGTTCTCGCCGAGCTCGGCCCACTCACCGAACAGAAGCTTCCAGCCGCCGCTGGTACCGCCCGTGCGGAAACGCTCGACACCGATGGAGGAGAGCGGGCCGCCGCAATTGGGACACGGCCCGGCGGTGGGATCGGGAATCGGCTGGTCCATCGAAGCTCCCTTCCGTTTCGATCCGGTCGTGAACATCGCGATCAGCCCGAACACCGCCAGGATGATCACGGCGAAAATGGCGATCTCCATGTCTGTTTACGGTACGCCTTTAGGCGGAGGACGTTGCGGTCATTTCCTCGGGCTGCATCGGCAGGACCTCGCGCAGGAACCGGCCTGTGTATGAACGAGACACCCTCGCGATGTCCTCGGGCGTGCCTTCGGCCACGATCTCGCCCCCGAGGTAACCGCCCTCGGGCCCGAGATCGATCACCCAGTCGGCCTGCTTCACGACGTCGAGGTTGTGCTCGATCACGATCACCGTGTTGCCGGCATCGACCAGCCGCTGCAGCACGCCCAGCAGCTTCGAGATGTCCTCGAAGTGCAACCCGGTCGTCGGCTCGTCCAGGATGTAAACCGTCTTGCCGGTCGCGCGCTTCGACAGCTCGGAAGCGAGCTTCACGCGCTGCGCCTCGCCGCCCGACAGGGTCGGTGCCGGCTGCCCGAGCTTGATGTAGCCGAGCCCCACGTCGTTCAGCGTCTCGAGGTGGCGGCGGATCACCGGCAGCGCCTCGAAGAATCCGACCGCTTCCTCGACCGACATCTCGAGCACCTGCGAGATGTTCTTGCCCTTGAACGTCACGTCGAGCGTCTCGCGGTTGTAGCGCTTCCCCTTGCACGTCTCGCACGGCACGTAGATGTCGGGCAGGAAGTGCATCTCGATCTTGATCTGCCCATCGCCGGCGCACGCCTCGCAGCGGCCGCCACGCACGTTGAAGGAGAAGCGCCCCGGCAAATAGCCGCGGGAACGCGCTTCCTGGGTCTGGCTGAACAACGACCGGACGTGGTCGAAAACACCGATGTAGGTCGCCGGGTTCGACCGCGGCGTCCGTCCGATCGGCGCCTGGTCCACGTTGACGACCTTGTCGATGTGCTCGATGCCACTCAGCGAGCGGTGCTTCCCCGGGACCGTGCGTGAGGAATAGATCTTCTGCATCAGAGACGGGAACAGCGTGTCCGTCAGGAGCGACGACTTTCCGCTCCCGGAGACCCCCGTGATCGACACCAGTGTGCCGAGCGGGAACTTCACGTCGATGTTCTTCAAGTTGTTCTGGCGCGCGCCCTTCAGAACGAGCTGGTTCGCGCCCGGCTTACGCCGCCGCTCCGGTACCGGGATGAACCGCTTCCCGGAAAGGTACTGCCCGGTGAGCGACTTTTTGTTCCTCAGCAGATCCTTGAGCGATCCGGCGTGGACGATCTCGCCGCCGTGCTCGCCGGCGCCCGGCCCGATGTCGACGACCATGTCCGCGGTGTTGATCGTCGCCTCGTCGTGCTCGACGACGATCAGCGTGTTGCCGATGTCGCGCAGGCGGATGAGTGTCTCGATCAGCCGGTGGTTGTCGCGTTGGTGCAAGCCGACCGACGGTTCGTCCAGGATGTACAGAACGCCGACTAGTCCGCTCCCGATCTGTGTCGCCAGGCGGATCCGCTGCGCCTCTCCCCCGGCGAGCGTCGCGGCCGACCGCTCGAGCGTCAGGTAGTCGAGCCCCACGTCGATGAGGAACCCGAGGCGCGAGGTGACCTCTTTGATGATCCGGTCGCCGATCAGATGTTCGCGGTCGGTCCATTCGAGCGAGCGCACGAACTTGTCGGTTTCGGCGATCGACATGCTGCACAGCTCTGAGATGTTCGCCTCGCCGACCGTGACGGCGAGCGATTCCGGCTTCAGGCGCGTTCCCTTGCACGCCGGGCATGGAACCTCGCGCATGTACTCCTCGAGTTTCTCGCGCTGGTAGTCGCTTTCGGCCTCGTCGACCTTGCGCTCGAGCCAGGAAACCGCGCCCTCGAAGTACGTGTAGTACGCCCGGGTACGCCCGTATCGGTTCTTGTACCGGACGTGGATCTGATCGTCGCCGGTGCCGTGCAGGAACACGTCGCGCTGCTTCTTGGTGAGCTTCCGCCACGGCGTATTCGGCTTCGCCTTCACGTAGTCGCGAACGGACGCGAGCACCTGGATGAAGTATTGGGTCCGGCTGGTCGCCCACGGCGCGATCGCGCCCTCCTCGACCGGCAGGTCCGGGTCGGGGACGACCAGTTCCTCGTCGACCTCGAGGTGGGTACCGAGCCCGTCGCAGCGCGGGCACGCGCCGTACGGGGAGTTGAAGGAGAAGTTCTTGGGCTGGAGCTCCTCGAACGAGAGGCCGCAGTTCATGCAGGCGAGGTGCTGCGAGTAGGTCTGGACTTCGCCGGAGTCGACCAGCTCGATCGAAACCATGCCCTCGGCCAGGTTCAGCGCGGTTTCGATCGAGTCGGCGAGCCGTCGTTCGATCCCCGCCTTCATCACCAAGCGGTCGACGATCACATCGATCGAATGCTTGTAGTAGCGGTCGAGTTTGATCTTCTCGGAAAGCTCCCGCACCTCGCCGTCGACCCTCGCCCGTGCGAAGCCCTTCTTCCCAAGATCCTCGAGAAGCTTCTCGTACTCGCCCTTCCGGGAACGGATGATCGGGGCGAGCACCTGGAACTTGGTGCCTTCGGGCAGGGCGTGGACCTGATCGACGATCTGGTCGGGTGTCTGTTTCGCGACCGGCCGTCCGCAGCGCGGGCAGTGCGGCTTGCCGACTCGCGCGTACAGCAGCCGGAGGTAGTCGTAGATCTCGGTGATCGTTCCGACCGTCGACCGGGGGTTGTGGCCGGCCGTCTTCTGGTCGATGGAGATCGCCGGCGACAAGCCCTGCACGAAATCGACGTCGGGCTTCTCCATCTGGCCGAGGAACTGCCGCGCGTAGCTGGACAAGCTCTCGACGTAACGGCGCTGACCCTCGGCGTAGATCGTGTCGAACGCGAGGCTGGACTTCCCGGACCCGGAGATGCCGGTGAAGACGATCAGCTTGTCGCGAGGGAGCTCCAGATGAACGTTTTTGAGATTGTGCTCACGGGCGCCGTGGATGACGATCGATTCGGTGGCCATGCCTCCTGCGGATCGCTCCTTCTAGTCCACGGCGACTTTGATGATGCCGTTCTCGACCATGGTGGGATACACCGGGACCGGCTCGTCGGCCGGGCCCACCACCGGCTCGCCCGTCGTGATGTCGAACACGCTGCCGTGCAGCGGACACTCGATCTGGTTCTCTTCGATCAGGTCGCCGTCGCCCAGGGAGCCGCCGGCGTGCGTGCACTCGTTCCCGATGGCGTGGAACTGGCCGCCGCTGTTGATCAGGGCGATCTCGACACCCTTGACGTCGACGACCGTCGCCGAGCCCGGGGACACGTCGTCGACCTTGGCGACCTCGATGAAGTTCTCCATGTATCTTCCCCCCGCTGCCAGTTGGACCCGGCCATGATAGCGAGGCCGCGGGACATGCTCTCGGGCGGCCCGTTCGGCTTGCCGGGCTAGGATGGGACGGATGATCGAACTCCGGCGGGACTCGGAGATATTCCAGACCGAGGGCGGCTGGTTCTCCGCCCGGTGGCACTTCTCGTTCGACCACTACCGGGACCCGGCCAACATGGGGTTCGGCACCCTGCGAGTCTTCAACGACGACCGGCTGATCCCCGGCGCCATCTGGCCGATGCACCCACACAGGGACGTCGAGGGCCTCACCTACGTGGTCGAGGGCACCTTCCGGCATGAAGACTCGCTTGGGAACGACGGGGTCCTGCCGGCTGGGTCGGTCCAGCGGATGACGCTCGGGTCCGGCGCCCTCCACTCCGAGCAGAACGCGTCGGAGACCGAGCCAATGCGGTTCATCCAGATGTGGATCATGCCGGCCGAGCGCGGCCTCGAACCGTCCTGCGAGCAGCGGGTGCTCGCGCGCGAAGACCGAGCGGACCGGCTGCTTGAGGTCATCTCTCCCCCCGGCGGGCCCGGCGTGCTCGTTCATCGGGATGCGCGGGTCTTCATCGCGTCGCTGTCGCCGGGCTCGGCGGTTTCCCGCGACGTGCCGGCAGGGTTCGGGCACTACTTCTACCTGATCTCCGGAGACGTCGATCTCAACGGCGAGAAGCTTGCGACCGGCGACGCCGCGAAGATCACGGACGAGCCCCGCCTCGACGTCCGGGCGCTCGAGCCGAGCGAGCTGATCACGGTCGAGGTTCAGGTCTAGCGCGGTCGTGCCGCCGTCGGAAGAAACGCCCCGGCCGCCGGCGACCGCCGAGTTCGGCGCCGTCACGCCGGGAGGCGCGACCCACGTCTACCCGGACACCGGCGAGATCACGATCAAGAAGTTCTCGGTCGGGCCGTACGACAACAACGTGTACGTCCTGTCCTCGCGCGGCGAGGCATTGATCGTCGACGGCGCGAACGACGCAGACCGCATCCTGTCCGAGGCCGACGGCCTGCGCGTCCTGGGGATCATCCAGACGCACGGGCACTTCGATCACATCCAAGCTCTGGAGACGTTGGTGGCGGAGCTCGGCGTTCCCGTTCACGCTCACCCGGCCGACGGGAAAACGATGCCGGTGCGGACGCAAGACCTCGGGGAGGGCGACACATTGAGGGTGGGCAACGTCACCGTTCGGGTGATGCACACGCCGGGTCACACGCCGGGATCGGTGTGCTACGTGGCGGGGTCTTATCTGATCGCCGGCGACACGCTGTTCCCCGGCGGGCCCGGCAACACCGACGGCGACCCGAAACGGTTCGCTCAGGTGATGACGTCGCTCGGGCGCCTGTTCGCGTTGCCGGACGACGTCCGCGTGATGCCGGGTCACGGCCTGGACACGTTCATCGGCCGTGAACGGCCGTACGTCGACGCCTGGCGCGCGCGCGGCTGGTAAGGCGTCCGGGACCCTCGGTATCACGATGTTGTCAGACCATGTGACGTCACATGTGACGTCATTTCTCACGTCACATGTCGCGACGGTCTTGGGAGAGCCTCATTCCCCGGCGCCCGAGAGCTCCCCCGTCGGGCCCGGCTCCCAGTCGCGCATCGCTTCGGCGACCTTGGCGAGAACGGTGGCGGCGCCGGCGACCCCGAGGACGCGGCCGATCCACGTCCGCCGAACGACGGGCAGCGACACCATGATGGGCGCCACGGCGACGAGCCGCGCGCGATGTTCTCCCGCATCCTGCGGCCTTGAGGCGACGCGATGTAGGCGCGGGTATCGGCGAGCGCCCGCTCCGCGGCGGCGGTCAGGCTGTCGGCCGCCGAACGGGCGTCCGCTACGACTTCGTTGAAGATATCGGTCATGTGGTTGCCTTCCGGAAGGCCATCCGCGCGAGCGTCATCCCCATGACGGCGATCCCGATCAGGAACGCCACCGCGATCCCGAGCTGACCCCAGTCGATCGTCGTCCGCAACGATCCGTGCTCGACGATCCCGACCATCAGGTTGCGGGCGCCCTCGACGGCGTAGGCGACGGGGTTGATCCTGCCGATCGTGTCGACCCAGCCGGGCAGCGCTTGGCGCGGCACGATCGCGGGTGACATGAACAGCAGCGGGAAGAGGAAGAAGTTCATAACCATCAGCGTCGTCTCGGAGTTCTTCGTTCGCAGCGCGACCGTGTTCGACAGGCTCGAAAGTCCGAGGCCGAAGATCACCGCGAGCAACAGCGCGGCGAGCACGCCTTGCGGCCCGTGCACGAAGCGCACGCCGAGCGCCATCGACAGCACGATGATGATCAACCCCTGGATGAACATGCGAGCGCCGTCTGCGAGCGTACGGCCGAGCAGGATCGCCGTCCGGTTGATCGGCGAGACGAGGAACTTGTCCATCATCCCGAACTCGATGTCGGAAACCATCGCCATGCCGCTCTGGAACGAGCCGAACATTATCGTCTGCAGCATCACGGCCGGCGCGAACAGCGTGACGTAGGAGATCCCCGGCGGCAGGGCGGCTCTCGCGAAGTTCTTCATCACCTGGCTGAACAGGAACAGCCACACGAGCGGCTGGAACAGCGAGATCGTCAGGAACACCGGCCGCCGCACGGTTCGCTTCAGGGAGCGGACGAAGAGCGCGTACGTGACGCGGGCCGTCTCCATCAGCGCCTCCTCCGTCTCGCGCCGAACTTCCACCGCGTCGGTTTTCCTTCTTCCTGACGCAGCGCGTGTCCGGTGGTCTTGATGAACACGTCGTCGAGCGTCGGCGGGGAGACGGCGATCCGCGCCTCGACGCCGCTCGCCTCGAGCGCGCGCAACGCCGCCGGCAGGACTTCGTGCGCGTGGCTCGACAGATTGGCGAGTACCTCTCGCTCGGCCTCGCGCACCTCTTCGAGCCCCGGGATGCCCCGAAGCGCCTCCGCCCCGCGCGCGATGAGTTGCTGCAGCGCCTCGGGATCGTCGGTGGTAAAGGAAAGGGTCAGCACCTCGCCGCCGAGCGACGCCTTCAGGGCCGACGGCGAGCCTTCGGACACGATCGTGCCGTGGTCGATGATCGCGAGCCGCTCGCACAGCGTGTCGGCTTCTTCCATGTACTGCGTGGTCAGGAAGACCGTGGTGCCCTCGCGGTTGAGTTTCTCGAGCTCGTCCCACATCGCGCGGCGGTTCTGCGGGTCGAGCCCCGTCGTCGGCTCGTCGAGGAACAGCAGCTTCGGCCGGTGCATCAGCGCCTGCGCGAGATCGAGCCTCCGGCGCATGCCGCCCGAGTAGAACCCCGCCCGCTTCGCGGCGACCTCGTGGAGGCCGATGACGATCAGCAACTCGTCGGCGCGGCGCTCGGCGTCTCGTTGCGACAGGTGATACAGGCGCCCGGACAGGATCAGGTTCTCGCGCCCGCTCAGGTCCTCGTCGACGGAGACGTCCTGCGCGGCGTACCCGATCACCTCTCGGATCTTCCGGTCGTCGCGTCCGAGCTCCAAGCCGGCGATCGTCGCCCGTCCGGCGGTCGGTTTCATCAGCGTGATGAGCATCTTCATCGTGGTGCTCTTGCCGGCGCCGTTCGGGCCGAGGAAGCCGAAGAACTCTCCCTCGCGCACCTCGAAGTCGATGCCACGCACCGCCTCGGTCCCGTCTGGATAGACCTTCGTCAGGCCCTCGACCTCGACGAGGCCGCTCACGAAACCACTTTGAGCTCGCGCTTCAGGTCGTTGATCTCATCCCGGAGGCGCGCCGCGTACTCGAATCGGAGCTCTTTCGCCGCCTCGTGCATCTCGTCCTCGAGCGCCAGGATCAAGCGCGGCAGCTCGTCTTTCGGGACGCCGGTGAGGTCCCGCGACGCGCGCTTCTTGCGCCCGGTCTTGTATGGGGTCGGCGCCTCCGCGGCGAGGCCCGTTGCCTGCAGGATGTCCGAGACCTTCTTGCGGATCGACTGGGCGTCGATCCCGTGCTCCTTGTTGTGACGGAGTTGCTTCTGCCGGCGGCGGTTCGTCTCGGAGATCGCCCGCTGCATCGATTCGGTCACCTGGTCGGCGTACATGATCACCTGACCGGAAACGTTGCGCGCCGCGCGGCCGATCGTCTGGATCAGTGATGTCTCCGAGCGGAGGAACCCTTCCTTGTCCGCGTCGAGGATCGCAACGAGCGACACCTCCGGCAGGTCCAGCCCTTCGCGCAGCAGATTGATCCCGACGAGAGCATCGAACTCTCCGAGCCGAAGATCGCGCAGGATCTCGATTCGCTGGATCGTGTCGATCTCCGAATGGAGATAGCGGACGCGGATGCCCATCTCGAGCAGGTAGTCGGTGAGGTCCTCGGACATCTTCTTCGTCAGCGTGGTGACGAGGATCCGCTCCCCCACCTCCGCGCGCTTGCGGACCTCTTCGATCAGGTCGTCGATCTGACCCTTCGTCGGCTTCACGATCACTTCGGGATCGATCAGTCCGGTCGGACGCACGACCTGTTCGACGATCTGCTTCGACACCTTCAGCTCATACGGGCTCGGCGTCGCCGACAGGAAGAGGACCTGGTCCACCTTCGTGAGGAACTCTTCGAAACGCAGCGGCCGGTTGTCGACCGCGCTCGGGAGGCGGAAGCCGTGATCGACGAGCGTCCGCTTGCGGCTGAGGTCGCCCTCGTACATGCCGTGCAATTGCGGCACGGTCACGTGCGACTCATCGATGATCACGAGGAAATCGTCTGGGAAGTAGTCGAGCAGCGTGTACGGCGCTTCGCCGGCGGACCGTCCGTCGATGTGTCGCGAGTAGTTCTCGATGCCCGAGCAGAATCCGAGCTCGCGCATCATCTCGAGGTCGTAGTTGGTTCGCATGCGGAGGCGCTGCGCCTCGAGGAGCTTGTTCTCTCGTTCGAAGAGCGCGAGCCGTTCCTTCAGCTCCTCCTCGATCCCAGAGATGGCGCGCTGCATCCGTTCGTCCGACGCGACGTAGTGGCTGGCGGAGAACACGCTCGTGTCGCCGATCTCGCCGGTCACCTCTCCGGTGACCGGATCCAGCAGCAGCATCCGTTCGATCGTGTCGCCGAACAGCTCGACCCGGAGGATCTGCTCCTCGTAGGCGGGGTGGAT
>Ga0070708_100003891_pt1 | contig 11721 bp, 12 predicted proteins | sample KBSK5503metaG_FD_65469 | JGI IMG/M metagenome (GOLD analysis project Ga0070708, IMG submission 65469) | Corn, switchgrass and miscanthus rhizosphere microbial communities from Kellogg Biological Station, Michigan, USA - KBS K5-50-3 metaG | ecosystem: Host-associated > Plants > Roots >...
CGCCGGGGTCGAAGCCGTCGTCGCTCAGGATCCCGATCGTGGCGCCCTTGAGCATCCCTCTGGTTCGCAGCTCGTCGGCGAAGTTCGACATCATCCGGTCGCCCTCGGGGAACATCGTGAACAACTTGCCGTCGGACGCGGCGTAGACATCCGGGCCCGTGGCGGTCGAGCCGAGGGCGAGAACGACCCGGCCGTGCTCCCGCGTCGCGCACAGGTACGCCGACCGGAAGAAGAACTGCCCGACGAGGGTGAACACCTTCTGGTCCTCGATCATCGACAGGCAGGCGGCCCGCTGGCCGTCCTCGCTGAGCAGGTCGAAGGTGGTGAACACCGGCTGGATCTTGCGGCCGTTGATGCCACCGGCCTTGTTGACCTCGTCGATGTAGGCCTCGAACGCCGCCCGCTGCTGCTTGGGGTCGAGGCCCGTCTGCGTGAAGCCCGCCTGGCCGGCACCGGCGAGGTCGTACAGCAGGAACCCGACCTTGATGGACGAGTCGGTGACGCCCTGGTCGTACACACGGCGAACGCCGGGCTGGTTCGATGCCGCCGTGAGGGCCGGTCCGGGGCCCTCAGAGCCGGCGGCCCCACCCACCCGCCCACGCTCCGCTCGCTGCGCTCGCTCCGCGACGCCACCGCTCTGAGACCCCGGCCCGGCCTCGCTCGGGCCAGCCTCGCTCGGGCCGGCCTCGGCAGCGCCTCTGACTCCTGCGGCCGCGGGGGCCGAACGGTGGCGCGCTGACAAGGTCGTCGACGAATCCGGCGTGCCGGCGATGACGGGGACGAGGAGGCCCGCGACCAGGAGGCCGATGACGACGCCGAGCAGCACGTGGCCGATCGGGGACTTCGAGACCGATGCTTCAGTAATGACATCTTTGTAGCAGCACTGACACGTCCCCGTAAAGGGCGCTGCTACACGCGAAGTCCCCGGCGGAGCACGTCGATCATCTCCGCCGCCTGCCGCTTGGAGACGTCGGCGGTCGTGACCAGCGCCGACCCGTGGAACGTGCCGGGATACTGGTGCAGCTCGACGGGCACGCCCGCTTCGAGCAGGCGCATGGCGTAGATGATCCCCTCGTCGCGCAGCGGGTCGTACTGCATCGTCGAGATGAAGGCCGGAGGCAGGCCGGCGAGATCGATGGCCCGCGCCGGCGCGGCGTACGGCGAGACGTCGGTGGTGTTGCCGCCCAGGTACCACTCCCAGCTGCGGATGGCCGACGGCCGGTTCCACAGGGGCGTGTCGGTGAACTGGCGCATGCTCGGGGTGTCGAGGCGGTCGTCGAGCTCGGGGATCCCAAGCAGCTGGAAGCACAGCGCAGGACCCCCGCGGTCCCGGGCCAGCAATGCCAGCCCCGCCGCCAGCCCGCCGCCCGCGCTCCCGCCATTGACGCCGATGCGGTCGCGGTCGACGCCGAGCTCATCGGCGGCGCCATAGAGCCACTGCAGGGCGGCGTAGCAGTCATCGATTCCTGCGGGGTACGGGTTCTCGGGCGCCAGCCGGTAGTCGACGGAGACGACCACGACGCCGAGCTCGCTGGCGATGCGTACCGCGCCGGCGTGCTCGGTCTCCAGGTTGCCGACGACGAAGCCGCCGCCGTGGATGTAGAGAAGCCCCGGCACCGCCGCTCCCGTCCTCTCGCGCGGCTTGTACACGCGGACGCAGACGTCGGGCGCACCCTCAGGGCCGGCAATGGGCTTGTCCTCGATCTCGAGGGCGCTGATGTCGATCTCGATATTGAGCATCGCCATCATCTGCATGATCCCCTCGCGGGCGACGATGGGGTCGTCGAACTCGCCGACCGGGAGGAGGGGGACGACGTCGGCCAGCTCGGGGTCGAAGGCGTAGGTCATTTCGACGCCGCCGCGGCCGCGTCCCGGAACCGCGACGTGCGATGGACGGGGTCCTTGTCGATCTTCGGGATGACGTATTTCCCGAGCAGCTCGATGGTTCGCAGGCTGTCCGCCAACGTGGGTGGGCCGAAGCCGAAGACCAACTGGTCGGCGCCCGCCGCCTCCCACGCCATCGCCCCCTTCAACGCGTCGTCGGGGGTGCCGTTGACCGAACCGGACGCGCCGATCATCCCCCGGGCGTCGTCCTCGGTGACGTCGGGGATGAGGTCGGGCCACGTCGGCACCCACTCGGGGTGGGGGAAGGTGTCGTGGTAGCGGAAGACGTTGCTCTGCAAGTACGTCATGCGCTGCGTGGCGATGGATTTGATGGCGTCCTCGACGTCCTCGGCCACGGTCGCCGCGGTGGTCACCATGATGTTGTCGTTGACGTACGCGCCCACCGGCTCGGCGTTGGGGATCTCGGCCTTGTAGGCCTCGAGCACCGGGCCCAGCTCCTCGATCGTGCCCACGGAGAAGCCGAGGACGCCGAGGCCCTTGTGGGCGGCCATGGTGTAGCTCGTCGTGTTGCCGGCGGCGTACCACATGGGCGGGTGGGGCTTCTTCCAGGGCTTGGGGAGCACCTTGCGGGGCGGAAGCGACCAGTACTTGCCCTGGTAGCCCTCGTACTCGTCCTGCATCCACATCTTGGCGAACTCGCCGATGACGTCCTCCCAGATTTCGCGGGTCTTCGACAGGTCGGTCATCTCGGGAAGGAAGGCGAGGATCTCGTGGCTGCCGGCGCCCCGGCCGGTGCCGAACTCGAAGCGGCCCTGGCTGAGGTGGTCGAGCATGGCCACCCGCTCGGCCACCTTGGCGGGGTGGTTGACCTGGGGGAGGGGGTTGAAGATCCCCGAGCCGATGTGGATGCGCTCGGTGGCGTGGGCCAGGTAGCCGGCGACCACGTCGTTGGCCGACATGTGCGAGTACTCGTCGAGGAAGTGGTGCTCGGTGAGCCACACGTATTTGAAGCCGGCCTTGTCGGCGGCCTTGACGATTTCCAGCTCGGACATGAAGGCGTTGTGCTCGGCGTCGGGGTCGACGTCCCTGCGGAACTTGGGCGTGTACCCCTGTATGAAGATCCCGAACTCCACGTTCCTCCCCTTCTCGGCGACTCCTCGCTGGACGGCGCGAGGTTACGTCGGGTTGGCGACTTTCCACCGACCCGGATAGAAGGAGGGCCGTGTTCGTCCGCATCGCCCGTGACAAGGGTGGACGGCTGCGGTTGACGCTCGAGGAGCCCGACGACTGCACCCGCTTCAGCCTGCGCGCCGAGGGCATCGGCCCGTCCGACGCCGAAGAGGCGCTGGCCCGCGACGGTGTAGGCACGCTGGCGGGCGACGACGCCTTCATCGACCCCGCCGTCCTGCGCCGCCTGGCCGCGGGGAAGACCGGCTCCAAGTGGGACGAGCGCTTCGACGCCATGGTCGCCTACGCCCGCTCCAAGGGATGGATCTCGGAGGGCGGCGCCATCCAGGCCCACTGCGACTGGGTGTAGAAGTCTCCCGAATGCGGATCGCGTACAGCGACGAACAGGAGGGGCTGCGGCAGGAGCTGCGGGCCTACTACGACGAGCTCCTCACACCCGAGGTCCGGGCGGGGCTGGCCAAGTCCGAAGGCATCGGCCCCGCCATGCGGGCGGTCGTGCGCCAGATGGGGAAGGACGGCTGGCTCGGCGTGGGCTGGCCGAAGGAGTTCGGCGGCCGGGGCTTCGGGCCCGTCGAGCAGTTCGTGTTCTTCGACGAGTCGATGCGCGCCGGCGCGCCGGTGCCGATGCTCACGATCAACACCGTCGGCCCCACGATCATGCGCTACGGCACCGACGAGCAGAAGGCGTACTTCCTGCCGAAGATCACCGGCGGCGAGATCCACTTCTGCATCGGCTACAGCGAGCCCAACGCCGGCTCCGACCTGGCGGCGCTGACCACCCGGGCCGATCGCGACGGCGAGACCTACGTCATCAACGGGCAGAAGACGTGGACGAGCCTGGCCAGCGACGCCGACTGGTGCTGGCTGGCGGTGCGCACCAATCCCGAGGTGGCCAAGCACAAGGGCATCTCCATGATCCTCGTGGACATGAAGAACACCCAGGGGATCACCGTGCAGCCGCTGCATCTGCTCCCGGGCCACAACGTGTGCTCGGTGTTCTTCGAGGACGCCCGGGTTCCCGCCGAGAACCTCGTCGGTGAGGAGAACGGTGGCTGGCGGCTGATCACCAACCAGCTCAACCACGAGCGGGTGACGCTGGCCAGCTCGGGGATGATCGAGAAGCCCATCCAGGAGGTCCACCGCTGGGCGCAGGAGACACGGCTGGCCGACGGCAGCCGCGTCATAGACCAGCAGTGGGTGCAGATGTCGCTGGCCCGCCTCTACGCCCGCCTCGAGTTCCTGCGCCTCATCAACTGGAAGATCGCGTGGGGCGCGCAGGAGGACGTCCTCAACGTGGCCGATGCGTCGTCGACCAAGACCTTCGGCAGCGAGTTCAACATGGAGGCGCTGCGCGCCCTCATGGAGATCGTCGGCCAGGCCGGCTACCTCCCCGACGGCTCGCCCGGCGCGGTGCTCAAGGGCCAGCTCGAGATGCGCTACCGCAGCCTGTTGATCCTCACGTTCGGCGGCGGCACCAACGAGCTGCAGCGGGACATGATCGCCATGTTCGGCCTGGGCATGCCCCGGGCCGACCGGTAAGGGCGGGCATGGACCTCTCGTTGTCGGAGGAGCAGGAGGCCGTCCAAAGCCTCGCCCGCCAGATCCTGAGCGACATCGCCACCCACGAGCGCAACCGCCAGCTCGAGGTGGCCGACGAGTGGATCGACCGCAAGGCGTGGGAGGCGCTGGCCGACGCCGGGCTCATCGGGATCGCGCTGCCCGCCGAGCACGGCGGTGGCGGGCTCGGCTTCCTCGAGGTGGCGCTGGTGCTCGAGGAGATCGGGCGGACGGTGGCCAAGGTCCCGTACCTGGCAAGCGTCGTCGGCGGCGCGCTGGCGATCGCCGAGTTCGGGGATGCGTCGCTGCGAGCCGAGTGGCTGCCCCGCCTCGCCGGCGGCGAGGCGATCGCCACGGCCGCGATCACTGAGGTTCCAGGCGCGGCAGCGACGACCGCGGTCCGTCGCGGCGAGACGTGGAACCTCACCGGCGTCGTCGACTTCGTGCCTGCGGGCCTGGACGCCGACGTGCTTCTGGTTGCCGCAGCAACCGGTGACGGCGAGCGTGTCTTCGTCGTCGACCCGCGTGCGAACGGCGTGGGTGTCGTGCGTCAGGACACGACCACGGGCGTGCCCGAGGCCCGAATCGCTTTCCGCGACGCGCCGGCCATCGGCCTGCTGAGCGGCGACGCCGTCGCCGACTGGATCCGGCTGCGTCTCACCGCCGGGCTGGCGGCCATGGCCGCGGGCGTGTGCGACGCCGCCCTGCACATCACCGCCGATTACACCAAGACGCGCGAGCAGTTCGGCCGCAAGATCGCCAGCTTCCAGGCGGTGAGCCAGCGCGTCGGCGACATCTACATCGACGCCGAGGCGATCAAGCTCACCGCGTTGCAGGCGGCGTGGCGCATCAGCGAAGGCCTGCCGGCGGCGCGCGAGGTGGTGATCGCCAAGTACTGGGCGGCCGACGGGGGCTGGCGGGTGGTCTACGGCGCGCAGCACCTTCACGGCGGCATGGGCGTCGACCGCGACTACCCGATCCACCGCTACTTCCTGGCCGCCAAGTCCATCGAGCTGACCCTCGGCGGCGCGCCGGCGCAGCTTCTCGCGCTCGGTGCAACCCTCCCCGACGCCGTCGTGTGACAGGCCGCTAGCCGAGTACGAGGTCGGCGAGCTGCTTCATCTGCTCGTGACTTTGGGCCGAGACTATGAGTGTCGTCACCGGGGTCTTCTCCCACGCGTCGAGGCGCTCGCGGATGCGCGACGGCGGTCCGACCAGGGAGATCTCGTCGGCGAAGTCCTGGGGCACGGCGGCGATGGCCTCGTCGCGCTTGCCGGCGAAGAAGAGGTCCTGGATCTTGTAGGCCTCTTCCTCGAAGCCCATTCGGGCCATCAGCTTGGTGTGGTAGTTCTGCCCCTTCGCACCCATGCCGCCGATGTAGAAGCCGAGCATGGCCTGCACCGGCCACAGCCCCGCGCCGACGTCGTCGGTGACGTTCATGGCCACGATCACCGCGATCTCGAAGCCGGGCTTGGCCGCCGCCAGCTGCTGCTCGTACACCTCTCGGCGGAACGGCGAGTAATAGAGAGGAAGCCAGCCGTCGGCGATCTCCGCGGTCTGGGTGACGTTCTTGGGGCCCTCGGCGCCGAGGTAGATCGGAATGTCGGCACGCAGGGGGTGGGTCATGATCTTCAACGGCTTGCCGAGACCCGTCGACCCGTCGCCCCGATATGGCAGGGGGTAGAACTCGCCGTCGAACTCGAGCGGCCCTTCACGGCGAAGCGCCCGGCGGATGATCTCCACGTACTCGCGTGTGCGCGCCAGCGGCCGGTTGGCCGGCCGTCCGTACCAGCCCTCCACGACTTGCGGTCCGGAGACGCCCAACCCGAGGATCAGCCGCCCGTTGGACAGGTGGTCGAGGGTGACCGCGGCCATGGCGGTCGCCGTCGGCGTGCGCGCTGACAGCTGCACGACGCCGGTGCCGATCTTGATCGTCTCGGTATGGGCCGCCACCCACGCGCCGAAAGTGAAGGCGTCGTTGCCCCACGACTCCGCCACCCACACCGAGTCGTAGCCCAGGCGTTCGGCTTCCTGGGCCTTCTCCACGAAGCCCTCGGGCGGCGCCGCCCCCCAGTAGCCGAAGACCAAGCCGAGTTTCATCGGGCCGCCGCCTCCGGCGGCTGCGCCGATGAAGCCATCAGCGCGATGTCTTTGGAGCTGCGCTCCTCCGCTTCGCTTCGGTGCTCGCTCATGGCACCACCGGGTGCTGCTTGTCGACGGTGACGAAGTCGGGGTCGCGGCGTTCGGCGAAGGCGGCGAGGGCTTCGTTGTTGGCGGGCGTCCCCAGCAGCCGCGCAAACGCCTGGTTCTCGCGCTCGATGGCGTCGGTGACGGGCTGCACGAGCGACGCGATGATCGCCCGCTTCGTCTCGATCAGCGACCCCATCGGCTTGCGGGCCAGCACCCGCGCGTACGCAGATGCCTCGTCGAGCAGCGCGTCGGGCTCGCACACCTTCCACGCCAGCCCCATCGCCAGGCACTGCTCGGCCGAGAACCACTCCGAGCTCATCAGCATCCAGGCGGCGTTCTGGCGGCCCAAGAGGCGGGGGAAGGTGAAGCTGCTCCCCGCTTCGGGCGCCACCGAGAGGGCGGTGAACGGCGTGCGGATGCGCGCCTCGGAAGACATGAAGACCAAGTCGGCGTAGGCGAGCATGGTGGCGCCGATCCCGACTGCCAGACCGTTCACCGCGCATATCAGCGGTTTCGGAAACGTTGCCAGCCGGTTCACGAAGCCCGGGAACGCCGACTGCCCACTGCTTCCCTCGGCGGCCGACGCCAGATCGCCGATGTCGACACCCGCGGAGTACGCCCGCCCGTTGCCCGTGAACACGACCACTGCGATCCCCGGGTCGGCGGCGGCGTCGTTCAGCGCGTCGGTGGCGGCGGCGTACAGGGCCTCGTTGAAGGCGTTGAGCTTCTCGGGCCGGTCGAGGGTGATCGTGCGGACGCGCTCGGCGTCCTCGGTGCGAATCACTCGATCACGACCGGGGCAGCTCGTTCCAGAAGGCGCGGATCGAGCGGATGTGGCCGTCGTCGTCGAACGTGCCGTGGTCGATGATCTCCAGACGGACGGTGTGCTCGCCGGCCCGCACGTTCAACTCGAAGGCCCACGCGGCCTCGAGACCGCAGACCGCCGGTCCCTGCGTCATCTTCACCGTGGCCTCGTCGAGGCGGGCGTGGATCTCGTCCCAGAAGGCGGCGATCTCGTCGCGGCCCTTACGCGGCACCGAGCCCACCGGGTCCTCGACGACGGCGTCGTCGGCGAACAGCGCCAGCCATCCCTCGCGGTCGTCGGCGCTGAAGGTCGACTGGTAGCGGGCGATGGTCGACGCGATGCGGTCGGTCTCGGGAGCGGGCGATCTCACCATGGGCTGAGCATCATGCCAGGCCGGTCGCGTCGAACACCCACGAGAGGTCGCCCTCCAGCAGCGACTCCTGCCAGCCGGGAGGAGCACCTCCGAGCAACGTGCCGTAGTCCCAGTAGTCCTTCCAGAGCGTGACCTTGCCCTCGACGACGCGGTGGACGGTGACGAACGGCAGCGTCACCGATTCGCCCGTCGGCCACGTCCACACCTCACTGTGCTCGACCATCACCACGTCGCCGGTGGTGGCGATGCGATGTTCGGTGTTCTCGTACGCCGCCAGCGCCTCGAGGCCGAGGCGCAAACGGGCGACGATGCCGGCCGGTCCCATGGCAGCGGACTGCGGTCCGACGGGCACGTCGTAGTAGATGGCGTCGTCGCCAACGCGCGACGCCACACCCGCCCAGTCGCGGGCCGACAGCGCGTCCCAAAGGGCGCGGACGACTGCAATGGGACCGTCCGGGTTGTTGGCGGGCGTGCTCATGTCCTGGGAGTCAGCCCTACGCCACCACGCCGGCGGCGCGCAGCTCGCTGGTGCGGTCGCCGAGGCCGAGCTCGGCCAGGATCTCGTCGGTGTGGGCGCCGAGCGCCGGCGCGGGCGCGCCCAGCTCCGCCGGGGTGCCGGCGAAGAGGATCGGGTGGCGGGGCTGGCGGATGTGACCGGCGACGGGATGCTTCCCGTCGACGAGGATGCCCATGGCCTGCGCGTGCGGGTCGTCGGCCAGCTCGGCAGCCGACACCACGATGCCGCAGGGGACCCGTTCGGCCTCCATCGCCGCCATAGCATCGGCGGTGGTCATCTTGGCTGCGGCTTCGTAACAGCGGCCGATGATCGGTCGCACGAGGTCGATGTTCTTCTGCCGCAGGCTGGCGGTGGCCACGCGCGGGTCGTCGTACCCGTCGACACCAAAGGCCTTGCACATGCCCACGAAGTTGGCGTCGCTCGTGGGCGTCGCCACCCCCCAGCCGTCGAGGAATCGCAGCGGGGGAATCTGGGCGGCGAAGCTCCCGGGCTGAGATCCATCGCCGTCGCGGAGGACCTCGTTGCCGGCGGCGTCCATCCAAAGGAACGACACCACCGCGTCGACCATGGAAAGCCGCACGTGCTGGCCGCCATGGCCTCGCTCGCGCGCCAGGAGGGCCGCGGTGATGGCCTGCGCGGCGGTGAGGGCGGTCACCTTGTCGGCCAGCACCTGGCGGGTGAAGCGGGGCGTGCCCGTGTCGGGATCGGCCTCGTTGGAGGCGATGCCGCCGTAGGCCTGGATCACCGTGTCGTAGGCGCCCTTGTGGGCGTAGGGGCCGGTGTCGCCGAAGCCGGAGATCGACACGTACACGAGGTCGTCACGGCAGAGATCGTCGTAGCCGACGCCCAGCCGCTCGGCGACGCCCGGTCTCCAGTTCTGCACGACGGCGTCGCAGTTGGCCGCCAGGCGGCGGACGATGTCACGGCCTTCGTCGGTGCCGATGTCGACGGCGATCGAGCGCTTGCCCCGATTGCAGAGCTGGTACAGGGCGCTGATGCCGTCGATCTGGATGCCGACCCACCGGGCGATGTCGCCGATCGCCGGGCGCTCGACCTTGATGACGTCGGCGCCCTGGTCGGCGAGGAGGGCGAGGGCGTACGGGCCGGTGGCGGCGATCGACAGGTCGAGGATGCGGATGCCCGCGAGCGGACCTTGCCGAGTGTCCGTGCTCACTCCTCGAACACCTCGTGCGTGCGGGGCTGGCCGCCCGGTCCGCTGTAGGCCATCCCGAAGCCGGGCTCGGGGTCGAAGTCGCCGCCTGCACTCGCGAGCGACGCCCGGGCGGCGAGCCAGGCGTCGATGAGCTTGTCCTCGGCCGGGTAGTCGAACGGGTCCATCAGCGCCCGCTCCTCCTGCCCGCCGGGTTCGCAGGGTTTGTCGCGCAGCCAGCGGGCGGTGTCGACGAGTGCCTGCCGGGCGGGGACGAGGTCGCGGTAGCCGAGTTCCGACTTGATGCGGGTCAGGTCGAGCACGCGATGGGTAGGCAGCGGCTGGGCCAGGAGCGGCCGGGCGGGAATGGCGATATCGAACGGCATGGAGACGATGTCGAAGGAATGGTCGAGGGCCCGGGCCACGATCTCGAGGACCTGCCGGATGGTCAGCACCTCCTCGTCGCCGGCGTTGAACACCTTGCCCTGCGCGTCGTCGGGCCGGTCGATGGCGAGCAACACCGAGTGGGCCAGGTTCAGGGTGTAGCCGTGGTGATGGAGGGTGAGGCCGTCGTCGGCCACGACGATGCGGTCGCGGCCGTCGAGCACCCGCCGCACGACCGACCACTCGCGGGGCACGAGTTGATAAGGGCCGTAGGCGTACGGGTAGCGGAAGTGGGCGGCGCCGGGATGGTGGTCGAGGACGATCTCCTCGGTGCGGGCCACGCGGTAACCCTTCTCGTCCTCGGCGGGCTCGCCCACCGTCGGACCGTCCTCCGCCACCGGCACCGGCAGCCCCGGCGGGTCGAAGAGGAACGGGTTCATCCATCCGCGGTGCGCGGGCACGCCACCGACGGAAACGAAGCGTCCGGTGCGCCCGGCGGTGATTTCCGCCACCCTGCGCAGACGGCCGTACATGGCCACGACGAGGTCGTAGGTAAGACCCTCGAGGGCGGCGCGGAGATCGGCCTCGTCGTAGGGATCGTGGTGCAGGTGATGGACGGACGGCGGCGTCTCCGCCCGTTCGTGCTGGCCGCGATGCAGGATCGTCACGTCCCAGCCGCGCTCGACGAGGCCGCGCACGATCCAGATGCCTGTGGGACCTGTGCCCCCCACGACGAGCGCTCGCTCGGCCATGTCGTAGATACTGCCTCGCGATGAAGACCTCGGGACCGCTGGCGGGAGTCACCGTTATCGAGCTCGCGGGATTGGGCGCGCTGCCGTTCGCCACGTTGAAGCTGGCCGACATGGGGTGCGACGTCATCCGCGTCAACCGTCCGTCGGAGGTGCCTGCTGAGCCCGAGGAGCGCGGGCAACGCGAGTTCGACCGCGGCCGTCGCTCCATTGCCGTCGACCTCAAGCACGCCGCCGGCGTCGAGGTGGTGCTGCGATTGGCCGAGCAGGCCGACGTGCTCGTCGAAGCCATGCGGCCGGGCGTGGCCGAGCGCCTCGGCGTCGGGCCCAAGGACGCCATGGCCCGTAACCCTCGGCTGGTCTACGGCCGCTTGACCGGTTGGGGCCAGGACGGCCCCCTGTCCCAGAGCGCCGGTCACTCGCTGAACTACGAGGCCATCACCGGCGCGATCGGGTCGATCGGCCCGGTGGGCGGGCCGCCGGTTCCGTTGCTCCAGCTCCTCGGCGACTTCGCCGGCGGGGGGATGCACCTGGCCTATGGCGTGGCCTGCGCGCTGTTCGAAGCCCAGCGCTCGGGCGAGGGCCAGGTGGTCGACGTCGCCATGGTCGACGGCGTGATGTCGATGTACGGCGTCTTCTACGCGATGTCGCGGGCGGGCATGCACACCAACGACATCGGCACGAACCTCTTCGACGGCGGCGCGCCGTTTTACAACGTGTACGAAACCTCCGATGGCAAGTACGTCACCGTCGCACCTCTCGAGCCCCACTTCTACCGAGTGCTGCTCGGGTTCCTCGGCCTCGACGAGCGCGAGGTTCCCGACCAGTACGACCAGTCGGCGTGGCCGGTGATGAGGGAGCGGTTTGCGGAGATCTTCCGCACGCGGACGCGCGACGAGTGGCAGGAGCTGCTCGAGGGCACCGACGCCTGCTTCGCCCCGGTGTACCGCCTCGACGAGGCCG
>Ga0070708_100003892_pt1 | contig 11721 bp, 11 predicted proteins | sample KBSK5503metaG_FD_65469 | JGI IMG/M metagenome (GOLD analysis project Ga0070708, IMG submission 65469) | Corn, switchgrass and miscanthus rhizosphere microbial communities from Kellogg Biological Station, Michigan, USA - KBS K5-50-3 metaG | ecosystem: Host-associated > Plants > Roots >...
GTGCGCTCTACTTGTTCCGGTCGTTGCTGGAACTCGGCGCAGTCCTGGGTTTCCACGCAGCCGCCAGCGCTCTGGCCTTGGCAATCTGGTCCGGACTCATTTGTTTTTCCGCCTGTTCGTGCTGCGACGGCGCAAATTTGTCACCGCGACTAGCGGCCAATTCCAGCCACATGTCCGCCTCAACCAGATCATGCGGAGCATCGCGGCCTTTCAGGTATGCCATGCCCAGGAGCAACTGAGCATCTGGCATCCCCTGCTCCGCGGACAGCCTCATCCACTTCAATCCCTCAGCGATGTCCTTGGCGGGAAGCAGGTACATGGCGCCCAAGAAAAATTGACCTTCCGCATTTCCCTGGTCGGCTGCGGCCCTGAACCACTTCACCGCCATATCCGCATCCTTAGGCACTCCCTGACCTGACATGTACATCTTGCCCAGGAAGATCTGGGCGTCGGCATTACCTTGTTGGGCAAGAGGCGCCAGCTCCTTCATCGCACTGGCAAAATCTTTTTGTTCATAAGCGCGCTTGCCAGCCTGAAAATCCGCTCCGCAGAGATATGCCGAGCACAAGACAAGGGCGAAAGCGCAAATCAAGAATCGGTATGAGTGGAAACGCATGTTGTCCTTCTTCCGAGCGCCACAGGTGGGCAGACGCATCTGGCTTCCCGCAAACGCTTTGTAAGTAACTGGGTCAGGCCTCAATGCATGACCAGGTTGAGACCCGACCCAAAGGTGACTCAGTTAGAACGAGATTCCCGTGTTCTGGTTGAAAATCTTCGCCTGCTCCGCCGTAAGCACTACAGGCCCCACACAAGTTTGAGCGGTGTTAGGTGCGACCGCAGAAGTGTACGGAGCCCAGTCGACCTCGATCCCATAATTGCCCGAGGTCAGGTTCGAAATCACCCAGTCAAAGCTGTGCGCGCTCAGGGTCGTCTCGTTGAACGTAAAGAAACATCCGTTCAACGGGTCGAACGTGGTGCACGCGGCAGCAATCGCCTGGAACAGGTTCGTGCTGATCTGGATGTACCGGTCCTCGTACGTTACGGGGAAATTCGGCGTCACGGTGGGCGCAGCTTGACCACTGAGTGGCGTGACGTTCATCGTGAAATTCACGCCGGCTTGCGCCGAGCCAGTGTTATTTTTCGAGTTGACGGTCACGTCGGTCAACAGGCCAACCACAGCTGAAGGCCTGACGAGTAACACGATACCGTTCCCGCTGGACACCTTCATGGTGGTCTTTAACGCCGGTACCGTGACGCCAGTACCGAGTAAGCCGCTGGTGTCGGTGCAAGCGGTCTGAGCAATGTTGTAGTTGAAGCTCCCGCTACTCTGCGCGAAAGCCATGGTCGTTGCCAGCGCTAGAACGGCCAGCACGGTTGCCCTTGTTTTCATTGAAATAGTCCTCCCTAGGGCAACCTGGAATCGCGATTGGGGACTAGCCAGGGCCCCTGGTTGGGTGCCGAGCCATCCGGTTGGCGCATTCACCTTGGGGGAAGGATCAAGCGCGTAGACCCGATGGCGGCAAAGTTGGGTTTCTAACCCCCAATGGAAAATTGCCGTGCTCTACCTGTACCTGGAAGAAGAGTCAAACTCCGCACTGGACGCGGCTTTCGTGTGCTGGCCTTACTTCCGGCAGGTTCTTCGCCTCCAAGTGTTTTCCCTTATCAGGGGCGGAAGTCAGCTTCACCTGCCGCGGCCGTTCCACATTCGACAGTCTGTGCGCAATCGCGGATCTAGTAAACTATCGTTAGTGCTGCTCAGCGGGCACAGTGGGACATGGAAGGTTGCGATAAAGGTGCAATGCTGGTTGTCCGGAAGTAACAGGGTTAATACAGGTGGGTGCATGTCTCCGCCATGTGTGGAATGCAGCGCTTCTTCGACGACCTGCTAGATTCTTATGGCGGAGTAACTTGTCCAACTATCCTTCGCGCGATGAATAGCGGGTGGGGGTGTATCGGATTTAGCTCTTTTGCCACCGGATCGGGAAAATTTCCCCAAATTACATCGGGCGCCTCCAGAGGCACGGGGGTCCAGGCGTAACGCTGCACTTCGCGCTCATACACGGGCCAATGCTCAAACGGGACCGAGTGCCGGAGCACGACAAAGTCTGGCCGCCGTTTGGCATCGTCCTCCACCCGAAAAGCAGATACCCCGCCGCGGATAGGATTCGGCAGATAGAACATCAGCGGTATGTCTTCATAGTTGATCAGGATTTCGTCGTCTGGCGCCGCGTTTTGTTTGAGCCAGTCAGCCACCAGGCGATTCGGATCAGGCCGGTGGCCGAAAACACTCCTGCTCATAACGTTCAACTCACGCCGGAGAGCACTGGGGCGGTGGTACTTGGCGCGGTGCAGGAGATATACGGGTAGGCTCAGTGGCAGGCTCAGCCACGGCGTAACCAGGAATATTGCGGCCGCTGCCCAAGTGAGCCCGCGAGGCTGCGAGCCACCAAGGCGTACCAGGACCCACGCCACCAGCAGACAGCCCGCCGGCGCGATGTTGATCACATATCGCAAAAATGCGGCAGGTGCGACCGCCGGGACCCAAAACAAAAGGACAAGGAAGATGGCGCAGCCGATAAGGACCAGGCGCCGCTCGGCGTCAGGCAGAGTTTTCCAGCGATACACCGCAACGGCAATCGCCGCGCCAATGATGACCACAGGCACGATGTATTCGTTGATGTTAAGCAGGTTCCGCATGAAGCGGTTGTGCCAGGTGTCGACCTGTGACGACAGCCGTCCCCACAATTCGTAGTAGTAGGCGAAGGGAGCAATTGCCAACGCCAGCGACCCACCAACCAGCGCGGGCCGCCACAGACTGCGCCGCTGCGTCACGAAAGCGTCGATGAAAAGAACTCCAAGCACCGGCCACACCGTGCCATAGTCCACTTGGAACCAGCACCACGCGGTGATGACGAAGAGGGCGGCGCCCCAGCGTCCGCCCCATTGCCAGCGCGCGTAGCCCACAAGCGTGAGCACAAAGAACAGGCTGGACAGCGAGTAGTACCGGCACTGCCGTCCGTGCAAAATCCAATACGCGTTGAGTACCAGAAACCCGGATGCGAGCAGCGCCATCTGCGCATGCTTGAAATGTGTCAATACGAATCGGTACAGAATCAGCACCGTGGCAATGCTGGCCAGCGCAAAAGGAAGCCGAGCGGTAACCGTGCTCACGCCCAGCGTTTTGAAACCGAGGGCCGCAACCACAAACTGGCCCCAGGGCTGCCATTTCCAGGTCGTGTCGGCTTTTAGATCTCCACGGCGGATGTAGTAGTCAATCGCTGCCTGTGGGCTCGTGGTGCGTTGATCGATGGACTCCGGTTCCTCGGCCGCAAAGTTATCGATGGTGATTAAGTTCACTCCGTCATACGCCAGAGGGCGGCCGAACCTCAGCATACGCTGGGCCAATACGGCGGTCGCCGCTTCGTCCTGCCACAGGTATGGATGGCCGAGTCCCCACAACAAAAGCAATGCCGCGACGCACGCGAGGACCATCTGCGCCATGATGATTGATGGCGACTTCTCAATCCTGGAATTGTTCATCTGTGGCAAGGGATGCAAAGATAGCATAAGGGAAGGTGGACCGATGTGGGCACGATTGCGGGATCACCTTTTCGATCTCACCGCACATTCGACACAGGGCCGTCTCTAATGCTGTGTACAGTGGATGATCCAGCCTTCGGGGTTTGATCTCGCTGGCACCGGCAGTGCAGAGGGTGCCCCATCCTTCTCGCGCTTTTTGCGAGAAGGGTGGGAGGCAAAGAGCAAGCACAATGTCGGTTCCTCTTCCACTCTGTCATCCCGACCGGAGCAGGTTCATTCGCGAACAGCGAATGGACCTGCGGAGCGGAGGGACCTGGCGTTCGCCGCAACCCAACTCCAATCTGTCAGTTCCCCGCTCCGTTCGCCTTCGCCAGCTTGATCTCCCGCTTCGCCTGGCACTCCGTCGCAGGATCGTAGGTTACCGTCCCCACCAGTTGATCTTTCGACGCTTCGAACTCCAGCTGCGATCGCCGGACACGCGACGGCAGTCCGGTGAACTTCACTTTGCCGTCCGAATTGGCGCCGGCCTGGAGATCGAGCTTGTGAAATCCGCCAAAGCCATAGGCGATGTGAACTTTGACGGTCGCCGCCTCGGCGGGCTTGCCATCGGCGGTGGTGACCGTGAATTCAACCGAGCACGGCCCCGCCCCACCATCGATCACCGGCACAGCTTGCGCCGCAGCGGGGGCCGGCGAGGGCGTCGCCGGCGGATTCGCTTGCCCTGAACCCGCCGCGCAAAGCGCGCCGGCCATCAGGACAGCACGAGAAAAAGCAAAAGGTGATCTGTTCATAAGGTGGCGTGAAGATTATATCGTTGCAACTGATGGCGGCAGGAACCAAAGGCCGGTTGGCCCAGGCTTTTGTTGATCTCGCTGGCACTGGTAGCTTGGAGGGTGCCCCATCCTTCTCGCGCTTCTTGCGAGAAGGGTGGGAGGCAATTCTAAGCACAACGGAACGGCCAATAACGTGTCACCGGTCTCGCTTCGATTAGCAAGGCCGCGCAGACGACGTGAAGGTGTTACTTTCACAAGCAATTGGCGTTGACTAACACAGACAGACGGAGCAGAATCCAGCCTACGCCGTCCCGAGAAGGAGATCTGAGCTATGCCAAGCGTCTCCGCGTTCACCGCTACCGGCCTCCATTTTTACTTCCAGTCTACGCGCGCCAAGATCGATGGGAATGCGGTTTCACAACTCGTCAAGTTCATTCAGGGCGCGAAGCATTCTCTCGACGTTGCCATCTATGACATAAGGAACGCGAATGTCCTCAAGGCGCTGAAAGGCATGTCCACCAAGGTTCACCTTCACATCCTTTATGACGCCGGGAAAGCCGGAGGGACCAGCACGACGGTGGACCCCAAAGTTTCCACCACAGCGCAGGCGATCAAAGCCGCCGGCCTGACGGCCTTTGCCCAGCCGGTGAAGGAGAAGGGTGGACACTTGATGCATGACAAATTCATCGTTCGGGACGGCGCTTCGGTGTGGAGCGGGTCCGGCAATTTCACTAACGGCGGATTGCTGTTGCAGGACAATCATTTCTTCACCATGGATTCGCCCGCCATTGCCGCAGCGTATTCCAAAACGTTTGGTGACCTCGGATCTCCGGGTCACTCGGCCAGTCACACAACCGGCGTTGCAAGTTCACCGACCAAGGTAAAAATTGGGAACATTCCCGTTACGATCTTCTTCTCGACACAAGTCGGAGAGACTGAAGGCATTGAGACGGAGATTCAGAGCCGGTTGAAGGGCGCCAAGAAGATCCGAGTGATCGCGATGCTGGTCAGCGACCCAGGCATTTTGACGAGCCTGCTCGCGCTCAAGAAGAAGGACATCAAGGGTGTGCTGGACCCCCACGAAATGAAGGTCGTGATGAAAAACAAGACTGCTGATCCGAATTTCTGGTTCGCGAATGGGGATCCTCGATTCGTGGCGGCTAACTCGCACGCCTTCAACGGTACCGGCGACAAGAACGACTTCATGCACAACAAGGTGATGATCATCGACGACAAGGTGGTGATCACGGGCAGTTATAACTTCTCCGAAAACGCCGAAGCCAACGATGAGAACCTGCTGATCTTCGAATCGGCCGCCTTGGCCGGGGCTTACAACCAGTACTTCAACGCCCTGTTCGCTCAATACCAGAAGACTGGCGCCAAACTGCCGCCTGCCTAAGCCCAACAACCAAAGTATTCGCCCAGGGTTGATTCGTGTGGGACCGGGCCTCGGACCCGATCAGGCCGGGCGAAACTCGGGCAAACTCTTCCTGCGAGATAGGCCGAGGCCCTCCAGCCTTTCACCTCTGCAATCTGACCTCTGACCTCTGCAATCGGCCCTCGACTTCTGCCCCGATGAATAGGATCAGTTCAATTCTTCAGATTGCTTCATATCAATTCAGACCCTCTCCATGGACGCTTCCTGCAAACGGGTGCAAGATCGCGACCATGATTTCTTCTCCGATTACGGTCGAGTCGAAATCAATCCACGACAGAGGTGATGTGATGAACCGCTCAAGAGATTTCAGGCCCCGCAGAGTCCTGGCACGGATTGCCATGCTGTTTGGCGTGATGATTGTGACCTTGCTCCCGGCCTATGGCCAACAGGAAGTCAATCCGACCTGGTTCGACCCGTGGCCCGGACCCAACGCGGCTCACTCCTCTCAGCACTCCTCTCAACCACGAGCGGCTATTCACCGGCATCAACGGACGGTGAGGTCTGTCTCGTCGGCTCCGGTCGCCGGGAGGCTTCGCGCGAAGCGCGCCACCTCCCGGCCCAGCCAGTCATGACGCTGCCGCATGAGCGGTGGCGTTCCCGTCTGGTGCCCGCCCCCACGTCTCTCTCCGAGACGTGGGTGCTGGCGTCTCCGGCGAGTCGGTATCCCCTTCCACGGCATCTCGGATGCGAGCACCCATACCCCGGCGTTTCAATGCAGCAATTGAGGAGAAGACCGCGGCGATACCCTCTGTGTCCCTCTGTGCCCTCTGCGGTTAAGCTTTTCACCTCTGCAATCTGACCTCTGACCTCTGCAATCCCCAACGCCTGCAATCCAGCTAGAATCTCTCCTGTGGATACCGCCCGCATCGCCGCGCTGCTTGAGCCTTTTCTGCTCCAGCCCCTGCCGGACGACGCCCTCGGACAAATATCGACGTACATCGATCTATTGCGACGCTGGAACGCCCGCATCAACCTCACAGCTGTCCGCGATCCCGAAGCCATCGTGACCCGCCACTTCGGCGAGTCGCTCTTCCTAGCCCGCCACCTGTTCCCGGAACCCGGTCCGCTGGAACGAAGCGAAGAACGGGTTGGCGTCGCTGGTCCTACTCGCTCCCGGGTACCGGGCACTGATCACTGCCCACTGCCCACTGACCACTGCACAGTCCTCGACATCGGCTCAGGCGCCGGCTTCCCCGGCCTGCCGGTGAAGATCTGGGCCCCAGCGGTCAGCCTGACTCTGGTCGAGTCGAATCACAAGAAAGCCGCTTTCCTCCGCGAGGTGGCTCGGGCCCTTACATTGACAGACGTAAATGTAACGACCGAGCGTGCCGAGACCATTCGCCTCCCTCCCGCCCATTTCGTCACTCTCCGAGCCGTGGAACGTTTCGAGACCATCCTCCCCCTGGCCGCCCGTTCCCTCGGCCCAGGCGGACGCCTCGCCCTCCTGATCGGATCCAGCCAGGCCCCACTCCTACCGACCCTGGTGCCAAATCTTCACTGGCTGCCCCCCATCGCGATTCCCCAATCGAGATCCAGGATCCTCGCCTTGGCCGTCCTATCATAGTACCTAGTTAGTAATAGTGGGATATGTTACGTAAAACAGCCATTGAAGTGGGAAATATAACGAGAAAAAGTGGCGATAATTCATGCGTTGATGGTGTATTTACCGATGGTGCAGACACGTTGCTATAAGGTTCTGAAGTGTTCCGCGTGGAACACTTCTTCAAGATTGTGCGGACTTTCCACTCCGCGAGGGCGATCAATATCCAAGTGGAAACATCCTTAGTGCCCCAACGCGGTCGGAATGTTCCACGTGGAACACTTCTTCAACTTTGTGCGGGCCTTCACTTTTGTGAAGGCGATCAATGTTCCACGTGGAAGCATCCTCAAGTGCCCACGCGGTCGGAACGTTCCACCTGGAACACTCCCTCAAGGGCGCAAGAGGCCTTCCCACTCCTGAAGCGACTTATGTTCCACGTGGAACACCCTTGCAAACACCCTTGCCGTCCTTGCGGTCGGAATGTTCCCCGCGCGAACGCCAGGCTCCCAGCGCCAGTAGAAATGTTCCACGTGGAACACTTGCCAGAGAAGTTGCACCAAGAATCGGCATTGCCTTCTTCCACGCGTTGGAAGTATTCTGGCTTGCTCCAACGTTCTCCACAAAACAAAACATGGGACGCGTGATCGCGGTTGCCAACCAGAAGGGTGGCGTCGGAAAGACCACGACTGCCATCAACCTTGCCGCATCGCTCGCCGCTGCCGAGGTCAATACTTTGCTGGTGGATTGCGATCCGCAGTCGAATGCCACCAGCGGTTTCGGCTTCGTCAAGGAGCCGGAGCGCCTCAACACCTACCACATCATCATGGGCGCGGCCTCGGGCGAGGAGGCGCTGCAGGTTACGGAGCTTGAGCAGCTCTGGGTGATTCCCTCGCACAAGAACCTGATCGGGGCAAACCTGGAATTGGTGGAGGCGGAGCGGCGCGAGTTCCGGCTGCGGGACGCGCTCGAGCCGTTGCGGGATCGTTTCCAGTTTATTGTGCTGGATTGTCCGCCGGCGCTCGACCTGCTCACGGTGAACGCGCTGGTGGCAGCGGACAGCGTACTGATCCCGATGCAGGCGGAATACTTTGCGCTCGAGGGCGTTTCGGAACTGCTCGACACGGTGGAGCGGATCCGGGCGGGGTTGAATCCAGGGCTGAACGTCGAGGGGGTGGTGCTGACGATGTTCGACGAGCGCACGAACCTGGCGCAGCAGGTAGCGGCGGAGTTGCGGAATTTTTTTGGGGAGAAGCTGTTCGCGACCGCGATCCCGCGGAACATCCGGCTGGCGGAGGCGCCGAGCCATGGCAAGCCGGCGCTGCTCTACGACATTCGCTCGCGTGGGGCGGAGAGCTACATCCGGCTGGCGAAGGAGATGCTCGACCGGCAGTTGAAGGCGGCCGCGGCGGGGCCTGGGGCAGCGGCTTAGATTCGTATATATAAATATTTATTACCATCGATATATAGCAGAAGAGGTCAGATTGCAGAAGTCGAACCTGGCGCCGGCAGATTTTGAGAACGTAGGGGTCCTTCGACTCCGCCGCCCGATTCGCAAGCGAATCGCTCGGCTTCGCTCAGGATGACAGTGGAAATAAAGCGATGTTAGTAAGCAGGCCGGATGACATTGAACAAACATAGATGAACTTGAGCGCGGGATGGGATAGAAGAGGACAGGTAAACGATGATGATGCCAGCGGAGAAGGTCTTGGAGAAACCGGCGGAGAAGGCCGGGGCAAAAATGGTGGATAAACCGGCCGAGAAGCGGCGGGCGCTGGGGCGGGGACTGGAGTCGCTGCTGCCGGCGGGGCCGCGCGTCGTGGCGCCCGCGCCGGCAGCGAAGGTCGACCAGAGCCGCGAGGATGCCGCGTTGAGAGAGGAGATCGTGGCGGAAGGTCCGGTTCCCGGGAGCATCGCCGAGTTGCAAGCGGTGGCGGAGCCGCGGGGGGCGGAGCGGCAGGCGGTACTGGACCTTCCGCTTGACAAGATCGACCACAATCCGCATCAGACGCGGCTGGAGTTCGAGCCGGAATCCATGGAGGAGCTGGCGCGCTCGATCCAGGTGCAGGGTGTGATCCAGCCTGTGGTGGTGCGGCCGGGGAAGGAGGGGCGGTACTTTCTGATCCTGGGCGAGCGGCGGCTGCGCGCGTCGAAGATGGCGGGCAAGGCCGCGATTCCGGCGGTGGTGAAGCGGGTCTCGGAGCAGCAGGCGGCGGAGATGACGATCGTCGAGAACCTGCAGCGGCAGGATTTGCATTGCCTGGAACAGGCGGCGGCGTTCTCGAATCTGAGCACCGAGTTCCAGATGACGCAGGAGGAGATCGGGAAACGGGTGGGGCTGTCGCGGGAGACGGTGTCGAATTACATGCGGCTGCTGCGGCTGCCGTTTCCGGTGCTGGAATATCTGAAGCGCGGCGATCTGACCTATAGCCATGCGCGGGAGTTGCTCCGTCTCCGCGATGAGAAGCAGATACTGCCGGTGGCGCTGAGGGCGGTGAAAGAAAAGCTGTCGGTCTTTGGGCTGGAAGATATGGTGTCGGACGTGAACGGGGGGCGGGAAGAACGGGAACCGGAAAGGAGCGGCGGGGCGCGCTGGGTGGATCCGAATGTGCGGGCGGCGCAACGGCAACTGGAGACGGTCCTGGGAATGCGGGTGCGGATACGAGACCGGAAGGGGAAGGGCAAGATCACGATCGAGTACGCGACGCTGGAGGATTTTGACCGGGTTGTAGGGATGCTGAAGGGGAAATAGTTCTCAGTTCTCAGTTTCTTGTTGGGGGGCAGCTTATGGCTGCCCCTTTTACTTTGCTGGTTCCGCGTGGCGGTAGGAATCGAGAGAGTAAAAGGTGGGTTGAAAGCACGGGAGATCGGTAGCGGATGGGGGACGTAGTTACGCGAGGGCCGATGCAGAAGCCTCGGAGTGGGAGGGCGCGGAAGGGATCAAAGGGTGTAAGGTAAGAGCTTTACGAGCGTGAGTGCCGACAAACAATCCTTTACGATTCGGGCGTCTGCCAGCCGCCTAGGAAAGGGCTTCCTCGCCATACCGCAGAGGTTCAAAAGCTGGTTTCCTGGCGAGAAAGGTCAGATTCTAGTTGTTTTTGATGATGAAGAGAAGACAAGGGAACTGACGTATCACCCTTACGATCCCATAGGGAAGGAGAATCGGATCTTTGGCCTGCGCAATTGGTTCTCCAAGAGAAACGTGCTCGAGGGCGACCTGATTTCGATCACCCTAGAAGATCCTTACAAACGTTTATATCGAATCGCGTTGGACCGCTTCGTCCGAGAGCGGCAAGAGCAAAAGGCCCGACAAAACCTTCATGACGCAGGGACGGATTCTGAAGCCGAACAGGAGCTGCGCACGTTATCGCGCTTGACCCGAAAGCGCCCGCGAGAACTGGCCCAAGAAGAGTTAATGCGCATTGCACAGCGTTCGGCGAGTCAACCCCGTCCCAGCGTATTCCTGGGCGCGGCCGAGCGCCATGAGGGCGTACCCTCGGTAATCCGCGTCCTACTTCGAGAGTTGCACGACGGGAGGTGCCAGCTTTGCTCTTTCACCTTTGAGAAGAGAAATGGCGAACCGTATTTTGAGATACACCACCTGGACGCGAAGGTCGGCCATCACCCGCATAACCTGCTCGTCGTCTGCCCAAATTGCCACGCTCAGTTCGAGCATGCGAGAGTAACCGATTTCCGGTGGACAGGTAATTGGCTAGTTGGTGTATCGATCAATGGCAAACGCGTGTCTGTGCGGCAGCCGCTCGCTCACGATTCGATAAGGAGGGCTCTGCTGGGATTCGTCATAGTTCTTGCCGCACCACGGGTCGGACGTCTTTTGGCCCGGTAGGATGAGACTCTGCATGCTAATCTGGACAACTCCAAGGGCTGACTCCCAGAAAGGAAACATCGATGATTCGAGTATATTTCGTCTTTGAAGATCCACTCGACGAAACCGAAGTGAATCTCTCCTTCGCTGACGTGCCGACGCCAGATCCACGTAGGGCGTTTGAGCGTGTTGAGGAGGCTGCCGCGTCCGGGGAGCTTTGGAAGAGCATGTATCCAGATGACCGGGTGCATCCCTACACGCTCATCAAGACCAAAATGATGAGTCTTGATATTTCGACATTACCTCACGAGCAGTGTGCAAACACACTTCTGTCAATCTGAACTATATCGCAGCTTTCTTGTCGAGCAACGCTTTCGAGCGCGGCTCACGCCTTGCCAGTCCGTTTTCCGCCCTTTCCATGAACCGCTCGAATGCGGCAGTTTCTCGAGTCAGATCGTGCACGGAGATTCTCAGTGCGTTCAGTTTGATCTTAGTAGCAAGAGCGGCGTAAGGGTTGATTTCGAAGCCAAGGACGTTTAGGCCACCAAGGTACGACTCCACTAACGTTGTGCCGACACCCGCGAACGGGTCCAACACGCATGATTCC
>Ga0070708_100003893_pt1 | contig 11714 bp, 12 predicted proteins | sample KBSK5503metaG_FD_65469 | JGI IMG/M metagenome (GOLD analysis project Ga0070708, IMG submission 65469) | Corn, switchgrass and miscanthus rhizosphere microbial communities from Kellogg Biological Station, Michigan, USA - KBS K5-50-3 metaG | ecosystem: Host-associated > Plants > Roots >...
GGACGGTTTCGCGTGCGCAGCACGTCGAGGGCGAGAGCGCCTGCCACGATGAGCGGCGGGAACGCCGGCGCGAGCCAGCCGCTGCCGTCCAGGACCACGTAGGTTGCGAGCGCCGTGACCGTGTACGTCGCCGCCACGATCGTTGCGCCCCAGCGTCCTCCCACAAGGCGTGCCCCGATCGCGAGCGCTGCTGGGATGACCAGCGTGACCAACAGTGGGTAGAAGAACGCCTCGCGGGTCGTCGCGGTGATGTAGTAGAAGTTCATGCCGAATACGAGGACACCGCAGACGTTCGCGAGCATGACGGCGCGGAAGACCCGTCGCAGCCACTCGGGGATCGTGAACGTCCCTGGCGCGAAGGCGATGGACCACCCTAGGAACGCGACGGTCGAACCGACGACGCCCGCGATGTGCGGTGGGCTCCAGATGTCGACATCGCGGCCGAACGCGCGATGCCACACCTCATCGAACGGACCCGCGAGGATGACCGCGAGCGCACCGAGCCCGACAATGGCGAGGCCGAGCTCCGCGCGGAACGGTCCCACGCGCATCTCGCGTCCACGTACCCGACGGCCGGCCATCGCGGTCAGCGTGGCGATGACCGCAGCGACGCCCCAGAGGACCACGCCGCCGTACAGGAACAGATGCGGGACGCTCCAGAAGGTGTCCCTTCCGACGACGCGATGCCACGAGACGTCCCACGCCGCGCCGAACCAGCTGAGAAAGACGCCCGCGACGCCGATGACGAGGGGCACCGTCGTCCCCAGACCGGAGAGCCCGGCGCGCCGCAGCGGCAGCGCGATCGTGGCCATGCGCAGCCGATTCTACGGGCCGGCCTCCAGCAGCTCGACCCGCGTCCCCTCGTCGCTGACAGTCAGAGCCGCGACGACGACCCTCCATCGAGCGTCGCGTTCTCCGCGCATCGCGAGCCAGCCTGCGCCGAGACGCGCGAGACGGCCGAGCTTGCGCCGATCGACCGCTTCCGCGGCGGCGACGAACGATCCCGCCCGGCGCGTCTTCACCTCGACGAAGATGAACCCATCGCGGTCGCGGCAGATGAGATCGATCTCGCCGAAGCGGGTTCGTTCGTTACGGGCGACGACGCGCAGGCCGCGACGCACCAGCTCGGCCTCCGCGGCGCGCTCGCCGGCGAGCCCCAGGGCGCGGCGATCCACGCCATAGAGATCGGCGCTTTATTGCGAGGGCGTGACCCGAATGATCCTGTCGGAGCCGTTGTCCGTCGTGAGGTAGAGCGATCCGTCCGGGCCCTGAACGGCCGCGCGAAGGCGACCGTAGGTCCCGTTGAAAAGAATCCCCGCAGTCTTGAACGTCCCGTCGGGCTGTTGCTCGAGCCGCAGCAGCATCGTGCCCGCGAGCGCCGCAAGGAACAGGTCCCCATCCCAGGCTCCCCATGACGCCCCGCTCACGAACGTGTTCCCGCTGGTCGCCACGTACGGGTTGTCGAACGACTGCCAGACCGGCGGCGTGAAGCCGGGCCCGGCGCCGTTCGGCCACGAGAAGTTGAGTCCGGGCTTCAGGAGATTGACGGTCGCGTGCGAGTGCGCGCCTGTCGCGCGATCGGTGTAGTGCGCGTGCTCGCTCGTGAACGGTAGGCCGGTCCCCGGTTGGAACGCGATGCCCTGCGGGTTCCGGTGCCCCATGGTGTACGCGGCCGTCCTCCCGAACGCGCCGGCCAGGATCGGGTTGTCCTCCGGGATCGTCCCGTCGGGATTCACGCGCAGCACCTTCCCGTTGAGCGAGTTGGGATTCTGCGAGAACGCGGTGTTCCCCACCTCGCCCATCGTGGCCCAGAGCTTGCCGTCCGGCGCGAAACGGATGCGGCACCCGTCGTGGTTCCCGCCCGCGAACATGCCCGTGCGGATCACGTAACCATCGAACACCAGCGTGCTGTTCACATCGCGATAGCGCAGCACTTGGTTGAGCCAACCGTTGTCGGTCCGCGAAGCGCACACGTACACGAAGTGGTTCGCCGAGAACGCGGGGTCGATTGCGATCCCCAGCGCGCCGGCCTCGCCCTCGGCGCGGATGCTCGAGATCGCATTGTTCGCGAGCTGCGGCGCGCCGGCGGCGCCGCTCGCGTACACGAGGATGTTCCCGGCGCGCTCGGTCACGAACATCCGTCCATCGGGCGCGAACGCGAGGTCCCATGGGAAGCTGAGGCTCGACTGCACCACGGTCGTCGTGAGCGTCGGCGCATTGCCCGCGGCCGGGGGCAGGCCCGGTACGGTGATCGTCAGGAAGACGCCCTGGTCTTCCATCCACCATGCGCCGTCGACCACCGGCCGCAGATGCAGCGAGTACGTGCCAGCGGTCTGTGGCGCGCGCACCTGGAACGTGAAGGTCGCCGTTCCACCGGGCGCCACGGTCGCTTCGGTCTGCGCCGCCACGCGCGTCGGGTATGGCCAATTCACTGCGAGCGGGGCCCACTGCGCGTCGTCAAGGTTGATGCCGAGGCGCGCCTCCTGACCGAGCACGCCTTTCGTCCAGGTCTGCGTCCCGGTGTTGCGGAACACGAGATTGAGCGGAGTGCTGGTCTGCCCTGGCTGGAGCGTCGGATAAGGCGACTGGCTCACCCAGGCGCTGTGGAATCCGAGGTCACTCACGACGAGCACGAAGACGCCTTCGTCCTCGAGGTGCTGCACTCCCTCGAGGATCGGATGGAGCGGCAAGCGGTATGAGCCGGGCGTCGCGGGCGCGCGAAGCGTGAACGTAAACGTGCCGATGGCGCTCGGAGCGACGGAGGCCTCGACCGTCGTCGCGACGCGGTTCGCGTTGAGCCACGCGACGGCCATGCCTGCGTCCGCTGGCGCGGTGGAATCACCCGTTACGCCCAGGTTCACCTGACGTCCGGCGACGCCTTTCTGCCACGTCTCGGTGCCGGTGTTGCGGAACCGGATCGTGTAGGAGACGATCGCGCTCGGCCGGAGCACCGGCCAGGGATCCTGCGCGAGCCATGCCGCGTGCCATCCCGTCGCTCCCGCCGCCGGCATCGGGACGAGCGTCGCGGCCACGAGCGAGACGCAGATGGCCGCGAGGAGTGCTCTCACTGCTCCGTTATCGCGTGAATCGGTGTTTGCTGCTATGACCAAGGCCGAGACTGCCACGAGCCTGACAGGTCTTCCTCGTCACGGCCTCGTACTCACCGGGCGCGAAGCACGAGCGTGGTCGTCGTCGGGGTCTGCATGGACCCGGGCCTTCTCCTCGACCTGCGTCCCTGCCTCCCGGTCCAGCACGCCGAACATCGCGTGCCAGGTGGGATCGATCACGATCGCGTCGTACGCCGAAAGGTGGTCGACATTCTCGTCGAGGTGATGCACGGTGCGCTGGTGGTAGCGCCCGGTGTAACTCGATGACCTTCGGGATCCGCGGCTCCGTCGTTTCCGTGGTCAGCCTGCCGCGCCGACGGGTTCGCTCTCGAGCTCGAGCTCGGTCTGCTGCTCGCGCATGAGCAGGTACTTCACGGTCCCGAAGTCCTGCCGGTGGAAGGGCGTGACGCCGAGCTCGTGGAGGGCCTTGCGGTGGTCGATGGTCGGGTAGCCGCAGTTGTGCTCCCAGCCATAGCCCGGGTACCGCACAGAAAGCTTGGTCATCAGGCGGTCGCGTGTGACCTTGGCCACGATGGAGGCGGCGGCGATCGCGAAGCTCTTCGAGTCGCCCTTCACGATCTCGGTGTGCTTGCCAGGGGCGAACGCCGGATCAAGGATCCGCCGGCCGTCGACCAGTGCCCAGTCGTACTCACCGATCTGACGCAGCGCGCGCTGCATCGCAACGTGCGAGGCGTGGTAGATGTTGAGCCGGTGGATCTCGGCGACCGAAGCGGCGCCAACGCCAACCTTGCAGGCGCGGGCGCGGATCTCCGGCACGAGCTCTTCGCGCTGCGCACGCGTGAGAACCTTCGAATCCTTGACCGCGCGGATGAGGCGGACCTCGGGCGTCACCAAGACCGCGGCGGCGACGACTGGCCCTGCCAGCGTGGCCATGCCCACCTCGTCGCAACCGACGACTCGGGTGAGCCCGCGGACCCAGAGCTCTCTCTCGTAACGAAGCGAAGGCACGACGCGATTATCCGGGCCGCGCGCTGATCGTCGCGCGGATCAGACGGCGACCAGCTCCCGCCGAGGCTCTTTCTCGGCTGGGTCCTTCTCGTGCTCTTCGTACCCGAGGAGCAGCGTCGCGCCCAGCGCGTCGAAGACGCGATGGAGGGTGTCGAGATGAGTCGCTTGCCGGCCGGCCTCGAGACGCGAGATGGCGCTGTGGCTCGTGCCCGCGCGGTCGGCGAGCTGCTGCTGGCTAATGCCGAGGACGGTGCGCCGCTGGATCACCAGCTTGGCGATCCGTGCCCAGGACCGGGTACGGTCGCGCTCCTGCCGGTAGGCGCGGCTGGCCGCGGCGCGCTTGGTCGCGCCTTGGGTGACGCTCTGGCCGGTGGAGCTGCCGATGGTCAGCGACCTTATCAGAACTGATAAGCTCAGTCAAGCGCAGGGTCCTCGGCCGCCTCCGCGCGCCGCTCGTAATCGTTGGATCTCTTCCTCGCGGGTACACGCGACGCCGGGTGTGCACACACCCAGGAGATGTTTGTACTCATTCGTCGATTGCCGACGAGCCTTCCGACCTCGTTGAAGCCGACGCCGCTCAGGAGATCGTCCGCCGGGAGGCGCTTCACATGATTGGCGGATGGCACGAACGATTGGTGTGGGGTCGGGGACTCGAGGGGGCAGGGCCCCCTCGACTCATTTGCGCTTTTCGCGCAGGGTCGCGGCCTTGCCGACACGCTCGCGGAGAAAGTAAAGGGCCGCGCGGCGAGCGTGACCGTGGCGGACGAGCTCGATCTTCTCGACTCGCGGCGAGTGCACCATAAAGGTTCGCTCGACGCCGACGCCGCTCGCGATCCGCCGCACCGTGATCTGCTTGTCGAGCCCACCGTTACGCACACGCAACACGGTGCCCTCGAAGTTTTGAAGGCGCTCGCGGTTCCCTTCGACCACGCGCACGCTGACGCGCACGGTGTCGCCCGGCCTGATCTCGGGCAGATCGGCCTTCAGCTGCTCCCGGGCAAGCGTGTTCAGCAGGTCGTTCATAGGAATGGTGAGGGCACTCACGAAGTGAAGGCAGTCTAGCAGCAGTCGAGGGGGCAACGCCCCCTCGACCCCCGGTCATGCCCCCCGTGCTTTCTTCATCCGGTCGAGGATCGTCACGTGCGATACGCCGAAGTGCCGCGCGAGCTCCCGCACGGTGAGTCCGGTCGCGCGCATCCGCGAGACCTCCGACACGCTCGGACCGCGCTGGGCGCCACGCGCGGGGCGAAGGCGGACTCCTGCCGCGCGTAGCCGTGCGCGGACGGTCGCCGGCGAGAGACCGAACCGCGCGGCGATCCGATAGGACCCGACGCCCGATGAGTACGCAGCCACGAGGTCCCCGTCGGGCACGCGCTCGCTCCCGCGCTGCGGACCTGGCAGCCGCGCTCGCTCGGCCGGCGTGAGGCCCGCGCGATCGAGGAGCTCGGGCCGGCGCTCTGCGGTGCGGCGGATCGCCTCGGCCCTGCGCCACCGCGCGATCGCCGCGTGGTCGCCCGAGAGGAGCACCGCCGGCACGCGGCTTCCTTCGTGGTCCAGGGGCCGCGTGTACTGCGGGCCTTCCAGAAGCCCGTCGGTGTGCGACTCGCGGGTGAGCGATTCCGCCTCGATCACGCCAGGCACGAGCCGCGTCACCGCGTCGATCACCACCATCGCGGCGAGCTCCCCACCTGTGAGCACGAAGTCCCCGACCGAAAGCTCCTCGTCCACGTCCTTCTCCACGACCCGTTCGTCGACGCCCTCGTAGTGCCCGCAGACGATGACCAGGTGTCGCATCCGCGACAGCCTGCGCGCCGCCGCCTGGTCGAAGAGCGCTCCTTGCGCGCTCATCAGCACGACGTGCGATTTGTCGCCCCGGGTCGCACGGATCGCACGGGTGAGCGGCTCGGGCTTGAGCACCATCCCCGCCCCGCCGCCGTACGGCGCGTCGTCCACGACGTGGTGCCGGTCGGTCGTCCACTCCCTGATGTCGTGGACCGCAAGGTCGAGCTGCCCTGCGGCGCGCGCGCGCGCGACGATGCTCTCGGCGAATGGGCTCTCGAACATTCCCGGGAAGAGCGTGAGCACGTCGATACGCATGCTCATCCGAGCGACTCTTGCGGTGCGATCACGACCCGCCCGCCCGGCACGTCGACCTCGCGCACGACCGAGGCGATCGCGGGCACCAGCAGATCGGGGCCCGAGCCCTCGGGACGTATAACGAGCACGTCGGTCTCGCCGGCGCGCAGCACCTCGTGGACCGCTCCGAGAGGCTCGCCTTCGGGTGTTTCGGCGGTCAGGCCAAGCAGGTCAGCCCACAGGTAAGCGCCCTTGGCGGCACGCCGGGCCTCGCCGCGCGACACGCGCAGGCTTTTTCCGCGCAAGCGCTCCGCGTCGGTGCGCGACTGGAGACCCTCGAACCGCACGATCGGGATGTCGGCCGGTCCGCGAACGGACGCAATGACCAGCTCGCCGCCATCGCACAAGAGGCGCGAGCCCTTCCGGAAGCGGCCGGGGACATCCGTCCTCGAGTCGACTTTCACCTCGCCGCGAACGCCATGAGGCGCGCGCACGACCCCGACGACGAGGTCGTCGTCAGTCGATCTCGAGGTTGACCTTGGTCCCATCCCGCGTCGCCATGACTTTGAGAAGGGCGCGGATGGCCTTTGCGATGCGGCCGCCGCGTCCGATGACTTTGCCGACGTCGGGTTCGGCGACCTGCAGATGCAGCTTCGTGAAGTCGCCGTCCTGCTCCTCGGTGACGACCACGGCCGATGGATCGTCGACGAGCGCGCGAGCCACGTGCTCGAGGAGCGTTCGCATGCGGCCGGGGTCCGTCGCGGCCTCGCTCATCGAACTGAAGTCGGGACCTCTCCTTCGGGAATGCCGCTGCGGATCAGGAGCGAGCGCGCGGTGGCCGTGGGCTTCGCCCCGTTCTTGAACCAGTGCCGAGCGCGCTCCGCGTTGACAACGAGGCTCACCGGGTCCGCACGCGGGTCGTAATGACCGATGGATTCGATGAACTTCCCATTACGGGGAGAGCGCGAATCCGCGATCACCACGCGATAGGTCGGCGCTTTCGTCTTGCCCACGCGACGCAGGCGGATGTGAACTGCCAAGTCGGTCGGGATCCTCCTCGCGAATGTGCCGTCCGCTGGGGGCGGACCTAATGAATGATACCGATTACATCCGCGGCATGCCGGGAAGCCGCGGCAGCCGTCCGCTCTTCGCGAGTGAGCCCATCTGCTTCATCAGCTTGCGCATCTCGGCGAACTGCTTGGTCAGCTGATTCACGTCCGCCACGGTCGTCCCGGACCCAGCGGCGATCCGCCGGCGTCGCGAGCCGTTGATCAGCGACGGATCGGCACGCTCCGCCTTCGTCATCGACGAGATGATCGCCTCGACCTTGCGCATCTCGCGCTCGGTCTCGGGCCCTTCGGGGAGCTGCTTCGCGACCTGACCGAGTCCCGGGATCATCTTCAGAAGATCGCCGAGCGGCCCCATCTTCTTGACCTGCTGGAGCTGAGCGTAGAAGTCATCGAACGTGAACTGCGCCTCGAGGAGCTTCCGCGCCTGCTCTTCCGCGGTCTTCTGATCGACATGTTCCTGCGCTCGCTCGACGAGCGTGAGGATGTCGCCCATCCCAAGGATCCGCTGCGCGAGGCGGTCGGGGTGGAATATCTCGATCGCGTCGAGCTTCTCGCCCGTACCGATGAGCTTGACCGGCACGCCGGTGACCGCTCGTACGGAGAGCGAGGCGCCTCCGCGTGCGTCACCGTCGGCCTTCGCGAGGACAAGACCGGTAAGCGGAAGCCGCGCATGGAACGCGGTGGCGCTGTCTACCGCGTCCTGACCGGCCATCGCGTCAACGACGAGCAGCACCTCGTGTGGCTTCGATGCGGCGACCACCTCCGCGATCTCCGCCATCATCGACTCGTCGATGTGGAGCCGACCGGCCGTGTCGACGATCACGGTGTCCTGGCCTTCCGCCGGCGCCGCACTCGCGAGCGTCGCGACGTCGCCCGCGACGCGCCCCGGATTCACCGCCCGCACCGGCACGCCGAGCTGCTTGCCCAGCGTGACGAGCTGGTCGATCGCCGCCGGCCGGTGCACGTCCGCCGCGATGAGAAGGGGGCGGCGGCCCTGCTTGCGCATGAGGTTCGCGAGCTTCGCCGCCGTCGTCGTCTTGCCGGACCCCTGCAGGCCCGCGAGGACGATCACGGTCGGCGGGCGCTCGGCCCTCGCGAGCGGCGTCGCCTCGCCGCCCAGCATCTCGACGATCGCGTCGTGGACGATCTTCACCACCTGCTGTGCGCCGGTGATCGATTCGAGCACCTTCTCGCCGAGCGCGCGCTCGCGCACCGTCGCCACGAGCTGGCGGACCACCTTCAGGTTGACGTCCGCTTCGAGCAGCGCGACGCGCACATCGCGAAGCGCCTCATCGAGGTCGGCCTCTGTCACGCGCGGGCGCCCGCGAAGGCGTTCGAACGTGCCGGCGAGGCGGTCGGAGAGCTGTTCGAACATCAGACGACGGTCGCTCCGATCACCGGATTGTCGAGGGCGTCACCGTGAAGAAAGGTCATCGGGACCTTCAGCGTATCGAACTGCTGCCAACGCGGTTACGCAGTCGATCTGCTGATCAGCGTCTGCAATTCACCTGGCGCCACCTCGGGACCGTAGAGGTAACCCTGGACGATCTCGACGCCGAGCGCCGCGAGGGCCGATTCCTGCGCGACCGTCTCGACGGAGTCGGCGACGACACGCGCGCCGAACTTTTTCGCCTCCGCGACCAGCGCGCGGATCCCATCGGCGTTCGCGGCATGGTCGCGAGAGATCGGGAATGGGATTTTGAGCGTGTCGAACTTCAGCTTGCCACTCGCCCGCGCGCCGCCCGCATATTCCTCGGACGCCAGGCGCACGCCGAGCGCTCTGATGGCCATCAGCGCCTTCGTGAGCGCAGGGTCTGCGGTGGAACCGCGCGGGCACTCGAGCTCGATGGTCTTTGGATCGACGCCGGTCTCGGCGAGCGCGTCCATAAGCTTGAGCGCGTCCGGGCGCCGTAACGTCTGCGCCCACACGTTCGCGGCGACTATCGGAACGGTGACCCCCTCCGTCCGCCACTGCTTGGCCTGCCGACAGATCTCCCCGACCACCCAGCGATCGAACTCGACATGCATCCCGGCCTGGTCGACCAGCGGGATGATGTCGCTCGGGCCGATCATGCCGTACGCAGGGTGCGGCCAGCGCACGAACGCCTCGACCCCAGCGAGCTTGCCCGTCGCGATCACGACCTGCGGCTGGTAATGGAGCGAAAGCGCTCCCGCCTCGAGCGCCTGCTTGAGATCCGCGCTCCGCAAGCGAACGATCGCCATGCGCCAGCGAGTATGAGGCTCAGGCAGGCGTCGGAAGAAGCGCGTTCACGAACGCCGTGGGGTCCATCGGAACCAGATCGTCCGCCTTCTCGCCTACGCCGAGCAGCTTCACCGGGAGCTTCAGCTCCTGCGCGATCGCAAAAACGGCGCCGCCCTTCGCCGTACCGTCGAGCTTGGTCACGACGAGCCCGGTCACCGCCGCGGTCGCCGTGAACTGACGCGCCTGCTGGATGGCGTTCTGCCCGGCGGTCCCGTCGAGGACGAGCAGCACCTCGTCAGGAGCGCCCACGCGCGCGCGGCCGGTCACGCGAACGATCTTCCCGAGCTCGTCCATGAGCCGACCTTTCGTGTGCAGGCGCCCCGCGGTGTCGGCGATAACGGTCGTGTTACCGCGGGCGCTCGCCGCATTCACCGCGTCGAAGACCACGGCCGCGGGATCGCCCTCGGGCTTTCCCGAGACGATCGGCACGTCGACGCGCTGCGCCCACCGCTCGAGCTGCTCGATAGCTGCGGCGCGGAACGTGTCCGCCGCCGCGAGGAGCGGCCGCTCGCCCGAATCCTTCAGACGCTTCGCGAGCTTCGCGGCCGTAGTGGTCTTGCCGCTCCCGTTCACTCCGACGACGAGGATGACGCGCGGCTTTTCGCCGTCGCCACGCAGGCGCACGTCGCCGGCAAGCGCCGCGACTAAGGTCTCGCGAACGGCGGCGAGCGCCCTCGGGATCGTCTTGATCTCGCCGGTCGCGAAGAGATCGCGCACCTGCGCCATGAGTGGGTCGACTAGCGATACCGACATATCAGCGCGGAGCAACGCCTCTTCGAGCGCGTCGAGCCACTCCGCGGTGATCGGCTCGTCACGTTTGCCGAACAGCCGCGACAAGAACCCGCCTCGCGTCTTGGCGAGCGCTTGCTCGATGCTCATTTACCCTGCTCCTGTCTAGCCGTGATCGCCGCGCGCATCGTCACGCGAGCCGTGCTCGACGAGATCGCGAACGAGCGCCCCCCGCCGGGGCGAGCTCTAGCCGGCGCGCTCCGCGTCGAGGTCCGCGAGCCGCAGCGAGATCACTTTCGACACGCCGGCGTCATCCATGGATACGCCGTACAGCATGTCCGCCGCCTCGATCGTCCCGCGGTTGTGCGTGATCACGACGAATTGCGTGCGATCGGTGAGCTCGCGCAACGCCTGCGTGAACCGCCCAACGTTGCGCTCGTCGAGCGCTGCATCGACCTCGTCCAGGACACAGAACGGCGCCGGCCGCACGCGTAGGATCGCCAGAAGCAGCGCGGTCGCAGTCAGTGCGCGCTCGCCCCCGGAAAGCTGATTAAGGCTCCCGATCCGCTTCCCGGGTGGCCGTGCGTAAATGTCGATGCCAGGCTCATCGGGATCGTCGCTCGTGCGCAGTGAAGCCTGCCCGCCGTTGAAGAGACGCTGAAAGAACAGACCGAACTCGCGGTCGACGGCCTGCATCGTCGCACTGAACTGCTCGGCGATCGTCGTCGCAAGCTCGTCGGCAAGGGTGCGCAGATCGGCCATCGCGCGCTCGAGATCGCTCTTCTGTGTCGAGAGGAACTCGTGACGCTGCCCGATCTCCGCGAGCTCGGTCGCGGCGAGCGGGTTCACCGGCTCTAGCGCGATCAGCCGACGACGAAGGCGCTGCAGCGCGGCGACCGTGCTTGCTCGCTCCTTTTCATCAGGCTCTTCCTCGAGAGCGATGCTCGCGGGATCGGGTAGCGGCTCGTCCTCGGGTAGTCCGAGCTCCGCCCGGACCTGCTCCTCCAAAAGACGCAACGCCCCAGAGGCGCGTTCTTCCTCGACGGCCAGCTTCCCCCGCTCGCCCCGGATCTCGGCCAGCCGCTCGCGCGCGCGCGCGAGACGCTGCTCCGACTCGCGGCGCGAGCCCTCCGCCGCGATCGCCCGTTCCCGCGCCAGCTCCGCGGAGCGCGACGCCTCGCGCGCATCGGCGGTCGCGCGGCCAAGATCCTGCTGCGCGGCCTCGAGTCGGCCGCGCGCGTCGCGCTCCTGCGCCGCAAGTGCGCGCAGCCGCTCCTCCTCATCGGCGATGCGTCGCTCGGTCGCGCTGACCTGCTCGCTCAGGGCATCGCGCAAACGGACCGACGCGCTGCGGCGCTCCTCCATCGTCACCGCCTCGAGCCGTGCTTCTTCCGCGCCCCGCGACGCCGCGTTATGGGCGTCGACGGCCACCTGCTCGTCTCGTTCCGACACGGCGAACGTCTCGGCCGCGGCGGCGCGCGCGGTGGCCGCCGCGCCCCG
>Ga0070708_100003896_pt1 | contig 11711 bp, 9 predicted proteins | sample KBSK5503metaG_FD_65469 | JGI IMG/M metagenome (GOLD analysis project Ga0070708, IMG submission 65469) | Corn, switchgrass and miscanthus rhizosphere microbial communities from Kellogg Biological Station, Michigan, USA - KBS K5-50-3 metaG | ecosystem: Host-associated > Plants > Roots >...
ATCGGGGTGCTCGACGTCAACTGGCTGACGCCAACCAAGATTAGGCAGCTCAACGTCCTGGGTGAGCGCGGGATGTTCCAGCTCAACTACCTTACGCAAGAGCTCATCTACTTCGAGAACACCGAGGTGCCCTCAAATGGAAATGGGGCATTTACTGGAGTAAGCGAGGGGAACATGACCCGGTTCCAGATCCGCCAGACCGAACCCTTGCGAGCCGAGTTGCTCTCCGTTTTGCGCTCCGTCAGCCAAGGAACTCCTCCTGAGGTGGACGGTGACGCCGGATATAACGCGCTGGCGCTGGCTCTCAGCCTGGTTTCTGCCGGCGAAGAAGGGCGCGTCATCGAGTTCACAGACTCACTGGCAGCTGTCCTGGCTCGCTAACGTCCGGATGGAGCATCCGCTGACAGTTGCGGTCATCGGGCTCGGTAAAATGGGGCTGCCCATCGCCGCTCAGTACGCTTCCCGTGGACATACGGTGATCGGCGTGGACATTCGGCGCGACGTTGTGGCTACCGTAAACGCAGGGAAAAGTCATATCGGTGGCGAAGCATTCCTGGATGACCGTGTCTCCAAAGCTGTCGTCGCGGGCTCGCTCCGTGCAACGCTGGACATGTCAACTGCTGTGGCCGAAGCGAACGTGGTCGTCGTCGCTGTTCCCCTCATTACCGACGCGGACGGTAAGGCCGAATTCGCTGCCCTCGATGAAGTCACCAGGCTTGTCGGAAGCAGTCTCAAATCTGGCACGTTGGTCCTCTACGAAACCACCCTGCCTTTAGGGACGACCCGAAGCAAACTGGCCCCCATTCTGGAGCAGCGCTCTGGCCTTCGCATCGGAGAAACCGTATTCGTAGCGTTCAGTCCTGAACGCGTATACTCCGGCAGGATCTTCGAAGACCTCGCAAAATACCCGAAGATCGTTGGCGGCGTCGATCCGCAAAGTACCGCACGGGCGGTGGATTTCTACTCATCCGTGCTGGAAGCTGATGTCTTGGCTGTCGCCAACGCCGAGACAGCCGAATTCGCTAAGCTCGCCGAAACCACCTATCGCTTCGTGAACATTGCCCTGGCCGACCAACTTGCGCTCTTTGGACGAGAGCGCGGTGTCAGCGTATCCGAGGCGTTTGCCGCAGCCAACACGCAGCCTTACTCCCATATCCATCAGCCCAGCATCGGGGTGGGCGGCCATTGCATCCCTGTGTACCCTCGCTTCCTGCTGGAGGCCTCACGGGACGGCGAGTTGTCCTTAGTCCGGGATGCACAACAGGTCGACTTCGCGATGCCGGCCTCCTACCTGAATTTGCTCTCCGAGGCCCTCGGGGGACTTCGCGGCAGGCGTGTCGTGGTGCTCGGCGTGAGTTACCGGCCCAACGTAAAGGAAACGGCGTTCTCGGCCGCTTTTCCCATTGTGACCGCACTTAGGGAGCAGGGCGCCTTAGTTACGGTAAATGACCCGCTATTCTCCGAGGAAGAGTTAAAGGATCTCGACTTCGAGGCGATCGGCTTGCGCGAAGCTACTTCTGCAGATGCTGTAATCGTCCAAGCGTTTCACGAACAGTATCACGATCTCGACTGGAAGCTCTTTAGAGGCTTGCGGGCAGTTATCGACGGACGAGGCGGCGTGTCGGCGGCTCTCTTTGCCGGAACTGGCATTGCCTTCATTTCCCTTGGAACTGCAACAAGGCTGGGCTTTCCGGCGCGTTGATCTTTGGGTGCGGCTCACCCATGCTTTGACTTGGACTGCAGGGTCACTTATTTTGGCCGGGGCGCTCGTTGGATGCTCGGTGGAAGCTGCCAAGGCGCCGGTAGTTACGCCATCCGCCACAGGATATCGGAGTTCCAGCCCGATTGGGATAGAAAATGCTGTGCCCGGAAGTGCCGGCTGGAAATTGGTAAGCAACGGTCTAATCACTGGATATGCAGACACCACAAGCGTTGGCGTCCGCGAGACCGTTCGTTTCGCCGTGAGCACCATGAGTGCTAGTTTCAAGCTTGATATCTATCGACTCGGGTGGTACGCCGGCGCGGGGGGTCGGCTGATGCTCTCAGTAGACAGCATTCCCGGCAGTGATCAGGGACATTGGATTGGCAAGACTTTTGGTGTGGCGGGTTGTCCAACCTGCGAGGCTGACCCCGTTACCGGCCTCATCGACGCTAACTGGGCATGGTCCTATTCGCTAACTATCCCTCCGTCATGGACAAGCGGCCTGTATATTGCGCGCCTGACGACCATCAGAGGCGATCGTGGCAGCATCCCCTTCGTAGTCAGAGACGATGACTCAAAAACCAATTTTCTCGCGGTCCTGCCGGTAAATACCTGGCAAGCCTACAATTATTGGGGCGGCAACTCTCTGTACACCTCAGTGGGCGTTGGCGGTTCGAAGCTCACCGCCGGCAAGCGTGCTGTCAAGGTGTCATTCAACCGTCCGTACGTAAGCCCGGCTCCGACTCCCCAGGACCTTGATGTTATCGCGTTTCTTGAGCGGTTTGGATACGACGTTTCGTATGCCACCGACATCGACATCGATCGGAACCCAATCATTCTTGCCCGTCATCATCTGTACATCTCCATCGGACACGACGAGTATTGGTCCAAGGCTATGCGAGATGAAACGGAGGCGGCTCGGGATCGTGGTTTGAGTCTCGCATTCTTGGGCGGTAACGACGTTTACTGGCAGGCTCGCTACGAGAGCGACGCAGCTGGCACACCCCGACGAACGCTGGTCGTTTACCGATCAACATCACTTGATCCGGCCGCCTCCACCGATCCACAGACCACGACCGTCACCTGGGCCGACCCGTATGTCAACCGACCACAAAACGGGCTTACGGGAACCCTGTTTTCGAACGGCTATCCGCGGGTGCCCGAACCATGGCGCTTGGCAATATCCGCCCCAACATGGCTTACGGAGGGGACCAATCTTAGGCCCGGCGATATGATTCCTGGCCTTGAGCAAGGGGAGTGTGACCGGAGCCAGCCGAATGATTCGTCCCCGCCCTCGCTGCAGGTCCTCGGCGACGCTCACTTTACAGCGAGTGGGGGTGATCCCGAGCGCTGCGAAACGACCTGGTACCAGACCAATTATCAGTCCGCCGTCTTTAGCGCGGGGGACACGGGGTGGCCACTGTTACTGGCAGGGTCCACTGGAGACCAGCGCGTCATCAGACTCACGAGGAACGTGCTGGATCGCCTGGATTCACTCGCCGCACCCAGCGATTGATGGCGGAACCCGAACGATCATGGGACCGCGTCAATCGTTGGGAGCCGGGATACGAGACGAAGATGGCCGATAAGGAGTGCCGAGCAAGGTATCGGCGGGCCGGATCGAATTCGGGCAATAATCGAAAAAAGGAGAGGTTGGCCCGGCTGTTTTGCGGATTCGCGGCGAGAGGCGGTTCTAAGCGAAAGTCCTACACACCGCACACGTGAAATTCACGGCCTGAAATCGGAGAACCACGCGAGATGCGCAGAGATTTTCAGATTCGCGAAGACAACCTAATAGTCGTTCCGATGGCCAGGGAGCACATTGCCTCTTGCGTCGCCATTCATCGCGACTCTTTCAAGGATTCTTACTTGTCCAGCCTGGGCAACGAATTCTTGACGCTAATGTATTGGAGCTTCTTAAATGATCCTCGCGAGTCCGCTCTTGTATGTGTTCGCGCCGAGACGGGCCAAGTGGTCGGCTTTGTCTGTGGCTCACAAGACTGGGACGCCTACTTAAAGGATGCACTCCGTCGCTACCTTCCGAGGGCCCTGCCCCTGCTGTTTATGGCATCCTTGCGGCGGCCGCGAGTCGCCAAAGGGTTGCTCAAACGCAGCCGAATGCTGAAAGAAATCATTATCGGCCGCTTTGTTCGTCCCCAACGCAAAGCGCCGGAGTTGCCGAAAGCCGCTCTAATGTCCATTGCGGTGGAACGTGATTATCTAAGTCGCGGCGTAGGAGAGCGTTTACTTCGAGCCTACATGGATCTCATGAAGAATCGCGGCGTTGCCGCCATTAAATTAAGTGTCCTGGACTCAAACCGAGCTGCCTGGCGTCTCTATCAGCGATTGGGCTGGAAATCTGTAGCCGCGGTGTCTTCGATGGCTGGCGAATCGTCCCATTACTACGTCTGCTACCTCACCGATCCGACAGCCTGACGCTGATGGCGACTAAGTCTGTTCGTTTCCGGTGTCAACGTTTCCCAGCTGACTAGCCGCAGACCGCCATTACCATTCGCTAGCTGACCTGCGCCAACCACAAAAGGGCGGTCGCCTCGCCAAAGGCGCGAGAATCGGACTTGAGTCGACCGTCCGAAAAGACTTCATCGACAAGCGTTCCGGGCCGAAGCCAGTTGCTGAGTTGTGTGGACTGCTCGTTAAGGAGGCGCCTGATCTCAATACCGAGCCCCAGGTCAACCCAGCCGTTCTGGCGTACGCTAAAGCCAACCTTTCGTCGTGTTAAACGAACGGACCGTGGCACGCGGTCCGCCGTAATCTGCCGAAGGACCCACTTGCCGTATCCATTACGAAGCTTCGAGGCTGTTGGTAGTGCAATGGCCAACTCAACCAGCCGATAGTCGAGGAACGGAAGCCGGCTTTCGACACTATTAGCCATCGAGTTGCGGTCCTCGTAACGCAAAAGAGTGGGTAGGCTTACGGCCGTCACGTCTCGAAGCTGGCGGTGCCAGAGCCGTTCCGAAGGCTCGAATCCCAGCACCATCGGCGACGCCGGCGGCAGAGCAAGGGCGGGCAGAGAGACACCTTGGCTGCGATATCGATACAGCTCAGCCCAATACATTTTGGCTTGGTCAGCTTCGGCAAGGAGCATCTGTGCTGTGGGAAAGAGGAATCGGAAAGCCGAGGTGAACTTCCCTTGCGCAGCAAGGTCCCTAAGGTGAAGCGGGTAAAACTTGCGATACCCCATAAAAATTTCGTCGCCACCCTGTCCACCAAGTAGCACCTTGACCCCGTGTTTGTTTACACAGCGGTAAAGGAGATATTGAGCCATGACGCTGCCGGATACGAAGGGCGCCCCCTGGGCATCAAGTGTCGCCGAGTAGGCTTCTACAATCTCGGAGGTTGATGGCCACACATATTGCACTTCTAACCCGACGTCGCGACCAAAATTCTCAACAACTGGGCCCTCGGAAGAGGCATCCCGAGCGGCACCAAAAGTAAAGCCAGTCACTTGGTCAACGATCATGGAGCGAGCAATCGCTGCAATGGACGACGAGTCAAGGCCTCCGCTCAGCGAGACCGCGACGGGGACATCGGAACGGAGTCGAATGCGCACCGCATTTTCAAGAATTTCGGTCAGGTCTTCATGTGCCAGCCTCGACGGCCGCGTCGCCATCGATTCGACGAGAGCCGCCACCCGCTCCTCCGCGCAATAGTAGGCGTGCTGTTTAACCGTGATCCTGTCGGCTTCGTCGACTGAAACGATCAACGCAGTTCCCGGCGGCACCACGTTCATGCCATGGAATGGAGCCGTCAGAGCGTCGTCGTAGACGCCATATCGCAGGCCGGCGGCAACATATGCGAGGTCTGGCTCAAGGGACCAAAATTTGGCAAGAACCTTTGCCGTTGACGCGAACGCAAAAAGCTCATCCCTTAGCACGAAGAAAAGTGGCTTGACCCCAAATCGGTCCCTCGCCAAGACGATCTGATTCGACTCGACCTCTAGAATGGCAAAGGCAAACGGTCCGTTGAATCGAGTGATGGCGTCGATACCCCACTCGTCATAGGCTGCGAGCAAGACTTCGCTGTCGCTTTGGGTTCCGAAGGTGTGTCCGCGATCTCGCAGTTCTTGTCGCAGCTCGACGTAGTTATAGATTTCGCCGTTGTATGTTAAGCACCGGGTTCCTGCCGAATTCCACATAGGCTGATTCGCTGCTTGGGAAAGGTCGAGGATGCTAAGCCTGTTGTGCCCGATGATGGAGGCCAGGCGTGTCCCAGTGACCTCCTGTTGCGCGGTCCAATCAGGCCCGCGGTCGTGCTGGCTTTCGAGAATATCTTGTACTAGCCGTTGCGGCTTGACTCGCCCCGCTGGAAAACCGGCGCCCGATATGCCGCACACGACAAAATCGTACTAAGGAACGCCTAGCTATCGTTGGCCAGCGGTTTGCTCGAGGGAGCCAGGAAAATCGCCGAACCATTTCCGCCAGCCACGTTTCGGCGCATTATCTTGAGTCCGGTGGCGCGACCGCAAAGTGACTTGCTCCGAGTCGGACTGCCACCCCCGAGTGCTCTCCGTTGGCAGACACCCTGTTATTTCCGCGGGTCGCTACGCTTGGCGCTCCCAGCTAATCTCGAGCCCGTGGAATGGATCGGGTTCGTCAAACTCAAGCGTGATGGTTCACTCGCAGGCAGGCAGATCCGAAGAGGCCCGTCCGGAAGACGACGGATCCGACTCTGACCCAATGAAGCTACTCATCTTGACTCAATATTTCCCGCCCGAGGTGGGTGCGCCCCAGGTGCGCCTCCACGCAATCGCACGGAGGCTCAATGCCCTAGGACACGAGGTTACGGTTGTCACGGCTATGCCTAACTACCCGTACGGGGTTGTATTTCCTAAATATCGGCGCAGACTAATCGTGAAGGAGGTCGTGGATGGCGTGCGAACGATCCGTATGTGGATTTATGCAGCCAGCGGTCGGCGAATGTTACCGCGTCTCGCGAACTATTTGTCTTTTACGTTGACCTCAATCCTAGGATGCCTAATGGCGGGCAGGTTCGATTACATGTTGGTCGAGTCGCCGCCCTTATTCCTTGGCCTAACTGCCTTCATCGTCTCGCGTTTGCGGCGGCGCACTTTCTCTCTTTATGTTTCCGACCTTTGGCCCGCCTCGGCCAAAGAACTTCGCATAGTCGAGAACAGATGGCTGCTTCGCCTTGCCGAACACTCGGAGGGGTTCCTATACCGATCCGCGCATCAAATCTATGGCGTTACTCAAGGCATTTGCGATGACATTGTTAGCCGCGAAATCCCGAGAAGCAAGGTTTGGTGGGTACCGAATGGCGTGGATACCGAGTTGTTTCGCCGCGTCAATCCTAAGGCGCTAGCCGGGATCCGCGAGGACCAAGTCGTTTTTCTCTATGCTGGCACTCACGGTTATGCCCAGGGCCTAGAAGTAATCCTTCAGGCTGCACAATTAGTACGTCACATTCCGACAATCCTGTTTCTCCTGGTTGGGGACGGGCCAACCAAAGCGGCACTCGAAGCTCAGGCTACCGCGGAACGGCTTACCAACGTTAAATTCCTCGGCGCCCAACCCATTGAAGCAATGCCGCAATATCTGTCGATGAGCAGGGCATCCATCGTGCCACTGCGGGGCACTCCCTTGTTTAGGAGCGCAAGGCCCTCAAAGATCTTGCCCTCGCTCGCTTGCAAAACTCCCGTGATTTATTGCGGGGAAGGGGAAACTGCAACGCTGATGCAAGAGGAAGGCTGCGGACTTGTCGTGCCCCCGGAAAATCCTAGCGCTTTAGCTCAGGCGGTAATGACGCTCGCGGCCGATCCGGTTCTCGCGGCCCAGATGGGTTGGAACGGTCGGCGCCTCGCCGAGAGCCAATACTCGTGGGACACAATTGTGGCTAGACTTGCGCAAATTTTGGATCCGGCTTCGGCTAGTTAAGTCTTGAGAACCTGGAGGTCCGCGGCCATAAGAGGACATTTCTCCTGCAGCTATGGCTTCAGAGCACGGGCGAAGGGTGGAACTTGGTGAACGCGGGCGCAAGGCCCAGGAAGCGGGTACTTATGATCTTGGACAATCCTTGCAACCCTGACTGGCGGGTACTGAAAGAGGCCCGATCACTGGCCGAGGCCGGGCTTGCCATTCGAATCCTGGCTTGGGATCGGACCGGTCTTCTGCCCAAAGAAGAAGAGATCAACGGCGTTCGGATCTCACGCATCCGAGCCCCGTCTCGCCATCGCGGTCCGCTGGGCCGGCTGGCCACCGCGTGCGGTTACTGGATACACGTTACTAAGACTGCGCTGGCGGAAAGCTTCGACGCAGTTCACAGCCACGACCTACCAGACCTGCCCGTTGGCGTATTCCTGAGCCTGTGGAAACACCGTCCCCTTGTATACGACGCACACGAGCTCTACTGGATGGGTACATTTGCACCCCGACCGAGATTGATAGCCGTACTCGAGCGCCTAGGAGAAAGAGTCCTGATGACCCGCGCGCAATATGTGATTACCGCCAGTGAGCACCTTGCCAGCTACTTCCGAACAGTGCACCCCCGCGTAAAGGTGGTTGGCAACTGGTACGACCCAATGGTGGTCGACCGCGACTCGGGGCAACAGCTGCGCCACGAGCTCGGAATCCCCCCGGACGCGTTCTGTTTGGTCTACGCCGGCTCATTGGGGCCTGAACGAAACCACCAATTGCTCATCGACTATGCTGCGGCCTACCCCGACACGGCCGTTGTTGTCGCGGGCAAAGGAGGAGTGTCCGAGGCTACATTCCGGAGCGCGGCTGAGCGCCTTCCAAATTTGTGGTTCCTGGGGTGGCGCACCGACCCTAGCCACGTATACGGATTGGCCGACGCACTCTATTACGCCCTTCGCGAGGAAAGCCAATATCGCAGCATTTCCTCACCCAATAATCTATTCATATCCATCGCGACAGGTATCCCCTTGGTGACAACAGCAGCGGGCGACGCCGGTAGCATCATCGCAGAGACTGGGGCTGGTGAACTGTTGCGCCCAGCTACGGTCGCGGGTCTGCGACGAGCGGTCATCGAGTTGTGCGACCCAATGGCAAAGGCAGCCATACTCGATCGCTTGTCGAGCCTGCGAGCCAGATACACATGGAAAATTGCCGCTGCACCGCTTTTGGACATCTACGCGAATTTGCTGGACTCGACCTCTGAGTCGAAGTGAAAAGCTACGGAAATGGCGGTCATTATCTAGATCTGGCTAATCTCGACGCGAAAGGCGAGGCATAGGGCCTTTGGTGCTCACTCTGCAAACGTCCCAAGAGATGTTTCGTAAACGCGCCGGAGCATCCGAAGATAACCATCGTGGCCGTGGTGTCGCAGAACCCATTCGCGCCCCGCATTGCCGAGGCGAACCATTTCGTCTGGGTTTTGATGCAGCCGCCGAACTGCAGCCACCAACGCCGTTCCTTTCGAGACGCTGATCACGGGTGGCGGGTCGTCTCCATATAACGACTCGTCCACGTTCATGAACACGACACGACCTCGTGCCATGGCTTCGAGCTCGGAGAGGCCCAGAACCCCGGAACGCATCTGGCCGATAACCGCATCGAATCGTTCAAGGAGCGATAAGACCTGACCGTGCGGGACCCGGTCGATGAAACGAACAATGCTGCCATGATCACGCCGGTACTGCACGGTCAGTGGTCCCCAGGAGATGGCGGTAAGCGAAACACATTTAGATAGTTCGGCGGCCACGCCAAATATCTCGTCTGGACCCTTGACCAGGTAAAGTCGCGTGAAGATGAGCACCTTTTGGAGTTGCGGAGGAATAGTTGTCGGCGTGAGAAACGCCGGTTCGAGTGGGTTTGGAAGAAGATAGCTTTTCCCGCGAAACTCCCTTAGGTCGTCAATCAACTCGGGGGTCACATAAAAGATTCCCCTTGCCCGCGCCCGGGTCAGTCGGCGAAGCCATACGGGCAGCGTGTCAAACATGTCGGAGCTATGCACGTGAAGGAAGTACGGTTTGCCTGCGATCAGCCCGATAAAGCCCTGCGACGTATAGTGGATGTGCAACCAGTCGTAGTCCGCCCGGCGCAAGCGCAGCACGGTGGGGACATAGCGTGCGAGGCGCACCGGCATGATCAGCCACTTGGCCCAGGATGGCCATGCGGCGCCAGGTTTTGGGAGATCGATGAAGTCAGCCTGGTATCCACCCCTGTTGAGGATCTGGGCCTGAAGGACGCCGACTCCGGCAACGTCGTTGATGACCGCTATCTTTGGGCGGCTTAACGGCCGTGTTTCTGCCACAGAAGACCCTTAGCCGTCCACTTTGACCGATGTACTAATGGTGAGCCTCAAACGGCGGGGCGCTCGCTTCAGAATTGGATAACGCATCGCCTTCTTCGCGTCCCTTCCAGTCCCTACAAGACCGTTCGCCTGAGTGGGGTCTTGCTTCGAAGAATCTGATTCGTTCCTTGCCCAGCAACTGCCCATAACGCCCAAAAGAGGTTGCTGAGAACTGGAATGGTAATGAACTGTCCGGCCAAGGCCATCACTGCTACCGCAATCACACACGCGATGGGAACTGCTGAGATCGCATTCGCGTTCCAGGAACGGAAGGCACCCACCACTGCGGTGCCGATCAACAATACGACGACGACCGCCACCGGGAGGCCGAGCATCGCTCCAAGCTCGAGGTAGGAGTTATGGGGATGAGCCAGCGGTATGTACTGGTCTGGGACTCGATACGCCTCCGCTAAAGCCAAGTAGCGGCTCCAGCCAGCCCCAAGTCCCACGAAAGGATGCGCAGCCATGATTTTTAGGGCCGTCTCATATGCACCTATCCGCAGCGGATCCGTTGGGCTGATGGTGACTCGAAGCCAAGCCTCAGGGACGAGTACGAGCGCCGCAACAATAGCTACGCCTATGCCAGCGATCGCGAGAGTCGCTTGGCCAATGGAGGATCGGCCTTTGCGTAAAGCAAAAATGGCTAAGACGCCCAATCCAATCGGTATGCCAAGGAACACGGTACGAGACAATGTCAGAAAAGCCACCAGTAGCAACCCAGCAGCAATTATCAGGGCGAGCCAACGGCGAAACCCACGCCCTTCCAACGCGATCCCGGTCCACAGGACGAAACCCAACGCCATGGCGGCGCCTAGGAGGTCCGGGTTCAGAAGCACAGAGCCGAGCCGGCTGGCACCCTGAAATGTCTGGAGCGCTGCGAGGTCGGCATAGGCGACGCGTCCAGGGTTTAAGAGAAGAGGCCGGCCAGTAGCCCACTCGAGTCCAGCTACGACACCGATTCCAGCCAGAACCAGTCCTACCGCCGTCACTGCGCCGTCACGCACCCCTCGCGACTCCGTATTTGCGATCAGGATGACCAGTAAGACATTCTCGAAAAATATCTCGCGCGCGTAGTACAGGCTCTCGGGGTCGAGACCGAAATACGCTAAGTTCACACCGACAAGTAGTAACAACAGCAGCCAGAGCACCGGAGATCTGGGCGCCCGAAGCGGTTGGCCAAGAGCAGCGCGGCGGGCCAATGCCACAACGGTGATGAGCACGAGCATGCCTTCTCCTAATGGCACGGGAACGTATCCTGAGAACATCAGGACCCGCAAGCCCAACCATAGGGCGACGGTTGATTCACGCGAACGAGCGATCGCCAACAAGAAAAGGAACACCATCCCAGCCGCAAGGACCGGCTGGTAGGCGATCGCCGTGCCCACGGCAAGGGTCGCAACTACAGCAACCAAAGCAATGGTTGGCAACCGCCTCTGCTCGCGCAGAGCTTTGCCCACGTCCTTCGCTATCACGGGCTCCATCTAACCGCTGACTTTAAACGCTACCCGAGATGATCTGCTATTGGTGAAGCCATGTCCCGAATGCCCAGCTTTGATGGTGCCCAGTCAACGTGCCAGGTCGGATCATACTTGCAGATCGTGAAAGGACAGGAATTTAGTTGCATTCGTTAAACCTCAGCCTTTTGGGCCCGTGGGGGGGGGCTTGACCACGTCCGATCGGTCCACCCGCGGGCTGCCCTACTATCCTGTCGATCTTTATG
>Ga0070708_100003897_pt1 | contig 11709 bp, 9 predicted proteins | sample KBSK5503metaG_FD_65469 | JGI IMG/M metagenome (GOLD analysis project Ga0070708, IMG submission 65469) | Corn, switchgrass and miscanthus rhizosphere microbial communities from Kellogg Biological Station, Michigan, USA - KBS K5-50-3 metaG | ecosystem: Host-associated > Plants > Roots >...
AGCGTTGAAGCGGACGCGGAGGCTCCGCAGGTTCATGCGGGTGGCGTGCGTTCCGCACCCGCCCATGCGCTACGCGAAGCTGGTGGACTTCTACCAATCCATCGAGGCGACCACGAAGCGCCTCGAGATGGCCGGCTTGCTGGTCGACCTGCTCCGGGACACGGAGCCCGACGAGGCCGCGACCATCGCCTATCTCACCCAGGGCCAGCTGGGGCCCAGCTTCGAGGGCGTGGAGTTCGGCCTCGCGGAGAAGCTCGTGCTGAAAGGCCTCGCGCTGGCCAGCGGCACGACGCTGGAGCGCGTCACGCAGCTCTACAAGGACCAGGGCGACCTCGGCCTCGCGGCGGAGAAGCTGCGCGCGAAGTCGCGGCAGGCCACGCTGTTCGGCCAGGGCGAAGCGGAGCCGCTCGAGGTCGCGGAGGTCTTCGACGACTTCCGCCGCATCGCGTTGGCAGGCGGGGAAGGCTCGCAGGACCAGAAGCTGGCCCTGCTCAACGAGCTGCTCGCGCGCGTCACCCCCCTGGAGGCGCGCTACCTCGTGCGCACCGTCGCGGGGAAGCTCCGGCTGGGCGTCGCGGACATGAGCCTGCTCGATGCGCTGGCCTGGCTCGCCGCGTTCCCCGATGCCCCGGAGGCGCGCAGCGTCCAAGACCTCAGCGAGGAGGAGCGCGCCCGGTTCGACGAGGCGAAGGCCTCGCTGGAGCGCGCGTACAACATCTCCAGCGACCTCGGCAGCGTGGCCCGGGCGGTGCGCTCGGGCGGCATCGCCGCGCTGGGCAAGGTCAAGCCGAAGCCCGGCGTGCCGGTGCGGCCCATGCTCGCGGAGCGCTTGCCCACCGCGGAGGAAATCCTGGAGAAGCAGGGCGGGCGCTGCGCCGTCGAATACAAGTACGACGGCCTGCGCCTGCAGTGCCACATCACGCGCAAGGAGGTCAAGTTCTTCTCGCGCCGCCTCGAGGACATGACCGCGCAGTTCCCGGACGTCGCGGAGGCGCTCCGCGCGGCCTTCAAAGGCGAGCAAGCCATCGTCGAGGGGGAGGCGGTGGGCGTGGATGCCGCCGGGGACCTGCTGCCCTTCCAGGCGGTGACCCACCGCCGCGGCCGCAAGCATGGCCTCGAGGACGCGATGGAGAAGTATCCCGTCGCGCTGTTCCTGTTCGACCTGCTGCACCTCGACGGCGAGGACCACACCACCAAGCCCCTGGGTGAGCGCCGCGCTGCCTTGCAGAAGGCGTTCAAGGCCAGCGAGCGGGTGCGGTTCAGCCACTACGAGGTCGTGGACCAGCCCGCGGAGCTGGAGCGGTTCTTCGAGCAGGCGGTGAGCGAAGGCGCCGAGGGCATCCTCGCGAAGAGCCTCGGCGAGGACGCGGTGTACCGTGCGGGCGCGCGCGGCTGGCAATGGATCAAGCTCAAGCGCGACTACCGCGCGGAGTTGACGGACTCGCTGGACCTCGTCGTCGTGGGCGCCTTCCACGGCCGCGGCCGGCGCGCGGGCTGGTGGGGCGCGCTGCTCATGGCTGCCTACAACCCGAAGGAGGACGTGTTCGAGACCGTGTGCAAGCTCGGCACCGGCTTCAGCGATGCCTTCCTCGACGAGCTCCCCGCGAAGCTGAAGCCGCACCAGCGGGCCACGCCCCACTCCCGCGTGCGGTCCACGATGCAAGCCGATGCATGGTTCACGCCGGCGGCCGTCTGGGAGGTCGTGGGCGCCGAGCTCACGCTGAGCCCCATCCACACCGCGGCGTGGGGCAAGGTGCGACCCGACGCGGGCCTCGCGGTGCGGTTCCCACGGTTCACCGGCCGCTGGCGGGACGACAAATCGCCGGAAGACGCGACGACGCTCGACGAACTTCTGAAGATGTACCGGGCCCAGACGAAGCGGACCGCCGACAGCGCGGACAAGCGAGCCGCGACCTCGTGAGATTCGACGCGGCTCACCAGCTAATGCTTAAATAGGCCCGGACGGATGCGGAAAGCGGCCAAAAGGGCCATATAGAAGAATCCAAGCAAGAGAAGCGTACCGCGCGCGGCCCGCGCGCCCCGTCCGCATCCATAAACTAGATAGGATGACGGACGTGGTGAGGCCGCGCAGGAAGGGACCCCTGGGGACCGTCGACGCCGCGCCGCTCGCGGGCTACGATGGGAGAGAAGCGGCTGGGCTCAGGCACAAGGGAAGCACCATGCAGGCACCAACCTTGGCGAGGTCCAGCATCGAACGCTCCTTCTACGCGATGCTGAAGCTGCACGTCTTTGCCACGGTGCACGACGTCTTCCTCCAGAGCTTCACCCACGGCAAGAACGGTCATGCCTTGCAGGACGCGAAGCCCACCCTGGGAAGGTTCACCGCGCGAAAGGCCGACCACCTCTTCGTGCCGCGCAACGGAAACGCCCTGCGCTGCAGCGCGGACTTCTTCGGGTTCACGCCCCACAAGGTCCGCGAGAAGCTGGCCCTCCTGGAGGAGATGGGGGTCGTGGTCCTGGAAGGCCGGGGCCTGCGCGACGCCTACACGTACCTCTGGACCCAGCCCGTCCAGCTCCACGAGCTGTGCAGCTTCATGGTCCTGTACAAGGCCACCAGCGACGACCTCAGCCTCAACATCGAGCTGGGCCGCGTGTTCGAGGCCGTGGGCCGCGAGCGCTTCGGCGCGCAGGAGTTCGTGCAGGCGTACGCTTCCGCCCACCTCGAGGAGTACGGCGGCACGCGCTGGGGCTCCCGCAGGTTCGAGCGCCTGCGCGGCTCGTCCGAGTACCACGTGTTCCTGCGCGCGCGGCTGCGCAAGCTCGTGCAGCGCGGCCTCGTGGCGGAGGAAGGGGACGGCTTCCGCCTCACGCCCAAGGCCTTGGAGCTCATCCACCACTTCCAGCTCTTCGTGGATGCGGTGCCGTACCAGGCCAGCCAGGCGATGTGCCAGGCTTGCCCGCTGTTCCAACGCTGCCGCGTCGAGGGCCGCGTCGAACCCCTGCTCGAAGGCATCAGCACGCACCTGCAGTCGTTCATCGCCGCGCCGAAGGGGGAAGGCCCCAACGGCCACGTCCCGCCCGGCCCGGCGAACGGCGCCGCCCCGGGCCATGGGGGCCACGCGGCGAACGGCAACGGGCACGCCCCGGCCCGGTGAGCCGCGCGGGCAGGAACAACCGTTAAGATGCATCACCCGCTAGCTCGCCCCGCCATGCGCCCCGGCGTTCCCCTGGGCTCGCTCCTCGCCGCGGCCGCGGCCCTCGCCCTGCTCGCGCTGGTCTTGGCCGGGAGCGCGCACGCCGAGTTCGTGAGCACCGAGATTCCGGCCGTGCGCAACGAGGCGAACATCCAGGACGTGTACATCGACTCCACGGCGCCGGACAACAACTTCAACGAGGGCGACGGCTCCGAGTTCCTGGAGGTCCGCGCGCCCGCGGACAAGGCTTCGTGGGTCTTCGTCAAGTTCCCCATCGAACAGATCCCCCGCAACGCGACCATCAGCACCGCGTCCTTCACGTTCCACAACGAGGCCAACACGGGCGGCCGCACGCTCACGGTCTGGGTGGTCCGGGTGCCGTGGGACGAGGGCCAGATCAACTGGACGACCGGCCACAACATCCAGCTCAGCGAAGACCCCATCAACAACCACACCACCCAAGGGTTCCCCGAGGGCGTGCCGGAAACGGACCGCAACACGCCCGAGGTCTTCCAAGACTTCGGGGGCGGCGGCATCACCGCCTCGGTCCAGCGCATGTACTCGGGCAAGGAGCCCAACTACGGCTGGGTCATCAAGGACACGCGCGACACCGACGCGCTCGGGAGGCCGGTGGTCCAGCGCTGGTACAGCAGCAGCAGCTTCAACAACGAGGATTTCCGCCCCTTCCTCACGGTGGGCTACGACAACAACGCGCCCGAGTTCCGGCGCATCCTCGCCGATGGCCAGCATCGCATCAACGCGACGAGCACGCGGGCCGTGAACCTCAGCTTCGAGGTGTTCGACCCGATGGGCAGCATCGTGGACACGTGGATCAACGCGACGACGCCCGCCGGCTTCGAGGTGTTCAACAAGAGCATCTTCCAGAACCGGAGCACGGTGCTGCTCAACGTGCCCAAGCACACGGTGTGGAGCAACGAGTCCCTCGGCCTGCCGCCCGGCGACTACGTCATCAACGCGTGGGCCCTCGACAACGACGGCAACCTCGTCACCACGTGTTGGCGCGCCCGCACGCCCTGCTGGGACCGCGGCGACATCAACATCACGGTGGAGAACGACCCGCCGTTCGTGAACAACAGCGCCATCTCCGCTTCCAACCTCGATGAAGGCGCGCCGTTCTCGGCGTCGCTCACCGCGGAGGACTTCACCGGCATCGCCAGCGTGACCCTGGAGGTCCGCCGGGCCGACGAGGTCCTCGCGAACCTCAGCCTGGTGCCCGTCGAGGTGGACGCCAACCTCAGCGGCGACTACCGCATCGACACTCACGCCGTGTGGGCGGGGCAGCTCAACCTGACGCTGTGGGTGCAGGACACGGCGGGCAACCTCAACCACAGCCGGGTGTTCCAGCTGCGGGTGCGCGACAACAGCCCGCCGGTGGTCGTGGACGCGAAGGTGCTCGCGCCCGGCTTCGGGCCGCAGGGGCCGTTCCAGGAGGAGGGCGGCCGGGTCACCTGGGAAGCGACCATCCGCGACGCGTCCCCCCTGACCGTGACCCTGGAGATCAACCCTCCCTCGGGGGGCCACCAGGTCGTGCCGATGACGCGCATCGCCGGCACGCTGGACCAGTTCCGGTACGCCGCGAACTTCACCGAGCGCGGCAGCTACGCTGCATCGCTGCTCGCCCGCGACCCCGACGGCAACACCGCCTCGCGCGGCGGATTGGGGTTCGTGCTGCTCGATGCGGCAGCGCCCACCATCGAGTCGGTGCAGCCCCGCGACGGCGCGTGGGCCCCGGCGCGACCCATCGTCAGCGCCATCGTGCGCGACCTCAACCTCGACGCCAACTCCATCATCATGGACCTGCGCGTGCCCCCCGACCCGTTCCTCCGCGCGGAGAGCTCCACCTCGTTCGAGAGCGAGACCGCGCGGCGCATCCAGGTGGAGGAGCCGTTCTTCCACAACGAGACCGTGCAGGTCCGCGTCGCGGCGCGCGACCTGCTCGGCAACGGGGGCGACCGCACGTGGAGCTTCCGGGTCGACGCTGCCCCTCCGGTGACGTTCCTGACGCCCGTCGGCGTGTTCCTCGCAGGGAACCGCACCCTGGTCACGGGCTCCACCGACCTCCGGCTCGAGCGCAGCGACGAGGGCTCCGGCGTGCTCGCGACCGTCATGGCGGTCATCAACGAGGACGCAGCCCTGCGCTCCGGCAACATCACGCTGCCGGGGAGCGCTCCCGCGACGCTCAACCTCAGCGGCTCGCCCGTGTACCGCGGCACGGGCAACTACACGCTCTTCCTCAGCACCGTGGACGAGGCGGGCAACGTCGAGACCGTGCAGGAGCACAGGTTCCTCGTCGACGACAGCCCCCCCGAGGTGGGCGTGTCGTTCGAGCCGGGCTTGCTGACCGCGCGCGTGCTCGAGCGCGGTGCGGGTCTCCGCGAAGTGCGCGCGAAGTACTGGATCTCCCCGGGCGGCCAGCAAGGCGAGGTGCCCATGAGCCCCGCCGACGAGGCCCACACGCTCTGGCAGGCACGCATCCCCGATGCGTCGCGCGGCGCGCAGGTGCTCTACGCGGTGGAAGCGGTGGACCTGCTGGGCAACACGGGCAGGGCCGGCAGCGACGCGAGCCCGCTGCGCAGCATCGTCCAGAACCACCTGCCCGTGGTCACGCTGGCGCCCGCCAACGGCTCGCTGGTGCGCGGCGTGGTGCACATCACGTGGAGCATCACCGACGCCGACGGCGACCCGCTGGAGGTCAGCATCGGCGTGCGGCCCAGCACGTCCGACCGCGCGCGCGAGCTGGCCCCGCGCCGCGGCGCGACCGGGAGCTTGGACTGGGACACCCGCGAGGCGGGCGATGGATTGTGGGAGATCCAGGTGCGCGTGCGCGACGGCTTCGAGGAGGAGGTCGCGCGCAGCGCGGTCGAGGTCGCGAACACGCAATCCCGCATCGCTGGTGTGGCGGTCCATGGCGCGGAGCCGGGCGAGCCCGTGCGCATCGAAGTGACGCTGTACACGCCCGTCGAGCGAGCCACCGCGGTGGTGCTCCGCGACGACAAGGAAGTGGCCCGCATCGCGCTGACCGACGACGGCGTCGCGCCGGACCGCCGCGCGCGCGACAGCGTGTTCACGGGAGAGTTCCGCACGAACGACCCCGGCAACTACCGCGTGGACCTCGACATCCTGTTCCAGGGCGGCCGGCTGGAGGACCGCGACCACGCCGCGACCGCCGAGGTGCAGTGGGCGTTCCCGGGCCGCATCGTGCACGAGCCCCTCCTCCTGGCGTTGGTCATCGGGGTGCCGGCGGTGCTCGTGGGCGTGTGGGCGTACCGGAGATACGGGCCGGTGCGGACGCGGCGCTGACCTCCCCGGACGGTGTCGTGGCGAGGGTCCGCAGCCGGCCCGGCGGAGGTGTGGGCGGGCGGGCCAGACGCCACCTTGATGGGACCGGGGGAGGCTCCGCGGCGCATGGCGCCGACGCCTTGGGCGTTCACGGGGCTGGGTCTCGTCGCTTCGGCCGCCGCGTTCGGGTTCACGGCCCTCGTGCTGCGGACCGCGCCCCGGCGCGTGGCGAACCGGCGCGTCGCGGCGGTGCTGGCGGTGGAAGGCCTGCTCAACCTCCTGATGGCCCTCGCGGTGGTGCCGGAGGACGGTAGCCTGCTTTCGGAGGCGCTCTGGGGCCTCCTCGCCCCCGTGATGGTGTTCGCGCCGTGGGTGTACCTGCGGTTCCTCGCGACCCTCGACACTCCCCTCGTGCGGCCGTTCCGGGGGCGGCTCCTGTGGGTGGTGCTCGCGCTGCCCGCGACCGTGTATGGGGCCGTGCTCGCGCACAACCTCGGCCTCGCGGGCTGGGTCGACATCAACCTCTTCCGGTTCGTGGCCGCGCCGGGCATCGTGTTCGTGTTCCTCTTCGCCATCGCGGCGAGCGTCTCCGCCGCGCGCCGCGCCCCCCGCGGCTCGCCGGCGCGCGCCCGCGCGACGGCGTACGCGGCAGCGTTCATCACCCGCGACGCGTTCCTGCTGGGCTTCTTCGCCATCATCCTCCTGGCGGCGGAGTTCCACATCCGCGCGGCCATCGGCATCTTCAACTCCTTCGAGCAGATCAACCCCATCGCCATCGCAGCGCTGCTGTACACGCCGCTCCTTGCGTACGGCATCCTCCGCACACAGCTCTTCGACATCGACATCAAGCTGAAGCGCGGCCTGCGCGACGGCACCCTCACCGCCATCTTCGTGGTGGCGTTCTTCCTCGCGGAGCAAGCCGGGCAGCAGCTCATCTCCGACCAAGCCGGGCCGTTCGTGGGCATCGCCGGCGCCGGCGCCATCGCGCTCGCCTTCGCGCCGGTGCGGCGCTTCGCAAGCAAGGTGGCGAACATCGCCATGCCGCACACCGACAACTCGGCGACGTACATCGCCGCCCGGAAGATGCAGGTGTACCGGGCAGCCCTCGAGGGGGCCTACGAGGATGGCTCGGTCACGGAGAAGGAGCGAGCCGTCCTGACCCACCTCGCGGCGGAGCTCGGCATCGCGCCCGACGACATGGTCGCGATCGAGGCGGAGGTCCGCGAGGCGCGCGTTGCCACACCAGGAGTGGCCCCCGCGTCGGAAGCGCCGGCCTGAATCGCGCCGACACTCCTTTCTCCTCCCGATGACAAGCAGGCGTCACGGTAATTGCGGAAACCATAACCGCCCACCATGGGGTCCGGGCGGGGCCGCGCACGGGTTCGGCGAAGGCCACCCCCCACGGAGGAGGACACCGACTTGGGCCGAGACCACGCCATGCTGCTGGGCGCGCAGGTTCTCGCGGCCGCAGTTTGCATCTTCAGCATCGCGTTCGCGTTCTACGTCTCCACGGCGGGATACGCGTCCAAGGATCCAACGACCGGCGCCGTCCGGTCGACGGGCTTCGCACCCCAACTCTTCTTCTCCTCCTCGCTGGTCGGCATCTGGCCCGTTGCGGTGCTCGTCTGGATGCGGTATCGCAAGCGCCTGGCAACGGTCGCGGCCGGAGTCGCGTATGTGCTCTTCGCGGTCCTCTTCGGCTTCTCGGTCGGAGGCCCCCACCTGACGTACGGGGTCGTGCCGCTGATGGCTGCGCTGGTGCTCTTCGTGCTGTCGGGAGCCGGTCGCACCCCGTCGGCGCCCGCGAAGCGCCCGCGCGGCTGGTTCGGCTAGACCTCTTCCTTCACGCTTTCGAACACCGTGCAGGTGAAGGTCTTGCCCACGCCCTGGATGGGCCGGATCTTCTCGATGACCAGCCGCCCGAGGCTCTCCACGTCGGGGCCGCGCACCTTGGCGATGATGTCCCAGTCGCCGCTGATGAGGTGGACCTCGTACACGCCCGGGATGGAAGCGATCTGCTTCGCGGCCTGGGCCTGGCTCACACCCTGGCTCTGGTCGTGCGACACGAAGACATAGGCGCAGGTCGCCTCGCCGATGCGCTCGTAGTCGGGGATGATGGTGTAGCGGCGGATGGTGCCGTTCATCTCCATCTTGCCCATGCGGTCGTGGACCGTGGTGCGCGGGATGGCGGTGCGCTCGGAGATGGTCTTGGTGGTCTTCTTGGCGTTCTCCCGCAGCTCCCGCAGGATGGCCAGGTCCTTCTCGTCGAGCATCGGACTTGCCATGCCACTTCCTTCCTTAAGGTTTTGTCGTTTGTCCGGTGGCTCGCTTTATCAATGGAGCCGTGACACCGAAGGCCGCCGAATCAGGAAGTGCCGTCCGGAGCGCGCCGGACACCCTCCTGGAGGCCCCGGACGCACCCGTGGGCTCCGGACCCAGCCCCGGGAGGGCCTTCCGGGGGCCCCAGCGGACGCACCGGAAGGTGCGCAAAAGCTTAGCCGGGCCACCCCATCGGCCCGCGATGGACAAGCCGCAGGACATCACCGACGCGGACTTCGAGGCCTTCCTCAAGGCGAACGGCGTCGTCGTCGTGGACTTCTGGGCGCCCTGGTGCGGGCCGTGCAAGCGCATCGCGCCGATGATGGAGGAGATCGCGCGCGACTACGCCGGCAAGCTCGCCGTCGCGAAGATGAACACCGACGACAACCCCCGCGTCGCGATGAAGTTCGGCATCATGAGCATCCCCACGGTGATGATGTTCAAGCAGGGCAAGCCCGCCGCGCAGATCGTGGGGGCCGTCCCGAAGAAGGACATCCTCGCGAAGCTCGAGCCGCTGCTCGCGTGAGACTGGGGCCTCTGGGCCCGTTCAAGCCCTTCGCCTGCGGACTGCCAGCGCGGCGAGCGCCCCGAGGGCCAAGGCTGCGACCGCGAGCGTCCCAGCCCCCGGCGTCGGGCGGGGCTCCAGCGGCCCCGTGTGGAAGGGCACGTCCGCGTCGGTGCTCGCGGCGGTGCGCGCGGCGTCGCCCGTGTCGATGGCGAGTCGCTGGTACGCGATGCGCAGCTGGGCGGGTCCATCCACGGCGACCGCGATGCGGCGCTCCGCGCCCGGCGCCAGCGATTCGGGAAGGGCCCCGTGCAGCGCGATGCCCGTGCCCACCGCGGTCAGGTGGAACGCCGGGCCCAGCCCGACATTGCGCACGACGAGGGTCGCTTCGCTGCCGGCGACGTCGTCGATGCTCGCCTCGAGGGCTCCGCCCCAGCGCTCGGTGCGCTCCAGCACGTGCCGCAAGATCCATTCCGCCGGGGCGAGCGCCTGCCGGACCTCCGCGTCGGTCAGCGGACCCGGCAGCGCGCCCGGCACGCCGGCCGGTCCCGCGGCGAAGGGCGCGGCCACGCCGACGCCCACGCTGAACGCGCCATTCGCGCCGTAGGCCCAATCCATGCCGCTGCCGCTCGCGGCGGGCCACCGCGCGGGCAGCCCCGCGGCCGCCGCCGCCTCGGCGAGCAGCGCGCGGTACACGCCCTCATCGGGGGCCGGCTGGTCGGGCGCCTGGCCCAATGGCCGCAGGATCTCGGCTGCTCCCCCGCGCAGCGCGACGTACGCGCGCGGCCGCACTTCCTGGAGGAAGGCGAGCGTCGCCAGCACCTCGGGCTCGGAGGCCGCGGAGGGGCCTGGGTACGCGGGCGTGCCGGCTTGACCGGCTCCGCGCTCGGCCCAGTGGTAGGGGTAGTTGCGCTCCAGGTCGACGAGGTGCGCGTTCTCCGCTTGGCCGAGGGAGCGGCCGTCGGGGTTCACCAGGGGTGTGATGAAGACGCGGTGCGCGTCGGCGACGGCGGCCAGCTCCGGGTCCGCGCCAGGAGCTCCCAGCAGCGCGACGGCGAACGCGTAGGCCGCCTCCGTGGCGAGCAGGTCGTCGCCGTGGTGCGCGGCATCGACGTACAACGCGGGCAGGTCGCGGTACGCGGGATCGGAGAAGTTGCCGACCTCGAGGTCCCACACGTCGAGGCCGAGCACGCTCGTGCCCATGCTCGTGAGCTTCGCATGGTCCGGGTGGGCCGCGGCCAGGGCTTGCAGGTCTGCGGTCAGGGTCGCGTAGTCGTGGTACGCGTAGAGGGGCGTATCGGGCAAGGGGGGGATGGGCCCTTGGGCTGCGGCGGAGGGGACGGCGCCGGGGAGGAGCAAGGCCAGGGCTGCCAGCCCCAGGGCCGCGCGCATGCCGCTGCTTCGGCCTTCGCACGCCTTGAGGTTCGCGCTGGGTCCCCGCGGGCCCCCGGCGCTTCCCGCCCCTGTCGCCGGCGGTTCGGCGGCCGCCGTCGCCGGGTTCGGCAAGCTTGATGGAGGGCATGCGCCATGGCCGGCCGTGGCCATCCGGGACCGCCTCGCCGAGCGCATCGCCGCCGAGGTCTGCCTCAGCCGCGACCCGGGCCAGACCATCCGCAAGTGGCGCGACATCTTCCACGTCAGCCAGACGCAGCTCGCGCAGGCCTTGCATGTCAGCCCCTCGGTCATCAGCGACTACGAATCGGGGAGGCGGAAGAGCCCGGGCACCACGACGGTCCAGCGCATCACGTACGGGCTCCTCGACCTCGACGAGGCCCGCGGTTCCCCGGTGATGCGCACCTACTCCAGCTTGCTCGAATCCAACGACGCCATCCTCGACATCCGCGAGCTGTTCGTGCCGGTCCCGGCGCGGGCCCTCATCGAGGCCATCGAGGGGAGGGTGGTGGCGAACGAGGAGCAGATGGACCGCGCGATGAAGGGCTACACGGTCATCGACGCCGTGAAGGCCATCACCTCGCTCACGAGCTTCGACTACGCGAAGATCTACGGCTGGAGCAGCGAGCGCGCGTTGGTGTTCACGGGCATCACCACCGGAAGGAGCCCCATGGTGGCCATCCGGGTGCATCCCATGAAGCCGGGCCTCATCGTCTATCACAGGCCGGAGAAGGTGGACGAGCTGGCGCTCCGCCTCGCGCGGACCGAGAGCATCCCGCTCGTGGTCACGCGCATGCCCTTGGACAAGCTGATGGCGAACCTGAAGGAGCTGTGACGCGGCTCAGCCGCCCGAGCTGAAGCCGCCGTGGTTGGCCAACACTTGGCCGGTCACGGCGTCCAGCTCGACCGTGCCACCGCCCCCGCCGCGGGCATCGCCTCCTCCAGCCATGACGCGCCAGGTCGCGTGCTCGCGGCCCGCATCGCGGTGCAGCAGCTCCATCAGGCCGAAGTGCTGGCTCTCCACGCCTTGCTTCAGGC
>Ga0070708_100003898_pt1 | contig 11708 bp, 12 predicted proteins | sample KBSK5503metaG_FD_65469 | JGI IMG/M metagenome (GOLD analysis project Ga0070708, IMG submission 65469) | Corn, switchgrass and miscanthus rhizosphere microbial communities from Kellogg Biological Station, Michigan, USA - KBS K5-50-3 metaG | ecosystem: Host-associated > Plants > Roots >...
AGGGCCGCATCCAGCTCGGCAGCGGTCAGGAACCGCGCGGGATCTCCGACCGAGTCGGAGTTCAGAAGCATCAGATTTGAGCTCATCTGAAGGATGATCCTACCGACGTGGGGACGCGGGGCTTCAGATTTTCAGCACCGGGTATCGCACGCCGGTGAGCTCTTCAGATAGCTCCCACAGCCGGGCCGCGGCTTCCTCGTCCCGCGACCGCCTTGAGGAGCCGACGATCTTCGGGTGGCCCTTCTGTTCGAAGAGGCCGTCGGGACCGACGTAGGAGCCTCCGGGAAGATCCTCGACCGTCGCCGCGAACAGAATCGGCAGCGCGCCCATCTCGACGCTCTGCGAGAAGATCTTGTTCCCGAACGCCATCGCCCGTTCGCGGATCGAGCTTCCTTCCTGGCGCGCGGCGGCGAACTGCAGATTTGTCGCCGCGTAACCCGGGTGTGCCGCGACGCTTCGGAGCGGCAGCCCGGCCGACGATGCACGCCGATGGAGCTCGAAAGCGAAGAGGAGATTGGCGAGCTTCGACTGACCGTACGCGGTCCACCGTCCGTACCGCTTTTGGCTCATCAAGTCGTCGAAGTCGACGCGTCCCGTCCGGTGGGCTTGGCTGCTCACGGTGACGACACGCGGCGCCCGACGCGCGAGCAGTTTTTCGAACAGTAGCCCCGTGAGAGCGTAGTGCCCCAGATGGTTGGTGCCGATGTGCATCTCGAAACCGTCGGCCGTCTTGCTCTCCGGCATCGCCATCACGCCGGCGTTGTTGATCAAGAGATCGAGGCCGGAGTGCTCCGCGGCGAACCCCTCGGCGAACTTTCGAACGGAGGACAGGTCCGCGAGATCGAGCTGCGCGAGCGCGACATTCGCCGCCGGCACCTGGGTTCGTACGGAGGTCAGCGCGTTCTCGCCACGCTGCAGATCGCGGCATGCCATCACGACCTGGGCGCCGGCGCGCCCAAGCTCCAGCGCTGTGATCAATCCGAGTCCGCTGTTCGCTCCGGTGACGACCGCGACGCGCCCCTGCTGGGAGGGGATGTCGGCTGTGGTCCAATCACTCATCGCCGTGATGCTTCCATCGCGGAGGCCGGTTTGACAAGCGGGGCCGCATCGTTAGCAATCTGGGTGACAGCCTCGACCCGAGGGGGTTCCTCATGGCCACCACGCAGCAGCTTCAGCAAGTAGCCCGCGCGCTCGTCGCGCCCGGCAAAGGCATCCTGGCCGCCGACGAGTCGACGGGCTCCATCCAGAAGCGGCTCGAGTCCATCGGCGTCGAATCGACCGAGGAGAACCGCCGCGCGTACCGCGACGTGCTCTTCACGACCGAAGGAGTCGGCGAGTTCATCTCCGGCGTCATCATGTTCGACGAGACAATCCGCCAGGCGACCAAAGACGGGACGCCGTTCGTGAAGGCGCTCGAAAGCAACGGCATCATCCCCGGCATCAAGGTGGACACGGGCGCGAAGCCACTCGCGAAGGCGCCGGGAGAAACCGTCACCGAGGGCCTCGACGGCCTACGAGAGCGGCTGATCGAGTATCGCGAGCTCGGCGCCAAGTTCACGAAATGGCGTGCCGTCATCGACATCGCCGGCGACGCGATCCCGTCGCGGTATGCCGTCGAGGTGAACGCGCAGGCGTTGGCACGCTACGCCTCGCTCTGTCAGGACGAGGGGCTCGTACCGATCGTCGAGCCCGAGGTGCTGATGGACGGCGATCACACGATCGACCGCTGCCTCCAGGTGACCTGCGACACGCTGACGGCGGTGTTCGATGAGCTCCACGCACAGCGCGTCGAGTTCGAGGGCATGCTCCTGAAGCCCAACATGGTCGTTCCGGGCAAGAAGAGTTCGAAGCAGGTCGACCACCGCACGATCGCCGAGATGACCGTGAGCGCCCTCCGGCGGTGCGCCCCGGCGGCGGTGCCCGGCATCGTGTTCTTGTCCGGCGGGATGTCCGATGAGGACGCGACCGCGCGACTCAACGAGATGAACAAGCTCGGGCCTCATCCCTGGGAACTGTCGTTCTCGTACGGGCGCGCACTGCAATCGCCGACGCTGAAGGCGTGGAAGGGCGAGCCATCCAACGTCGACGCAGGGCAGCGCGCGTTCTATCACCGAGCGAAGATGAACTCGCTCGCGCGCACAGGGAAGTACTCAGAAGACATGGAGACGGCGGCGTAGCGATCCGCCTCATCGCGCGCTAGGCCGGTTTCCGCGGCTCCCGGACGGCCATCGTCACTCGTCCGGAGGCGACGAGCTTGCCCGATTCGACGTGCGTCACGTCGACGTTCCAGACGTGCGTCGAGCGGCCGATGTGGACCGGCGTCGCGATGCCACGGACGGAACCGTCCTTGGACGTGCCGAGGAAACTCGTCGTTTGCTGCTGGCCCATGACGACTTTCTCAGGCCAGCCCGCGACGCCGGCGGCTCCGAGCGACGCGATCGACTCGATCAGCGAGCAGGTCGCGCCACCGTGGAGCCAGCCATCAGGTTGGGTGTTCCCGGCGACGGGCATGGTCGCCACGACGCGTTCGTTCGACCACTCATCGATGACGATCCCGAGCTTGTCGACGAAGGCGCTCTGAGCGGTCTTCGCGTGCTCCCGGCTTACGGCCGCCGGCTCCTGGTCGGACATGGCGGCAAGGGTATACCGTCGCGGGCGATGAAGACCGAACATCGCGTTGCGTCCGGAGACGTTGAGTTGGCCGTGCGCTCGTCCGGCGACCCGGCGAAGCCCACCATCGTCCTGGTGCACGGCTTCCCCGACACCTCAGAGGTCTGGCGACCCGTCGAAGAGTTCCTCCTTGGGACCAACCACGTCGCTGCGTACGACGTCCGCGGCGCCGGGGCGTCGACCGCTCCATCGAGGCTCGAGGACTACCGGATGGAACGGCTCGTCGAAGATCTCTCCGCGGTCGTCGACGCGGTTTCGCCGGACCGGCCGGTGCATCTCGCCGGGCACGACTGGGGGTCGATCCAGTTGTGGGAGGCTGTGTGCTCACCATTGCTCGCCGGACGGATCGCATCGTTCACCTCGATGTCCGGCCCTTCGCTCGATCACGCTGGAGCCTGGACGCGCGAGCGGCTGCGTCATCCGTCGGGGCGCCACGTGCGAGACGTCCTTCGGCAAGGCGCGCGATCTTGGTACATGGCGGCGTTCCACATGCCCGGCGTGCAGGGGGCGCTGCGGAGGAACGTGCAACGCGGGTTCCGTCGCTTCATCGAACGGCGCGAAGGGGTGTCCCCGACCGAAAGCTACCCGGCAGCGACGTTGCCACGGGACGCCGCCAATGGAGTCAACCTCTATCGCGCAAGCATCGCCGGCCATCTGCTTCACCCGCGTCCACGCCACACCGATGTTCCGGTGCAACTGATCGACGCGGTCGACGATCCGTTCCTGACGCCGGCGCTCCTCGAAGGGCTGGAGCGGATCGCTCCCCGCCTCTGGCGCCGGCCGATCAACGAAAGCCACTGGGCGCTGCGGAGGAACCCGGCCCTCATCGCCGGGATGATCTCGGAGTTCGTCGAGCACATCGAAGGCGGGCCCGGATCGCCGGAGCTCCAGCGCGCCCGCGTCGTCCCCGGCCGCCCCTTCGCCGGACGGATCGTCGTGGTCACCGGCGCGGGAAGCGGGATCGGCCGTGAGACCGCGCTCGCATTCGCATCCCGCGGCGCCGAGGTCGTCGCCGCCGACATCAACCCCGATGGCGCGGCGCGAACCGCGACGCTCGCCGGGCTGCTCGGTGCGGACGCCCACCACTACCAGGTGGACGTCGGCGACACCGACGGGATGGAGACGTTCGCCAAATGGGTCGAGCACGACATCGGCGTCCCCGACGTCGTTGTGAACAACGCCGGGATCGGGATGGGAGGCGCGATCCTCGACACGGAGGTCGCCGACTGGGAGCGCGTCCTGCACGTGAACCTCTGGGGCGTTATCCACGGATGCCGCCTCTTCGGACGACAGATGGTCGAGCGCGGCGCCGGAGGTCACATCGTCAACGTGGCAAGCGCGGCTGCGTTCTCGCCGGGCCGTGCGTTCCCCGCCTATGCGACGACGAAGGCGGCGGTGCTCATGCTCACCGAGTCACTCCGCACCGAACTGGCGCCCAGTCACATTGGCGTCAGCGCGATCTGCCCGGGAATCATCGACACGGGGATCGTTACGCGAACACGATTCGTCGGCGCGGGTAGCGCGGAACAGCAACAGACCCGCGAAGAGATCCAGCGCCTCTACCGGCGCCGGCGTTTCACCCCGGACAAGGTCGCCGAGGCGATCGTCCGTGCGGTCGAGCTGAACAAGGCGATCGTGACCGTCGCCCCCGAAGCGCACCTGGCGCGACTCGTCTACCGCGCCTCCCCGGGCCTCGCGCGAAAGATCGGCAGCGTGGACGTCACCCGACGCATCGGGTCGCGAAAGCGCGGCCGGCCGCAACCGAACACAATGGACGCGTGACCGACCTCGATCATCCCGAGCCGCCGCCACTCCCTGCGCCTCCCAAACGCCGGCCCCGATGGGGTCGATGGTTGCTCTGGGGACTGATCCCATTCCTCGTGGTCAGCTGGCTCCTCGGCATGTGGCTGTACATCAACCATCGCGATCCCGAGTTCTTCGACGACAAAGCGTTCATCGGGGCGGCCGACGCCGTGTGCGCGCAGTCGCAAACGAAGATCAACGAGCAGGAGCCTCCGGGCGAAGACGCAACGCTCGAACAAAGGGCTGCCAGCGTCGAGCGGGTGACGTCGATCCTCAGCGACATGGCCCGCTCGCTTCGCACATTGCCGGTCGACGACGTCGACGCCCCGGGTGCCGGCCGCTGGCTGGACGAGCTGGACACGTTCGTCGCCGTCGGACCGCGCTACGCGGCCGCGATTCGAAGCGGGGACTTGCGGCGCGCCGAGGAAGTCGGAAACGAAGGCGACGCGCCGAATCACTGGTTCAACGCAACCGCCAGAGAGAACGGCATCGATCACTGCGTGTTGGGGTAGGCTCTCGCTTCGATGCGCCATCGAACCCTTGGAAAGAACGGGCCGCCGATCTCCGTCGTCGGGTTCGGCTCCTGGGCGGCCGGCGGCGACATGTGGGGAACGACCCAGGACGACGACATCATCGCCGCGATGCGCAGAGCGTTCGAGCTCGGCGTCACTTGGTACGACACCGCCGACGCCTACGGATTCGGCCATTCGGAAGAGCTCGTCGCCGAAGCCCTCGATGGTCGGCGCGACGAAGTCTTCATCGCGACCAAGGTCGGGATACGCAAAGGCGGGTTCTCGCTCGCGCCCGGCTACATCGCGGAGGCGTGCGACGCTTCTTTGAAACGGCTCCGAACCGATCGGATCGATCTGTACCAGATCCACTGGCCGGGCGACCGCAAGACTCCGCTCGAGGACTCTTGGCAGGCGATGGCGGCGCTGCAAGACTCCGGCAAGGTGCGCTTCATCGGCGTCTCGAACTTCCGGGTGAAGCACCTCGAGAAGTGCGAGCCGATCCGTCACGTCGATTCCGTCCAGCCTGAATACTCGATGCTGATCCGCGACGCCGAGGACGAAGTGATCCCTTGGTGCGCCGAGCACGGTACCGGCGTGGTCACCTACGGATCGCTCGCGTACGGGATCCTTACGGGCAAGTTCACCGCCGACGCGAAGTTCGAGAAGTCGGACTGGCGGTCCGGCTCGATGGGGATCGACTACTACGAGGAACTCTTCGCGCCGAAAGCATTCCGGCGCCACCTCGCCACGGTTGAGCAGCTAAAAGAGATCGCCGCGAGGCTCGGCATCACAGTGGCCCAGCTCGCGATCGCGTGGCTGCTGCGCACCGAGGCGGTGACGAGCGCGATCGTCGGCGCGAAACGGCCGTCGCAGATCGAAGAGACGGCCGCCGCGGGCGATGCCGAGCTCGATGACGACACGCTCGACGAGATCGAGAAAGTTCTCCACTCCTAGTGCCTCTCTTCCGTCGTCGCAATGATCCGAAGCTCGACAAAGCGCGAGAGGCGTTCCGCCTATGCGCCGCGGAGTTGAACTCCGCCCAGCGAGCGCTCCTCGCCGCGGTACCGACGTCGCGCGACACGGGGATACCCCTTGACGAAGCGATCGATGGATTCCTCGAGGGACTCGACCGATTGGAAACGCAGATGCCCGGCTGGCGCATCGAGCAGACCGAAGACGCGTGGAAGGATTGCTTCGGCGTGCTCGCCACTGCGCGCGCGGAAGCCCTCCGGATCAAGGAGAACCCGCCCGGCGGGTTCGAAGCGCTGAACGCGCGCCTCGGAGATGTGATCGGGCCGTTCGAACAATTCGCGTACGCGGCACTCTCGCTCCGCAAGCGCTGACGTCAATAGGCAAGGCCGGCCGAACTCACGCCGTTGGGAACCATCACCGTAAGATGGCGACTTCTCCAACGTTCTTCCGTCACTTGTTGGGCTCCAGCACTGATAACTGACGCAGGAATCTCTCATACGGGGTGACAGTGGCCGACGAAACCAGCGCCGTTTTTCGAGAGCTGATCGACGAAGTTCGCGCTCTGGAGCGCAAGCTCTACGAGGGCCCGAACACGCCGCTCGACGATCAAGGCGTCATCGAAGGCTACAAGTGGATCTTCTCGATCCTGCAGGTCGCGCTCGAGGTCAACATGTGGGCCGACGCCGCCAGGCCCCGCTTCGTCGACATCGTCGGGCCGCACATGAAATGGGGCGGCGATAACGCGGACGCTTTCTATTCCTACGCGCCGATCGATCCGGCACGCACCTACCGCGTCCGCGGCCGCACCGGAGACACGGTGTACTTCAGCCTCACCGTCTACGGCGGCCCGAACGACGGCCGCTATTCGAACCGGATCGTCGGCACGGTTAACGACCGCACGCTCGACATCGCGCCCGACGGCACGTTCGAACTGGTTCTCAGTCCCGAGCCGCACGACGGCAACTGGCTGAAGCTCGAACCAGACGCCGTCTGCGCGATCACCCGCGATTACCTCATTGATCCCGTGAACGGACGGCGCATGGAATGGCGAATCGATTCCGACGACCCTCCGGCGACGAAACGCGACAACGACGAGGACATGGCCCGGCGCCTCCGCGCGTCACTCACCTGGATCCGCGAGCAGGCCGGCATGGTGCCGCTTCCGCTCGGCGAACCGAACACGATCGATCCGCCGTACCCTGTGCCCGAGGTGACGTACGGCTGGCAGGCCGGCGACGCCGCGTACGCGTTCGGGAGTTTCGCACTTGACGACGACGAGGTGCTGGTGATCGAAGGAACCTCCCCCGAGTGCGCGTTCTGGAACATGTGCCTCTGGAATCAGTTCCTGCACACCTACAACTACGACTACGAGCGCGTCACGATCAACGGCGGGCAGATCGCGTACGAGCCCGACGGCTCCTGGCGGATCGTCGTCGCGCACACCGACCCCGGCGAGCCGAACTGGGTCTCGACCGCCGGTCATCCGCGCGGCCGCATCTGGTTCCGCTGGTTCCATCCCTCGGCGACGCCCGAGCAACCGAAGACGCGAGTCGAGAAGATCTCCTGATGAGCCGTCCGCCCTCCGTCCGGATCGACGACCTCGCGAACCCGCGGTTCCCGGACAAGCTCGCGCCGGTCATCGAAAGCCTGGACGCGATGGCCGAGCAGATCCATATCGACCCTGAGTGGCTCGTCTCGACGGCCGTCGAGCAGACCGGCTTGAAGGACTTCGGCGACGATGCCTTCCGCGAGCGGCTCGACGTGTTCTGCCGCGCGCTCCGCGACGAGGCCGCCCTCAACTCGATCGGGAAGGTCACCAACGGCGGGCTGCTCATCCAGTTGCTCAAGAACCGGCTTCTGATCGAGGACCTCATCCGGCGTCATCCGGAGATCACCTCGGTCGAGATCCGGTCGCCGATCATCATCTGCGGCCTGCCACGCACCGGGACGACCCACCTCCACAACCTCATGTCGGCCGACCCCGAGCTTCGCTACCTCCCCTACTGGGAGAGCCTCGAGCCCGTGCTCCCCGACAACGAGACTCCAGCCGAGGGCGAACCCGACCCGCGGCTTGCGCGAACCGAGGTCGCGCTCGGATTCATGAACGCGGCGATGCCCTTGTTCGAACGCATGCACGAGATGACGCTTCATCACGCGCACGAAGAGATCCAGCTCCTCGCGATCGACTTCTCCTCCGTTCTGTTCGAGACGACGGCGCCGATGAGCATCTGGCGCGACTACTACACCTCGCACGATCAGACGCCGGTGTACGCGTACTTGAAGCGTGTACTCCAGGTCCTTCAGTGGCTCCGCGGCGGCGAGCGGTGGGTGCTCAAGTCCCCGCAGCACATGGAGCAGTTCGGGCCGCTGCTCGCCACGTTCCCGGACGCGATCTTCGTCGTTACGCACCGCGATCCGGTGTCGGTCACCGCGTCGGCGGCGACGATGCTCTCGTACACGGCCCGCATGACGACCGATCACCCCGACCCGGCGCGCATCGCCGCGTACTGGTCCGACCGGCTCGAGGAGATGCTGAGCGGGTGCGTTCGCGACCGCGACATCCTTCCGCCCGAGCGCACGATCGACGTCCTGTTCGACGAGTTCATGGCCGGCGATATCGCGATGGTCGAGCAGATCTACGAGTTCGCCGGCCAGCCGATGAGCGAGCGATCCCGCTCCGCGATGGAAGACTTCATGGCCGCCCATCCGCGCGGCCGTAATGGCGGCGTCGTCTACGACCTGACCGAGCTCGGGATCGACCCTGCCGAACGCAGGAAGGCGCTGCAGTTCTACATCGACCGGTTCGGAGTAACGCTCGAGGGCTGAACTAGCCCGGCGCCGGCCGAAACAGCATCGTCTGGCCGCCGCTCGCGACGAGCGAACCGTCCTGCGTCCACACGCGCGACGTGCTGCCGAGCAGCCCGTCGGTCGCGACCGATGAGTCGGTGACCTGAAGCAGCCACTCAGCTTTCGGTGCGAGCCGGTGGAAACGCGCCGACAGCTCGATCGTCGGAGCCACGTACGGGACCTCCCCGCTGTGCGCCGAAACACCGGCCGGCCACCCGAGCGTGTCGATGAGCATCAACGAGCGCGCCGCGTCGAGGTACGGGTCGTCGAACGTCGCCTTCGGTCGGAAGCGGCACCAGCTCTCGCGAACGGGAGCGGATGCCTGTCTTTCTCGCCAGTCGCCGAACCACTGGTCGATCATCCGTTCCTCGATGTTCGACCAGAACTTCCCGTAGCGATGCACGGGTACGACGTCCATCCACGCCCGAAGATCGTCGGGCCCCGGCAGCTCCGGCATCGGCGCATGATCGTGCTCCAATCCGCGCATCCCGGAATCGATCGTCCATACCACGGCCTCGAGGAACGCCTGCCCCTCCTGCGCCAGCGTTACGCGCACGACCTCCGAGCGTTTGGCCGCGCGCAAGGTCGTGACGTCGATATCGATCGGAGCGAACGCGGCGACCCCGAGGTAGGAACACGAATAGCTCGCAGGACGATCGAAGCGGCTGTGCGCCCCCGCAGCGCGAAGCGCGATCGCGGAGACGTAGCCGCCGGCCGGGCCCCAGAGCTCCCAGCTGTTCGACAGCGTGGCGGTGTAGCGACCGCCCCCGCCCGACACCGACGTGTCGGCTTCGAAGTCGCCTTCCGGCTCACGCATCAGCGATCCTTCATCATCTCCACGACCTGCGCGCGCGGCAGGGAGAACGCGTCGATGATGACGCACCCTTCCGACATCGCGGTCGCGCCGTGGGGAGCGCCCGGCGGCGCGTGATAGCAATCGCCGGGCCCGAGCTCCCAGTGCCGCTCGCCGTCGGTGAAGTGACACCTGCCGGAAACGACGTATCCGAGCTGCTCCTCGTCGTGCCTATGTACCGGGGCTTCCGCGCCCGGCTCGAGGATCACTTCCTGGATGTTCAGGGCGACGCCGAGCACCGGACGGATCGCGATGCCGTCGAACAACGGCAAGGTGGGGACGTCGTCTCGGGTCTCGACGCGAGTCGGCTCCTCGCTCATTGCGCCTCCTGACCGTGACGCGGCGAAACCGCGCTGGGGCGAGGAATCGTATCCCAACGTGCGGCCCTTCCCACGCCAAATGAACTTCCTTGCATCGGCGTATGCTCGCGGGTCGATGAGCGCCCATCGCGTGATCGTCGTCGGTGCGGGATTCGGCGGGTTGGCCTGCGCCCGGGCACTCGACGGCGAATCCGTCGACGTACTCCTGCTCGATCGGCACAACTACCACCTGTTCACGCCGCTGCTCTATCAAGTCGCCACGTCGCTGTTGAACCCGTCAGACATCGCGTATCCGCTGCGCGCGATCTTCCGACGGTCGCGCAACGTCCGCTTCAGGCAGGCGGCCGTCGCCGAGGTGGATCACGTCAAGCGCATCGTCCGGACGCTCGGGGGCGAAGAGCTTCCATACGACTCGCTCGTGATCGCGACGGGGAGCACGAACAACTATTTCGCGAATGAAGCTTTGGCGCATCACACGCTCGGGATGAAGACCCTGGCCGAGGCGCTGCGCCTGCGCAACCACGTGTTGTCCTGTCTCGAGCTGGCCTCGCGCGCCTCTTCATCGGACGAACGGCGGGAGCTGCTCACGTTCGTCGTCGTCGGAGGTGGCCCGACGGGCGTGGAATACGCGGGAGCTCACGCGGAGCTGCTTCGCATCGTGCTCGGTCGCGACTATCCGGAGCTCGACCCCGCCCTCGCGCGCATCGTGATCGTCGAAGGGCTCGATCGGCTCCTCAGCGCCTTCCACCCCAAGCTCGGCACCTACGCCGCCGACGAGCTCCGCTCTCTCGGCATCGAGCTGCGGACGTCGACGCTCGTCGAAACCGCGGGGGACGCAAGCGTCGTGTTGCGCGGCGGCGAGGTGATCGCCACACGCACGGTTGTCTGGTCGGCCGGCGTCCGGCCTGCGTACCCGCTTCGCGACGAGACGCTCCCCCGCAGCAAGAGCAAACGGCTGGTCGTCGACGAGCATTTCCGGCTGTCGGGCGCCGACGGCGTCTGGGTGATCGGCGATGCCGCGTCGATGGGACACGACGGAAGCGAGCTCCCGATGCTCTCGCCGCCGGCGATGCAAGGCGGACGCTACGTGGCGCGGGCCATCGTCGACGCCGCGGCGGGGCGCTCCGTTCCCAGGCCGCCGTTTCGGTACGTGGACAAGGGAACGATGGCCACGATCGGGCGAAGAGCGGCCGTCGCGGACGTGCGCGGTCTGAAGCTGAAAGGGACGCTCGGGTGGCTCGCGTGGCTTTTCGTGCACATCTACTACCTGATCGGTTTCCGGAACAGAGCCGCCGTCCTCGCGTCGTGGGCGTGGAACTATCTGCGGCGCGACCGTCCGATCCGTGTGATCGTGCGCAGCCAGGCGGACTCCCTCGCGGAACAAGTGGACGTCGACGACGTCGACACCTGAGGCGCGTCCGGGTGTCGCAAGCGATCACGGCCGGCACGCCGTGCGGCGCCTGCGCTCGGTGAGTTAGGGCAGCCGCTTCGTCGCGCGGATCGTCGGGACCGACCTCGGCTCGGGCTGCGCGGGCGAGAGTCCCGTGTCCGGTGAGGCTGTGGCTCTCCGCGCGACCTCGGGCACGAGTGACGAGATCGAGCCGGGCGTGGGGGTGGCCGTAAGTCTCGCCACGAGTTCGGCTTTCTGGACGGCTTGCAGCAAGTGGTCGACGCGAGCGACGAGCGCAGGGGCGGCGCTGGATCGGAGCCCCGCGAGGATCCTCCGCAGGC
>Ga0070708_100003899_pt1 | contig 11706 bp, 11 predicted proteins | sample KBSK5503metaG_FD_65469 | JGI IMG/M metagenome (GOLD analysis project Ga0070708, IMG submission 65469) | Corn, switchgrass and miscanthus rhizosphere microbial communities from Kellogg Biological Station, Michigan, USA - KBS K5-50-3 metaG | ecosystem: Host-associated > Plants > Roots >...
CTGATTATAGAGGGTGCCGTCGAGATCAAAACAGATCGCCCGGATGGAGTTTGCTGATTTCACCGAGCTGTTCGACTTTACGATACTTTCCACCGTTTACTGCCTTCTTCCTCTAACTCTTGTGCTGGCTCGGCATTGCCACCCGCCGAATCCGCAGCGATGTAAGACCTAAGTCCAATGAAGGGCTACTTTACACCCTACTGAAGTAAGTTTTCCTTTCTATTTGAGGGTTTAGGGGGAATCAGTGTTTCCTGGAGGCCAAATCACTGTCAACTTTCTTTACAGTGTCAATACCATGTCTGTAAATGTTGCCTTAAAATCAAGCACTTAGACTTCGGTACCGGATTTGCTTTATTCTATTAACGAAGCGCAACCCCGACATACAAGAAGGAGTGAGAAAAATGAGAAAGAAAATCCTTATAGCGATCGTAGCTGTGGCAATTGGAGTATCAATCTTTGCCGCGCCTTCAGTAAGCCAAGCGATATCGGTCACTAGTGTCACCGTCACGATTGGCGCTAACGTCTTTACCCTTTGGGGGGGGGGCCTGCCCATCAATCTAAACCCAGGGCAAAGCGTCACCCTTGCACAGACCTCAGATTTTAACTTCGATACGAGTGATCTGCATAGTGCGGTAAATCCGGTAATTAATGTGAACGGCGGCACCCTGTTTACAGACACCACAACTACCTTGAACTTTGGTGGCACAGATCCAGATACCTCCGCGTTTAATGAGGCCAAGCAGTACGTGTCCATCGGAACCAACGGTGGCTTCGAAGTCTTCGTCGCGTATTTCGATAACATCCATACTGACCCATGTCCCGCTGCAGCCCCACTGTGTCGCCCTACAAACCGTGATTTCTTCACCACGGCAAACAACACCCTTATAGGAAATCCGACAACCGCGCCCGCTGGATTTCCTACTACCACGAATCCGAATCATTGCACGTCTGTTGGCGCGACTGCGAATACCTGTTGGGATACAGGTGTCGTTCAGATCGTAGCTCTTAACGTAGTTCCCGAGCCGACCAGCTTGCTGCTCCTCGGTTCTGGCCTTATCGGAGTTGCTGCCTGGCGCAGAAGGCATCTGAAAAAGAGCGCATAGAACAATATTAGTCCCTGTCTTTTAAAAGGGGAACCTTGGTAAGATGCCAAGGTTCCCCTTTTTATGTACTGCCTCCACTTAATCTTGAGACGGGAGTCGACGTGAGGGAACTGCTTCACGATCTGCCGGCTCTCCTTCTAGGGCTGACGGCGGTGCTGATTGTCGGCATCCGACTGCTATACATTCCCAGCACGGCCGACCGCCGAACCTCTCGGATCCTGCTAATAGGTCTCACTGTCCTGGGGCTTGCTTTCCGGCTGTGGGCGGCGGCCAATAACGAACGGTTCCACGACTTTCCGGTACGTCTTGTCGGAGACGAGCCGGGCTATGACGCCTTAGCGCGGGCATTGCTCGATGGCAGGTTTTTCGAATCCCCTGAGAGAACACCGGTCTACCCTCTGTTCCTCGCCGCCTGCTATCTGATCTTCGATCGCAGTTATCCTGCGGTCCTCTATGCGCAGGCCTTTGTCGGCGCAGCCACGATTCTCCTGACATACAGGTTGGCCAGGCACTTCACCTCCCGCAAAGGATCGCTCCTCGCGGCCGCCCTCGTCGCATTGAATCCGATACTGATCCGGCAGGTCACAATGCTTTTTACCGAAACCCTTTACACCTTGCTGCTGCTGCTGACGATTCTCTGTCTGCTATGGGCCCTGGAGGCGCCGGCATTGGGCCGCTTTGGGTTGCTAGGGGTCTGTTTTGCGGTCGCTACACTCTGTCGAGCGGGCACCGCCCTCCTCCCGGTCGTCTTGCCATTTCTGATGCCTGGTAATTGGAGGATCGCGCGCCGCGTGGCCCTGTGTCTTGCCTGCGCGGCCGCGATCATCGCCGTGATCGCGCCATGGACTTACCACAATTACCGCACGTACCACACGTTTCTCCCCCTGGCCATTTCAAGAAATCTTCTCTGGTTCGGGAGTCCCGAGTTCTACCACGTGATGCAGAAAAAACCGAATGCCTTAATGGACGTGTGGGAAGAGGAGCTGAACCCTGCACGGAATGGCGGCCATGACCCCGATACAATTGCGGGCGACCGGTATTTCACCAGTCGTGCCCTCAAGTCGATTTGGAGCGAGCCTGCCACCTATCTGCTCTATTCCATCAAAAAACCGGTGTATTTTTGGATCGGACATCCTGCGTCACCGCACGAGTGGCCATTTGACTTTCATGCACTGCGCACTTACTGGTCCTACCCGCCGCGAGCATTTATCATCTTCTCGACTCGACTGGGATTGGCCTTGGCTGCCGTCGCAAGTCTCGTCCTTCTTCGGCATCGGTTACGCGAATTTGCGCCCCTGCTTGCCGTCTGCGGATACTTTATGTTGCTGCATACTGTTACCGTGCCATTTGCTCGTTACAGCGAGCCCCTCTATCCGATCTTGGCCGTCCTCATTGCAAGTGCGGCCGGACAGGTATTGGCTAAGCTGTCCGCCGAAAAACCCTCTGATCAAGAGCAAGCTTGAGGCAAAGCGATAATCCTGGTTATTGAGGGCTTCGATCTATCGGTTTGCCTCGGATAATGGCTTTCTCGCCAAGAACCGGCATCCGAAACTCGTATTCAACAGGCGCTCCCATGATAGCCAGAAATTCATACACGTCGACTTGTATGTCTTCCGGTGTTGCGTCCTTTATCATCTCCTCATGAATCGGAAATGACCTTACGAATTTGAATTCTGGTCCCTCGACAGCTTTCCGTAGATAATGTGGTGCTTTAATTCGCTCGCTTCCCTGATGAACATTGCGTTCGAGGACCACCCACCTGCAGCCACATTCCTTCTGAAGAACGGATACCACCTCCCCCGGTGAGGAAACCCTTTCGGTGAGATACCACCCTCGACTAATCGCGGATGGATATAACAGCTTGTCGCCCCGAATCACGCTGCGGCGAAACTCAGGATCACGTGATTGCAGATAGAAGGAAAAGGTTCCGTTGTAGTGCCCATCATAGAGAATCGTTCCGCTGGGCGCCGCTTCTTCCACAAACGCGACCACCTCTTTCAACCCGTCGACAACCGGCACCATGATGCGCGGAGCCGCCCAAATATGGAATACCAGCACGGCCGCCATCCCGGACTTCAAGAGCCATAAAGATCTTGTGCCGACGAGTGCCGTGCCCCAAGAGAATAGGGAAAACAGTCCGATCATACCGAGAATGACGACCGGGGGAGCCAGAAAAAGAATGTATCGTCCATCCTTCGCCATCATGAAAGAAAACGCTGCCAAACCGACGGCGACCCAAATTCCCGTCCACTTGAACTCACGCCGCCATCGCCCATCTGCCATACCACCCACAATGCCGGCAGCCGCTAAGGCCAGGAGGAGAACGCTAAAGAGCCTGGGCAATGGCTTCAGATAAAACGTCCAATAAGTAGGATTCAAGACCTGTTGAACGGCAGGCAAGACAAGACTTGCATGGACCGGAGCCCATTTGACGGCGATGAACGCCCAGGGTAGGACGATTGCTGCGCCGACGAGCATGAGCCACCACACGCGCCGGTTCCACAGCAGCGCCCATCGTCGTTCGGAGACAATCCAAGCTAAGATCACCGGGAGCATGACCGCACTATGCACATACGTCATGATGCCGGCGGCGATGAAGCCGGCAGCCGCATAGATGTGGCGGGAGTCAGGCGCCTCAATCCATCGCCTGACATGATAAAGGGCCGCAAGACTGAGAGCCATCGAGGGGATATTGAGCATGACAGCATGGGACCATCCGATCACCCCAGGCTGGAGCACCAGCAAGGCTCCTCCCCAGCCCGCATCCTCCGACACCCAACGACGAAGCCAGGCCATTAGATAGAGACCGGCGGCCAGCGTGAAACCCAAAACCAGTCCCTTGGCGACAAAAGGCGAGGGACCAAACAATGTAAAGGCTACTGCTTCGAGCAGATAGAATCCCGGAGGATAGGCGGAAGGGCTAATTACGGGATAGCGGAGATAATAGCTGACCGCGAACTCGACAGGATTAACCGGCAACCTGGCCAGAAAATCCTTCCAGAAGAGTCCATTCGCTGCGTGGCGCGGCGCATCGCCTTGGTACCACAGGCCGTCGTTGGCTGAATGGAGACCGACGACATACAGCCAGATCAGGAGCAGAACACCAACCTGGCATAAAAACAGTATGCGCTTCTGGAGGAACGGTCCAACAGACGGTGACATGCCGGCTCAGGGTGTATCGGTCAATGAGGCACCGCGAAGAGTTGTCTGGGCATTGCCCTGGTCCGGAGCAGACCCAGTGTAGGGAGGAGGAAAAGTGAACCGCTCGGTCAGGACAAGAACGAGCGAACTCGTCACAATGACTGCTGTACATAGATGAAGGAATGGTGAGATGACTGTGCCTTTGAGCAACGCAACGGTCCAGGCGGCGCCGAGCAATACCACCACCGCAAGCTGGGGCCCCATCATCATAGAAGGTTTCGAATGGCCCCTGACTTTGGGCGTCAGGACAAACGGAACGCGCCGGTCAATGAGAACATCGAAGAGCGCCAACAGAAGGTAGGGCCATTTCGCGAGCTGAAGCAATCCCGCCCTCCAATGCAGTCCCCATTCGTTCTTCCAATTCAGATAGAATCGCTGCCGATACAGCTCGCACAGCTCCAAGGCGGCGAGCAGCACGACCAGTCGAAACAGGGTCTCACCCGTAAAGACGTTGGACGCGGTTCCCGTGACCAGAACGAAGGCCAGCACCATCAAGACAACAGGGATCAGCAGACTTCTGTGCAGATAGTTCAGGCCATGTAAAAGATTCATAAGCCGGGTCTTCCACGGCAAGTTATCCAAGAGCTTTGGATAGGACCGGATTTTCAGATCCAAGACCGCCCTGGCCCAGCGCCGTTGCTGCCCGAGATACCCTCGCCAATCGACCGGTGTCAGGCCTCTGGCGAGGATCGTTGGGACGTACACGCCGTCCCACCCGTGAGCGCGATACAGAAGCGTGAGCAGCAGGTCGTCGGCGTCGTGGGGCGCAAACCCGCCGACGTCCTTGAGCGCCGCCATACGATGCGTGGTATGGCAAGTGGTGACAATCGGGTAACCCAGGCCGAAACTGGCCATCTGCACGTAAGAGTAGTAGGCATAGCTCTCTTCGGCTGCACCGCGGGCGATAAAGCTGGCGCGCTGATTGTAAAAGGCCTGGGGCGTCTGCACATAGCCGATCCTGGGATCGTTGAAGTAGCCGAGCACCTGCGAAAGAAAGGTCGGCGCCGGGACGTGATCTGGATCGAAGGCGGCGATGACTTCATACCGATCGAATCCCATTTCGTAGAGCCAGGCATTGTAATTGCCGTGCTTACTCCGAGCTCGGAAGAGACCGGATGCCGCTTGATAGCGCGGCAGATGCTTCCGGCTAAAGTGATGAGCCCCGAACTTCTGACACAGGTCCTCGACCCGCATGTCATCAGCTTCGTCCAGCACCCAGGTGTCGTGGGGGTAATCCAGCGCCGTCAGCGCGCGCACCGTCTCTTCCAACATCTCAATCGGCTCGGCGCCTTCCACGAAGGTCGTAACAACCGCGACCTTCCACTGAAGCTTCGGTGTCATGGGTCTTGGCCGTCTCATCCAGAGCAGCAGAAACCACCGGCCCTGGTTGTTGACCAGGATTACCAGCAGCATCAAGGTCATGATCGTCATGATGATCGGAGCCGTCCCCCACTCGCTCAACCTCAACCACCCAGAGAAAAAGTACGCGATTGCCGCAAGACCCAGACAACTCAAAGCGGGAAAAAGCAGATAATCCCACCATTCAAAGACTCCTTCGGTGAGCACGATAGGAGCAGTCTCCGGTCTCTGAGATTCGGCACTCATGCTGTTATCCCTCGGCATTCGGTGCCAGTATTATATCGGCTGACGACCTCATCCACAGGCCCATGGGCCATGACCCGGCCAGCCTGCAGCCACAGTGCTTCGTCACACATCTTGGCCACAAGTCCGGCGTCGTGCGAGACCAGAATGATCGTGCACTGCTCGGCCTTGAATTGTGCAATCCGTTCGAGACACTTGCGCTGGAATGCCTGATCGCCGACCGCCAGCACTTCATCGATCAGCAAAACATCCGGGTAGGTATGAGTCGCCACGGCAAAGGCCAGTCGCATCTCCATGCCGGTGCTGTAAGTGTGCAAGGGAGAATCGATGAACTCTTCCAACTCGGAGAAGGCCACAATGGAGTTGAACTGCTTCGACACCTCACGGCGTGTCAGTCCATTGATCACCCCATTAATAAAAACGTTCTCCCGGCCTGACAGGTCCGGATGAAACCCGGCACCGAGATCAAGCAGTGCGCTTACCCGTCCGCGAACCGTGACGCCACCTTCGTCAGGGCGGCCAACGCCTCCGATCAATCGCAGCAGCGTCGATTTGCCGGCGCCATTGTCTCCGATGACGCCGACCATGCGGCCGGGGGCGACGGTCATACTTACGTCGCGCAAGGCCCAAAAATACTCCACCGGCTTGATCCGGTGAAACCCACGCTGAAAAACTTCCTGAAACGTCCGTGGGCGGTCCTGGTGATAATGGCGATACTGCTTTCCCAGACCACGGACAATAACCATATCTTTCACTTACAGCTCCTCGACAAAATGATAGCTGGCGCGCATGAAGACTGTATAACTGAGCGCCAAAAATCCCACGGAACAAACGGCGAGAATAGACAACGAGGCCATGCTCGGCCACTCACCCTGTATCAGGATGGCACGATAGGCTTCGATCAAAGGCACCAGTGGGTTGAACTTGATAAGCGACCGGTAGCGCTCCGGGATCGCAGCGATGTTGTAGAACACAGGGGTCAAAAAGAATAGCAGTTGCAGCAGCACTCCGAGGAGATACTGGGTGTCACGAAACGTGACATGAAACCTTGCGAGCAGAAAGGCCAGGCTCAAGGTCAGGACGAACTGAAGGACGATCACAATCGGGAGCGCGATTACCGCGATTGCGATATGGCCGACATCGAGGAGAACACAGATTAAGAGCACGGGTATAGCAAGCAAAAAGTGAATGAGATGACTTGTCACGGTCACCGTCGGGAGAATGGCTGCTGGAAAACCTGGCCGCTTGATAAGATCTCGATTGTCCACGATAGCGCCTGTCGAGAACAGCAGTGAGGACTGAAACCAGCTCCAGGCAAGCACACCAGTGAGCAGAAAGGTAGCGTAATGATGAATGTTCAACGGCAGCAGCAAGCCGAAGATGAAGTAAAAGACAAGCAATTGCACCAGCGGATTGACCAACGACCATAAAATACCTAACACTGACCGCTTGTAGCGCAACTTCATGTCACGAACCACCAGCTCGCGCAGCAGGTCTCTCGCATGAATCATCCGAGGAAGAACCCGACTTCTAGCTGCTGGCACGCCCAGAATCTAATATCCTTTGTCATCGGAAAATCGGCATGCGCCAGGATCGAAAAGCGCTTGGCTAGAATACAGCTTTTTACGGTTGGAAAGCCACTACGTGCTCTGTTCCTCATAATAGGAGCGATCCGTATTAACATCCCACAGATCGTGCCCTGCGCCCTGCATGTTTTTGACGGCCAGCATGCCGGTGACCATCGAATGATCTTGGTTGTTGTACCGATGCATGCCGTTGCGGCCAATGGTTTGCAAGTTTTCGATCGTGGATAGGAACTGCCGGATGACCTGCAGATGTTGACGGTAGTCCATGTCATAGACAGGGTAGGCCTTCGGTTGGCGGAACACCACGCCATCTTCCACATTCTCGATGTCAGCCAGTCCCAAGCTGGCGAGTTCACGGGTTGCCAATTCGATGAGATCCACGTCAGACATTGTCCAGATCGCATCGCCTTCGCTACAGAAGTATTCCAGACCTAGGCTCGTTTTGCGCAGGTCCGGCACCAAATCGGCGCTCCAGTTTTTGGGATTCTGAATGCGTCCCACTTTGACGTCTGGACTGTGCACATAAATCCAGTTGTCCGGAAACAGATCGGCTCGATTAATGATGAGACCTACCACAATGAGGGCCCGGAAGTTCAGTTGCCTCGCGGCGTGGATCACCTCATCCGGCGCCGGCGGGTCAAGCGCCGCGACCAGTTCGGTGAGCGGCATGGTTGAGATAAACTGCTCGCCGGCAATCCCAGTATCGCGACCCTGATGTCGTATGATGATCGACGTGATGCGGTTTCTCGCACGAATCACCTTGAGGACCGGGCTGTCGAGCCGAACTTGTCCTCCTCGCTGCTCTACAAATTCCTGGAAGCGTTCCCACATCATGCCTGGACCCAATACGGGATACTGGAATTCGTTGATCAGCGTTTTCGTCTTGTTGAACCCGAACAGAGCATTGAAGACCGCCGTCGCGAGGGTAAGTCCCTTAATGCGCTGGGCAGCCCATTCAGCTTGGATACGATCGCAGGGAATACCCCAGACTTTTTCCGTATAGGTCTTGAAGAACTTTTTATAGAGGCGCCCACCGAATCGGTTCATCACCCACTGCTCAAAGTTCTGTTCTTCTGGGTGCGGTCGCCATTGCCACTTCAAATAACTCAACAGGATTCGAAAGCTTTCTTCAAATCCCAAATTGGAAATCGTATTAAGCAAATTCAACGGGTACTGATAAAAACGCTTCCGGTAATAAATGCGCGAGAGTCGCGGGACTCGTCTAAAATCTTTTCCGAGCATGCGCTCCCAGAGTCGCTGAACATCCGGAACTTTCGTATAGAATCGATGTCCTCCGATGTCGAAACGATACCCCTTGTACACTTCGGTGCGGGCAATGCCTCCGACTTTGTCGCCTTTTTCCAGCACCACCGGCCGGATGCCTTGCTCCACCAGCTCGTAGGCCGTCGTCAGGCCCGCTGGACCGGCACCGATAATGACAATGGGATGGTCCATATCGTTGACTTGCTGATTCAGGGCTCAGGTCACGGGCGCAGAGATACTGCGCAAAGCCTTCAAAGGGAAGAGGGGCTGGGAGAGCGCCGCTCGATTGCCGGAGCAAAGGTCGCTCTGGAGGGCCTGCCGAGCCAATAGGAGATACTCCCGAGCATAAAGGCGAAGCCGCTATAAAAGAAGTATAACACATGCCACGGGATGGCGCGAACAGCAAACCAGGGGCCACGCTTAGAATGAAAGAAGCGATAGACCGGGGCATTCAGCAGCAGAAGGGCGATGCTGCAGAAGGCGGCAATTGTCAGAAACTGTGATGACCATAGAGAACCCAGTCCCGTTAGCAAAGCTCCATACGTCAACAGCACGCTTATGCGTGCTGAGTACTTGAGGTTGAGATCATTGATGCACCGGCCATCGCGATGGATCAGCTCGGTCCATGGTAAGGCTCTATCGAAGATCTCTGCTTTGAGCAGCGACCTGACTTTCCAGCACTTCTGATGTGTGACTTGCAGTGTTTTACAAAGCCGTATTTGGTATCCCTGTCGCTTTACGCGATAGCCGAGTTCAATATCCTCAATAGAGGGCCGACCATACGATTCATCGAAGCCCCCCATTTTGTGAAAGATTTCAGCCTTAATCGCGCCACAAGCTCCCCAAAACGTAGAGGCGTTTTCTTGTGCTGATTGATGGGTATAGTGATGGAGCAGGTTTTTGTACTGTGAGAGAAAGTTCTGCTGCGTCGGCTTATCATCATAAGAACCAATCATTGCGGCCACACTAGGATTGTGCTGGAAAAACTCTGCAACGTGTCCGATAGCGTCGTGAGGTATCATCACGTCTGCATCGACAAAAAAGAGGATGTCATCCTTTCTGACGGCCCGGGCACCGACGTTTCGTGCCACACCAGGTCCCCCGGCTTTTGAGCGCCTGACGATCCGGGCTCCAAATTCCTGCGCCACACGCCAGGAATCATCCCCACCCCCATCCGCAACCACAACAACTGCGCTTGGTTTGGGGTGTGCATTCGCTACACTGGCCAAGCACCTTCGGAACTCTACGCCACCATTGTGGACCGGGATGATCACGACAACGGATGTGCTGCCTGGATATTCCTGAGTACGACCGTTAACCAATTCCCTGTCTGTGTTTCCCAATCTCATTGTCGAAGCTGGTGCAGACATTTAGCCGCCTAGTTGCGGGGACTTGAATTTTGTAAGGGGGGGGAAGGGAGGCTGGGATCGTGCGCCCAGCCTCCCAAGGAGAGAGAGTGTAACCTGTTAACCATTGACCTCGCGACGCCGCTTCCAGCCCCAGAGGCCCAGTCCGGCTAGGCCAGAGCCGAGGAGCAGCAACGACGCCGGTTCAGGGACCAGCGGCAGGCAACCTGTACAGTTCTGCCGTGTGGCGTCCACCGGCCCGGTATTGCCAGTCCCGCCTCCGGCTGCAGAGCTGAAGAGGTCGACAACGAAGACGTTACCGAGGGCATTCGGTTGCTCCAGATCGGCAAGTGTCGCGCTGGCAACATGGAACACTATATCGGTATTGAAGGCACTAGATGAACCGCCGCCGCACACGTTACAGATGATCCCGAACCCGAAGGTCCCCGTGCCGTCCCCATTGAAAGCGCCGGCGTCTGCGACCAAAGCCGGGGTGTGAGCATCGACGGTGATATCCGCCAGGACGACTCCAGTCGCATTGAATTTGAAGGCCTGGTCGTCAACAGCGCCCGTCTTCGCGAAGAAATTAGGAGAATTCAGGTGCACTGTGACATCGACGTTCGCCCCGTTTTGCGTCAGCGTCACGGTGCCAAACGGTGCGGTGCCACAACCGCCCGTGCAATGGTCGCTAGTTAACTGGAAGGTGTCTGCATTGGCGGGAACGGCAACAGCCAGTCCAACCACCAGCACGGCTGCGATCAGCAGCCCCATCCCCATTCCGTTTAAGTTCCTCATCATTAAGTTCTTCATCAGTTTCTCCCTCTCTTTTTCCCCAGCGTTGTTAAGAATTGATGTCTGTAATAGGCTCTCCACACTAGGAGATATAGCAACGTGGGTGCCAAACACCTAACCTATTAAAAACAAATAGATTTTTAACTGATTTGGGATATACTGAGGAGGCAACTGTCAAGCAAATTTGCAGGGCCATAGGGAGGAACCATACTCATTCCGCTCATACTATCAATGACTTTGAAGTTGAGATTGAATAATAAGGAAAGGAGTAACACCTAGGCGAACGAAAACTGTCAAATATTTTGTCACGGTAAATCTACTAGGCCTTATCCAGGCCATATTTCTGGATCATCATGTGGAGGTTCTGACGAGTGACCCTCAGCTCCTCCGCGGCCCGGCTGATGTTCCAGTTCTGGGCGATCAGCGTCCGATGCAAGAAAAAAGGACCGGCCCGATTTGGAATCGAGCCGGTCCATGCAAGGGGGAACCTTCGCTTAGGCTTGGACCTCTCTCCGCAGCTTCCGTGCCCAGAAGCCCAGTCCAGCTAGGCCGGAGCCGAGGAGCAGCAACGACGCCGGCTCAGGAACGGGTGGAAGTTGGTGGTCACCATCGGCCGCAAACCCAGTAACAACAACTTCCTGCTGAGGTGAGCAGGCTGCTGTGGGAGGTCCAGGACAAACGAAGGCATGGATCGCAACGGTAAAGCCAGCAGCGTTCGCTACGAGTACATTGCCCGAGGACGCCCACGTCCCACTCGTGTCGGTGAGGGTAAAGCTAATCTGGTTATGAGAGTTGGTAAACCCGTCAAAGCTG
>Ga0070708_100003901_pt1 | contig 11705 bp, 10 predicted proteins | sample KBSK5503metaG_FD_65469 | JGI IMG/M metagenome (GOLD analysis project Ga0070708, IMG submission 65469) | Corn, switchgrass and miscanthus rhizosphere microbial communities from Kellogg Biological Station, Michigan, USA - KBS K5-50-3 metaG | ecosystem: Host-associated > Plants > Roots >...
TTCCGGCCTGCGCCAGGCGCTCCAAAGCCTTTTCCGCCGACTTGACGGTGAACGCGCCGCGGGCAGCGAGCCGCTGGGGCGAGGCGCCCGGATACCCGGACTCGAGCAACAGCTGCTCGGCCTGGGCCAGCGGGTCGTCTCCGGCGAGCGCTTGCAGCGCGGCCGTGTCGACCTGGCGGCGGCGGCGCTTGCGCGCGGCCACGGAGAGGATGCGACCGCCTCCCAGCGTGGAGGCATGTGCGCGCGAGCTTTTTCCCAGCGACGGGCTTGGGGACACGATTGGATCGTGTCCCCGACCCTGTTTGGCAGGCGCCTTGGGCAGCTCGCCCCGGAGGAGGAACCGCAGGCCGGCGATGGCGGCCGTCGGATGCGACAGCCGGAGCTGTCCCAGGGCCCGCTCGCCGGGCGCGAGCTCGACCCGATCGATGAGCGACACCACGCACGGCACCTGCGCGGTCCCGACGTGGGCGAGAAGCCGCGCCCGATTGCGCAGCGCGCGCGTTGCCCAGGGCAAGAGCTCGATCTCCACGTCCAGCACCTGGGCCGCGCCCACGGACTCCAGCGTCCCCGCCTGGACCAGCGCCGCGCCCCGAGGAGCATCGTGGACCTCGATCCCCGCCAGATTGGCGGCGGTGCGCTGTCCCGCCAGCGCTCTGTCGACCGGCGCGCCGTGGACCTGGATCCCGCGCACGCGGACTCCCCGCGCCTTTGCTCCCGCCCCGGCGAGGTCCACCTCGTCGCCCGCCGCCAGCGCGCCGGAGAAGAGCGTTCCGGTGACCACCGTTCCGAACCCCTTCACCGCGAACGCCCGATCCAGCGGCAAGAACAGCGGCGCCTGCTCGGGACGGGGCGCGGCTTGCCGCGCCTTCACCGCGGCCGCGATGGCGCCGATCAGATCCGGCAGTCCCTGTCCCGTCCGGGCGGAGACCTCGACGATGGGCGCCTCCTCGAGGAACGTCCCCTGGACCAGCTCGCGCAGCTCCAAGGTGAGCAGCTCGCGGTGGTCGGCGCCCAGCTCGGGCAGCAGGTCCGACTTGGTCATGGCGATCACGCCGGCCTGCACGCCCAGCAGCCGGAGCACGTCCAGGTGCTCGGCGGTCTGCGGCATGGGTCCTTCGTCCGCGGCGACGCAGAGCACGGCCACGTCGATGCCGCCGGCCGCGCCCACCATCGCCCGCAGGAAGCGCTCGTGGCCGGGAACGTCCACCACCCCGGCGGTCCCGACGCTGGGCAGGGCCAGGTTCGCGTAACCCGCCTCCAGCGTGATGCCGCGGCGCTTCTCCTCCGGGAGCCGATCGGTATCGATGCCGGTCAGCGCTTTCACCAGCGCGGTCTTCCCGTGGTCGACGTGTCCGGCGGTCCCGACCACGACGCGCAGCGGGCTGCTCATTCGTCCACCCAGGCGACGCCGGGAGCGAGCTTCTCGCGGTCGAGGGCCGCTTCTCCGCGCAGGACGGCGACGGGCGCCGCGCAGTACAGCGAGCTCCAGAGGCCGGCCGGCCGATGGTTGCCGCTGCGCTTCAGGCCGCCGAACGGAAGCCGGCCGCTCGCCCCCACCGTCGGAGCGTTCCAGTTGACCACTCCACATTCGAGGGCGCGCTGGCAGCGATCGAACGTCTCTTCGCTCCGGGTGTGCACGCTGGCCGCCAGACCGTAATCGGTGGCGTTGGCGATCTCCAGCGCTTCTTCCTCGGAGGAGGCCGGGTAGACCGCGAGATCGGGGCCGAACAGCTCCTCGCGCTCGTAGGCTGAGCTCCGGCGGCGCTGGACGAAGTGGACGGAAGGGGTGGCGTAGCAGCCGTCGAGCCCGCGGGGGCGGATCCGGCGGGACTCGAGCAGCGTCTCCGCCTCCGCGCCGGCGGCGCGCAGACCGGCCTCGAACTTTTCCAGAGCGGCCGGTGAGGCCAGCGGTCCCATGAACACGCCTTCGTCGAAGGGATGCCCGATGGTCAGCTTCTGCGCCAGCCGCGCGATGCGCCGGGCGAAGCCGTGCGCGTCCCCGACCACGATGGCCCGCGAGGCCGCGGTGCAGCGCTGGCCGGCGGAGACGAAGGCGGAGAACAGGACGTCGTAGGCGGCTTTCTCCAGATCCGCATCGGCGAGGACGAGGGCGGCGTTCTTTCCCCCCATCTCCAGCGCCAGGATCTTCGTTTGCCCCAGATTCGCTTTCTGGATGGATTGGCCGACGGCCCAGCTCCCGGTGAAGAGGACGCCGTCCACCCCGGGATGCGCGGCGAGGGCCGCCCCGACGGGAGGTCCTCCCTGGATCAGGTTGAAGGCGCCGCGCGGGACGCCCGCCTGCTCGAGGCACCGCGCGTAGATCTCGGCGGCGTGCGGCGCCACGTCGCTGGGCTTGAACACGACGGAGTTGCCGCAGGCCAGCGCGGGCAGGATGTGGCCGTTGGGCAGGTGGACGGGAAAGTTGAACGGCCCGAGCACGGCCAGGACGCCGAGAGGACGGAACCGGCACTCGGCGCCCGGCTGTCCCGGCGCGGGAAAGGCGGTGACCAGCTTCAACCCTTCGTCGGCGGTGATGGCGGCCTTGGCGCTGCAGGCCTGCGCTTCGGTGCGCGCTTCCCAGAGCGGCTTGCCAACGTCGAGCGCGATGGCGCGAGCCAGCTCCTCCTCGCGCTCCTTCAGCACCAAGCCGATCCGCCGCACGAGCTGGGTGCGCTCGCCCTGCGGAATGGCGGCGAAGGAACGCTGCGCCGTGCGCGCCGCCTCGACCGCCGCGTCGACTTGCGCCGCCGCCCAGGGATGGCGGCCGAGCACCACGGACAGGTCCGCCGGAGACCGGTCCTCGATGACTCCGTCGGCCGCCCGGGGCGGGGCCCAGCTGCCTGCGATGAAGTCCATGGGTTACTCGAAGGGTATCGTATGCAGCCGTTCGCCGTCCTCCGCTTCCAGCGCCGCGACGGCGGCCTCGGGCACCTGCACCTCGGCATCGCGGAAGGCGCAGAGCGCGCGCACGGCCCGAAACCGGTTCCGGCCCTGGGAGCGCTCGATGGAAACCAGCCTCTCCTCGACGTCGGGAGGTGAAGGCTGGGTGCCCTCGGGGAGGCGCTGCCGGGCGAGCTTGGCACGCCGGAACCTGCGGATGGGCTCGATCAGCTCCGTCGGCGCGGAGTAGTGCGGGCCGCCGTCGAAGGGGTCGATGCGCTCGTCGTAGCGGAAGCCGATGCGTGTCAGCATCGACTTGGCGCCCACGCTCTCCGGTCCCACCTCGCCGATGGCCTCCTGGATCTTCTGCGAGAAGAGCGTCAGGTAGATCTCGCCCGGCGGGAAGAGCTGCTGGATGAACTCCTTGTTCTCCCGCGAGAGCCGGTCGGCGTCCTGGTACGACAGGCCGGTGAACTTGCGGCCCAGCGCCTCCCAGAGCGGGCTGCGTCCGTCCTCCTCCAGGCGGGGAAGCAGCTCCACCAGGACGCGGTCACGGAACCGTGGGCGGTGCATCGCGACGTAGAGGAAGCGGACGTAGCTGAGCTGCTTGCCCGGCTTGCCCTGTCCGCGGAAGTGCGGGTCGACCACCAGGCCGCCGATCTCGGTGGGACCGTCGAAGTTGTAGCCGATCGAGAGAACGCTGTGCCGGAAGTGGCGGTCGACGCTGTGCGAGTAGTGCTCCTTCTCGTACACGTCGAAGAAGATGTGCGGCGCGTCCCGGGTGCCGTGCTGCGCGATGATCAGCGACGACCCCGCCAGCCGGCCGGTCCGGGTCTCCTCCATGACGAAGACGTACTCGCGCTCGAACGGATCGCGGATCCGCCCATCGAAGGAGCGCGCCGACTTTTCCAGGATGGAGCTCAGCTCCCGCTCGTCGTCGGGCAGGTTGACGGTATCGAGCTCGGAGGCGAGCTTCCGCAACCCCGGCAGATCGCTCCTCTGGACGTCGCGGATCACGTACAAGCGCAGAGCTCCAGGAGCAGGGACTCGTACAGATCGCACGCCTTTTCCAATTGCGCCATCTCGATGCGCTCCTCGGGCGTGTGGGCGTTGCCGGTGCTGCGGCCCGGCCCGATCACGATCGCCTCGCACCCGGCCCGCGCGAACACGCCGGCCTCGGTGCTGGTGGGCTTGGCCTGGGGCGCGGGATCGAGGCCGTGGCGGGCGAGGACGGCGCCGGCGGATCGCACGAGCGGCGAGTCCTGCGGCAGCGACATCCCCGAGGCGTTGCGCTCCGTCGAGAGCTGCAGCTCGAGCTCCCCTCCTCCGAGCTCGCCGACCCAGGCCCGCGCCTCGGCCTGGAATCGGGCGACGAGCGCGTCGGGGTCCTGCCCTGGCAACAGGCGTGCGTCGAGCTGGATGGAGACGGCCCCCTCGCCGGCGTCGAGGACGTTCAGGCCGCCCACGGCGCCCGGAGGATCGAAGCGCGGATCGCCGCCGGGGGGAAGCGTCCGCTGCCAGAGCTCTTCCAGGGCCGAAGCGGTGGCCAGCGCCCGCCAGAGGTTCGGCTGGGAAGGCCGGGGAGGGAGGAACTTCGTCGCGGCCGGCTGCGGCTCTCCCTTCTCGCGGGGCGCGGGCACCTCCACGGTGCAACTCGCGGGGACGACGTTCGTCCCCGAACCACCCTTCGCGGCCACCACGGCGGAGCCGGAGGATCTCACCCAGGCGAGCGCCTTGAGGATGGCGTTGTCGCCCAGGTGCGGCGTCGAGCTGTGCGCGGCCTTGCCGGTGAACTGCAGCTGTTCGACCCCGGGCCCCTCCGTGTTGACCGGCCGCGCCTTCCGGTCGCGGATGATGCAGCGCACGACCGCGTATCCCTTGTGCGCGGAGATGATCCGCAGCTCGCTCGGCTCGCCGCAGAGGACTTGCGCGGGGGCGATCTCCCGGAAGAGGTCGCTCTCGACGAAATGCCGGGCGCCGCGCAGCCCCACCTCCTCGCCGAACGTCCCCAGGAGCCAGAACGGCCGCCGGGCCTTGCGTCCCTGCACCCTTCGCGCCGCCTCGGCCTTGCAGAGGGCGTCGAGCTTCACGTCGGCGACGCCCAGGCCGTGGAGGAACCCGTCCCGCTCGGTGAGCGTCCAGGGGCCGGCGTGCCACCGCTCGAGCGGCCCGGGCGGCACCGTATCCAGGTGGGTCACCAGAAGGACGCCCCCCCGGCCGGACGTCTCACCACCCGGCCCGCCGAGAATGTTGACGTGCACCCCGTCCACCACTTGCCTGCGCACCTCGAGCCCGGCATGCTCCCACGCCGGCTGCAGAAGGTCGGCCGCCCGCCGCGTCCCCTGCGACGACACGGTGTCGGCGGCGATGAGGGCGCGCGCCTGCTCGAGAAATCCCTTCGAGAGCATGGGGCGCTCCCTCTGTCACGGACACTGCCGCAGGTCAACCGCATGGCTACTTTTCGGCCCGGCAGTTTTTCCAGGAAGGGAGCGCGGCAATGGCAATGGAAGACCCGAAGGCGACGCCGTTTCTGACCGACATCAAGGAGCTGCAGCGCCGCGCCCGCGAGCATGTCGAGAAGGGCGCGGTCACCCCCGCCTACCGCGGCGACGTGCACACCGCGATCAAGCTGCTCAACGAGGCGCTGGCGACGGAGATCGTCTGCGTCCTGCGCTACCGGCGGCATTACTACATGGCGTCGGGGATCCACTCCCAGGCGGTGGCGGACGAGTTCTTGGAGCACGCCAATGAGGAGCAGGAGCACGCCGACAAGATCTCGGAGCGCATCCGGCAGCTGGGTGGAGCGCCGGACCTCAATCCCCAGGGCCTCCTCACGCGGAGCCACTCCCAGTATGTCGAAGGCGCCTCCCTGATCGACATGATCAAGGAGAACCTGATCGCGGAGCGGATCGCCATCGAGTCGTACACGGAGATGGCCCGGTTCTTCGGGGAGAACGATCCGACCTCGCGGCGGCTGATGGAAAGCGTGCTGGCGCAGGAAGAGGAGCACGCCGACGACATGGCGACGCTGCTCGAGTCGCTGGACCCGCGGGAGCCGACCGACGGCAGCGGAGGGGTGAGGCACTAACCGCCGGCGTGCGCGCGGTCGTGCAGAGGGTGAGCGAGGCCTCGGTCCTCGTCGACGGCGCCGTCACGGGCAGCGTCGGGCGGGGCCTCTGCGTCCTGGTCGGAGTCGGCCAGAGCGACACCGAGGAGGACGCGCGCTGGCTGGCGGACAAGGTCGCCGAGTTGCGCATCTTCGAGGACGAGCAGGGCAAGATGAACCGGTCGGTCCTCGATATCGGCGGCGGCGTGCTCGCCGTCTCGCAATTCACGCTCTTCGGGGACGCCCGGAAGGGGAACCGGCCTGGGTTCACCGACGCCGCGCGTCCCGAGGTGGCGCAACCGCTCTACGCGAAGTTCTGCGAGGGTCTCCGGGCGCGAGGGCTCCAAGTGGGCGAGGGCGTGTTCCGGGCCACCATGCAGGTCCGCATCGTCAACGAAGGCCCGGTGACGCTTTTGCTCGATTCCAAGAAGCTCTTCTGAGGTGGCCATGGACGACTGCATCTTCTGCAAGATCGTGGCGGGCAAGATCCCGGCGAAGAAGGTCGGCGAGAACGAGGGCGCGATCGCGTTCCCGGACATCAATCCCTGCGCGCCGGTCCACATCCTGGTCATCCCGAAGAAGCACGTGCCCTCGCTGAACGACGTCGGCGACGGAAGCGTGATGGCCCCGGTCTTCGCGCTGGCACAGCAGGTGGCGCGGGAGCAGGGAGTGGACAAGTCGGGATGGCGCTCCGTCTTCAACACCGGACCGGACGCGAATCAGCTCGTCTTCCACGTCCACATGCATCTCATCGGCGGCCGCAAATTCGGCTGGCCCCCCGGCTGAGCTCTGGGGACACCATACGGACCTTCGTCGGAGATCCGGGACACAATACACAACTCTCCGCGCCCAACCCGGGTGGTGGGGAATTGCGTATTGTGTCCCGGATCTCCGACTTTCGTCTTGGCAGTGGTCAGATCACGCGTTGTTCGCGGAGGGCTTCGACTTCGGCCGCGGACATCCTCAGGATGTCCATCAGTACCTCGGTCGTATGCTGACCGAGCAGCGGCGGGGGCACGTCGGCGCGAACGGGGGTCTGTGAAAACCGGATCGGCGAGCGCACCATGGGCACCGTCCCCGCGACGGCATGGGGGGTCTCGATCCGCATTCCGCGGTGGCGCACCTGGGGATCCGCGAAGACCTGCGTCAGGTCGTTGATCGGCCCGCAGGGGACGGTGGCTGCGTCCAGCGCCTCGATCCACTCGCGGCTCGAGCGTCCGGCGATGACGGTGGCCAGGACCGACTCGAGCTCCATCCGGTTCCGCACGCGGGCCGCGTTGGTGCCAAAGCGCGGATCGCGCGCCAGCTCGGGCCGGCCGGCGACTGCGCAGAAGCGGGCGAACTGCCCGTCGTTCCCGACCGCGAGCACGATGTGGCCGTCCTTGGTCGCGAACGCGCGGTACGGGACGATGCTGGGATGGGAATTCCCCAGCCGGCCGGGCGGCTGCCCCGTGACGAGGTAGCTCTGGGCCTGGTTCGCCAGCATCGCGACCTGTACGTCGAGAAGGGCGAGGTCGATGGATTGCCCGCGTCCGCTGCGCTCCCGATGCGCCAGCGCCGCCAGCACGGCGGTTGCCGCGTACATCCCGGTGAGGATGTCGGTGATGGCGACCCCCACCTTCATCGGCTCGCCGTCCGGCTCGCCGGTGATGCTCATCAGGCCGCCCATTCCCTGGATGAGGAAATCGTAGCCGGCCCTGTCGCGGTAGGGCCCGTCCTGGCCGAATCCGGTGATCGAGCAATACACCAAGCGCGGGTTCAGCTCGGCGAGCCGCAGGTACCCGAGGCCGTAGCGGTCGAGCGCGCCGGCCTTGTAGTTCTCGAGCACGACGTCCGAGGTCGCGCTCAGCCGGCGGACGATCTCCTGCCCCTCCGGGCGCGCGAGGTCGACGGTGATCGACTTCTTCCCGCGGTTCGCGCTGACGAAGTACGCCGATTCCGGCGTCTCCTCGCCGCGCGCGTCGCGCAAGTAGGGCGGCCCCCAACCCCGGGTGTCGTCCCCCGTCCCCGGCCGCTCGACCTTGATCACCTCCGCGCCGAGATCGGCCAGCACCTGGCTCGCCCACGGTCCCGCCAGCACGCGGGTCAGATCGAGCACGCGGACGTGCGAGAGCGCGCCGCCCGGCATCGTCAGAAGGCCGCCGAGCCCGTCAGCGCGCGGCCGATGGCCAGGGTGTGGATCTGGTCGGTGCCCTCGTAGGTGAACGTCGACTCGAGGTTCGCGGCATGGCGCAGGACGTGGAACTCGCCTGCCACGCCGTTCGCCCCCAGCACCGCCCGGGAGCGCCGCGCCGCCTCCAGGGCGATGCGGCAGTTGTTGCGCTTGAGGAGGCTCGTCTGCGCCGGGTGGAGCCTGCCGGCTTCCTTCAAGCGCGCATAGTGGACCGAGAGCAGCGACGCTTTCACCACCTCGCTCGCGATGTCGGCCAGCTCGAGCTGCACCAGCTGCTTCGAGGCGATCGGCGCGCCGAACTGCTCGCGCTCGCAGGCGTACTTCAGCGCGATCTCGAAGCACGCCTGCGCCGCGCCCAGCACGCCCCACGCCACCCCGAAGCGGGCGTTGTCGAGGCAGGCGAGCGGCGCCTTCAGCCCGGCCGCCTCGGGAAGCCGGTTCCCCTCGGATACGCGCACGCCGTCGAGGACGAGACCCCCGGTCACCGACGCGCGCATCGACAGCTTGTGCGGAATGTCCTCGGCCGCGAAGCCGCGCCGGTCGCGCTCGACGATGAACCCGCGGATGCCGTCCTTCGTCTTCGCCCAGACGATGGCCAGGTGCGCGATCTGCGCGTTCGTGATCCAGAGCTTGCGGCCGGTCAGCACCCAGTCCCCGCCGTCGCGCTCGGCGCGCGTCTCCATTCCCCCCGGGTCCGAACCGTGGCCGGGCTCGGTGAGGCCGAAGCAACCCAGGACGCGGCCCGCCGCCATCTCCGGGAGCCAACGCGCTTTCTGCGCCTCCGACCCGAAGCGATGGATCGCGTACATCGCCAGGCTCGTCTGCACCGACACGAACGACCGCAGACCCGAATCGCATGCCTCGAGCTCGTGGCAGGCGAGCCCGTACGCGAGCGCGCCCATTCCGGCGCAGCCATACCCTTCGAGGTTCGCGCCCAGCAGCCCGAGCCGGGCCAACTCGGGCACCAGCTCCAGCGGGAACCGGCCGGCCTCGTAGTCGGCGACGATGCGCGGCATGCACCGTTCCTTCACGAACCGGCGCACGTTCGCGCGAACCAGCCGCTCCTCGTCGTGGAAGAGGCCGTCCCAGCCGATGAGCTGCTCGATGTCCAGCGTGTCCGTCGCCATGGTGCCTCCTCGGAGCCCACCCGTCCCGCGCCCGGCGTGGACAACGGAGCGTCTAGCGGGCATGGATCCCGATGCTGGCCAGAGAGAGACATGTCGCGCGACGTGATCGCCGTCAAGGACGTCGGCAAAGAGTACCAGACGCCGCGAGGGTCCGTGCGGGCCCTCGAGGCCATCGATCTCACCGTGGCTGAGGGCGAGTTCGTGGCCATCGTCGGTCCTTCGGGGTGCGGCAAGTCCACGCTGCTGAAGATCCTCGCCGGCCTGCTCGCCACGACGCGCGGCGAGGTCAGGCTGCGCGGTGTCCCGGTCACAGGTCCGCGCCGCGACATCGGCGTCGTGTTCCAGTCTCCCGTCCTTTTCCCTTGGCGGACCGTGCTGGACAACGTGCTGCTCCCGGTGGACGTCCAGCGCCTGCGGCGCGCGGAGAGCGTGTCCCGGGCCCTCGAGCTTCTCGCCCTGGTCGGGCTCGCAGGGTTCGAGCGGCGGTATCCCTGGGAGCTCTCGGGCGGCATGCAGCAGCGGGTCGCCATCACCCGCGCGCTCATCCACAATCCCGCCCTGCTGCTGATGGACGAGCCGTTCGGCGCGCTCGATGCCTTGACGCGCGAGAGCATGAACGTGGAATTGCAGCGCATCTGGCTGGAGAGGCGCGAGACGGTGCTCTTCATCACCCACTCGATCTCCGAAGCGGTGTTCCTGGCCGACCGCGTCTTCGTCATGACCGCGCGCCCTGGGCGCATCCTGGAGGAGGTCGCGGTGGAAATCCCGCGCCCGCGGGCCCTCGAAGTGATGGCGGCGCCGGAGTTCGGCTCCATCGTCAATCGCATCCGGTCCCACTTCACCGCCAGGATGGGGTCATGAAGAGGCAGGCGTTGCGCGCGCTGGTCCTGATCGTCTCGCTGCTCGTCTGGGAGGCGGCGGTGCGGATGCTGCACGTGCCGGCGTTCATCCTGCCGCCGCCTTCCCAGGTGCTGCTCGCGCTCCAGCGCGGGGCGACGGGAAACGTCTACTTCCACGATCTCTGGATCACGCTGGTGGAGACGCTGCTCGGCTTCACCCTGGGCTCCGCGCTGGCGTTCGTGCTCGGCACGCTGCTGGCGGCCAGCCGTACGGCGGAGTATTTCCTCTACCCCTACATCGTGATGTTCCAATCCATGCCGAAGGTCGCGCTGGCTCCGCTCATCGTCGTCTGGTTCGGCCTCGGACTGACCTCGAAGGTGGTGAGCGCGGCGCTGGTCGCTTTCTTTCCTCTGCTGGTCAATACCGTCGTGGGGTTGCGCTCCGCCGAGGAGGAGCGGGTCGACCTGATGCGCTCGCTGGCGGCGACGGAGCGGCAGATCTTCTGGATGCTGCGCCTTCCTTCCGCGCTTCCGTTCATCATGGCGGGGCTCGAGGTGGCCATGGTCTTCGCGCTGGTCGGCGCCATCGTGGCGGAGTTCATCGGAGCCGAGGCGGGGCTGGGCATGCTCATCCAGAGCAGGAACTTCACCATGGACGTGGCGGGCGAGTTCGCGGTGCTGTTCCTCCTCGCCTTCATGGGACTGGCGCTCAACTGGATCCTCGTTTCCATCCGGCGGCGCGTGCTCTTCTGGAACGTGTCGGAGAAGGCGGCCCCGTCCGCCATGGTGGGCTCATGAACCCTGCAATCTTCGCGCTGGCCCTGTTGCTCACGATTTCCGCGGCGTCGGCGGCGCCGGCGCCGGTGAAAGTCGGCTTTTGCGCGCGGACGTTGAGCTCGGCGGTCGCGCCCTTCGCGATCGCGACGAAGATGGGCTGGTACGAACGAGGTGGCGTGACCGTGCAGCTGGTTCCGGTGACGGGTTCGACGGAATGCTTGAAGCTGGTGGCGACCGGCGATCTCCCCTATTCGCTGCCCTCGATCGAAGCCCTGCCCACCGCGCGCGCGCAGGGAGTGAAGGCGAAGATCTTCTATACGGCCTATCAGGGGAACATCTACGGGGTTTCCGTGCCTGCCGACAGCCCGATCCGGTCCATCCGCGACTTGAAAGGGAAGAAGATCGGGGTCGCGTCGATGGGGTCGAGCGGCGTGCCTGTGGTTCGTGCCCTTCTGGCGATGAACGGAATGGACCCCGACAAGGACGCCCAGATCGTGGTGGCCGGCGAGGCGGCCCAGGCGGCTGCGCTCACGCGCAACAAGCAGGTCGACGCGCTCGCCCTGTACGACACGATGTTCGCCCTGATCGAGAGCGCGGGGCAGCCGTTGCGCCCGCTCGAGGTCGGCACGCTGGCGAGATATCCGTCCAACGGACTGCTCGCCCTCGAGAGCACCCTGCAGAAGGACCGCGCGCAGGCGGTGGCGGTGGCGCGGGGCTACGCGATGGGGACCGTCTTCGCGATGGCCAATCCGGAGGCGGCGGTGAAGATCGTGTACGAGGTCTTTCCGCAGACGAAGGCCACC
>Ga0070708_100003902_pt1 | contig 11704 bp, 10 predicted proteins | sample KBSK5503metaG_FD_65469 | JGI IMG/M metagenome (GOLD analysis project Ga0070708, IMG submission 65469) | Corn, switchgrass and miscanthus rhizosphere microbial communities from Kellogg Biological Station, Michigan, USA - KBS K5-50-3 metaG | ecosystem: Host-associated > Plants > Roots >...
ACCTGCTTCTTTGCACCGTCAGTTGAACGAAAACCTGCGAATACCTTGTGCTCAGAGTTTGAAAGGGTTTCTGCAGTCAGACGGCCGAAGCCACTAGATGCGCCCGTAATTAGAATCGTCTTTCGCATCGTCATTTTGGATCTCCACGAATTTAACTGATGACTAACCATTGCGTTGGCACACCGTCCAGGCACAGTATGGATTGCACCGAAATCGGGAAAATGCCAAATGTGGCGCAAATTCTGCCAGGGTTAAAGTTGCTGTTCCATAAGCACTATGCACAGCATCTAACAACGCGTATGGGGTTCGTCTTGGCGTCTTAGGCTGTGCGGTCAGAATCGAATTTCACGGACACTAGTCACGCATGGGGTAGCGATATGGAAAACGGCAACGACCAAATCGCAATGGGTAACGCCGTTGAGACAGTCGCGGATACGCTTCTTAAGTCGCTCGGATCCGACTTTCGTTGGGAACTGTCCTTCCCAGAGTTGACCGAAGACATGGTCGAGAGATTTCAAGCCTATGGGAACGAGGAATCGTTTCCCGCAGGCGCAGGTACCTCCGATGCCTCCTTGGTTAGAGGGAGGTTTTGCCAACCGCGCAGAGAGCATTGAGCCCCTAGCCCACTTCGGGTCCGCGACATGGACATGCAGTCCTGGCTGGATAGGCGGAGGCCGAGCTGCAGAGTCTGGCATGACGGTGAGAAGGAAGCCACGATGACTGGACAAGACAACCTTCACATCGTTCGAGAGATATTCGCGGCGTGGAACGCTCATGACGTGGAAGGCTTCATCAAGCGATTAGACACGAAGACGACGTGGGAATCGGATGCTTTTCCCGCGCCGTTCTCGGGGCATGAGCTCTCGGGTCGCCCAAGCGGCGAGTGGAAGACTCCCATCGAACTCTTTAGGAGGGCAGACGATGCGGCGGTATGTCTTCCTGGCCTTGCTGTCTCTCGCGCTGTCCGTCGCCCCAGCGGCATGGGCTGGGCCGGAGGATGAGATTCGGGCACTCTTTGAGCGGTTTGTCGCAGCTCAGAACGCTCACGACCTAAGCGCGGTGGGGGATCTGCTGTGGGACTCCGCGCGCTTTCTCTGGGTCACGCGCGGAACCGCGATCTGGGGCCGTGAGGCCGCGTTGAAGCGATTCGAAGCCCTCTATCATGGCACGTGGCATCTGGAGCCGAACGCGGCAGAACTCCAAGTGACCATGCTCAACAATGACGTGGGGCAACTGTACGTGCCTACCGTCTTCACGATCGGCCCGGCGGGGCAGGCGGCGCAGACCACCCGCTTTCTGATGAACCAGACGATCGTCAAGACTCCGGGAGGATGGAAGGTGGCGAGCATTCTGCCGATCCCAGTTCCTGTCCGGGCCGCAGGCATCCCCTTATCGGCTGGACCAGGAGCCCAGGCGTCAGTCGGTCGATAAATGTACATGGCCTGCTCCTGGGCGTCATGGCTGTGGCGCTCAGCCACCCCGCCTGCGAACAACGTATTTCATCCAAGCTCCTGTCCTGACGGGATTTGATGGTTGGGACCGCTCGTGCGTGCGAGGGAGGTGCAGGACACACGGTTATCTCACCACCCAATACGGCTGTTCACCGCACAGCAACGATGATCTTCCGGTACTCGTCCGGTGAAGGCCCGTGAGGTCTCCGTCCTGATATTCCCCATCGATGCGTTGGCTAGCGCCACGCGGGCGACGGCTTCGTTGGGCGGTAGCCGACCTCTCTCCCGTCGAGTAGCGAGCCAGGGAGCCGCCAGGAGTGTGGAAGCCGAGCACAGGCGCGGGGGCCCGTGGCGGTGGATCACGAGGCATATCAGTTGGATCACGTTCGCTTGTGGCGCCCGATGAGATCCACCCGCGCTGGTCTTTCCTGGACCTCATCCGTGGCCTCGCCGAGCGGGCAGAGGATGCCGGCCGCGAAGAGCCGGTCGACGTACCGCGCCTGGCTTGCGCCCGGCCCGACGGCGCGCATGCTTAGTTGACAAACATTGGTAAGAGTACGCGTCAGCGGCGGTCGAGGGCGACGGCGTCGACCAGCGGACGCGTGAGCAGGGAGCAGAACACCACCACCTCGCCGATCACGATGACGGCAGGCGCCGTCAGATGCGCGGCGCGGGCGGCGATGTCGCCGAGCGTGCCGACCACGATCTCCTCCGCCTCCGTGGTGCCGCGGTGGATCACGGCAGCTGGCGTGTCGGCCTCCCGCCCGGCCGCCAGGAGCCGCGCGGTGACGCGCGGGAGCGTGCCCATGCCCATCAGGATGACGAGCGTGTCCACGGCCGTGGCGAGGCGCTCCCAGTCCACGGCCGACTCCGGCTTGGTCGGATCCTCGTGGCCGGTCACGACGGCGAAGGACGACGCGAGACCCCGGTGCGTGACGGGGATGCCGGCTGCCGCGGGTACCGCGATCGCAGAGCTGACGCCGGGCACCACCTCCACCGCCACCCCCGCGCGGGCGCACGCCAGGACCTCCTCGCCGCCGCGGCCGAAGACAAACGGATCACCGCCTTTGAGTCGCACGACGAGGCGCCCCGCCTGAGCGTGGTGGATCAAGATGGCGTTGATGGCCGACTGCTCGAGGCAGTGGCGCCCGGCCGACTTGCCGGCGAAGATTCTGAGGGCTTCATCGGGCGCCTCGTCGAGCAGCTCGGACGCCGCTAGCTGGTCGTAGACGACTACCCCTGCTCGGCGGAGCCATCGCAGGCCACGGAGCGTGATGAGCTCCGGGTCGCCGGGGCCGGCGCCGACCAGGACGACGCGCCCGCTAGACACGGAGACGCTCCCTGAGACGTGCCCGCGCCTCGGTCGTCCGTCCCGCCGCCACAAGGCGTCGGAGCTCGCCGTCGAGGGCCTGCCGCCAGCGCTCGGCATCGAGCGAGATGCCGCTCTCGCGGACAGCGCGCCGCACTTCGGCCACGACCTCGGTCAGCGGCGCGATCACCCATGGCAGGAGCGCGTCCAGCTCCTCACGCACGAGCCGGGCCATGGCGGGGCTGGCGCCGCCGGTGGACACGGCCACCGTCACTGGCCCGCGGCGCAGCACCGAGGGCAGGATGAAGTCGCAGCGCGCGGGATCGTCGGCGCAGTTGACCCAGATGCCGCGCTCCCGGCATTCGGTGGCTACCGCCGCGTTCACGGCACGGTCGTCGGTGGCGACCATGACGAGGATGAAGCCCGCCGCGTCGCCTGCCGCGTACTCGCGCGGCCGCCAGCGCAGCGGCGCCTCGGTCGCCAGCCGGAGGAGCGCCCGCGGCAGCGACGGGCTCACGACCGTCACGCGTGCGCCCGCCTCGACCAGCCCCGCCACCTTCCGCTCGGCGATGGCGCCGCCGCCAACGACCAGGCAGGGCCGTCCCGTGAGGTCCAGCACGATTGGATACGCGAAGCCGCTCACGCCTCGGCCTCCGGTTGAGGCTCACGTGGCGGCGCCTGGCGCTCGGGACGCGGGAAGAAGCGGATCAGCCGCTCCAGTACCTGCGGCAGCTCGTCGCAGGGCACGTCCTCCATGATTCGCGCTCCTGGGCGCGGGTCGCTCCCGCCGCGGCCGCCGACGAAAACGTGGACGCCGTCCACGATCTTGCCGTCTACCCTGACCTTGCACCCCTGGAACCCGATGTCGGCGGTGTGATGATTCGCGCACGAGGCGGGACAGCCGGACCACCGCACGGCGATGGGGCGGGTCTTCCGGATGTTCTTCTCGAATTCCTTGGCGAGCGCCATGGCGCGCGTCTTGGTGTCGATCAGCGCGAGGTTGCAGAAGTCCGTGCCGGTGCACGAGACGAGGCCGCGGCGGACTTCCGAGGGGTTGTACGGCAGCTCCTTGAGCAGCGGCTCCTGGGTCAGGTCGCCGAGCCGCACGTCGGGGACGTGTGGCAGCAGCACGTCCTGCGATGGCGTGAAGCGCAGCTCCCCCTGCCCGTAGCGCTCGCTGAGCCGCGCCAGCTCGTCGAGCTGGTCGGCCGTGACGCGGCCCACCGGCGTCTTCAGCCCGACGTAGTTGAGCCCCGCGTGGCGCTGGCGAAAGACACCGATGTGGTCGTTGTGCGTGGCGCCGCGCGCGTCGCGGCCCGCGCGCGGCAGCGCCCGCACGAGCCGCGCCTCGAGCTCCTGGCGAAAGCGCTCCGCGCCCCACTCGCCCAGCAGGAAGGCCAGTCGCGCCTTGCTCCGCGAGTCGCGCGGGCCGTGATCTCGGAAGATGAGCGCGGTGGCCGCGCAGACGTCCGCCGCGTCCTCGGGGCGCACGAAGGCATCGAGCGGCACGGCGACCGTCGGCCCACCCGAGCCCTGCTTGCCGCCGACGGCCAGGTTGAAGCCCGGCGTCTCGCCGCCGCCCATCTCCGCGACCGCCGGCGTCATGGAGATGTCCTGGGTTTCGCCGGAGGTGCAGTGCTCCAAGCAGCCGGTGATGGTGACGTTGAACTTTCGCGGCAGGTTGGTGAAGTCCTTGTTGCCGAGAAAGATGCCCTGGAACTCCCGCGCGATCGGCGCCGTGTCGATCAGCTCGCCTGGCGTCAGCCCCGTCGCCGGGCAGCCGATGATGCCGCGGATGTTGTCCATGCCCGTCTGCAAGCTCGACAGCCCCGCGGCCTCGAGGCGCGCGATGATGTCCGGTACCCGCTCGATCGTGACCCAGCGGAGCTGCAGCTGCTGGCGGGTCGTGATGTCGGCGATGGTCCGCCCCGACTCGCGGGTAAGCTGAGCCAGGAGGCGGACCTGCGAGGCGCTGACCACGCCGTTGGGCATGCGGACGCGCATCATGGCGTGACCCGGCGTCGGGCGGCGCATGAAGACACCTGCCCACTTGAGGCGCTCCTTGTCGTCGTCGCCGATGGTTTTCCATCCCTCGCGCGCGAAGCGGACGAGGTCGTCCTGAATCTCGAGCCCGTCCTTCTCGGCCTTGAGCGCCTCGATCTTGTTCACGGCCGCGTTTCCGTCAGCGAGCGCAGCCGCACGGCGCAGACCTTGAGCTCCGGCTGCTTCGACAGCGGGTCGCGCGCGGAGAGCGTCAGGTTGTTGGCGGCCTTGTAGAAGCCCCACTGCCGGCCCCAGTGGAAGGGCAGGAAGCAGGTGCCCTCCCGTATCGTCTCGCTGACCCGCGCCTGTGCCACGGCCTTGCCGCGGCGCGAGGTGATCTCGACGAAGTCGCCGTCGTGGATGCCGGCGCGCTGGGCGTCGCGCAGATTGACCTCGAGCTGGGGCTCGCGCGTGCGCGCCGCGAGCGCCGGCGACTTGGCCGTGCGGGTGAGCGTATGCCAGTGGTCGCGAACGCGGCCCGTCGTGAGCGTAAGCGGATAGGCGGCGTCGGGCGGCTCGATCGGCGGGTCGTGCTCGACGGGGACGAGCCGGGCGTGGCCGTCGGGCGTCGGGAATCTGCCGTCGGTGTACAACCGCACAGTGCCCGGATGCGCAGGGTCCGGCACCGGCCACTGGAGCGGCCCGTCGGCCCTGAGCCTCTCGTGGCTCGCACCCGAGCAGTCGCAGACCGTCCCCGCCGTGAGCGCCGCGAACTCGTCAAAGATCTCGGCCGCGCTCTCGTGGGCGAAGGCGTCCTTGAAGCCCAGCTCGCGCGCCACGCGGGCAACGATGACGGCGTCGGGCAGCGCCTCGCCCGGCGGCTCGACCAGCTTCGGCAGGTAGGTCATCCTCCGCTCCGAGTTGGTCATGACGCCGTCCTTCTCGGGCCACTGCGCCGCCGGGAGCAGCACGTCGGCGAAGCGCGTGGTCTCGGTCGGGTGGTAGGCGTCCTGGACGATGACGAGCTCGGCCTGGCGGAGCGCCTTCTCGACGAGATCAAGGTCCGGCATGGACGCCGCGGGGTTGGTGCAGAGGATCCAGATCGCGCGGACGGAACCGTCGAGGAGCCCCTCGAAGATCTCGAGCGCCGACCGTCCAGGCGTCGGCGCGATCCTTCCCTGCGGCGCGCCCCAGTGGCGCTCGACCACGGCGCGCGCCGCCGCGTCACCGATCTGGCGGTAGCCGGGAAGCAGGTGCGACAGGCCTCCCGTCTCGCGGCCGCCCATGGCGTTCGGCTGCCCAGTCAGCGAGAACGGCCCCGCGCCGGGCCTGCCGATCTGCCCGGTCGCAAGGTGCAGGTTCAGGATCGCCGCGTTCTTGTCGGTGCCGACATGGCTCTGGTTGATGCCCATGCTCCAGAGCGTCATCGCCGCGCGCGCCCGGCCGAAGCGGCGCGCCGCGGCGACGATGATTTCGGCTGAGAGCCCGGTGATGGCTGAAGCCCGCTCGGGCGGGTAGCGCGCGATCACCGTCTTGAGCTCTGGCCAGCCGCCCGTGTGCTCGGCCACGAAGTCCTGGTCGAGCAGTCCTTCTCTCCAGAGCACGTGGAGCATGGCGTTGAGCAGGGCGATGTCCGAGCCCGGCCGGAGCGGCAGATGCAGATCCGCGATGTCCGCCGTCTCGGTCCAGCGCGGGTCGGCGACGATGACCGCGACCTCGTCGGGCGCGACGAGCTTCCGCCTGCGGAGGCGCTTAAAGGTCACCGGATGGCAGTCGGCCGTGTTGGTGCCGATGAGGAAAAAACAGTCGGCCGTTTCGATGTCGGCGTACGCGCCCGGCGGGCCGTCGGACCCGAGCGACCGGGCGTAGCCGGCGGCGGCAGAGGCCATGCAGAGGCGGGAGTTCGTGTCGAAGTTGTTCGTGCCGAGAAACCCCTTCGCGAGCTTGGAGGCGACGTAGTACTCCTCAGTCAGGAGCTGTCCCGAGCCGTAGAAGGCGATCGCCGCCGGGCCGTGGGCCGCAACGATCTCGCGCAGTCGATCCGCGACGAAGCGCGCGGCCAGCTCCCACGGGACACGGGCGGGCTCGGCGTCGCGCCGGGCGCGCAGCTGCGGGTAGAGCAGCCTGTCGGGCGTACGCAGGGCCGGCGGCAGGTGGACGGCCTTGGCGCAGACGTCGCCCCAGCTCGACGGATGATCCGGATCGCCCTTGATGCGCCGGACGGCACCGTCTCGCACCTGGACGAGCAGCCCGCAGCCGACGCCGCAGTACGGGCACAGCGTCTTGCGCCAGCCGTCCGCCGAGTCATGCATGAGCGCGCTCTTCGAGGAAGCCCACGACGGCGTCACGGACCTCGAAATACTCGGACGTGGCGACGATCTCCTCGCGCCGGCCGCCTCACACGCCGGCCTCGGCGAGGCTCGGAGCGCGTCGCGCGAGGAAGCTCTTGCGCATGTAGTACCACCACGTGAGGGTCACGCACGTCACGTAGAACGCCAGGAAGATCTCGAGCGCGAGGTGAGGTGCGCCGGTGGCCTTGATCGAGGCGCCGAAGCTGCGGGGGATGAGGTAGCCGCCGCACGCGCCGATCGCCGAGGTGAATCCGAGCACGGCGGCGCTCTCGATACGGGCCGCCTTCAGAGCGAGCGCCTCGGCCGCTCCGCCCAGGCCCTCCACCGCCCGGAGCTTCTCCTGGCGGAAGATCGCGGGGATCATGCGGAACGTCGAGCCGTTGCCGACCCCGGTGGTGATGAACAGGATGAGGAACATCGTGAGGAATCCGGCGAAACCCTTGGTGTCGACGTAGTACATCACGCCGATGGTCGCGGCGCCCATGGCGACGAAATTCCAGAAGGTCACCCGTGCGCCGCCGATCTTGTCGGCGAGCAGGCCGCCGAGCGGGCGCGCCACCGATCCGACCAGCGGCCCCAGGAAGGCGAGGTTCGCGGTGATCTCGGGGAACTGGGTTCTGAGCAGCAGAGGGAACGCGGCCGAGTAGCCGATGAAGGAGCCGAAGGTCCCGATGTAGAGCCAGGACATTACCCAGGTGTGCTTCCGCCCGGTGATGATGAGCTGGTCCTTGAAGGTCGAGCGCGCCGAGGTCAGGTTGTTCATGGAGCGATGGGCGCCGACCGCCGCGATCGCGATCAGCGGCAGCCACATCAACCCGGCGTTCTGCAGGTAGAGTCCTGCCGAGCCCTGCGGCCGGGCCAGATAGAGGCTCACCCACCCCGACCCGATCAGGATGGGGGCCAGGAGCTGGACGGTGCTGACGCCGATGTTCCCGCCCGCCGCGTTCAGCCCGAGCGCCCAGCCCTTCTGCCGGTCCGGATAGAAGAAGGAAATGTTGGCCATGCTGGAGGCGAAATTGCCTCCGCCAAGGCCGGCCGTCGCAGCGACCAGCAGCATCAGCCAGAACGGAGTGTCGGGGCGGGTGACGAAGTACGCGAGGGCGGTCGTGGGGATGAAGAGCAGCACCGCGCTTACGATCGTCCAGTTGCGCCCGCCGAACCTGGGCACCGCGAACGTGTACGGAAAACGCATGAGCGAGCCCACCAGCCCGGGCAGAGCCACCAGCTGGAAGAGCTGGTCGGTCGTGTAGTGAAAGCCGGCCTGCGGCAGCTTGGTCGCCACGATGCTCCAGATCAGCCAGATCGAGAAGCCGAGGTGCTCGGCAAAGATGGACCAGATCAGGTTGCGCCGGGCGATGACCTTGCCCTTCGATTCCCAGAACTGTTCGTCCTCCGGGTTCCACTCCGAGATCCAGGTGGAGCCGCGCTCGCTCATCGGGGTTGTCCCTTTCCGGTCGAGATGGGTTCGAGCAGAAGATGCCCAAGCTTGCGGCATCGAGAGGGTGAGGTCCGACGCACCACGCGGTGGTGTGACGCAAGGAGCGCGCCAGCCTCGTGAGATGGGGAATCGGAGGTTCTTGGCGTGGATCGCGCGGTCGGAGGCGGTGCTCGCCCGCGTGCGTCATGATCGCGCGCTGAGCAGTGCGAGGGCGAATGCGAATCGATTGAGCGGCGCGTCGGCGCGGGGGCGCCGCTCACGTCTTGGGCAGCGGGATCCGCGACGGCAGTCCGGTCTGCGCGTGAGCCCTCCGTCGGCGGTGCAAGCTGCTGGGCCAGGATCGGCGGGCGTTGCTCCGGTCAGGATCCCCATTGGCATCGGCCACCACGGCCCTGCACTTGGTTTTCAAGGAATTCGTATAGCCGGCGATTACTCGCTGAATTACTTCATGGGTCCACAGCAGCACTGGCTGCGGGATCGGGAGTTGGGACCTCTTGGCGGTTGTGTGAAACCTACGCTTCTCGCGCAGAGGGGATCGGAGCCGCGCCGGCCGAATGATCATCCGCTGCTTGGCGGCCCACGTCTTATCGCGCACTGTCGCAGGAGCGTGACGTAGTGCATCACTTCGACGTTACATAGACCGGCCTGCTCGCAGAGCTGCCGCGCCTCGTCGGGCGTATAGGCTCGCAGCACGGACAGCGGCCCATCGTGTCGTGCGATGCGGCTGCGCGCCAAGACGCGCGTGGTAAGCCAGACCAAGACGTATGCGACCCGACTCCGCACCAAGTCGTTGACCACGATGCCAAGTCGCGCCGCGGTATCCAACTCTCTCAGGTAGCGGACCGCTTCCTCTCGGTTCAGGTGATGCAGGGTCAAGGCCGAGATCGTGACGTCCACGGATCCGGCCCGCACCGGCAAGGCCAGCGCATCGCCTTGGACCAGAGTGATCTCGGGGTAACTCCCAAGGAAGCGGCCGGCGACACGTAGGGACGCAAAGTCCCGGTCAAGGGCGAAAACCCGAATCGGCCGGCCGGTCCGCCTCGCCCAGCGCACCAGGGCCCGCGGGATGTCACCGGCCCCAGCGCCCACGTCGACCACAGTGACAGCCTGGCCGATGGGCAGCCGCGCGAGCAGCTGTTTGACATGAGTGAGGGTCACCCATGTGCCCCCAAACAGCATGTTGATCCGCGCGAGGTCGGCGAGGCACTCGGAGAGGTCGGCAAACGGTACCGGTCCGTCGATCAGCTCGACGGCGTCCTCAGTGCGGGGCAATGGGGACAGGATGGACATGTCACCAGGCCAGCAGGACGCCTTCAGCGGCGAACCCCGGGCCAAGGGCGATCATCGCCCAGTCCTTCGGGACAGAGGGACGACGTAAGCGGAAGTAACCCGTGCGCCGTCATCAGCCCCGATGGCAGGCCGCGCACGCCTCGGCCTTCTGCCGCCCTGCTTCCACGTCGCCGGCGGCCGCCGGCGCCCCGACCGCTGCCACGGCGGCGATGACGACCCAGGCGCCGACGAGCGATCGCCGTCGTCTCAGGGCTGGTAGGTGACCCGGTAGATCGCTCCGGCGTAGTCGTCGGAGATCAGGACCGAGCCGTCCTTCATCTGCTGCGTGTAGACCGGCCGGCCCCAGATGTCCTGACCCTGGAGCCACCCCTCGGCGAAGACCTCATACTTGGGCACGTCACCGGTCCGGAGCGTGACCATCATCACCCGGAAGCCGACCTTCTGCGTCCGGTTCCAAGACCCGCGCTGGGCGAGGAAGGCGCGGTTCGTGTACTCGGCCGGGAACATCGAGCCCGTGTAGAACTGAACGCCGTTTCCGGCCACGTGTGGGCCCGTCTTGAGGAGCGGCTGCGCGAACTCCCCGCAGGAGCGCCCCTTGCCGAACTCGGGGTCGGGGATGTCGCCCTGGTGGCAATAGGGGAAGCCGAAGTGCAGGCCCTTGCGCGACGCCACGTCGAACCGGTCACTCGGGACGTCGTCGCCCAGCCAGTCGCGGCCATGGGTGGTGAAGTAGAGCTCTTTCGTCATCGGATGCCAGTCGAAGCCCACGCTGTTGCGGACGCCGTGGGCGACGTACTCGAACCCGGTGCCGTCGGGATTGACGCGCGAGATATTGGCGTGGGTGTCCGGCGGGATGCAGATGTTACACGGCGCCCCGATATTGAAGTAGAGCTTGCCGTCCGGCCCGAAGGCCAGATACTTCCAGCCGTGCGGCAGGTCGCGGGGCAGGATATCGTAGACGACCTCCATCGCCGGCGGGTTGTCGAGCTTGTCCTCGATCCCTGCCATCTTGGTGATCCGCGAAACCTCGGCGATGTAGAGGGTGCCGTCCTTGAAGGCCACCCCGTTGGGCAGGTTGAGGCCCTTGGCGATCGTCTTGACCTCGCGCTGGCCGCCCTTGTCCACCACCGCGTACACGTTGCCGGCCACGCGGCTGCTGACGAACAGCGTGCCCTTGTCGCCCCAGGTCATCGCCCGCGCATTGTTGATCCCGTGCGCCCAGAGGGACACCTTGAAGCCCCGCGGCACCTTGATCTTGTCGACGGGGATCTCGCCGGGCGCCCTGGGTGCCGGGGGCTGGGCGATGGGCGCCAGCGTCGAGTCCGCCATGCCGGGTGGCTGGCCCTGCTTCCAGGACGGAGGCGCTTGGGCGGAGGCCAGGGGAGCGAGCGCAAGACCAAGGGCAAGTGCGACCGTGAGCGAGGTCAGGGTAATACGCCGCATGGTGAGCCTCCCCTTTGAGCCGTCCCGGTCACCGAGACTAGGCGCCGTAGTTTTTCGACGTCCTGCGCATTGATCGCTACCGTGCCATCCAGTTCCCTCCCGTCCGGCAGCTCGACGCTCGTGCCCATAGATTGGTCGGAGATCAATACGCCAGCAATGGTCCGGGCGATGCTATGGGGTCGTAACGCTGCTCGCGAGTTGAGTCCTAATGGCGACGCGTTCCCAGAACACTGCCGTGCTAGGTCGGAAAAGAAGGGGGCGGCTCGTTAGATCACGCAGGTTGCGCGTCGCAGGATCTTCGACCTACGGCAGGCTTCCGACGATCTTGTCCATCTCCTCCCGGCCGAAGGCCCGCATCGTCATGGTCCGTACGTTCCCCTGCATGGCGGTCCCGAGGGCCATCTTCGCCGCCGTCTCGTCATTCGGAACCTCGGTCACG
>Ga0070708_100003903_pt1 | contig 11704 bp, 10 predicted proteins | sample KBSK5503metaG_FD_65469 | JGI IMG/M metagenome (GOLD analysis project Ga0070708, IMG submission 65469) | Corn, switchgrass and miscanthus rhizosphere microbial communities from Kellogg Biological Station, Michigan, USA - KBS K5-50-3 metaG | ecosystem: Host-associated > Plants > Roots >...
GTCGAGCGCCTGGGCCAGAAGCTCACCAAGAACGAGCTGGGCGGCTGGGAGATCCAGCTCAAGGCCGGCGCCGTCGACGACGCCGTCGACACCGAGGACGAGGCGTTCGCGCGGGCGCGCCGCTTTCTCTCCTACCTGCCCTCCTCGATCGATGACCTGCCGCCCCGCGCGCCGTGCGCCGACGATCCCGAACGGCGCGACCCGTGGCTCTTCGAGGCGATCCCCCGCGATCCGCGCAAGCCGTACAAGATGCGGCGGATCGTCGAGGCCGTCGTCGATCGCGGATCCTGGTTCGAGATCGCGCCGCTCTACGGCCGCTCCGTGATCACCGGCCTCGGGCGGCTCGACGGCTGGCCGGTGGCCGTGATGGCGAGCGACCCGATGTTCTACGGCGGCGCGTGGACGGCCGACACCTGTCAAAAGGTCGAGCGCTTCATCGACATCGCGCAGACCTTCCACCTGCCGATGGTCTATCTCGTCGACTGCCCCGGCTTCCTCATCGGCCTCGACGCGGAGAGGACGGGCACCATCAAGCAGGGCGTGCGCGCGATGTCGGCCATGTGGCAGACGACCATTCCGTGGTGCGCGATGATCGTGCGCAACTCCTTCGGCGTGGCCGGCGCCGCCCACCGCAACCAGAGCCGGTACTGCATGCGTTACGCGTGGCCGTCGGGGCGCTGGGGCTCGCTGCCGCTCGAGGGCGGGATCGAGGCGGCCTATCGCGCCGATCTCGACGCGGCGGCCGATCCCAAGGCCAAGATGGCGGAGATCGAGACGCGTCTGAACAAGCTCCGCTCGCCGTTCCGCTCGGCCGAGGCGTTCTGGATCGAGGAGATCGTCGATCCGCGCGACACGCGGCCCCTGCTCTGCGAGTTCGCCAACCTGAGCGCGCCCCTGCGACGGCCCGGCCCGTCGGCGCACAAGATGCGGCCGTAGTGAGCGAGGAGGAATCATGACCGACGTCGTCCACGTTCACGACAAGGGACGCGTCCGCACCATCGCACTCGACCGTCCGGACAAGATGAACGCGCTGACCCACGAGCTGGCGTGGGCGGTCGTCGGCGAGGTCCGGAAGGCGGCGCACGACGACGACGTGTGGGTCATCGCGCTCACCGGTCACGGTCGCGCCTTCTGTGCCGGGCTCGATCTCACCGGCCCCGGCGAGGACGTCTCCCCGCTGCCGCCGCAGGAGCGGCTGATGGACGACGTGTCGTGGGTCGGCCGCTTCGCCCTCGTGCTGCGCCAGGAGTGCGACAAGCCCGTCGTCGCCGGGCTCAACGGCGTCGCCGCCGGCGCCGGGCTGTCGCTCGCGATGGCCGCCGACATCCGGATCGCGGCGCGGAGCTGCCGGCTGGTGGCGGGGTATCCGCGCATCGGCGCGTCACCCGACGGCGGGCTCACGTGGACGCTGCCGCAAGCCATCGGCTACGAGCAGGCGATGCGCTTCCTGCTCGAGAACCGCACCGTCGACGCGGAGGAGGCGCTGCGGCTCGGATTCGTCGGCGAGGTCGTCGACGACGAGCGCCTCGAGGCGCGGCTGGCCGAGTACTGCGCGGTCCTCGCCGAGCGGGCGCCCTTGGCCAACCGGCTAACCAAGCGCGGCATCGCGCGCGCGACCGCGATCGACCTCGAGGACCACCTGCGGTACGAGCTCGCCAACATCCGCCGCGCCTTCGCCAGCGAGGACGCCAAGGAAGCGCGGGAGGCGTTCTTCGCGAAGCGGGCGCCGGTTTTCCGGGGGCGCTGAGCCATGACGCTGCCCGACGAGGTCAAGCGGCTCGTCGACGCGCCGAACTTCGCGCACCTCGCCACGCTCATGCCCGACGGCTCGCCGCAGATCGCGCCGGTGTGGGTGGGCCGCGAGGGCGACCGCCTCCTGATCGCCACGGGCGACGGCTCGCTCAAGGGGCGGAACACGCGCCGTGACGCGCGCGTCGCGCTGTCGCTCGTCGACTTCGTGAACCCGTACGAGGAGGTCCAGATCCGTGGCCGCGTCGTCGAGCGGCGTCCCGACGCCGATCTGGCCATCATGGATCGCATTGCTCACAAGTACACGGGCGCGCCATTCCCCCGGCGCGATCCCGCGGGCCGCATCGTCCTCGTGGTCGAGGCGGACCGCGTGCGCCACCTCACGCTACCCTTCCATCACACTCCACCGCGCGCGTGATCGATCGCCGCCAGCTCCGGCGCTATGCGGTGTATGGCCTCGCCGCGTCGACGCTCTCGCCGCGGCGGGCGGCGGCCCGGGGCCCGGTCGATCGCGAGATCGTCCGGTGCGCGATCCATCCCGCCATCGGCGTTTGCCGCGTCGGCAACACGCCCGACGACTATTTCCTGGGACCGAAGGTGCCGGGCCACCATCCGGTGCCGCCCGGAGGCTTCAAGGACGCGCAAGGCCGCATCCTGCGACAGGCCGCGCGCTTCAGGATCTTCGGCCTCAACCGCGACGCCGAGGTCGTCGCCGAGCTGTCTCGTGGCGTTCCTCTTTCCGGATGACGCGCCGTTGACCGACGCGACCACGCTGGTCGAGGCGGTCGCCGACGGCTGGTGGTACAGCGCGCGGCTGCCGGATGGGCGCCTGGCCGGCGCGTTCATGACCGACCCCGACGTGCTCGCGCAGACGGGCGGCGGATGGGCGCGCACGTGGGAGACACGCGTGACACGAACCGTCCACACGCGCGCTCGCATCGAGGCCTCGCACTACCGGCTGCCGGCGCCGCCGAGCGTCGTCGCCGCGGGCAGCGCGGCCCTCGATGCGCCGGCCGCCGTGGGCTGGATCGCCGCCGGCGATGCCGCGGCCGCGCACGATCCGCTCTCGGGCCACGGCATCGGCGCGGCGATGTCAGGTGGCTGGGATGCGGGCGGTGTGGCGCTGGCCGTCCTCGCGGGCGAGGCATCGGCGGCCGACGCGTATGCGCGCCGTGTGGTCGACCTCCGCGTTCTGGCGCCGACGGCAATAGGACGCGCGATGTACACGGTCCGGACGGTCGTCGCCGCGCTCGTCATGCTCGCGGTGGTGCCCGCGGCGTGGGCGCAGGCGACGAAGTCGGCGCCCGCGCCGGATTTCGAAAAGTGTGTGCGCGATCCGCGGCAGATGCTGCAGCGGGCCGCCGCCGGTCAGAGCGAGGCGGAGTTCTGCGCCGGGTACTTCTACATCCAGGGCGCAGGGGGCGTCGCCAAGAACCTCGCTGAGGGCGCGCGCTACTTCCGCCGCGCTGCGGACCACGGCTACGTCAAGGCAAACGGTTACGTCGGCTATTGCTACAAGCACGGGATCGGCGTCGCCCCCGATCTGCGCGAGGCCGAGCGCTGGTATCGCCGGGGCGCCGAGCTCGGTGATCCGGGCGCGCAGAACGATCTCGCCGTCCTCCTGCTGGACGGCGGCGAGGGCGTGAAGCCGGATCGCAACGAGGCGATCACGTGGGCGCGCCGCGCGGCCGACCAGAACTATCCGCAGGCGTTCAACCTCCTCGCGCGGATCCAGGCGACCAGCCAGCCCCAGCGCAAGGAGCCGGCGGAGGACGTCTTCGACGAAGGCCTGCGTCTCTATCAGTCCGGCAATCAGGCCGGCGCGGTCAAGCCGTTCCTCGCCGCAGCACAGGCCGGCAACTCGAAGGCACAGCTCCAGATCGGCTGGCACTACGAGAAGGGGGTGGGCGTCGCGCAGAGCTACGCGGAGGCCGCCCGCTGGTATCGACGCTCCGCCGAGCAGGGCAACTCGCGGGCCATGAAGAACCTCGGCCAGCTCCACGAGGAGGGCCTCGGCGTGCCGGAAGACTGGGCAGAGGCCGCGAAGTGGTATCGCCGGAGCGCCGAACTCGGCGACGCGGACGGAGAGAGCGCGCTGGCCCGCGCCTACCAGTTCGGCATCGGCGTCCCACAGAACCGCGCGCTGGCCATCCAGTGGGATCAGCGCGCGGCCGCGCAGGGCGACGGCCAGGCCGCCTACTTCGCCCGCTGGCTGCGCGATCCCACCAACAACATCGGCTTCCGCAACGACCACGAGCACCGGCTCGTCATCGCCGGCCGTCTCCGGTTCGGCGGCGCGCTGATCGGGGGCGATCCGGCGGGCCTGGCGTTCCGCAACTCGCGCGAGCGGCTCGGGTGGCTACTCCTGCAGCGCAAGGAGCTCGACCGGCAAGAGGCCGAGACGATGTGGAGCATCGCCAAGGACGAGTACGACCGCTGCCAGCGCGCTCGCGGCACGAACTGCCACGATCCCGGACCGCCGCCGCGCTAGCGGCCGTTATCAGGCCGCGGCGAGATCGCCCACGTAACACTCGACGTCGCCGAAGTGCTCGTACGGCTCGATGTGCGAGGCCAGGCCGGCGCGCGCGGGGTCGATGTCCATGTGGCGCAGCGCCGGCGCCGTCAGCAGCGCGTAGTCGATCCGCCCTGACACGTGATTCTTCAGCAGCCGGTGGGCGAGGATCACGTCCTTGCCGGCGACCTGCGCGTGACCACCGACGGTCTGATGCAGGAACGTGCCGTGGTGGCCGATCGTCTTGAGCCGCAGCCGCCAGATGTTCCGGCAGGCGTCGCACGAGCAGCGCTCGTCCCGCTGCATCTGCCGCTGCAGCTCCCGGAATCCCGCGAACGCGCCCCGCAGGACGCCGAGCAGCGCCGACGGCGGCACGAGCGCGCCGTCGGGGCCGAGGGCGAAGACCGCGTCGCCCTCGATCTCGCGGACCTCGAGCGGCGGCGCGATGCGCTGGATCACCGCATCGAGCAGCGCCGCGATGATCGGCGGCCCGTGCTCGAGCTCGGTGGCCGTCACGAAGGCGGTGAAGCCGGAGATGTCCGCGAGCACCAGGAATCCGCGCTCGGTGGTGCCGCTCACACCGGACGTCCGGAGACGTCCGTGGCCCGTCCAGGTCGCCGTCTCACTCATGGTCTCCTCCCAGTGCATTCATGAGTGAAACACCGCCCGGCGGCGGGCGTGAAACGGTCAGACGTCGATGGCGCGCCCGCGGAGAGCGTGGTCGGCGAGAACGAGCGCCGTCATGGCCTCGACCATGGGGACGGCCCGGGGCAGGACGCAGGGATCGTGGCGGCCGCGACCGGTGATGGTGGTGTCCTCGTGGCGGACGTCGACCGTGCGCTGCTCGCGCATGATCGTCGCCGTCGGCTTGAAGGCCACGCGGAAGTAGATGGTCTCGCCGTTGGTGATGCCGCCCTGGACGCCGCCCGAGCGATTGGATCGCGTCCGCACGCGCTTGCCGTCCATGTAGAACTCGTCGTTGTGCTCGGACCCGCGGAGATCGGTCCCCGCGAAGCCCGACCCGATCTCGAAGCCCTTGCTCGCCGGCAGGCTCAGCACGGCCTTGGCGAGGTCCGCCTCCAGGCGATCGAACACCGGCTCGCCCCAGCCGGGCGGACAGCCGCGCACGGCGCAGGTCACGACGCCGCCGAGCGAGTCGCCGTCTTTGCGGGCGGCCTCGACGGCGTCGATCATCCGGGCGGCGACGTCGAGATCGGGACAGCGGATGGGCGTCACGTCGACCTGCTCGCGCGTCACGCGCTCGGGATCACAGTCGGCGACCAGCGTGCCGACCTTCGAGACCCACGCGACCACGGTGACCTCGAAGCGCGTGGCCAGGAGCTTGCGCGCGATCGCGGCCGCGGCGACCCGGCCCGCCGTCTCGCGCGCGCTCGTCCGGCCGCCGCCGCGCCAGTCGCGGATGCCGTACTTCGCCTCGTAGGTGTAGTCGGCGTGGCTCGGCCGGTACTTCTCCTTCACCTCGCGGTAGTCGCCCGGTCGCATGTCCTCGTTGGCGATCACGAGGCTGATCGGCGTGCCCAGCGTCTGCCCCTCGTACACGCCGGACATGATCTTCACGGTGTCCGATTCCTTGCGCTGGCTGACCAGCGCGCTCTGGCCGGGAGCCCGCCGGTCGAGGTCGGGCTGGATGTCGGCCTCCGACAGCGGCAGCCGCGACGGACAGCCGTCGACGACGGCGCCGACGGCGCCGCCGTGCGACTCGCCCCACGTGGTGACGCGGAACAGATGGCCCCAGGTGTTGGCCATGCAGGTAAGATACCCCATGCCGCTCGCCGCCGGACTCCGTGCCCTGGGCGAGCGCGACTACCGCCGCTACTTCGCCGGGACGATCGTCGCGCAGACCGGGACGTGGATGCAGACGGTCACCCAGTCGTGGCTGGTGCTGGTACTCACCGGCTCGCCGTTCCGGCTCGGCCTCATCGCCACGCTCCAGTCCGGACCGATCCTGCTGCTCTCGATCTTCACGGGCGTGCTCGCCGACCGCATCACGCGTCGCACGCTGCTCTTCGTCACCCAGACGACGCAGGGCTGCCTGGCCGTGACGCTCGGCCTCCTGGCCTGGAGCGGTCACGCCCGCTACTGGCACGTCGCCGTGGTCGCCGTGCTGTGGGGCATCATGACCGCGATCGATCAACCCGCGCGGCAGTCGATGGTGATGGAGCTGGTTGGCCGCGCGCACATCACCAGCGCCGTCGGCCTGAACTCCGTCTCGTTCAACGGCGCGCGCATCGTCGGCCCCGCCCTCGCCGGCGTCCTGATCGCGCGGGTCGGCCTGTCGCCCGGCTTCTTCCTCAACGCGATCGCCTTCGTCTTCTCGATCGCGATGCTCGCCCAGATCCCCGGCCGCCGTCCCGTGCCGCGAATCGGCGAGGCCACGTTCGTGGACGACCTGCTCGAGGGCATCGTCTACGCGCTCCGCACCCCCGCCGTGCGGTTCGTGCTCGGTCTGCAGATCATCTTGAGCTTCTGCGTATTCAACTTCAGCGTCTACGTGCCGCTCCTCGCGCGCGACGTCCTCGGCATGGGCGCCGAGGGCTTCGGCCTGCTCATGACGTGCCTCGGCGTGGGCGCGCTCGCCGCGGGGCTCTCGCTGGGCGGGCTGAGCGCGCTGCCGCGGGCGCTGATCGCGAGCGCGCTGGCGGTGGCCGGCGGCGGCCTCCTCGGGCTCGCCTTCACGCGCGCGTTCTGGACGGCGGCGATCCTGCTCGCGCTCACCGGCTTCTCGGGCACGATCGTCATGGCCGGCTGCAACACGTCGCTGCAGCTCGGCGCGCCGGACGCGCTCCGCGGGCGCGTGATGAGCCTCTACACGCTCCTGTCCGGCGGCATCTTCCCGCTCGGCGCCTTCTGGATCGGCTTCGTCTCCGAGCACTGGGGCGTGCCGCGGGCGTTCCTGATCAACGGCACGATCGATCTCGTCGCGGTCGGCGCGCTCGCACTGTGGTGGCGGCTCAGGGCCCGCTGAGTATCCGGTCGTAGCGGCCGTACTCGCGCGCGGCGTCCATGAACCACTGGACGCAGTTCGGGTCGGCCTGGGGCGGCAGCTCGCACGACGTCGAGAGCACGAAGCGCGACCGCTTGCCCACCGTGTCGATGCAGCGGCGCACCTCGGCTTCGATCTCCGCCTTCGTGGCCCGCTCGAAGATCGTCACGTCGACGTTGCCGATGGCGACCACGCCCCGCTGGTTGCCGAGCGTCACCAGCTTGTCGAGCTGGTCGACGTGGAGCGCGGGATCGGCCTGCTGGTCGAGGTCGATGGTGATGGCCACGAAGCCGACGTCCACCAGGTCCTCGTGGATCTGGTGCGTGGTGCCGCAGATGTGGACGGTGGTGCCGACCTTCTTGGCCTTGAAGTAGTCGACGAGCTCCTTGTGGTAGGGCTTGATGAACTCGCGATATGTGTCGGGGCCCACCAGCGAGCAGGAGGCCGTCGGGTCCGAGTAGCTCAGCCCGATCTTCGTCCCCAGCACGGCGTCACCCACGCGCTTGGCGTACTCCGTGGCGAAGCGCATCAGCTCGTGGACGAACTCCGGGTCGTCGATGGTGTCGAGGCAGAGCAGCTCGGGGTTGCGCATGAGCATGGCGATGGTCCACGGCCCGACGTTGACGGAGCCGAGCGGGCTCGGGACCTTGGCGCTGGACAGCGCCTCGCACTGCTCGAGGAACGCGGGGAGCCGGCCGGCCCGGCGCGGATCGGGGATCTCCAGCGTCGCGAGCTTGCCCTTGTCGTCCTGCAGGACGTGGCGGTCGATCGAGGGCACGACGTAGTCGGAGTACTTCACGCGGCAGCCGATCGCCTCGGCCTCCTTGGCGAGGTCGTTGAAGGCGATCATGATGTCTGGCTCGTAGCGGTCGTAGTAGTTCAGCATGGCCTTGACGGCCTTCTTCGGGTTCGTGCAGTACTCCTCGATGGATAGCCCGTCGAGGCAGCCGGCGAAGGAGCCGGCGATGGGATAGGCCGGCACGCGATCGGCGAACTGGCCCTTGTAGGCGGCGACCACCCTGTCTCGTGCGCTCACGACCGGCGTATCCATGACGAACCTCCTGCGGCGGGGGACGAGCCCCGCCCTACGACAGCATCGGCTGAAACGCGCTCAGCGTGAACTCGATCTCCTCCGGGCTCAGGCCCGCGCGCAGGAACACCACGCCCAGATCGGCGCCGGCGGTGAGCCAGCGCGACATCCGCTCGCGCGCCTCCGCGGGCGTGCCGTACACCACGAGCTGCTCCAGCAGCTCGTCGGCCTTCGCCGGCACCGCGCCCGTGAACTTCGGGCTGTTCGCCGCCATGACCGCGTCGACCGCCGCCCCGAAGCCGTGCCGCACGAGCGTCTGGCGATAGAGCGTGCCCATCGTCGTCAGGTAGAACGCGACGAACCACGCGGCGCCCTCGCGCGCCTTGCCCGCGTCGTCGGACACGACGGTGGGCACCGTGGCCCACACGCCGAGCCGCTTGCCGGCCTCCCCGCCGCGCGCGGCGCCCTCGCGCATGAGCGCGATGCCGTCGGCGAGCCGATCACGCGCGTAGAAGAACGGGAGCCACCCGTCGGCCACCTCGCCGGCCACGCGCACGGACGCATCCGCGAGGGCGGCGAGGTAGATCGGCACGTCCGGTGTTGGCGGCACGTTGAGCTTGAGCGGGCGCGCGGCCGCGGTGACGGCGAGCGGGATGCGCTCGCCGCGGAGCAGCGCGCGCACCTGCGCGACCGTCAGGCGGAGCTTGCCGACCGGGGTCGTGAACGGCACGTCGTGCAGGCCCTCGACGAGCTGCGCCGTGCTCGCTCCGAGGCCCAGCACGAAGCGCCCGCCGCTGACCGTCCACAGCGTGCTCGCCGCCATCGCGAGGGTGCCGGGGCTCCGGCCCCATACCGACAGAATGCCGGTGGAGAGCGTCACGCGGCGCGTCCGGGCCGCGGCCTCGGCGAGCAGCACGGTCATGTCGTAACTCCACGACTCGGGCAGGCCGACCGCTTCGTAGCCGAGCCGCTCCGCCGCCGTGGCCAGGCCCGCGAACACGGCGTGACGGTTCTCGAGCGGCATCACCGACACACCGAGACGCGCCGCCGTCATGACCGATCGGTTCCTTTCCTGCTGGAGGGAATCGTGTTAACTGTGCTGCCCGGATCGGACCTTAACAGAGGAGCCTCGGCATGATCAAACCGTACACCGCCGTCGGCCTCATCCCGACCGTGCGCGGGATCCGCAAGCGCGCCGACATCAAGATCAACCTCGAGCACCTGCACCATCTCGTCAAGGCGGCCTCGTGGCTGTCCGCGCTCGACCTTCCCGTGCGCCTCATCGCCTTCCCCGAGGGCGCGCTCCAGGCCTTCAACGACGAGGTGCTCGACCTGGACCACGCGAAATTCGCCCGCGAGTGCGCCATCGACATCCCCGGCGAGGAGACCGAGGAGCTCGGCAAGATCGCGCGCGAGTACAACGCGTTCGTCATGGCCCAGGCCAAGGCCCGCCATCCCGACCTCAAGGACCGCTTCTTCAACGTCGGCTTCATCATCAACCCGCGCGGCCGGGTCATCCTCAAGCACTACAAGGTCTCTCCGCTCTTCCCGGTCGAGCACTCCGTGTGCCCCCACGACGTGTACGACTGGTGGGTCGAGAAGTACGGGCGCACGCTCGAAGCCTTCTGGCCGGTGGTCGACACCGAGATCGGCCGGCTGGGGATCATGATGGCCAACGAGGGCAGCTATCCCGAGAATGCGCGCGCGCTGGCCATGAACGGCGCCGAGGTGGTCTACCGCGCCTCCTATCCGCATCCCGCGACGGGGAACGAGATCTTCGAGATCCAGAGCCGGGCCCGCGCGCTCGACAACAACATGTACGTCGTGGCGCCCAACATGGGGACGTACTACCTCTTCCCCGAGGAGACGACGCCCATCGACACCTTCGGGGGACGCTCCTTCATCATCGACTACAAGGGGCGCATCGTGGGCCGCCAGGACTACGGGGCGGGCTCGACCTACGTCGGCGGCGTCGTCGACGTCGAGGCGCTCCGCGACCATCGCGCCCGCGCCCAGTGGGACAACTGGATGAAGGATCTCCGGACCGAGCTCTACCAGATCCTCTACGAGCGACCGATCTATCCGAAGAACCTCTACCTCAAGCGCGCGCCGATGACCCACAAGGAGTATCGCGACAAGGTCACCAAGCGGCAGATCAAGCTCATGCACGATCGGGGGATCTGGGCGAAGCCCGATCGCTGAGGGCCGGGCCGCTCAGTTCACCGACAGCGGGTTGCTCGTGGCCAGCCCCGTGTAGCCGTTGCTGGAGAGCAGCCGCAGCTCGTACACGCCCGGCGGCAGCTCAGCCGGGATGGCGAACGCGCACGCCCCGGCGACGGCGGCGCTGCCCGCCGCCTGCGAGCAGCTCACGTAGATCCACGCGAGATACGCGGTATTCGCGGCACCCGCCGTGTAGAGCCCGATCCAGTCCGTCGAGGTGGGGCTCGCGATGCCGCTCCACGTCGCGGTCACGCTTCCGCCCGCCGCCACCATCGTCGGGCTGACGCTGAGGGTCGGTCCGCCGCCTGCGGTCACCGTGACGCCGTTGCTCGTGGCCAGCCGCGTGTAGCCGTTGTTCGAGAACAGTCGCAGCTCGTAGCCGCCCGGCACCGTCCCGCTCGGAATCGCAAACGCGCACGACCCGGCCGCGGACGCGCCCGCGCCCGCCGGCGTGTGCGAGCAGCTCACGTAGATCCACGCGAGGTAAGCGGTATCGGCCGCGCCCGGCGCGTAGAGCCCGATCCAGTCGGTCGGCGTGGAGCCCGCGATGCCGCTCCACGTCGCCGTCACGCTGGCGCCCGCGGCCACCGTCGTCGGGCTCGCGGCGAGCGTCGTCGCCGCCGTCACCGTGAGCGTGTTGCTGATCGCCAGTCGCGTGTAGTGGTTGTTGGCGAAGAGCCGGAGTTCGTACGTGCCCGGTGTCGTCCCGCTCGGGATGGCGAGCGCGCATGACCCCGCGGCGGCCGCGCCGCCCGGCGCCTGCGAGCAGCTCACGTAGATCCACGCGAGGTAGGCGGTATCGGCCGCGCCCGGCGCGTAGAGCCCGATCCAGTCCGTCGGCGTGGGGCCCGCGATGCCGCTCCACGTCGCGGTGACGTTGGCGCCCGCCGCCACCGTCGTCGGGCTGGCCGAGAGCGTCGGCCCCGCCGCTGCCGCGGTCGTCACGGTGATGGTGTTGCTGGTCGCGAGCCTCGTGAACCCGTTGCTCGTGAACAGCCGGAGCTGGTACGTGCCGGGCGTCACCGTGCCCGGGATGGGAAACGCGCACGACCCCGCCGCCGCGCCCGCGCCGGGTGTCTGCGAGCAGCTCACGTAGATCCAGGTGACGTAGGAAGCGTCGGCGGCGCCGAGCGTGTAGAGGCCGATCCAGTCGGTCGACGTGGGGCTCGCGATGTTGCTCCACGTGGCC
>Ga0070708_100003905_pt1 | contig 11701 bp, 3 predicted proteins | sample KBSK5503metaG_FD_65469 | JGI IMG/M metagenome (GOLD analysis project Ga0070708, IMG submission 65469) | Corn, switchgrass and miscanthus rhizosphere microbial communities from Kellogg Biological Station, Michigan, USA - KBS K5-50-3 metaG | ecosystem: Host-associated > Plants > Roots >...
CGTCGACCATTGCCGCGACCGCCGCCTTCTGCCACGGCGTGTCCGCGGCGATGGAAGCGCCCGCGGCTCGCAGGCGATCGAGTCCGAAGCGCGCGCCGACGCCGAAATAGACGCGGGCGACCTCATCGACCGGCCGTCCTGCGCGAGTCAGGCGCACGATGTCGAGCGCCGCAGCCATCACGCCCAGGCTTGCCACTCGCTGCGCGAGAGCAGCAGGAATTCCGGTCGCCTCCAACTCGCTGCGGCGCGTGTTCAGCGAGGCCATGAGCGGTGCGGGCAGTACTTCGTGCAGACGCCCGGCCAGCGTTTCGATTCGCGGTTTGAATTCGGCGACGTAGGCGGCGATCTCGAGTTTCTCGTACGTGCTGCGCAGGAGCCACTGCACGGCCCGCTCGAGAAGCCTTCCCACCTCGATGAACATCTCGATCTGCTGGCGGGCGGGAAGCTTGTTATCCAGGGCCTCGATATCCGTCCACAGCGAGCGAAGATCGAACGAGTCCCGGATGATCGTGAACGCGCGCGCCACATCGCTGGCCGGCTTCCCTGTCTCCTCGGTCATCTGCGAGACGAATGTTGGCCGCACCCGGTTGATCATGCTGTTCGTGATGTAGGTGGCGATGATCTCGCGGCGCAGGCGATGGCGTTCGATGGCCGGCCGAAAGCGAACGCGCAGTGGCTCCGGGAAGTAGAGAACCAGATCCTCTGCCAGCAGAGGATCGTCGGGAAGATCCGTGGCTAGCAGGTCCTGGTAGAGAACGATCTTGCTGTAGGCCATCAGCACTGCAATCTCCGGACGTGTGAGACCGATGCGCGCGGCGCGACGCTCGGCGATGGTGTCGTCGTCAGGGAGTCCTTCCAGCGCGCGATCGAGTTTTCCCACACGCTCGAGGGCGCGCATATAACGGGCCTGCTCATCGAGCACTGATTCGCCGAGCGATGCCGTTACGGAGATGGCCTGGGGCTGCTCGTAGTTGTCGCGCAGAACGAGTCGGGCGACTTCGTCGGTCATCTCCGCCAGGAGCTTGTTCCGGTCCTCGGCGCGAAGCTCGCCGCGCTCGATGGCGTCGTACAGCAGGATCTTGATGTTGACCTCATGGTCGGATGTATCGACGCCGGCGGAGTTGTCGATGGCGTCGGTGTTGATCTTGCCGCCGCCGAGGGCGAACTCGATGCGGCCGCGCTGTGTGAATCCGAGGTTTGCCCCCTCCCCCACCACTCGAACGCGGAGCTCTCGCGCGTCGACGCGAAGGGCGTCGTTCGTGCGGTCGCGCGCCGCGGCGTGATCTTCGTGGCTCGCCTTGACGTACGTGCCGATGCCGCCCAGCCAGAGAAGATCGGCCTTGGCGCGAAGAATCGCCCTCATCAGATCCGCAGGAGTCACGACGCTCTTCGGCAACTCGAAGCGTTTCTGCACTTCCTCGGAAATGGTGATGGTCTTCGACGTCCGCGAAAACACCGCTCCGCCGCGCGACAGAAGCTGCGTGTTGTAGCCGTTCCAGTTGAGGCGCTGATCGAACATCCTCTGCCGCTCCGAAAAGCTGATCCGGAGATCAGGATTCGGATCGACGAAGATGTGCGAGTGATTGAACGCCGCGATCAACTTGATGTGCGTGGAGAGCATCATGGCGTTGCCGAAGACATCGCCCGACATGTCGCCGACGCCGATCACCGTGAAGTCCTCGGTCTGCGTGTTCACGCCCAGCTCGCGGAAGTGACGCTTCACCGCCTCCCATCCGCCCCGAGCGGTGATTCCCATCGCCTTGTGGTCATAGCCGGCACTTCCACCGGAGGCGAACGCGTCGCCCAGCCAGAATCCGTACTCGGCGGAAACGGCGTTGGCGATGTCGGAGAAGGTCGCCGTTCCCTTGTCCGCGGCGACGACGAGGTAGGGGTCATCGGGGTCTCGGCGAGCGACGCTGTTGGGCGGGATCACGTCGGAGCCGCGCAGGTTGTCCGTGATGTCCAGCATGCCGCGCAACAGCGTCTTGTAGGCCTCCACGCCCTCGCGCTGGAACACCGCCCGATCGGCCGACGGATTCTTCACCACGAATCCGCCTTTGGATCCCATCGGCACGATGACCACGTTCTTTACGTTCTGCGCTTTCATCAGGCCGAGAATCTCGGTGCGGAAGTCCTCGCGACGATCCGACCAGCGGATTCCTCCGCGGGCGACCTTCCCGGCCCGAAGGTGGAGTCCTTCCATCAGCGTGGAGTAGACGAAGATCTCGAAGAGAGGGCGCGGGGCGGGCAGCTCGGCGATCGTCTGTGAATTGAGCTTGAAGGAAAGGTATGGTTTGCGCGTCCGCTCGCCGGTCGCCCCTCGCTGCTCGCCCTGGAAGTAATTCGTCCGCAGCGTCGCCTCGATGAGGGTGACGTACAGCCGCAGAATTCGATCCTCGTCGGGATTGGTGACGGAGGTCAGCGCGTCTTCGATCTGCGCTCGGATTCCCAGCCCCGCAGCGTGACGCCCGCTCATGCGCGTGGCGGAACCGAGGGACGGGTCGAAATTGTTGACGAAGAGCTGCACGAGCTGGCGCGTTACCCCCGCGTTGTTCGCCAGCGTCTGCTGGATGTACGCCTCGCTCAGCGGCACGCCGATCTGCCGGATGTACTTGCAGTACGCCCGCAGCACCACCACCTCATGCCATTCCAGCTCGCCCGCGAGGATCAAGCGGTTGAAGCCGTCGTTCTCCGCTTCGTTGTTCCAGACGCGGATGAACGTCTCCTGAAATTTCTGCTTGACCGGCATCAGGTCGTCCTGCATCCCCTGCGCGGAGAGGCTGAAGTCGCGGATGCGCACCACTTGCGTCGCGCCAAACGGTTGCACTTCGTACGGAACCTCGGACTGCACCTTCACGCCCATGCTTTCCAGACGGGGCATGATCTCTGAGAGCGGCACGGGCGGGCCGGCGTGAATAATCTTGAAGTGGAACTGACGCTGATCCTGGCCGCGGTGGCGATACAGATCGACATGCAACGTGCCCGTGGCCAGCACTTCTTCGACGTGGGCGATGTCGTAAATCGCCGCCGCTGCGGTGAAGCGCTCGGCGTAGGCCATGGGGAACGCTTTCTTGTATCGGCGGTGCAGCTCGATGCCCGCCTCCTCCCCTTTCTGCTGCACCAGCGCCTCCAGAAGACGATCGCTCCACGTGCGCGCCGCCTCGGAGAGATACGCTTCGACGCGCTTGATGTCGACGTCCGGAATCCGGCCCGGCGACGTGCGGACGATGAACAGTCCGCGCGCCAGCGGCGAATCCGTCACGTGGTCGTAGACCGCGGTGTCCCGGCCGTCGAACGCCTCTTCCAGAATCTGCTTCGCCCGCTCCTTGAAATCGGGGGTGTAGCGATCGCGAGGAACGAAGACGAAACAGGAGACGAATCGCTCGAACACGTCCTTGCGGGTGAAGAGCGCGACGCGCTGCCGTTCCTGCAACAGCAGGATCCCCCGGGCGACCTCGAAGAGGTCAGAGTCGGTGATCTGGAAGAATTCGTCGCGCGGAAAAGTCTCAAGGATCTCCACCAGGGCCTTGCCGTTGTGGCTGCGCGGATCGAGACCGGCTCGATCGAGCGTCCGCTTCGCCTTCAGCCGGAGCATGGGGATCTCGCGCACGCTCCGGCTGTACGCAGCCGACGTGAAGAGGCCCAGGAAACGATCCTCGGCGATCAGGTTCCCCTCATCGTTGTAGCGCTTGATGCCGACTCGATCCATGGGCACCGAGCGGTGGATCATGCTGCGGTTGTTCGCCTTGGTGATGATCAGCAGATCTTTGCGCCGCGCATACGCGCTGAATTCCGGCGAGAGCGGCTGATCGCTGCGCTCCACCGATTCCGGACGCATCTCGCGCAGAATCCCCAGCCCGGTCTCGGGCTGCGCGGGGAGATAGTCCTTTCCATCGCGCGTTTCGAATCCGTAGCGGCGGAATCCGAGGAAGATGTAGTTGCCCTCATCGAGCCATTTCAGGAAGGCCTTTGCCTCATCCACTTCCTCCTGCGGCATCGGAAGCTTTCTTGTTTCGAGCTCCTGGATGTTCTCGGCCAGGCGCGCGCGCATGGCGCGCCAGTCGGCCACGGCGACTCGGACTGACTCCAGCACGCGCTCGATCGAAGCGCGGATCAACTCCAGCTCGCCCGGCTCGGTCTCCTGATCGATCTCCACATGCATGTACGACTCGGTGATCGCATCGGGAGGCGCGGGCTGGTTTGCGGCCAGCTCAACGCGCCGACCGCTGCTATCGCGGCGGACGCGCATCACCGGGTGCAGCAGGAGGTGGATGTTGCGCTCGCGGCGATTGATCTCCGCGGTGACCGAATCGACGATGAAGGGCATGTCGTCGTTAACGACTTCCAGGACCGTGTGCTCCAGCCCCCAACCATTCTTTTCCACGGACGGGTTGAAGAGGCGGACCTTCGGCTTCCCCGGTTGACGCTGCGCGCCGAATTCCCACAGCGATAACGCTCCGCCGATCAGCGTATCGAACGAGGTGTAGATGATGTCGTCGGGAGCGACCAGGGCGAAATAGCGGCGGACAAATTGCTCTGCGTTCTCCCGCTGCTCCGCCGGAACGCGGGACCGAACCTCGGCGGCCAGCCGTTCGACCAGGTCAGTTTTTCGATCTTCGGCGGCGACGGTCATTTGCGAGAGTGAATCATACCGTCACCCGCTTTACTGCAACGGACCCCAGGAGAGATACCGCACCAGCAAGCCGAGCTCACGAGGGTCCTCGCCGACGTGTTCCCGTGCCGGGATCGATGTACGATCGACGCTCATCTCCAGAATGTTGTCCACATTTACGGGGGCCGCTTTGACCCCGTACTCGCGCACGAGATGCGCTTCCCGCGGCGTGAATCGATCGACGACGGCGCCATTGAGCACGATGGTGACCGCCGGAGGCGCCATCATCAGCTCGTCGGGCACATCGAATTGAATCCGCAGCTTGGCGTCGGGAGTCGTGGGCGGAAGAATCGTCAACGATCTCCCGGCCATCCAGCGGAACTCCTCCACCTCGGTTCGTTCCGGCGGATACCAACCGCTCACGAAGCTCGGGAGGCGTTGCAGCGGCTCGAGAGCCACTTCGAAGTAATGCCGCCGGGCGATGTTCCATAGCCGGCCGCGCGGGCGACGAAAGATGTAGCCCGAGCCTGGCGTGTGCTCCAGCTCCGCCAGCAGATAGGGCGGCCGGTTCGTCGCGGAGAGCGGCATGGCGCGCTCGTCGTACACACGCTTGTAGGGTACGTGCGGCTCGAGATAATCGAGGAAGGGCGACATGGAGAAGGCGACGAAGAGATCCTGGCGACGAAGATCGAGGTGTTGACGAACGGCTTGAACCGCCAGAACGGACGGAGAAGGCTCGTTCCGGACGGGAGTGAGGGCGGGAAGGGTCCAGAAGAAAAACGATCCGACCAGGCTTGCGCCGACAACGCTTTCGATTTCCACACGACGAGAGAGGCGCGCGACGCCATCCGCGGCGAAGAGAGCGAACATCGGGGCGTATCCGATGGAAAAACGGTTGACGCTGTAGCGATCGAGCATCAGCCAGGCCATCACGGCGAACGGACCGAACGTCAGCGTGTTGTAGAGCATGGAACGATCGCGCACCCGAATCGCGCCGATGAGAGACACGACCACGAAGAGCGACGTAACGATGCCGAGAGCGGACGACTGATACTGCTTGAAGAAAAAGCGATCGAAGAGACGCCACAAGAGCGGGCGGTCGGGATTGCGGAACGAATCGACGCGCGTGATGTACGCCGAGTGCTCGCGCACCGCGGTGCGGTACTGGGCAAACGTGCCGGTCTCGTGGATCGCGCCGCCGTAGGCGACCGCCACCACGGCCGCTCCGATGACCATGGCGAACACGACATCACGGGCGGACTGCCGGGAGCGGTACCAGGAGGCCAGCGCACCAGGAAAGGCGCCGATCAACAGATTCTGCGGTCGAATCCCGACCGCGAGCGCCAGAAGAAACGCCCCGATGAAATAGGCTTTCGCATCACGGCAACCGCGAAAAAGAAACGCCACGGCGAAGACCACCAGCGTGATGGAAGGGACATCGCTGAACGCCGTGCCGCCATAGAACCAGACATTTGGGAAAAACGCGCAGAGCGCTGCGCCGATCACGGCGGTGGGAAATCGCATCCGCAGCTCGCGGGCCAGCATGAACATCGCTGGGAAGAGCAGCACGCCGGCGACGAGGTTGATGGCCTGGAGCGCACGAAAGTCGCTCGGAATGATCAGGCGCAGCAACTTTGCCGTGGCGATGAACACGGGAAAGCCGGGCGGGTGGGGATGATGATTGGTGACGTCGTATGAGCGCATGCCGAGGCAGAAGAGCGCCTCATCCCAGTCCCACATGGATCGAGCCATGGCCGCGAAGCGCGACAACGCGCAAAACGCCGCGACCGTCCAGTAGATCGCGCGCTGCCGGGACGTCAACGGAGCAGGAGATGCGGTGAGATCCATCAGGCAGAACCGCGCCCGTCAGCTGCGCGGATAGGCCTCGTAGAATTTTACGTTGCGCTGGGCCAGACCGCGGAGGGGCTCGCTCGGCGCGAACCGGGTTCCATGACGTTTCGTCCATTCTTCCAGCCGGGCGACGATCGACTGCGCTCCCAGCGAGTCCGCGTAGCGGAGAAGTCCGCCGCGGAATGGCGGGAATCCGGTTCCCATGATCATGGCCAGATCGAGCTCCGCCGCCGACGCCACGATCTTCTCCTGGAGAATCAACGCAGCCTCATTGATCATCGGAAGCACCATCCGTTCAACCACCTGCTTCGCGTCCGCCTGATGTGGAGCAGTTACGCCGACCAATCGGTAGACCGCGGGATCGGGAGCTTTGCGCTTCCCCTCTTCGTAGAGGTAGAGGCCCTTGCCGCCCTTCTTCCCCAGGCGGTGATCCGCGTAGAGCGTGTCGACGACGCGCGATTGCTGAATGCGCCCGGAGAAGCGCTCTTTGAGAATCACCCCGACTTTCGCCGCCACATCGATCCCCACCTCGTCGAGCAGTGCCATCGGTCCTATCGGCATTCCGAAGTCGACCATGGCCTTGTCGATCGATTCGATGGTGTTCCCTTCCTCGAGCAGAAAGCCTGCCTCATTCATGTACGGGCCCAGAATGCGATTGACCACGAATCCAGGTCCGTCGTTGCAGATCACGACGGTCTTGCCGAGTTTGCGGGAGAACGCCGCCACGGTAGCCATCGCCGCCTCGGACGTTTTTTCGCCGCGGATGACCTCGATCAGCGGCATTCGATCGACGGGATTGAAAAAATGCATGCCCACGACGCGCTCAGGATTCTTCGCTCGCGCGGCGATCTCGGTAATAGGAAGCGTCGAGGTGTTGGTGGCGAAGATCGACCCCTCTTTGGCCACGCTCTCGAATTCGGCGAGCACTTGTCGTTTGATCTCCAGGTTTTCCACAACAGCTTCGATGACGAGATCCACGTGTTCGAAACCGCTCCAATCGGTCGTGGTGGTGATGCGGGTGATCTTCCGCTGCATCTCCCCGCGGGTCATCCGCCGCCGCTCCACCTTCTTTCTCCAGATGCGCGCGGCCGCTTTCATTCCGCCGGCCAGAGCCTTCCAGTTGATGTCCCGCATGCGCACCGCGGCATCCGTCTTGTCGGCGACGATCTGGGCGATCCCCCCGCCCATCACCCCCGCTCCCAGCACGCCCACCTCCCCCACTTCTCGCGGTGCGACGCGGAAGCGATCCTTCTTCGCATCCTCCGTCAGGAAGAAGAGGCGCACCAGATTCTGCGCGACCTCGCCCAGAATCAGAGGAGCTACCTCCTCCACTTCGCGGGCCAGGCCGCGCTCTACACCAGCAGCCATGCCGTACTCCATGACCTCGATGGCCTTGAGCGGAGCGGGATAGTGGCCGTGCGTTTCCGCCAGCACGTTCTTTCGCGCCTTGGCGAAGATGAAGCGCCGCGCCAGCGGATTCCCTTCGATGTAAAACTTCGTCCGCCCACCCTCGCTTCGCTTTCCTTTCGCCGAGAATTGCTTCGCCACGTCCAGCAGGATGGCGCCGGGAACGACTTCGTCAACGAGGCCGACGCGCTTCGCCCGCCTGCCATCGAACGTCCGCCCCTTGAGGATGATGTCGAGCGCAGGGAGGAGCCCGATCAGGCGCGGAAGCTTCGTCGTCCCGCCCCACGCCGGGAAGATTCCCAGCTTCACTTCCGGCAGGCCGATCACCGTTTTCGGGTTATCCGACATGACGCGGTAATCGCAACTGATGGCGATCTCGCATCCACCTCCGAGGCAGGCGCCGTTGATCGCGGCGACCGTCACCTGCGGCAACTTTGAGAAACGGTGGAACGTCTGCTGGCCGAAGCGAGTGTACTGGCGGGCCTGCTCCGGCGTGCTGACCTTCGTAAACTCGGAGACGTCCGCTCCGGCGATGAAGATGGACGGCTTGCCGGAGGCGAGGATGATCCGCCTGATGTCGCGAGCGCGCTCCATCTCATCGACGATGCCGGCGAATTCCTCCATCACGCTGGTGGAGAACTTGTTGATCTTTTCGCCGGGGAGATCGAACCAGATCACGGCGAGGTCGCCCTCGCGCTCGATGCGGAAGGCCGAAGCAGCGCGGGGTGCGGCCTCGGCAAGAGTGGTCATGCCCTCTTCACTTCCCGCTCCTCGTCGAGCCCGTCGTCGACAAAGAGCTTGTCGATGATGTCTTTGTACTTCTTGTCGATCACTTTGCGCTTCACCTTCAGCGACGGGGTAATCTCATCCGCCTCGATGGTGAAGTCGCGAGGGAGGAGAGCGAAGCGGCGGATCTTCTCTTGCCGATCGAGACTCTCGTTGAAGCGGTCGATCTCCCGCTGATAGAGATCGCGCACCTTCTCCTCTTTCACCAATTCGCCAGGCGACGCGGCGCGGATGCCCATGGCCGCCGCGTCGCGCTCCAGCTTGTCGAAGTTCGGCACGATGAGCGCGACCAGATACTTGCGCTGATCGCCGATGAGCACGGGCGTACCGATGTACGGCGAGCTTTTCAGCAACGCCTCCAGCGGCTGCGGGGCGATGTTCTTCCCGTACGCGTTGATGATGATGTCCTTCTTGCGATCGGTAATCTTCAGGAAGCCCTCGCTGTCCACCAGGCCGATGTCGCCGGTGTGGAACCAGCCGTCCGGCTCGATAGCCTGTGCCGTCGCCTCCGGGTTATTCCAATACCCCTTCATGATGTTCGGACCGCGGGCCAGGATCTCGCCGTCGGCGGCGATCTTCACTTCCACGCCCGGAATGATCGGTCCAACGGTGCCGATCTTTCGCTTCGACGGCGTGTTCAACGAGATGACCGGCGACGTCTCGGTCAGTCCGTAGCCTTCCAGAATCTCCAGACCGGCGCCGATGAAAAAGGACGCCAGTTCCGGTGAGAGTGGAGCGCCCCCGGAGAGAACAAACTTCACCCGGCCGCCGAGGCGGGCCAGGATCTTCTTGAAAACGGTCTTGTCGGCCACAAATGATTTGAGCTTGAGGCCCAAGGGCATCGGCTTGTTCTCGACGCGATACGGCAGCCGCTCCTCCGCCACCTTCAGCGCCCAGAAGAACATCTTTTGCTGGACAGCCGACTTCTCCGCGACACCGTCCATGATGCGGGAGCGCATCTTTTCGAACAGGCGGGGAACAGCGGCGAAGAGGTCCGGCTTCACCTCCTGGAGGTTCTCGCCGACCTTGTTCACGCTCTCCGCATAGGCAATCGTGCACCCGCGAAGGAAGTAGCAATAGTCCGCCATCCGCTCGAGGATGTGCGAGAGCGGGAGGATGGACATGGCGATCAAACCCTGCTCGATGGGGAGCACTTTGAGTGAGGCCATCGCGTTGCTGGCGATGTTTCCGTGCGTCAGCATCGCTCCCTTCGGATTACCGGTGGTGCCGGAGGTGTAGACGAGCGTGGCCAGATCGTCGGCTTTGGGGCGCTTTCGCAGCGCATCGAAGCGGCCGTCGTCGTTCTTCTTCCCCTCCTCGACAATCTGCTCGAATTTCCGAACGCCGGGGGGAAGCGTAGCCGGCGCGTCGCAGACGATCACGTGGTGCAGGTGAGGAGTGTTCTTCTGGATCTCGCGAATTTTCTGTAGTTGCTCGCCGGTCGAGCAGATGACGGCAACCGCCCCCGAGTCGTTGAGGATGTGCACCATCTGCCAACCGAGGAGCGTGGGGTAGATGGGAACGGTGACCGCAGCGGCGCAGAGGATGGCAAAGTCGGCCATGGCCCACTCGGGACGATTCTCGGAAAGAATCGCTATGCGATCGCCCGGTTTGACCCCCAGCACGCGAAGGCCGTTCGAGAAGTTCCGGACGGTATCGCGAAACTCGGCGGTCGACACATCGACCCATCGATCGCCCTTCTTCGATTTCAGGACGGTCGGCCGGTCAATGCTGCACGTGACGTCGTAGATATCGGTGAGTGTTCTGATCTCCATTCGACACCCCTGCGCGGTCGAATGGGCGGATCATATCGCGCTTCACGCCACTCGAATCCAGCGCCAGAGCTCGGGGATTGTCGGTCGTTTGCCGTACGAGAGGATGCCGACGCGAAAGATCTTCGCCGTGGCCCAGAAGAACACGAAGATGGTGGCCACGGAGACAGCGATGGAGACGGCGATGTGCCACATCGGAGGCTCGGAGACCAGGGTGCGCACAAACATCGTGATCGGCCCGAACACCGGCGCCAGGGAGAAGCCGACGGAGAGCGACGACTCAGGATTGGTGATGATCCCTATCATCAGGAACCACGGCAGCATCATGAGCATGGAAATGGGTGCGATGAGCTGCTGCGCTTCCTTCTCCGAATTGCAGATCGCCCCTCCGATGGCATACACGCAGACGTAGGTGAAGTAGGCCAGCACGAAGAACAGGGCGAAGTACACAAAGACCATCGGCCGGAGAAACTGAAGCACGTTGATTCCGGCCATCGTCGCGGAGGCGGCGCCGAAGGCGGCCACGCCGAGTCCGACCAGAATCCACACCGAGACCTGAGTCAGCCCGACGAGGGCGATGCCGGTCACTTTGCCGGTCAGGAGCTGGCGAGGAGACATCGAGGAGATGAGGATCTCCACGACGCGATCGGTCTTTTCCTGGATGATGCCGCGCATGATCTCCAGCCCGTACACCAGCGACGGAACGAGCAGCAGGGCGGCGAAGACAAAGCCGATGAGGAAGTTCAGCTCTCCCCCCTTTTTCTGCTCACCGCTGCGTGAGAGCTGTACTGATTCCACCGGCAAGTTGCGCAGCAGCGAGTCGAGGGTCTCGGGCTGAATGCCGTGGGCCATGAGGCGGCGGCGCTCGATGGCGTGGTTGGCCATCGATCCGAGCGTCTGCTGCACGATGATGTCGGTGGACGCGCGGCTGTAGAACATCATCTTCGCGTTCTCTCCCTCGAATGCCGTGGACGGGATGACCAGGATTGCGTCGAGCTTCTCCGCGGAACGGCGATCGGCCAGCCGGCTGAGATAGGGCTTCACCGCCGCATCCGGGGCGCTTCCGTGAGCGTCGACGTATTCGATGGAAAGCTGCGGTGCGAACTCGCGAGCGCGGCCTTTGGGCGTAGCGGAGCTCGTTTCTTTTGGGCCGAAGGCCTCACGCAACTGGCCCGTTCCATCCACGACCGCCACCTTCTTCTCTCCCAATCCCCTGGCCATCATCAAGCCGGGCAGGACGATCAAGCCGGCCATCAGGACCGGGAAGAAGAGG